>Ga0307416_100001281_pt1 | contig 13544 bp, 11 predicted proteins | sample DK1Cmetagenome_2_FD_203821 | JGI IMG/M metagenome (GOLD analysis project Ga0307416, IMG submission 203821) | Maize rhizosphere microbial communities from greenhouse at UC Davis, California, United States - DK15-C-3 | ecosystem: Host-associated > Plants > Roots > Rhizosphere > Soil | place...
CATCGCGGCGAGGCGGCCGGCATCGATGTCGAGGATGCGCCGCCACGCCGGGTACATGTCGGTCTTCGTGAGCGCGACCAGGACCGGCGGGCCGGCCGAACGGGCACTCGCCAGGAACTCCAGTTCCGCGGCGGACAGTTCGGCCGAGGCATCGGTGACGAAGACCAGCGCGTCCGCCGAGGGGAGGAAGGCCAAGGTCGCCGCGGCATGACCGGCGTTGAGCCCGCCGACGCCGGGCGTGTCGACCAGGGTCAGGCCACTCGTGAGCAAGGGACTCGGGACGCGGACCTCGACGAGCTCGACGTCGCGCCGACGCTCGCGGCTCGGCGCCTCTTGCGCCCAGTCAGCTATCGCCTCCGGGTCGATCGACTCGATCACACGGTCGACGCCGTCGCGCCTGTGGACCTCGGCGCTCGCCGGATCGCCGTATCGAACGACCGTGACCGCGCTCGTCGCCAGGTCGTCGTCGACCGGACAGACCTGCGTCCCCAGCACGGCGTTGATCAACGCGCTCTTGCCGTTCTTGAACTCGCCGACCACGCAGACGACCGTGTCGGTCCGGGCGGCTCGCCGGCGAGCATCCACGGCACGCTCCGCCAGGTCGCCCCGATCCGCGTCGCGCGCAAGCGCCTCGATGTCGCGGGCGAGCGCATCGAACGTCGCGTTTTCGATCGCCTCGGTCGAGTCGGGCGCGGCCTCGCGAGCCAGCGCACCAAAGGACATGCTGCGGGCCCTCCTCCCTCCGGCCCGCGAGTGTAGCGTCCGGTGCGCGCGGGTCGTCGCCGTCACACCCGCACGCTAGACTCGGGAACCCTGCCACCTGTCGAGGGGAGTGATGGCTTACTCGCTCGGAGTCGACCTCGGGACGACGTACTCCGCGGCCGCGATCGCGCGCGCAGATCGGCTCGAGATCTTCCAGCTCGGCGAGCGCGCCGCGACGATCCCGTCGATCGTGCTGCTGCGGGCCGACGGCGAGGTGCTCACCGGCGAGGCCGCGGAGCGTCGCGCCCTGGCCGAGCCGACCCGGACTGGCCGCGAGTTCAAGCGTCGGCTCGGCGACCCGACGCCGATCATCCTCGGCGGAACGCCGTACGGCGCCGAGGCGCTCCTTGCGCACCTGCTGCGATCGATCGTCGACCGGGTGTCGCAGCAGCTCGGGGAGCGGCCGGCGGCGATCGCGCTGTGCCACCCCGCGGCCTACGGCGCCTACAAGCTCGACCTGCTCCAGCAGGCCGTCCGACAGGCGGACATCGGCGACGTCACGCTGCTCACCGAACCTGAGGCGGCCGCTCTCGACTACGCCCGCCAGGAGCGCGTCCCGTCGGGGACCGTCATCGCGATCTACGACTTCGGCGGCGGGACGTTCGATGCGACGATTCTCCGCAAGACCGACGCCGGCTTCGAGGCACTCGGCCAGCCCGAGGGCCTGGAGCGACTCGGCGGCATCGACTTCGACGAGGCGCTGTTCCGCCGGGCGCTCGACGTGGTCACCGCGTCCGGCGTGGCGGTCGATGCGAACGACCCAGCGACCATGGCGGCCATCGCCCGCCTCCGCGATGAGTGCCGGCGAGCCAAGGAAGCGCTGTCGTCCGACACCGACGCCACGATCCCGATCTTCCTGCCGGGCATCCAGACCGAGATGCGCCTGACCCGCGCCGAGTTCGAGGACATGATCCGGCCGCGGATCCACGAGACGATCGCCGCCCTCGGGCGGGCGACGCGAAGCGCCGGGCTGGAGTTCGGCGCGATAGACCGGATCCTGCTGGTCGGTGGCAGCTCGCGGATCCCACTGGTCGCGGAGATGGTCCGCGACGCGACCGGCCGGCCCGTGGCGGTCGATGCACACCCGAAGCACACGATGGCGATGGGCGCGGCGTACGTCGCGGAGCAGCAGCGGGTCGCCACGGCGAGTGCCGCGGCCGCCGCCGCGGCGGTCTCGCCGGCGGCAGTCGTCGAGGAGCCGGTGGCGGCCGCGATGCCGCTCGAACCCGAGCCGGAGCCGGAGACCGCGAGGGTCCCAGCCGCGGCGGAGGCCGTGCCCGCGGCCGCATCGGACGGCGTTCGCTCACGGCGGATGCTCCCGGTCGGTCTGGCGCTGGTCGCCGCTCTGGTCGTGGCTGCGGTCGCGATCGGCGCGAACATGCTCGGCGGGTCGGGTGGGGGCGCCGTGGCATCGCCGACGATCCAGCCGTCGGTCGCCGTCGTGGTCAGCCCCTCCCCGTCGATCGCCACGCCGTCGCCATCGCCGGCGACGCCGAGCCCGACCGCGACACCCATCCCAGCACCCACTCCGACGCCGACACCGAGTGGCCTCTTTGCGAATATCAAGGGCATCACCGTGAGCGGGGGGCGATATGTCGTCGACTACGAGGTCTTCGACATCGTCGAGGACAACAACCCGCATAACGGCCGCCACGTGCATTTCTTCTACAACACCGTGAAGCCAGTGAACGCCGGGAATCCGGGCAAGGGACCCTGGGAGCTGTACGACGGACCGCATCCGTTCAAGGTCTACAAGGTCAGCGACAAGCCGAGGGGCGCGACGAAGATCTGCATCCTCGTCGCCAACAAGGACCACTCGGTCATCCAGAAGACCGGCAACTGCGTCGCGATCCCGACCTGACGCCTCGGACACGCCGATGACCGATCTGGCGACCGAGGTCCGCGCCATCGCCGGACTGGCGCGCCGTGCTGCCGAGGGCACGCCGCATGTCGACGCGGTCGACGCCGTCGTGCGCCGCCTCGACGAACCGCTGCGCGTCGCCATCGCGGGCCGGGTGAAGGCCGGCAAGTCGACGCTACTCAACGCGCTGGTCGGCGAGCGACTGGCGGCGACCGACGCCGGTGAGTGCACGAAGATCGTGACGTGGTACCGGCACGGGCTGGGCTACCAGGTGACGGCCGACCTGCGACCCGAGGGGCGTGCCGAGCTCCCGTTCCGCCGCGAGGACGGCGAGCTGCTGATCGACCTCGGCCAGCACGGGGTCGACGGCATCGAGCGCATCGAGGTCGGCTGGCCGTCGGCCAAGCTCGAGTCGATGACGCTGATCGACACGCCCGGGCTCGGTTCGGCGAACGAGGGCACCTCGGCGCGGACGATGGCGTCGCTGCTCGACGCCGGCATCGAGGGACCCGCCGATGCCGACGCGGTCCTGTACCTGGTGCGGCACCTGCATCACGGCGATGCGCGGTTCCTCGAGGCGTTCATGGATCACTCGATCGCCCATGCGTCGCCGGTCAACGCGGTCGTCGTCCTGTCGCGGGCCGACGAGATCGGCGCCGCGCGTGCTGACGCGCTGGTGTCGGCGGCGACGATCGCCGCCCGCTACGCGACCGACCCCCGCGTCCGGGAGCTGGCGTCTGGCGTGCTGCCGGTGGCGGGGCTGCTGGCCGAGACGGGCGCGACACTCCGGCAGGACCAGTTCGAGTGGATCCGCCAGCTGGCGAGCCTCGAGCCAGACGCGCGCGAGCGACTGCTGCGGTCGGTCGAGCGGTTCCGCGATCCCGAGCTGTGCCCGCTGGGCGAGGACATCCGGGAGGAGCTCCTCGATCGGCTCGGCATATACGGGCTCCGCCTCGCGACGACGCTGATCGCCGACGGCGCGGTGCGGACCGCGCCGGAGCTGTCGACCGCGCTGCTGGAGGCATCGGGGATCCGTGCGCTGCAGCGTGTGCTGGAGGAGTCATATGCCGCGCGGGCGTCGGGGTTGAAGGCGCGCTCTGCACTGGTCGCCCTACGCGCGATCGCGGGCGCGCTCGCCCGCGACGGGGTGGCGGGTGGGAACGACGTCGTCGACGCCATGGACCGTCTGGAGGCGTCGTCCGGCGAGCTGGCACTCCTTCGGCTGCAGCATCTCGTGCTGGCCGGTCACGTGGAGATGAGCGACGAGGAGCGGGCCGAGGTGGACCGGCTCAGCGGGTCGGGCGAAGCCCGCCTCCGGATCGGTCTGGCCGCAGATACGTCGGCCGAGGACGTGCGCTCCACAGCCCTCGCCGGCGTCGAACGCTGGCGGGGGCGTGCCGGCAACCCGCTCAGTGACCGAGCCACGATCGAGGCGGCCGAGATCATCAGCCGCGCCTACGAGGAGATCTACGCCTCAGCCGGTTAGGCGGTCGTTCGGATCTTCCAGAACGAGTCCTTCTTCCCGACCTTCCCGTCGCGGATCGTCCACAGGTCGCAGCCGCGGACCTCGATCCGCGGACCGTCGACCATCGTCCCGGATAACGTCCATTCCGAGGCTCCTCGGTCGCCGTCGACGAAGTGGTCGTCGTCCTGGTAACGCACGTCCGGGATGCCCGAGAAACGCCCAGCGAAGGCCTCGCGGATCTGGTCGACGCCGACGAAGCGCTGGCCCCACCGATCGGGGCCGCGCGGCGACTCGAAGACCGCGTCCTCGGCAAAATGGGCCATGATCGCGTCCAGATCGTGTCGGTCGAAGGCCGCGCAGATCGACCGCAACATGTCCATCGCGTCGTCGTGTTCCACGCCTCGAACCTCCCTACTGCCAGGGTGACGGCAGGTGCGTCAACGGCTCGCGGTCCGGCAGCACGTCGGTCTGGAGCGACGGGTCGGCGGCCGCCACGTAGCGCTCCTCGAGGCCGAGCTCCTGCAGCACGATGTTGCGCGCCTGCGCGATCGCGGTCGTCTTGTAGAAGGCGACGACCCGGTTGAACCCCTGGCGGCCGAAGCCGCAGTCGGTCGACAGGACCAGCTTATCGGCCGGGATCACCTCGAGCGCGCGACGCACCCGGTTGGCGACGACGGGCGCCATGTCCGCCTGCAGCGTCCGGTGGTTCACGACGCCGACCGCGATCTTCTTGGCAAGGTTGCCGGCATACGGCTTGAACAGGTCGATCTCGGCGAGCTCGTTCTCGGTCGCCTCGACTGTCCAGACGTCGCCCTTCAGTCGATTCAGATAGATGTCGATCGAGGGCGCGTAGGACTCGCCGGTGTAGACCTTCTGCATGTTGGGATTGCCCCAGCAGGTGTGGATCCAGAGCTCGACGTCGTCGAGCCCATCGACTTCGTGGTTGAACGCCTCGACGAGGAAATCGAGCAGCTCCTTCTGGTCGGGGTAGAAGGCGGCGACGAAGTGGATCGTCGGCTCCTCGATCTGGATGACCTTCGCGCCGGCGGCAGCGAGCCCGCGGAGCTCGGTGTTCATCGCCGTCGCCATGTCCCAGATGAGCTGCTTCTTGTCCTCGAGGTCGTACTCCTTCGTGTGGCTGTCGAGGAAGATCGACAGGACCTGCGACGAGCACGTCCCGAACTTGACCGGCTTGCCCGAGGCGGCGCGGGCCTGGGCGATCCGCCAGAGCTTGGCGTACTCGAGCGGGTTCTTCGGATCGTGCTCGACCTTGCCGACGACGCGCGGCCAGCGCCACGTCGTCTCGATCTCGTTCATCAGCGTGCCGGGCGCGAACTCGAGCAGTCGATCGCGTGAGCGCTCGTACTGGAGCTCCTCATGGTCGAGACCCTTCCAGCGCTGGAGCGGGTAGTGATGCCACGAGCGGCCGGCGAAGTCCTCGTCGAGGTGATAGTCGCCGTTGGTGAGGATGTCGAGTCCGGCACGCTCCTGGTCGGCGATGACCGTGGCGTGCGCGTCGAGGAACTGCTCGCGGAAGCGGACGTCGAGGAGGGCCGTGTCCAGCGGTCGGCCCCACAGACCCTGGTCGTACCAGCGCGGGCGGGGCCACGACCCGGTGACGGTCGCCGGAAGCATCAGATCGTTGGTCGCCGTGAACATCGCGCGTGCGCCCTCCTCGTCTGGTCCGATGGTCGATCGATGCTAGATGGTCGGTCGCGGTATGGATCTGTCAGGTGCGTTCCCGGGCCACCGGCAAGGTTGTCAGGTGCGGTCTGGTAGAGATAGGACTAGTCTTGGGCCCACCCCCAGGGTCTAGCTCGAGGCCCTCTTGATGCTTTCGAAGTCCATCCAGTCGATCGTCGGCATCTTCGTCGGCTTTGCGATCGGCGGCGTCCTTGGTCTGCTCGCGACGCCGCCCCCTCCTGCACCGTCTGTCGGCGAAGACGGTCTTGTCATCGCGGTCGAGGGAGTGCCGGCGGTACCCGTCGAGCTCGCGCTGACGATCGCGCCGGGCCCCACGACCACTCGGCCTCCGCGCGACGATGCGATCCTCCCGCTTCCGCCGGCAGCCGAGGAGGCCTCTACGCCGGCTCCCACGGCGAAGCCGAAGCCGACCAAGCCCACGGCGACCAAGACGGATTCCACCGTCTCAGCGTCGGCGCCGACCCAGAAGCCGACGCCCAAGCCGAAGCCGTCCTCCCGCCCGGCACCGACGCCACCGCGTCCGCCCGCACCCGCCCCGACGCCTGATCCCGGCGTCGCGACCCCGACTCCGACGCCCGAGCCGCCAGCCGAGAAGCAGCCGAAGGGGCCGAAGCCCAAGCCCGACAAGCCCCCGAAGCCGCCGAAGCCGCCGAAGCTCGCTTGACGGCACCGTGATCTGATGCGTTACCCTCCACGACCCGCCGATGGATCGAGGTGTCGGTCCCAACCGGTCTCGGTCACGAGCGAGGCGATCTGGTCGATCGCCGCATCGATCGTGACGCCCCAATCCTCGGCCCGGCCATGCCAGCCGAGCTGCTCGAGGAACCACTGGCGATAGGGACCGTTGTCCAGCAGACCGTGGGTGTACACGCCGATGACGTTGCCCTGGCGCCAGCCGAGCCCGTCAGGGAGCCACGGCTCGGCGAGCGTGCCCGGCTCCGTCCTGCCGTGATGGATCTCGTAGCCGTCGATGCTGCCGTCACCCCACGCGATCGAGCGCCGGCGCGTCACTTTCTCGGCGACCATCGTCGTCGTCACATCCAGCACTCCCAGACCGGCGATATCGCCACCCTCGACTCCCGTCGGATCGCGCACTTCGTGTCCCAGCATCTGGAGACCACCGCACACGCCCAGGATCGTCGTCCCAACAGTGGCCGCGCGGACGATCTCATCAGCCAGCTGCTCCGCCCGCAAGTGGCCCAGGCTCGCAGCGGTGTTCGTGCTCCCGGGCAGGATGATCGCGTCGTAGCCGGCCAGGGATGCGCTGGCGCCGATCGGCGTGACGCTGACACCTGGGGCATGGATGATCGGATCGAACTCATCGAGGTTGCTCGCGTAGGGGAAGACGAGCAACGCGATGTTGATCCGGCCCGGCAACGGCTGGCCGCGGTAGTGGAAGGCGTCCTCTTCCGGTACGGCGTGCCGGCGCATCGGCACGATCGCGACCGTCGGGATGCCGGTCCGCTCTTCCAGAAGCTCCGTCGCGTTGCCCAGGAGGCTGAGGTCACCCCGGAACTTGTTGAGAACGAAGCCGCGGATGAGTTCCCGCTCGGCTGGCTCGAGGAATTGCCAGGTTCCGAGCAGATGCGCGAAAGCGCCGCCCCGATCGATATCGGCGATGAGGTAGACGTCCGCCTGGCATTCCAGGGCGACGGACATGTTCACGATGTCGCTGGCGCGCAGGTTGATCTCCGCCGGGCTTCCGGCACCCTCGATCACGACCAGCTCGAAGTCTTGGATCAATCCGTGCAGGGAGGTCTGGACGATCGGCCACAGGCGTGAGCGACGCTCGAGCCAGGGGAGTGCGGTGGTCGCCGCGTCGTATTTCCCCATGACGATCACCTGGCTGTGGTCGTCGGCCTTGGGCTTGAGCAGGACCGGGTTCATCCGCACGTCGGGCGTCGTCCGAGCGGCGAGTGCCTGGACGTGCTGGGCACGTCCGATCTCCCCGCCGTCGGGCGTCACTGCGGCATTCGTGCTCATGTTCTGGGCCTTGAACGGGGCGACGCGGAGGCCGGTGTCGGCAAAGTAGCGGCAAAGGGCCGTCGTCAGGAAGGACTTGCCGGCATCGCTCGTGCAGCCCATGAGCATGATCGGTCGCCGGCTCATGGCTTCCTGGCCCGTCGTCAGTCGGTCAGCCGGTGTCTGAGACCCAGCGTCATGCACGCGCCGTCACGAGACGTGGATCTCGACCTCGACCGGGATGGCTCGGATGACGGCGTCGTGGACCGGGCAGCGGGCGACGGCCCGCGCGATCGCGGCCCGCAGATCCGACGCATCCGCGCCGGAGGCGGACACGCGAACCTGGACCCGCACGCTGAGCGGCCCGGATGGGGTATCTTCGTCGATCCCGAGGATCCCTCGGTCATCCGACTCCGAGTCGACCGTGACCTCCAGTCCGTCGACCGGGAACCCATGCTCCGCCGCGCGCATCGCGATGAGCGTCGCGACGCAGGACGCGTATGCGGCGCGGAAGATCCAGCCTGGACTCGGCGCAGCGTTGCCGCCACCGACGCCAGTGACCATGTCGGTCACCATCGAAGCACCGCCCGCGCCAGACACCCGGACTCGCAGCCCGTCCTCGATCGACGCCGTCGCAGGGGAGTCGCGGTAGCGGGCCTCCGTCGGATGCGCCTTCAGGTAGTCGCGTGCGTTCGCGATCGCTCCCGCGATGTCCGCCTCACCCATCCGTCGTCTTCCTCCTACCCTTCCGGTGCGTCCAGCTCCCGGGCGTAGCGCGGGAAGCGGAACCGCTGGTCCCGAGTCAGGATCCCGCCGTGCCCCAGCTTCGCGACCGTCGCCTCGGATGGGGGCTGGCCCGACAGCAGCCGCGGCAAGAGAAGGTCCGCCGCGGTCGCCTTCGAATACGCGCCACACGTCGGCAGCCCGAGGATCGACGTCCCGCCGACCCGCGCCAGCCACAGCATCGACCCCGGGTGGGACGGCACGCCCCGGCGGACCACCCGCCCGCCGAGCGCCTCGATCGCCATGAAGAACGGGTCCTCCGGGTCGGTGGACGCCGAGCCGGCGGTCAGCACGAGATCGGCGGTCTCGGCACCGCGGGTGAACCGCCCGAGCGCCGTCTCCACCGCGTCGGCATCGTCGTCGACGTACGCGATGTCGATGATCTGTGAGCCCAGCCCTTCGATCTTCGCCCGCACCGATGCCTCGAAGCGTTCCTTCGCGGTCGCCCGGACCGACTCCTTGACCACGACGCCGACCCGCCGAGCCACGAACGGCGCCACCGACACGACCGGCTGACTGCCGAAGCCGGCGATCCGGCCACCGGCCTCGATCACCCCGGCATCGACCAGGTGCGGGGCGACCTTCACGCTCGCCACGAGGTCGCCCTTCTCGACCACCTGCCCATCGAAGACCGTGAACACCTCCAAGGGATCGAGCCGGTTGATCCGTTCCAGCTCGGCGATCCGCACCGTGACGACGCCGTCGACCGACGCGACCAGGTCGAGCCGGCTCTGGTTCGGCCCCCGGGCGTCGAGTCCCGGTCCGGCGATCGCCTTGGCCAACCGCAGGGCTGCCTCGTCCTCGTGGAGCTCGTTGCCACTGGCGACGAGCACGGTGACCGTGGGACCCGTCTCCTCGGCGGCCAGCGCCAACAGATCCTCCGCGGACAACCGTCGGCCCTTCGACCACCGCTTGCCCGCGACGGTCAGGTCGCGGGTCAGCACCGACCCGGCCAGCTTGGCCGGCGCACGTCGACCGGGCGTGATTCGCTCGACGCGCACCTCAGGACGCTGGGCCGGGACGCGTTATCGCCCGAGGGCGGCGTCGATGGCCCGCCGGGTGTACACCTCGGCCATCTTCGATCGATAGTCGCGGTCGGCGTAGATGTCGCTGTTGACGGTCTGGCCGTCGGCTGCGTGGGCGGCGGCCGCGGCGACCGCCGGTGCCGAACCGTCCGAGCCCATCAGCGCGTCCTCCACGCCCTTCGCGCGATAGGCGACCTCCCCGACACCCGTGATCGCCACGCGCGCGTGCGAGATCGACCCGCCATCCGACACGACGATCGCGCAGACCCCGACGATGGAGTACCCGGACGCCGGATGGGCCATCTTCTGGAACGAGCCGCTGGCCCCGGCCGGCAGTGGACCGCGACGCAACGACATCAGGATCTCGTCGGGCGCGATATCGGTCTCGAATGCGCCATGGAAGAACCCGTCCAGCGGCACGACCCGCTCGCCGCGCGACGAGCGCAGCACGATCTCGTAGTCGAGCGCGAGACCAAGGGCCGGCAGGTCGGAGGCCGGATCGGCGTGCGCGATCGCCCCGCCGACCGTGCCGCGATTGCGGACTTGCACGTCGCCGATGCCCTTGATGCACTCGCGGGCGAAGTCCAGCTGCGTCCCCGCCATCGCTTCGGCGTACGTCACGAGTGCGCCGATCTCGTAGCCGCCATCGGGGGTGGGGCCGAAATCACGCAACTCGTCGAGTCGGCCGATGTCGACCAGCGTGGCCGGCGCCGCGAGGCGCAGCTTCATGAGTGGCAACAGGCTCATGCCACCCGCAAGGACCTTTGCTTCGCCGCCGTCCAGGGCGGCGAGCGCATCGTCGAGCGACGTTACCCGCCGATAGTCGAATGCGGGGATCATGCCTGGCCTCCCTTCGCCGCCTGGATCGCTGACCAGACCTTCTGCGAGGTGTACGGCATGTCCAGATGCCGGATGCCATAGACACCCAGCGCATCGATGACGGCGTTGGCGACGGCCGCGGTCGAGGCGATCGCCCCGGCTTCGCCGACCCCCTTCACCCCGAGCGGGTTCACCGGGGAGGGCGTCACGGTCTTGTCGAGCTCGAAGCTCGGCAGGCGCGCGGCCTTCGGCAGCGCGTAATCGAGCATCGAGCCGGTCAGCAGCTGGCCGTCGTCGCTATAGACGGCGCCCTCCCAGAGTGCCTGCCCGACGCCCTGGGCGATGCCGCCGTGCAGCTGCCCGGCCACGATCATCGGGTTGATCTCGTTGCCGACGTCATCGACGGCGACGTACCGCACGAGGTCGACCTCGCCGGTCTCCTCGTCGATCTCGACCGTCGCGATGTGCGTGCCGAATGGCCAGGTGCAGTTCGGCGTGTCGTAGTAGGCCGTCTCGTCGAGGTACGGCTCCATGCCCTCCGGCGCATCGAACGCGAGGTCCAGCGCGAAGGCGATCTCCTGGATGGTCTTCTTGCGATCGGGCGAGCCCTTGACCCGGTACTCTGCGCCCTCGATCTCGATGTCGTCGGGCGACGCCTCGAGCATGTGCGCCGCGTAGCGACGCGCCTTGTCGCGGACCTTGTCGGCCGCCTTGATCGCGGCGGTCATCCCGACCGAGCTGGTGCGCGACCCGTACGAGCCATAGCCGAACGGCGTCCCCAGCGTGTCCGAGTGCTGGATGACGACGTCCTCCATCGGCACGCCGAGGCGGTCGGCGATGACCTGCGCGTAGGTGGTCTCGTGTCCCTGGCCCTGCGGCTGGGTGCCCACAGTGGCGACGACCTTGCCGGTCAGGTGGACCTTGATATTGGCCGATTCCCACATCGCCGCGCCCCAGCCCTCGCCGACCGCGCCGATCCATTTCGAGGGGGCAACGCCGCACACCTCGATGTACGTGCTCAGTCCGACGCCGAGCAGCTTGCCGCGGTCGCGCGCGTCGGCCTTCTGGGCGGCGAGCGCTGCGTAGTCGACCTTGGCGAGGGCCTTGTCCATCGCCGGCTCGTAGTTGCCGGAGTCGACCGAGATCTTGGCGCCACCTGAGGCGGTGAAGAGGCCCGACGGGTTCTCGTACGGGAACTGATCGGGCTGGATGAAGTTCTTCCTGCGGACCTCCGCTCGATCCATGCCGATCTCGGCGGCGAACAGGTCCATCGCTCGCTCGATGACGTAGGTCGCCTCCGGTCGGCCCGCGCCACGGTAGGCGTCGACGAACGTGGTGTTCGTGTAGACGCCGGTCACCTCGGCGTAGACGTTCGGGATCTTGTAGCAGCCGCTCAGGACCCGGGCGTACAGGGTGGTCGGGATGCCCGGGCCGATCGTCGAGAGCCGGCCGCCGAGGTTGGCGAGCGTCTTGACCCGGAGGCCGGTCACCTCGCCATCGCGCTTCCCGGCGATCTCGAGGTACGTGATGTGGTCGCGGCCGTGGATGGTCGACTGGTAGTTCTCGCGTCGACCCTCGACCCACTTCACCGGTCGACCGCCGATGGCCTTGCTGGCGAACATGACGAGCGCCATGTCGGCGTAGGTGAAGATCTTCGTGCCGAATGCGCCGCCGATGTCCGGGCTGATGCAGCGGACCTTGTGCTCGGGGATGCCCGTCACGAAGGCCGTCAACAGCAGCCGCTGGATGTGCGGCGTCTGGCTGGACATCCAGACCGTGTACTCGTCGGTCCCCGGGTTGTACCAGCCGATGTCGCCGCGAGTCTCCATCGGATTGGGGATCAGTCGCTGATTGACGATCCGCTGCTTGACCACGACCTCGGCGCCATCGATCGCGGCGTCGGTGCCAGCCTTGTCGCCGACCGTCCACTCGAAGACCACGTTGTTGGGCGCGTTGTCGTGGAGTTGCGGCGCTCCGGGTTCCATCGCCTTCTCGGCATCGACCACGGCAGGCAGCGGCTCCCAGTCGACCTGGATCTTGTCCAGCGCGTCGAAGGCGTGCTCGGGGGTGTCCGCGACGACCGCCGCCACGCCCTCGCCAGTCCACTTGACGCTGTCGGTCGCGAGCACACGCGGGGTGCTGACGTTGTTCTGGATGCCGGCACTGCCGCCGGCTGGCCACGCCATCGGCAGCGGGTTGTAGGGGATGTCCTCGCCGGTGAAGACGGCGTGCACGCCCGGCATCGACTTGGCTCCGCTCGTGTCGATCGAGCGGATGTTCGCGTGCGCGTACGGGCTTCGCAGGATGGCCATGTGGGTCATCGACTGGAGCTTGATGTCGTCGAGATAGCGGCCCTTGCCCGTGATGAAACGCGGGTCCTCGGTCCGCTTGATCGGCTGGCCGAGCGGCGTGGTCGCCGGGGCGTCGAGTACGTCGGTCATCGGTCCTCTCCCCGGGCTACGCGCTTGCGCCGGCGGGGGTGGCGGTCCTCTCGCGCATCGCGACGGCCGCCGCCTGCACCGCGGCGACGATGTTGTGGTAGCCGGTACAGCGGCAGATGTTGCCCTCGAGGGCGTGGCGGATGGTCCCTTCATCGGGGTCGCTGTCCCGGGCGAGCAGGTCGGCCGTGACCATGATCATGCCCGGCGTGCAGAACCCGCACTGCAGGCCATGCTTCTCCCAGAAGGCGGTCTGGAGCGGGTGTAGCTGGTCGCCGTCGGCCATGCCTTCGATGGTCGTGATCGACGCGCCGTCCGCCTGGACGGCGAGCATCGTGCACGACTTCACGGCCTTGCCCTCGAGGTGGATCGTGCAGGCGCCGCACTGGCTGGTGTCACAGCCGACGTGCGTGCCGGTGAGGTCGAGGTCTTCCCGGATCGCCTGGACGAGGAGCCGCCTAGGCTCGACGTCGAGGTCGTGACGTTCCCCGTTGACGGTCAAGGAGATGTGTTCGCCCACGCGCCGGACCTCCTTCGACGACGACCAGCGACGCGGGCGACAGGTGCCAGCGACGGGGTCAAGGTGCTACGTCCGCTGGAGCACTGGGGACCTCACGCCGGCCGGCTCCTCGTGACCGGTGGGAGGGACGTCGATGGTCCCACCACGAGGTGCCGGGCGCAAGTCGATCCCGTGGGTCGAACACCGCGACACGGATCGCGACCAA
>Ga0307416_100001282_pt1 | contig 13540 bp, 6 predicted proteins | sample DK1Cmetagenome_2_FD_203821 | JGI IMG/M metagenome (GOLD analysis project Ga0307416, IMG submission 203821) | Maize rhizosphere microbial communities from greenhouse at UC Davis, California, United States - DK15-C-3 | ecosystem: Host-associated > Plants > Roots > Rhizosphere > Soil | place: USA...
GTACCCGAGCTCGCCCAGGTACGTGATGCGGACGCAGAGCACCCGGGCGAAGCCGATCTCGATCTCCCGCGCGGTCCGGAACGGAAAGGCCACATTGGACAAATCTGCCGTCGTCACGGCCGAGAGCAGGTCGCGCGAGCGCGGCCCCTGGATATTCATCTGGCCGTACCCGGAGGTGACGTCGGTCACGACGGCGCGGGAGTCGGCGAGGTGGCGGCGCATCCAGGTCTCGACGTGGCGGTGGGCCGAGTCGGAGGCGACCACCCAGAACCGGTCATCGTCCAATTTGGTCACGGTCAGATCGGCCTCGAGCGTGCCGCCCTCGTTGAGCCACTGCGTGTACGTGATGACGCCCGGTTCGCCGTCGACCCGGTTCGCCGAGAGGCGGTCGAGTTCGCGCCCGGCGTCGGGGCCCTGCACGAGGAACTTCGACATGAACGACATGTCCATCGCGATCACGCCCTCGCGGGTCGCCCGGTGTTCGGCCTCCCAGTAGCCGTACCAGTTCTGCCGGCCCCACGAGAGTCCGGTGACCGTCGGGTCGACGCCCTCGGGCGCGTACCAGTCGGGGCTCTCCCACCCGCTCACGTCCCTGAAGTACGCGCGTCGTTCGACCAGCCGGTGGTGCCACGGCGAGACCTTCGCGCCGCGCGCCGTCTGCTTGGCCCGCCCGGGATAGTGGCACTCGTACACCAGGCCCAGCGACTCCACGGTCCGGGCGGCCAGGTACTCCCGATTGCGCTGGTACGGGTGCAGCCGGTCGATGTTCATCGCGGTGACGTCGGCGTCGGGGCGGCCCTCGAGGACCCAGTGCGCGACCAGGCGACCGATGCCGCCGCCGGTCAGGATCCCGATCGAGTTGAGGCCGGCGGCCACGAAGTAGTTGGCCAGCTCCGGCGCCTCGCCCACGATCGGCGCCAGGTCGGGGGTGAAGCTCTCCGGCCCGCAGAAGAACGTGCGCACCCCGGCGTCGTGGGAGATGGGCACCCGGTCCATGGCCCGCCGCAGATACGGCGCCATGCGGTCCCAGTCCGGTGGGATCTGGCCGAACGCGAAGTCCTCCGGCACGCCGTCGACCCGCCAGGGCGCGCACACCGGCTCGAACAGTCCGATCAGCAGGCCACCGCCCTCCTCGCGGAAGTAGCCGTACGAGCCCGGATCCTCCAGCACCGGCAGCTCGGAGGTGACGCCGTCGACCGGCTCGGTGAGGAGGTAGTAGTGCTCGGCCGCCTGCAGCGGGATGTTGACGCCGGCCGTCTCGCCGAGCTGGCGGGCCCACATGCCGGCGCAGTTGACGACGTACTCGCATTCGATGTCGCCCTGATCCGTCCGTACCCCCGACACGGCCCGACCGCGACGCAGGAACCCGGTCACCGCCACGCCCTCGACGACGCGAACGCCCTTCATCCGGGCCCCCTTGGCCAATGACATCGTGACGTCGACGGGGTTGACCCGGCCGTCGTCCGGCACGTAGAAACCGGCCAGGATGTCGTCGGTCCGGGCCAGCGGGAACAGCTCCTTGACCTCGCCCGGCGAGATCTCCTCGACGTCCACGCCGCAGTACCGGTTGAACGCCGAGACGCGCCGGTACTCCTCCAGGCGACCGGCGTCCGCGGCCACCTCGATGAACCCGACCTGACGCAGACCGGTGGCCAGCCCGGTCTCCGCCTCGAGCCGGCCATACAGGTCGCGGCTGTACCGGCGCAGCTCGGTCGACGTCTCCGAGGTCGAGCCGAACGTCACCATCAGGCCGGCGGCGTGCCACGTGGTGCCCGAGGTGAGCCGGTGGCGTTCGAGCAGCACCACGTCGGAACACCCCATGTGGGCCAGGTGGTACGCGACCGAGGTGCCGATGACGCCCCCGCCGACCACCACCACGCGGGCGCGGTCGGGAACGCGGGCCACGGTCGCGGAAGGATTGGGCGCGGTCACCCAGCGATTATCGCCGCCACCCGGGGACGGGCCGACGCGAGCTTGCGAGCGGCGCCCGGGGACGGGCCGACGCGAGCTTGCGAGCGGCGCCCGGAGGCTGCCGACGCGAGCTTGCGAGCGGCGCCAGAAAACTTTTCGGCGAAGCGGACAACCGGCGCATCCCCGACTGGGAGAATCGACCAAGGCATGGGGGGTCATGGACCGGGCGGTGAAGGTCTGGCGCTGGGGCGCCGTGGGGGCCAGCGTGTGGGTGGCCGGCGTCGGCGCGCTTGTCCTGTTCGGTTGGGCCGCCGGCGTGCCCTTCCTGACCACGCTCGTGCCGGGCCTGCCCGCGATGGTGCCGCTGACCGCGGTGATGTTCGTCGTCGCCGGGGCATCGCTCGGGCTGCTCGGTTCGACGCCGGCCCCGGGGCCGGCGCGAGCGGAGCGGGCGCGAACAAGCCGTCTGCGCCTGGGCCGGGCGCTGGGAATGGTCGTGGCGGCCACGGCGGCCACCGTGATCGCCCAGTACCTGTTCGCCGTTGATCTGGGATTCGACCGGCTCCTCTTCGCCGACTCCCTGGGGCCTCGTGAGTTCGCCGGGCGGCCGGCACCACACACCGCGGCCACCCTGCTGCTGACGGGTCTCGCGCTCGGGTTCATCGACGCCGACCGGCGCGGCGGCTACCGGCCGACGTTCCTCTTCGGCTCGGCGGCGGCCGCGGTGGCCCTGGCCGCGTCGCTCGGCTACGTCTACGACGTGGCCTACCTGCGGCAGGTGTCGGAGACCAGCGGCATGGCGCTGCACACCGCGATCGGGGTGCTGGTGCTGGCCATCGGTACGGCGCTGGCCCGGCCCGAGCGTTCGCTCCTGCGCGCGCTGGCCGGCACCGGCACGGGCGGACAGCTCGCGCGCCGGCTGGTGCCCGGGCTGGTGCTGGTCCCGCTCGGGGCCGGTGTGCTGGGCGTGGTGGCCACGCGGGCCAGCGGCGGCGACCCGGGCCTGGCCGTCGTGATCACCACGGTGACCTCGGTCATGGTCGTGTTCGTCGTGGTGGGACACGGGGTGCGGCTGGTGGACCGGGCGGACGCGGCCCAGCGGGAGGTCCTGTCGCGCCTGCGGGCCGAACGCGACGAGCGCGTCGAGGTGGAACGCGCGATGCGGGTCCACGAGGAACAGACCAACGCGATGATCGCCACGGCCAGCGACCCCTTCATCAGCGTCGACGCCGAGGGGCTCATCACCGAGTGGAACCAGCGCGCGGAGGCCGTCTTCGGATGGAGCCGGGACGAGGTGGTCGGCGCTCCCCTCGGCGAGACCATCGTGCCGGCCCGGCACCGGGCGGCTCACCTCGCCGGCCTGCGCCGGGTCGTGGCCGGTGGCGAGCCGCGCGTGCTGAACCGACGCGTCGAGCTGACCGCCCTGCGACGCGACGGCGATGAGATCCCGGTCGAGTTGTCGCTGTGGCGGGTGACGGCCGGCGGCGTCGATTCCTTCCACGGCTTCCTGCACGACATCACCGAACGGCTGCAGCTGCAGGCGGAACGGGAGCGGCGTACCGCCGCGATCGAGCGCGAGGAGTACGAGCGGCGGCTCTACCACTCGCAGCGTCTGGAGAGCCTGGGCCACCTCGCCGGCGGCGTCGCCCACGACTTCAACAACCTGCTGGCGGTCATGGCCAACTACGCCGACTTCATCGCCACGGCCGCCGCGGCCGGTGCGAAGACCGCGTCGGAGCCGGGGCCGGCCTCGGCGTCGTCGGAGGCCGAGCAGCGCACGCGGTGGGAGGACGTCGGCCGCGACGCCGCGCAGGTGCAGCGGGCGGTCGAGCGGGCCACCCGGCTGACCCGCCAGCTGCTCACGTTCGGTCGGGGCGACGTCATCCGGCCCGAAGTGCTCAAACTCAACGAGGTAATGTCCGAAGTGGAGCAACTGCTGCGGCGCACCATCGGCGAACGCATCGAGCTGGTGACCCGTCCGCAACCGGACGTACCCACCGTCTACGCCGATCCCGGTCAGGTCGAGCAGATCCTCATCAACCTGGCCGTCAACGCGCGCGACGCCATGCCGGACGGCGGTGTGCTCACCATCGAGACCCGACGCATGGACGTCGACGCCGCGTACGCCGCCACCCACCCGGGCCTCGAGCCCGGCCACTACGCGCAGATGCGCCTGAGCGACACCGGCCACGGCATGACCACCGACGTCATGCAGCGGGCCTTCGAGCCGTTCTTCACCAGCAAGCCGAAGGGTTCCGGCACCGGCCTGGGCCTGGCCACCGTGTACGGCATCGTCACCCACGCCGGTGGCCAGGTGCAGCTGTACTCCGAGCCGGGGCTGGGCACGACGGTGTCGGTGTTGCTTCCGGCCACGGACCGTACGGCGCAGACCCGCCCCACCGTGGCCCGCCGGGAGTCGCCCGCCGGCTGGCAGACGGTCCTGCTGGTCGAGGACGACGAGGCGATCCGGGAGGTGACGCGCCGGATCCTGGCCCGCAACGGGTACACGACGCTGACCGCGAACGACGCCGGCCACGCGATCGAGCTGGCCCGCGACCATCCGGGGCCCATCCACCTGCTGCTGACCGACGTCGTCATGCCGCACCTGCTCGGCACCGAGGTCGCCGCGGCCGTGCGCACCCTTCGCCCCGAGATCCGGGTGCTCTACATGTCCGGGTACGCCCTGCCGGTCCTGGCCAACCAGGGCACCCTCGAGCCGCACGCCAAACTGGTGGAGAAGCCGTTCACCGAGCACGCGCTGCTCGACCGGGTCCGCGAGGTCCTGTCGCTCATCCTCGCCCCCGACGCCCCCTAGTCAGGTGCAGCCCAGTGCCGTCCGCAGCCGGTTCAGGTTGTCCCGCATCACGCTCACGTAGTCGCCGCCGGACAGGGGCTCCAGGCCTTCGATCGGGTCGAGCACCTCGGCCCGGGCGCCCACCTCGCGGGCCAGCGTCTCGGCCACCTTCGGGCTGACCAGGGTCTCGAAGAAGATCGTCGTCACCCCGAGCTCGCGCGCCCGCCCGGCCACGTCGGCCAGGTGTTGCGGCGACGGCTCAGCCTCGGGCGACAGCCCGGAGATCGCGATCTGCCGCAGGCCGTACCGCTGCGCGAGGTAGCCGAAGGCGGCGTGACTGGTGACGATCTCGTGCCGTTCACAGGTCTTCAGGCCATCGGCGTACTGGCGGTCGAGGCCCTCGAGGTCGGCCCGGAGCGCGCCGGCGCGGGTGCGGTATCCGGCCGCGCCGGACGGGTCGAGGGCGCCGAGCCGGTCGGCCAGGCGGTCGGCGATCATGGCCAGGCGGGTCGGATCGAGCCAGAGGTGCGGGTCCTTCTCGCCCGGGTTGCCGCCGCCGGGTTCGTCACCCGCGGGAGCGTCGAGCAGCCGCTGCCCCTCGCTCGCGTCGAAGGCGGAGTCCGGAGCCTGCTGGGCGACGGTCTCGTCGACCTGGGGTTGGAAGCCGCGCAGGTACACGACGATCTCGGCGTCGGCGATCCGCCGGACCTGCTCCGTCGTGAGCTCGAGGTCGTGCGGCTCGGCGCCCGGCGGGGTCAGGCTCGTCACGGCCGTCGCGCCGCCGCCCACCTTCGTGGCGACGTACTCCAGCGGGTAGAACGCCGCCACCACCGACAGCCGGCCGGGATCCGGATCGGCCGGCCGGGAGCAGGCCGTGGCCGACATCGCCAGAAGGGTGAGGGCCGAGGCGGCGGCCCGGAGAATCGTTCGCACGGTTCGAGCATGCGGCTAGATGGAAATGATTGTCAAAAACGCATGAGTGCATGGATCGGGACCCGTCGCTGTCCGGGTTTCGATCGTCCCCCGGACGGGCAATCGAACTGGCAGTCCTGGCGGTGTCCCGCGATGCCACGGGCACGCAGACCCCTTGGGCGGGCAGGTCCCACGGGTACGGAGGTCGACGGTGCTGAGTCACGACCAGGAGCGCCAGCTCGAGCTGATCGGCGCACAGATCTACGTCGAGGACCCCCGGTTCGCGGAGGCCCTGACCGCCGGCCGACCCCGGCGTCCCCGCCAGTACCGCGCCGTGCTGCCCCTGCTCGAGGTCCTCGCGGTGGTGATGATCATCCTGGGTACGGCGCTGATGGGCGCCGGAGCCGCCTTCATCGCGGGCGCCGCGTCGGTGGTCGGGCTCGGTGCGGTCTGGGCGCGACGGCGCCTCCGCCTCGACCGGGCGCCCCGCATCTGACATATCGTGATCGTCTCGTTACATCCTGTGAGGCTGTAATACCCCGGCCCGCCCTGGCGCTGTACTGGATAGCCCACCCGATTCCCGGTTGGCTACGAGGCTTTGCCTGGGTCGGCTGAACCGCCCCCACCCTTATACGGCCGACCATCGAGCAACTCGGCAGGTGCTTCCTCCCGCATAGCACCTGCCGAGTTGTCTCGGTCCCGCTTATTTCGTCTGGTAGGGGAACCCTGTCGACAACCGGGACGATCTGGTGGCTCAGTGGGTCGCGGCCAGGGCCGGCTCGGGCTCGGCCGTGGCGCCGCCCGGCGCCGGCGGCTCGGGCCGGCGGCGCAGGAACCTGGGCGCCCACCAGTTGGCGTCGCCGAGCAGGGTCATCACGCTCGGCAGGACGACGGCCCGGATGATCGTCGCGTCGATCAGGATCGCCGCGGCCAGGCCGACGCCGAGCTGCTTCATGTCGATCATGCTGAGCGTGGCGAAGATGGCGAACACCGCGACCATGACCGCCGCCGCGCTGGTCACCACGCCGGCCGAGCCGACGATCCCCTCGGCCACGGCCTGGCGGTTCGGCACGCCGCGCAGCACCGCCTCGCGGATCCGGCTGACCACGAAGACGTGGTAGTCCATGGACAGTCCGAAGAGGACGACGAACAGGAACAGCGGCAGCCATGACACCACGGCGTTGATCGAGTGGAAGCCGAGCAGGTCCTCGGCCCACGTCCCGCCGAACACGAGCTGGACCAGACCGTACGACGCGAGCGCCGACAGCAGGTTGAGCACGATCGAGGTCACCGCGACGACCACCGACCGGAAGGTCAGCGTCATCACGATGAACGTGAGCGCCATCACCACGGCCATCACGAGCGGCAGTTTCGAGCCGATGTGGGCGGCGTAGTCCTCGTTGAAGGCCACGAAGCCACCCACGGCGTACTCGGCACCGGCCACCGTACCGACGGTCGCGGGTACGAGATCCTGCCGCAGCTTTCGCATGGCCTGGACGGCCTCGTCGCTACCGCCCGGGTACGGCGTGGGCACGTCCAGATAGGACGTACGTCCGTCCGGCGACACGCGGACCTCGGTCAGCGCGTCGCGCGCGAACATCGGGTCGCCCTGGATGCGCGCGGCCAGCGCCTCCAGCGCCGCCCGCACGTCGCTCGAGCGCTCGGCCGGGGCCAGGACCGCCACCAGGTGCGAGGTGCCGGTGCTCGGGAACGCCGTCGTGAGCCGGTCGTAGGCCTGCATGACCGCCGTGGTCCGCGGTATGTCGGCGTCGCTGGGGAAGCGGAGCTTCATGTCCAGCGCGGGCGCGGCCAGCAGCAGCAGCCCGGCGACGGAGACGGCGAGGGTGATCGCGGGACGGCGGAGCGCCGGCCGCAGCAGGGCCGGCCAGAGCCGGGGCCGGCCCGAGCGCGCGGTCAGCCGCCAGACCAGCGGCACCCGCGGCCGGTCGACCCACCGGCCCAGCTTGGCCAGGACCGCCGGCAGCACGGTCAGCGAACCGAGCACGGCCATCGCGACGACCAGGATCGCGCCCGTGGCCAGCGAGGAGAACACGAAGTCCCCGGCCAGGTACAGACCCGACATCGCGATGATGACGGCCAGACCCGAGACGACGACCGCCCGGCCCGACGTCGCCGCGGCGATCTCGACCGCGTCCACGTGACCGCGGCCACGAGCCCGCTCCTCGCGCTCGCGCCGCAGGTAGAACAGCGAGTAGTCGACGCCGACGGCCAGGCCGATCAGCAGGATCACGCTGTTGACCGTGTCGACGGCGGGCACCAGATGGGACGCGGCCGTCGACAGCCCGATCGCGGCGGCCACCGCCGAGAGCGCGAGCACCAGGGGGACCCCGGCCGCGATCAACGCGCCGAAGGCCAGCAGCAGGATCACCAGCGTCACCGGGATGCTGAACAGCTCGGCCCGCCGGAAGTCCTTCATGATGGTCTCGTCGAGCGCCTTGCCGATCGACAGGTTGCCCACCTGTTCCACCCGCAGATCGGGAAACTCGCGCTGCACCGCGGATGTCGTGTCGAGCATCGTCTGCAGGCCGGCGTCGTCGGTCCCCTCCCGCAGCGTGACCCGGACCAGCAGCGCGCTTCCGTCCGGTGACGGGATGGGCTCGCCGGCCGAGGCGACGACGGGCAGCGCGGTCATCCGGGACCGGGCCGCGCCGGCCGCCTCGTTGGCCCGCTCGGTGTCCAGGGCACCCGACCGCGGGGTGATGAGCACGCTCTCGACCGTCGGGTTCTCGAACCCGCCGGCATCGACGATCTGTTCTGCCCGGCCGGCCTCGCCGATCGGGTTGTCGCTCTCGTTGGCCTCCTTCAGGCCGGCCATCGAGCCGAACACGAAGCAGAGCGCCACGAACACCGTCCACAGTGCCATCGCGCGCCACGGATGGGTCGCGCTCCACCGCGCCACCCGCACCGTCACCGGTCCCCTCGACATCCCAGGTCCTCCCATGTGTGCGTCGCGCCGCCTTCCCTGCGGCGCGGCCCACCACAAACCCTCGCCGAGACAGGCCTTGGGATCGATCCGGAAGGCCACCGATTCGCATGGGGGGTTAACCCGACCCCGGTTCAGGGCCGGCATCCCTGAACCGGGTCAGGACTCCCGGGTGACCTCGTCGGGCGTCTTGTCCGGACGCAGCCCGCGCCAGGCCGGATGGCGCAGCCGACCGTCACGGGTCCACTCGCCGAACGTCACCTCGCCGACCAGGCGCGGGCTGACCCACCGCGCGTCCTTACGGTCGCGGGCCGGCAGCTCCTGGGCGAACGGGGACGTCTTGCGTTCCAACGCCTTCAGGCGCCGGTGCAGGTCGTCGAGCATCTGCTCGGTGAACCCGGTGCCGACCCCGCCGACGAACTCCAGTCCGGCCTCGGACGGGATGCCCATCAGCAGCGACCCGACGGTTCCGGCCCGTCGACCCTTCCCGGGCGTCCAGCCGCCGATCACCACCTCCTGGGCGGTCATGTTCTTCACCTTGATCCACGCGCGCGACCGGCGCCCCGGCTCGTAGGGCGCGTCCAACCGCTTGGCCACCACGCCCTCCAGGCCCAGCCGCTTCGAGGCGGCCAGCGCCTCCGCTCCGCTGCCCACGGCCGCCGGCGGCGTGTCCCAGTGCGGCCCGCGCAGACCGAGCCCCTCGAGCAGCTCGCGTCGCACCCGGTACGGCAGGTCGGTGGTCCGGTGCCCGTCGAGGTAGAGCAGGTCGAACACGCAGTACGTCACCGGCACCGCTTCGGTCAGCCGGCGGATCTGCGCCGCGTTCTGTACGTGCATGCGGGGCTGGAGCGCGCCGAAGGAGACGCTGCCCGTGGCGGCGTCGAAGGCGACGATCTCGCCGTCGAGCACGGCCGGCACCCCTCCGAGCGCCCCGCCGATGCCGTCCAGCTCCGGGTACGTGCGCGTGACATCGAGGTCGTTGCGGGTCATCACCCGGACCCGTCCATCCTCGACATACACGACGGCCCGTACCCCGTCCCACTTGTTCTCGTACCCGTACCGGTCATCCTCGGTGGAGGGTGGCAGCTCCCCCAGCGTGGCCAGCATCGGGCGCAGCAGCTCGGGCATCGGTTCCCGAGACGAGGCCGCGCCCGGGGCGGGTGGCTTCAACGAGCTTGCGAGTTGAACATCGCGGCTCCGCATCCGGTGGATCATCCAGTTCTTGCCGTCGGTCTGGAACAGCACGAACCGGCCGTTGGCCCGCTGGCCGTGCAGCTCGATCATGACCTCGCGGTCGGTCCACTTCTCGGTCTCGTACGTGCCCCAGTCCCAGATGGTCACCGCGCCGGCGCCGTACTCCCCCCGGGGGATCTGCCCCTCGAACGACGCGTACTCCAGCGGATGGTCCTCGGTGTGGACGGCCAGGTGGTTGCGCTTCGGATCGTCGGGCAGTCCCTTGGGAATGGCCCACGACACAAGCACGCCGTCGCGCTCCAGACGGAAGTCGAAATGCAGCGCGCGGGCGTGGTGCTCCTGGATGACGAACGTGTCGTCATTGCCGCGCGAAGGCCGGGCCTCGGGTACCGGTTCGGGCGTGCGCGCGGCCGACCGCTTCTGCCGGTACGTCGCCAGCCTGTCGGGCATACATCAGTTGTACCCGGCCCCGCCGGCCTACCGGGACGCGCCGGCGATGTCCCGGGCGAGCACGTCCTCCAGGGTCTGGCCGGTGAGCTTGTCGACCTGCGCCCTGCCGTCGACCTGGCGCCACACCTTGGTCACGACCGCCTTGGACAGGTCGGCCTGGGACAGCAGCACGTCGAGGCCGACGAAGTCGAGCAGGCGCCCGACCACCGGCAGGCCGGCCAGCCGGTCCAGGGTCGCCGGCACGTCGATCGCCCGCCGCCGGCGGACCTTGACCTCGAGCACGCGTTGCCCCTCCTCCAGCGCAGGGCGCTTGCGCGTCAGGGCCACGAACCCGCGCCGGAAGACCTCGTCCGCGGCCGGAACGTCCGGCAGCACGAGGTACGAGGGGGCGTCGGCCCGCAGCTTCTTGTCCGGCCAGTGCACGACCTCGTTGGGCAGGCCGGGAACGCCATGGTCGGCGCCCTCGAACCGCACCGCCAGCTCGCCGCTGTGCACATCCTGGCGGGCACTCACGCCGCCGTCGCCGTCGAGGTCGAACCGTCCGGTCACCGAGAGTTCGGACAGCCACGCGAGCGGGAGCAGGTGTGTGGCCCCGGTGGCGAGCAGGCGCTGCTGCACCGGCGCCGGGACGTGGCGGGCGTGCTCGAGCAGGTCGACCACGGTCTTCGCGGGGGCGGTGACGCGCAGCAGCAGCCCGTTGCGGTACCGGTCGGCCAGGCGCAGCGGGTCCTGGCCCGCGAGCAGGAACAGGTCCGCGGACGGCAGGCCCCAACCCTCGATCTCGCCGGGCGCCAACGGCGTCCACAGGTAGAGGTCCACCGGCCGGTTGTTCACCACCGGCGAGGGTGGCAGCCACGGTACGGAGTGCGACAGGTCACCACCGGCCGCCGCCGGCAGCACGACCGCCACCGGTTCGACCGTCACCGCCTCGACCGCCCCGGACTCGTCGACCGTCCCGAACTCGACGGCGTCGTCGGCGTCGTCGGCCGGGCCCTTGTCGCCGGCGACGATCTCCCCCGCCAGGGCGGCGTCGGCCACCGCGGCGGCCGCTCCAGCGATCATCACCTCGACGACCGTCGCCTCCACGACGGCCTCGCCCGGGGCGATGGTGGCGACCACGGCGTCGTCCGAGGCGGCCACGGTCTCGGCCGTGCCGAACAGCGCGGCCTCAGCCTGGGCCAGCAGTGTTTCCGTCGACAGGACGGTCGCCGCGGCCGCCTCGGACAGCCCGGCGCCCTCGAGGGTCGACTCGGCGAGGGCCGCCTCGGCCAGGGCGGCACCGGCCGCGGCCGCCGCGTCGACCAGGAGCGCGGCGTGGGGCGCGGGCGGCAGCGCGGCCAGCGGCAGCGCGCTGACCGGCGGCAGGCCGTCGGCCGTGGACGGGCGGGCGCCGGGCCGGACGGTCGGCCAGTCCGCCGGGGACGGCGGGCCGGCCTCACCCGGCCGGCGGCCGCGCACGAGCGCCGCCGGCAGGGGTATGCCGTCTTCGTAGTCCAGGTCGGTGGGGCGGCCGTAGGGCACGACGTGCCAGGCCACCTCGGATCCGTCGGCGCCATCGGAGGCGAGGGTGCCGTCCGGCTGGGCCCACACCTCGGCCCCGCGTTCCGGCAGCCAGATGTCGACCTTCAGCAGGTCGCCGAGCTGGCCGGCGTGGATGATCACGGCGCTCCACAGCTCGACCGGCGGCTGGGCCAGCAGCAGCAGGTCCTGGCCGGCCCACCCGGCCTCCCGCAGCAGCAGCCGCAGCTCGCGCGGACCCATGGCCAACGGCCGGCCACCGTCGAGCAGTACTCCGAGACGGCCGTCGGCCAGGACGGCCAGGTCGATCGGGAAGAGGCCGTCACAGGGCGCCACGGACGTGTACCACTCCCGCAGCTGCTCCAGCTGCGTCGGCGGCACGGACACGAACGGCACGCCGGGGAACCTCCGGGCCACCACCTTGCCGTCGGGGACCAGCCGGCCGTCGCTGTCGGTGCGGAAGCGCGGCTTGCGGTCCGCGTCCAGGCGGGAGACGTACGGCCGCCAGGTGGACGGGCCACCCACCTCGTCGACGGCCACGAACTCCCCGACACCCGGCGCGACGAAGGCCGCGCCCGCCGGCTCGGGGACCCACACCGTGCGGTTGAGCGCGTCGGCGAAGCGGCCCAGCTCGACGTGCAGGGCGGCGCACGCTTCGGCCCCGCGGGGCCAGGTCACGGCGAGCTGCACGTCCGGGTGGACGACCTCGAGGCTGGCCGAGACGAGCGTGGCGAACTCGACGCCGCTCAGCAGCGCGCCCGGGCTGTCGAACCGGTTGATCTCAAAGCTGCCCGTGTCGGCGTTGGCGGTCAGCGTGGTCATCCGCCCGGCGCCGGAGCGCATGCGGCCGGACAGGGCCCCGGTTTCGCGGAATGTCGCCTTCGTCGGGAATGCCAGGCCGTCGGGCAGGGCGACCGTGACCAGGCCGCTGCCCGGACGCAGCCGGCCGCGGGCGGTCACGAACCACATCGCCACGTCGTCGGCCAGGTCGCTCGGGCGTACCACCAGCCAGTCGGCCGGCTCCCCGGTCGCCTCGGCGACGGAGATCGCGTCCCACGACAGGCCGGTGACCAGGCTGCACTCGCGGATGTAGCGGATCTTCGAGTCGGCCCGGGTCAGGAAGACATCGCAGCGCAGGTACTCGGCGAGATGGGCGGCCATCGCCACGTACCGCTCGCCGTTGTCGACGAGCAGCCGGACATCGGTGTGGCGGTCGCCCTTGGAACGCACGATTGCCGCCAGCCGGGTGATGTCCGGCTTGGGATCGGTCGAGTCGAAGACCTCGGGGTGCATCTCCCGGACCACGTCGAAGAGACGTGGCACCGCCGGCCGATGCTTCAGATAGTCGTCGATCGAGATATCGAGAACGCCCTCGGCGGGTTGATCATTTCCCGCGCTGCGCCGTCGCCACTTGCCCACGCCAGGCGAGCGTACCAGCGCGCTGGAGCAACGCCAGTGACATGACCGGTGCGCGGCAATTCGCAGTCAACTTCGTTGCCACCCTCAATGTCAACTAAGGGCGGATCCGGTGGGCATTGATCCACGGGGACCCAAGATCGCCACAGCCGCCGGGCCGCTCTGACGATCATGGTCGGGTCCGCCTTCGAGGTCAGCTCCTGGTGAATCGCGGGATGAGCGCCGGCACGGATGTCATCCATTCGGCGTAGCCGGGGCGGCGGGCCAGCGACCTCCGGTCCATCAGCGGAATGCTCGCGGTGAGGAACAGGACCAGCATCGCCACCGGTCCGACGACGGTCCACCACCAGCCGGGCGCCGCGGCCAGGGCGAACAGCCACAGACCCCACCAGAACGCGATC
>Ga0307416_100001283_pt1 | contig 13539 bp, 12 predicted proteins | sample DK1Cmetagenome_2_FD_203821 | JGI IMG/M metagenome (GOLD analysis project Ga0307416, IMG submission 203821) | Maize rhizosphere microbial communities from greenhouse at UC Davis, California, United States - DK15-C-3 | ecosystem: Host-associated > Plants > Roots > Rhizosphere > Soil | place...
ATACATTATCTAAAAAAAGGCAAAGGTACAAAGACTATTTTTGATCTTGTAAAGAAACGATATGACTAATAATTGGTTTGAATACATGATTTTATCATGTTAGCTACTGCTACATCAGTTTGACCAAGCCCAAAAACGCAAATCACACTAGAATTTTTTTGTAGGATACTTGCTAGAGATGCAGAAGGAACACAACTTCAACATGTCTCATTAAGAGAAGAAGTGTTATCCATATTCGAGCAGGATCCTCTCATAGAACTTATTCTAACTGGCGTAGAAATATTAAAAAATTCAATCAATTCAAATATAGACATTGTCAGATTTAGGGGGTCAACCAGAATTTCAAAATTATTGTATAAACGTATTGAGATCAAATATTCATGAGATTTTTTGCCGGATTATTGCATATAAAGATTAATGGTTGCTTCAACGATACTATTTCGGAAATAGTTTAAGTAGTGGGGGAGAAAACAAAAATAATCAACCAATAATTTAATTAGCCCTTTATTTAATCCTGTTGCATTTTGAAGTTAATGTGCAAGAGCAAAAAAATAAAGCTTCTCTGATTAATACTGAAAAGTGCATAAACAACAGGTCTTAAATATTACTGATTTATTTATTCTATTTCATCCTTAGTTCTTCAGGTTATAGAATTACAATGAATTATAATGCTTATATAGATTAATAATTTAATTTGAAATAACAAAAGATTAAAATCCCGTTAACCAATCAGAGCTTTAAATGAGCTCGTCTTCATCTTTGGAGCGAACGATAAACAAGGTCATATCCCAGGCAGAGGCAGATTTTATTACACAAATTGATTCTTCTTTTCAGGAATCATTAAAGAATATTGCAGCTTCAAGAACAAAACTCGAGGCAGAATACAATAGAATTCTTGAAGGTGCGAGAAAACAGGGGGATAACCTCAAAAGACAGATTGTTGGTTCTAGCCGATTGTCTGCCAGAAATAGACAGCTTGTTTTGATTGAAAGTGCTGTAAATGATACTTTTGAAAAAGCAAAAACAATATTGGCTTCATCAAAAAGAGAGAATAGTTATAGACTTCTCATGAGAAAAATCCTCAAAGATAGTGTTATGATGATAGATTCAGACGAAGTTATTGTTGAATGCAACAAAAATGATATTGAATTAGTCGAACAAGCCATTTCAGATAGTTTCAAAGATAATAATAAGATAAAAATAAAAATGTCAGATCATCCGCTAAACGCCATCGGTGGAATCAGACTAACCTCAGCAGATGGATCTATGACATTTGATAATACTCTCGATTCACGCATCGAGAGGCTTAAACCTTTAATAAGGAAGAATATAGCCCAAATGCTAAGAGGAGAGGTCTAACGAATGGTTGCTAAAGGAAGGATTGTTTGGGTTAGTGGTCCAGCGGTAAGGGCTGATGGCATGGCTTCAGCAAAAATGTACGAAACCGTAACGGTAGGAGATTTAAAGTTAATCGGAGAGGTCATAAGATTGACTGGAGATGTTGCATTTATTCAAGTTTATGAATCTACTTCTGGTTTAAAACCTGGAGAACCAGTTGTTGGTACAGGACAACCTCTGTCAGTATTGCTAGGACCCGGAATCATTGGAAAGATATATGATGGGATTCAAAGACCGCTTGATGAAATTGCTCAAAAATCAGGAGCATTCATTGGAAGAGGTATAGCCACAACTCCAGTGGATATGAAAAAAAAGTATAAGTTCAAGCCGACGCTAAAAAAAGGAGATGAAATTGAGGCAGGCTCTATTCTTGGAACGGTAGAAGAGACTCCGTTGTTGACTCATAGCATTCTTGTTCCACCTGACTTTAAGGGGGGGAAATTGACAGATATTTCTTCTGAAGGCGAATATGATCTAGAGCATATTGTTGCAACCGCCGAAAAAGATGGAAAGAAATTCCAATTAAAAATGTACCACAAGTGGCCTGTAAGAAAACCTAGACCTTATGCAGAAAGATATGATCCTACGGTTCCATTAATTACAGGTCAACGTATAATAGATACTTACTTTCCTATAGCAAAGGGAGGAACAGGTGCCATTCCTGGAGGATTTGGAACCGGCAAGACTGTTACGTTGCACCAGATTGCTAAATGGGCTGACTCTAAAGTTGTAGTCTATATTGGATGCGGTGAACGCGGTAACGAAATGACTGAAGTGCTTGTTGAATTTCCACATTTAATTGATCCTAGGTCAGGTAGACCATTGATGGAAAGAACAGTTCTTGTAGCAAATACAAGCAATATGCCTGTGGCTGCTCGAGAAGCATCAATCTACACGGGAGTTACTTTGGCAGAATATTATAGAGATATGGGTTTTGACGTTGTACTCGTAGCGGATTCGACAAGTAGATGGGCTGAGGCCTTAAGAGAAATGTCTGGTCGTCTTGAAGAAATGCCTGCAGAAGAAGGATACCCCTCATATCTTGCGTCAAGATTAGCAGAATTCTATGAAAGAGCAGGTCGCGTTAGAGCATTGGGAAGCCCAGAAAGGGCAGGATCTGTAACACTTGTAGGAGCTGTATCTCCATCAGGAGCAGACTTTACAGAGCCAGTAACAACTCACACGATTAGATTCATTAAAACCTTCTGGGCTCTTGATACTAGATTGGCTTACTCAAGACACTATCCATCTATAAATTGGATGCAGTCATATTCTGGATATCTAGATGATGTTTCAAAATGGTGGACAAGCAATGTAAGTGCTGACTGGTATAATCTGAGAGCAGAATCATATCATATTCTTCAGAGAGAAGACACTTTAAAAGAGATAGTCCGATTGCTAGGTCCTGAAGCATTACCAGATGAAGAAAAATTGGTATTAGAAGTAGCGAGAATGATAAAGATAGGTATACTACAGCAAAATTCTTTCGACAAAGTAGACACTTACTGCAGTCCTCAAAAACAGTTGAAATTAGTGAAATTAATGGTAAGATTCTATAAGGAATCTATTAGATCTCTTAAAGAAGGTGCATTACTCGTAGATATTAGAGCAATGCCCATTATTCCGTCACTTCTGAAAGCCAAATTTGAAATTCCTGACGATCAAGTCAATAAACTTGATGATATGGATAAACAAATGACCGAACAATTCCGCAAAATTGTCGCACACGAGGAGGTAAAAGCAGTTGTCTGAATCAGCCAGTGTAGAATATACTAAAGTAGCAGAGATTAAAGGGCCTCTTATTATTGTTGATGGCATCACAAAAGCTTCGTTCGATGAACTAGTCGAAATCGAGACCACTGAGGGTGAGAGAAGACTTGGCAGAGTATTAGAGGTAGGTCATGGCAAAGCAGTTGTTCAAGTATTTGAAGGTACAACAGGTCTAGCAATCACTGGTACAAAGGCAAAATTTTTGGGCAAAACAATGGCAATGCCAGTATCGCAGGAATTACTTGGTAGGGTATTTGACGGGCTAGGAAGGCCAAATGACGGGTTGCCAGATCCTATTGCAGATCGATTCATAGATGTGAATGGAGAACCAATAAACCCAGAACGAAGAGAATATCCTACTTCATTTATACAGACTGGAGTTTCAGTAATTGATGGAATGCTAACTTTGGTGAGAGGACAAAAGCTTCCGATCTTTTCAGGTTCTGGTATGCCTCATAATATTTTAGCAGCTCAAATTGCCCGCCAGGCATCAGTAGTAGGAACTAAAGAGGATTTCGCGGTAGTATTCGCAGCTATAGGTGTACAATATTCCGAAGCACAATATTTTAAACGTAGTTTGGAGGAATCAGGAGCACTAAGACGAAGTGTGCTGTTTCTGAATTTGGCAGACGATCCAGCTATTGAAAGAATCATAACTCCACGAGTGGCATTAACTGTTGCAGAATATCTAGCATTTGATCTGGGCATGCATGTATTAGCAATTCTTACTGATATGACGAACTACGCAGAGGCACTTAGGGAGATTAGTGCGGCAAGAGAAGAAGTACCAGGCAGAAAGGGTTATCCTGGATACTTATATACCGATCTGGCGAATAACTATGAGCGTGCAGGAAGAATTAAAGGAGAAAATGGAAGTGTAACACAGGTGCCTATCTTGTCTATGCCAGCGGATGATATAACTCATCCTATTCCTGATCTTACAGGCTACATAACTGAGGGACAGATTGTTCTAGGCAGGGATTTATTCAGGAAAGGTATCTATCCGCCAGTCAATGTGCTTATGTCTCTATCAAGATTGATGAAAGATGGAGTAGGTGAAGGAAAGACAAGAGGGGATCATATGGAAGTAGGAAATCAGCTTTATGATGCCTATTCTAGAGCACAAGAAGTAAGAGCACTTGCAGAAATTGTTGGCAGGGCCGGATTAACTGGTGTTGACTTGAAATACCTAGATGCAGGCGATATGTTTGAAAGTCATTTTCTAAAACAAAGTGCAGATGAGAATAGAAACCTTGACGAAACTCTTGGCAAAGCATGGAATGTATTATCGACACTTCCTGAAGGAGAACTCACTAAGATCAAGGATAAGAATATAAGACAATTCTATAAAGGGACTGGAAGAGAATAATAGTAATCTATGTCATTCGGCAAAAGAGTCACGGCAACTAAAATTGAATTGATTAAGATACGACGCTCAATGCAAGTAGCAAAGATGGTTCACAAAATTCTCGACGATAAGCGGGAAGTATTGTTGAAGAAAATAGATGAAATGATTGAGGAGGCAAACAAAGCAAGAGAAGATATTTGGCTACCATTGGAAGAGATTTACAAATCAGTCTATGATGCATATCTCTCATTAGGCACATCAACTATTGAATCTATTGCAATCTCAACACCAAGTACAATGGAAGTTGATGTCAATGTCCGCAGAATTGTTGATGTTAAAGTGCCTACTCTTCAGGTAACAGCAAAAGAAGGCGCACAAACAATAGCATATGGTTTTGCAGACACAAATGCTTATGTAGATAAGGCAGCCAAACTGATAAAGGATGCACTACCAAGCATATGCAAGGCAGCAGAATATGAAAATGCAATCTTCAGTTTGGCTAAAGAGCTCGAAAGAACACAAAAACTAATAAATGCATTAGAATTTGTCATTATTCCTCAATATCAAGATGCGATTTACTTTATTAGAGCAACATTGGAGGAAAGAGAAAGAGAAGAATTTGTAAGATTAAAGAAAGTGAAGGTTGTTTTGGAAAAGAAGAAGATTTAAAATGGCGGAAGATATTATCAACAAAATGTTTGAAACTGCCAAAATGAGACTAAGGAAAGAGCATGATTCAATGATTGAAAATATAAAACAAGACTTGGACAGTTACAAGAGAAAAGCATTAAACAAGACAGAACATCTATAACTACTTTTACCTCTATAATTCGAATTCAATAAATTATCTTTCTATTGGCTATATTCTAGATAGATGATGAGAAATTACTCTTTAGAAGAATAATATATATCACAATACTGCATGGAATATTGTCTATATGATAGCAAACGAAACATGAATATCTATGAATTTCAGAGTGCAACCAAAAATTTTAATCATATTCTATTAAAATTATAAAATATGACAAAAGAATATTTTTACTGGTCAGTAGATATTTTATATTATATAACAATTGAAGACGCATATTTTCACTTATCAAATTCAAACTTTTTGATTTTGTAATGCTTATTTATAGACATAATATTACTAAATTTCTTGACTGAGTTATTGTGAATATGTAGATATTTTAGATATCTCCGTCTCAAGTATAAAATTTTCTGTCGTATAGACTAATGCTGCCAAATTGTTCAAAATAGCCTAACTTTTAAGGATTAAATAATAATAGCAAACAACCTTTGTAGGGGCTATTAATTTACCAACCAAGAGCTCTTGCAGATTTTGCAGCGGCATAATCTAATGATTGCTTAGGTTCCTTAGTACCAGAGTAAACAGCATCGATTGCTTCCCTTATGTGATCAGCTATCAGTGGATATTCCGGTATATTGGGCCTCTCTTGTCCAAATGGAATCAAAGAGATCAATTCATTATAATAAGGAATTGATTTTCGCAATTCTGCTGAATAAGGTCCCTGTCCTATAGGTATTTGTGTTGGAAGGTATCCATATTTTGCTAGCATAGGGGAAAGTATTTCAGGTTTTAACATTATCATAATTAATTCCCATGCCAAGTCCTTATTTTTCGAAGTATTTGGAATACTCAGTAACCATCCTCCCATAATAGTTGTAGTCGAAGTATTTTTATATGGTACTGGAAGCATTGGTATCATACCTACTTGCTCTTCGAGACTCCTCTTTGTAAGAGGCAAAAAGTTTCCTGGCAACCATGAGCCACCAAGCATAACGGCATATTTTCTATCAACAAATTCTTTTTCAAAATCAATTGTTATTGGTTTAACACCTACATCAACTAGCTGTTTGAAAAATTCTAGTGCTTTAACTCCTTCTGTACTATTATATATTGGAAACCAGTATCTATCTTTTGTTGGATGCCCTTGCCTATTATCAAGTATGTCTCCCCCAAGCATCCATAGAAATGGAAACCATTCATTTGGAGAACCTGGACCACCAACAAGCTCGACGGCTTGTATTCCCTTACCTTTTAATGCGTCATTAAGCTTTATTGCAGATTCAATATATCCATCCCAGGTCTTTAATGAGTTAGGATCAACACCTGAATTATTCAAGAGATCCTTCCAATACCATATACTCCTGACGTCTGTCCAGCCCCAGATACCATGTATCTTATCGTTATAAACACCCCCGTCCCAATTCGTTTCATACCAATCAGAAGATCTGCCCCAACTTTCCGTAAGATTTGTCAGATCTATTATAAATCCCTTGTCAGCAAATTCTCCGAGCCAGATTTGATCTACTGATATCAGATCAATGGAAGTTCGGTTAGCCATTGTATTTAACATCTGCATCCTAGCATCATTATATTCTAAAGTGGTATAATTTATCTGAATATCAAGGTCAGGATGTTTTGCTCTCAAATCCTGTAATGCCATTGAAATAAGCATGTCCCATCTCTCTCTTGGTTCGACTAACTGAGCTGTTAATGTAACCTCCTTTTTAGCAAAAGAGGGAATAATAAAATTTGTCGTTGCTAATATACTATTTATTAATATTATTATAACAAAAATAAAGACAAGAGGGAGTCTGTTGTTATGTCTACTGATGGAGAACTTATCAAAGTTCATTTCAGAAATACTACTGACCTATATTCAGAATTACGAATAATAAAGTTTGTATTCAACTTTTATTTTTATAGCAATATCTATATTATAATATTGCCCTAGATTAGGCCATTCTATTAATTGATTAAGTAATAATTGTTTTCAAATTCTCAACGAAACTATATTACACTTCTCAGAAATATCCGATCTTGATCTTGCGTGTATGATAATGAGATCCACTGTAAAATATGTTTGTTTAACTCTGAAATGACTTTCTCTTCGAGCAGATGCTATATGCTTTTTTGCTGATAGTATACTTACTACCTTGCCAATTAATAGTGTCCGATCTCCTGCGATTTATTATAAATAAGATAAATGCAATTGAGATATGTGTACATGCTACTGAAAAAGCAGAACCGTAAATTCGATTTTGAAGTAGCCCAATATTTGGATTATGCAACAGTAATTGAAAATAAAAGAACAATAGTGATTAAATTAATTATTAGTAATAGTTGATTCAAGTGATTGTTAGCTGTATGAGTATTATATGTTGATACTGAGAAGATCGGGAAGGGTAATAAAAAATGGAATAACTAACAGGAATAACGTTGTAAAAACGCTAGCTGATGATAGAAAATAAACTAATGCAATGAAAGAATTTATTTTGGTGTCAAATCATGCATTGACCATCGCAAATGCAACCGTAGGAAGTTAGAAAAAAGGATTAAGAGATAATTTACAGGACACCAAGTAACAATTGTAACAACAACATTTAGAAAGACAGGAGAGAAACAAAAAGATTCACCGATTTGTACCAATAGCAGTGAATACAACTAAAAGAAACTGTGGGAACATATCGTGTTACCCGGACATTCTGAAACTCATGAAAAACTCGTCATTGCTGAAAAATAGTATTAAACAAAGCTGAAGAAGATATAATTTTAAAATGCAGAGATAACATGAATAAAATGCTTATACAAAACGTCAGATAACGAACTTGCCTGATGCTATCTATACCAAGATAAACATGCAGAAAGGAGATTCTGTGGTGGGAAGGCTTAAGTTTGCTATTCCCTTTTCATACAGATATTGCTCAAGTTAGAACCGATGGGAAAAAACAAGGTCGTAATCCTTATAGTCATAAGGAAATCCGAAATTAACAGATAATGCCTTATATTCCTATGAATTTTTTAGGATGAACTTTTTCTCTACAATACTTGTTTCAAAACTTAAATAATATAATTGTCAACTACATGTCTTTCAAAATCGTCTCTAATGCTTGTGCTACTTGTCCTATTTTTAGACTTTCACTATTATTCTTTATTATACCCGCTGCTGCATAATTATGGCCTCCACCATCTAATCTTCGACCAATAATATCACATTTTATATCTGAGCCTGGCTTTCTCCTTATACTTACTTTTCCATCTGGAGCAAATAAAATCACAAGACTTACCTCTGGTTTCTCTAGAAATATCTTTTCCGACAAAATGCTTTTTGATATTATTCTTGGTGACTCTGTGATGGCTACTTTGTGATTATTGATATTATATATTGTGAGCGATTTCATTGCAGAGGATATGGCAGATTCCCTTACTGGAAGGTATTGGTATTCAAAGTCCTCTTGCAACTCTTCATCCCAAAATATACCTTTAGAGGCTTTATTTACTATAGACTGCAATTTTGGATAAGGATTAATTAGACTACGATAATAGCTAATAAGCTCAGGAAGTGGTGGTAACTTATGTACTGCAGGCAAACGAAAATCAACATTATGTGCGAATTTAGCTATCCTTTCGCATGTTCTTCTATTTTTTGCAAATCTTTCATAAACTAATTCTGCCGTACATTTCATTTCGTCTTTTGATAAGATCAAAGATGCAAACGACTGCACTCTTCTTTTTATTTCCTCAGACCAAACATGATGATCTAGCCATACGAAATCCCATCCATAATTTCTTGCATCGGTCGCAGCGTCTTCTATAGGCTTGATATCTTCTACATCGTCAATACCTAAATCAGTGATTACAATTGTTCCATTCTTGCTTGATCTAGCCACATTAAATTTGATTATGTTGGCAGCTCTTTCCATGTTTTTTTGTCCGTAGTTTGTAAGAAAAACTAAAGTATCTGGGAAGGCATTCTTTAGAATTGCACCCGAAAACAATCCATCCACATCTTGTTCATGTGTCAAAGATAAAATTCTGTTAGTATTGGTCATTATTCTTCTTTTTTTCTTTTATCTCTACACTACACTGTGTAATAAATGATAATTACAATAAGAAAACCATAAATATAGTTATTAAGGAAATCATAAAGAAATTTATTTTTCTAGTGATAATGATAAGATCGTTCCAGTCAATTTTCCTTTTAGATTACCGACTATATTATATATTGGGTTTTTCTCAGTTGTAATATAAGAATTGAATGAGACGAAAATAGTTTTGATATCTGCCTTTCATTGGACAAAATAAGGTTAGCATTTACATACGAGAGAAATTGATTATTTCAATTTTTTGCTTACGCAATTAGTTACTATAGTATATTTCAGAGGAAGCTCTGTCTATTATCTTATCCACAGAGTTATTATCATTTATTATTATATAAAACGTCAAAGAATTTCAATAGCCACCATGCGTTTTATTATATTATTCTATTATTCTAAAATGAATGATGCGTTTTGACAGTAGGAATGACAACAAGGAGACAACTTTTAATGTTGTGAGGTTAGAAATTATTTATATATAGAGGCATTATCCTGAATTAAGAAATAAGAACCTTTAATGTTAAATACTAAAAAATAACATAACCCGCTCAAGTTTTTATAATCTTCATGACTTCATTCTCCATTAAATTTACCTTTTTGGTTCTTTTAGTTATAGTTAAATATGGCATTTTATCTTGCTTACCGTATATATGAAACTATCGTCATTTTCAACAATAGCAATGATTGCTGGCGTATCTCTAATTGCTGCAGGGTATTTGTTAAATAACGCTTATGCCCAAGATGGAGCAACAGCAACTCCTGCCGGCTCTATGAAATTTATTGGTGCAGGAGTTGCCTTTGGATTAGCCGCTCTTGGTGCAGGTATTGCCATTGGAGGTGTGGGTGCAGCAGGTCTTGCGGCCATTACTGAAAGACCTGAGCTTAGATCACAGGCTCTAGTGTTTACGGCTCTCGGAGAAGCAATCGCGATTTATGGTATTGTCGTAGCAATTATAATCTTAGGACAATCCTAAGAATTCTAATATTTTTCTCTTACAGATGATTGGACGAATATCAATCTACATATCTGTCAGCTAAAAATGATGTCAGCTCAATATATTTTATATAATTAAATACAGTAATTATACTTTCCCTTCATTGATCGATAATATCATGAGCCAAGGGAATAGCGTCGATCATGATGTTATAATAAATCGATGTTATCAAGATACTAATTCATTTATTGTAAGAGTTCTGAAACAATACCTGCATCTTAATACGATTTTTTCTTTATCTATAATATTTATAATAGGTTTGATATACTCATCACTGTTAGTAACACATTTAAGATTAGGGCATTTGAAAACTCCAATTATTGAGTCAGGAAGTTGAATCTTACGTTTTTCAACTAATCTGTACTCTTTGATAATATTGATAGTTGCATGAGGAGCAATTAAGGCAAGTTTGTTAGTTTCATCTTTTTCTAAAAATTTGTTTTCTACTTTGATAATATCTTTCTTATTATGCTTGCTGCTTGGAACGTTTAAGGCAACAGTTATGACGTTTCCCTCTTTGCCTGTAATATCTAGCGTACGTAATACTAGCAATGCTTTGCCAGATTCAATATGATCTATTACTGTTCCATCCTTGATTCTACGAACTAAGAGCTGCCTTGTGTCAGACATTCACGATCTTGATAAGATGATAAAGTCGGACAATTATAATTTGCTATACATATTACTAATTTCATTCACACTATAACTTTGTCATCTGAAATTAGACATTAATCCGGATTATTACTGTCACCAAAGATCAGTTTCATCTCCTCAAAAGTCAGCTTTTCGCCACTGGACATCTTTTTCAATGCAGCTTCCTTTAATGTATTCCATCTTTCTTGATTCTCTTTACTACGTTTAGCTCTCTCTTGAGCAACTTCATATCTAGATTCTCGCCTTTCTCCACTTTCCTTTTGTTTTCTTTGCCTATATTCAGAAGCCTGAATACGCGATCTTCTAAATTCAATTGCATTGAGTTGCGTTTCAACCATTTCTAATTTTGCTGCCGCTTCCCTTACTTCACGTATTATTTTTCTTCTCTCTTCGTATAAATTTTCACGTAAGTTTAAAAGAACATCTAGGCTTTTCTTCAATTCACCAATCTTGTTACCAAGTTCTGATTTCAGATCAAAGATACCATTCATTTTTGCTTTTATCGAGTCATATTGAAACGAAATATTTCTATAACGATCTTCTTTCTTGTGTATGATCTTTAATGCATACAATTTCGTAGCAATCTCTTTTGATTTTGCAACTAATTTTCGCTCTTCGTCTTTTGACAATTTCTTTGTCTGAATGTCGCGCTCAATTTGTTCAAAAGCTTTGGTCAAATTAGCTAGATCAAAACGTTCTCTACGCGATTTAGATAATCCTGCTGGACCTGCTTTGTCATCTAGAGATTTCATTTGATTTTTTGCTTCTAAAAGATTACTCTTCAGTTCAGTAAATTTTGAGTATTCTGCATCTTTCTGATCGTTAATTTGTTTTAATTTAACACGTAAATTCTCTAATTCTATCCTTTCCTCATCAATCTGCTTCTTTGTATCTTCAATCTTATTGTTGAGTTCCTGTATTTTTATCTCACCTGTTCTCTGCTCTTCTACCAGCGATTTTTTGAATTCTAATAAGGTATTGAGGTTAGTATCTGAATCATTCTGAGTGCTCTTTATAGTATTATTTCTAGCCGCAGTTGTAGTAGCAGCAGCTGCACTGCTAGTTCCAGCACTGTAATTGTCTCTTGCCACGATGCTTGTCGTTTCTTATAACTTCATGAATATATTTTTTCTCATTTCTGAACCATAATTCTTATTATGGAGGGAAGGGTGATAGGTTGTTATAACACTAAATCCCACACCTTTATATGACATGAAGTTATAAGAGACTAGTGATCGTTTATGGACGATTTTGAGAGAGACTTCCCAAATCTAGATTGGAAGAACATCCCAGCCTATAAGCATCCTGGGGGTAAGAATTGCCCATGCCCTAAGCATGAGTATATACGTGAACAGATTAATATAGCCAAAGCAGTAAGCAACAATAATAGAGAAATTATCCCTGAACAGAGACAAAAAGCTCAGGTAATACTTAAATTTTGTCCTGATCATTACAGTGTATATTTTGGAGAAGTAATTCCATCAATGCCTTTTAAGTACAGACTGATGACGAAAATTGCACTCAAAATAGGTGCAGTAGTAGTCCAAAGAATACCTTATATGCAGTCTGATCAATGCTTCTATTGCAAATTTGGTTCCGGTGGTTTCGATAAAAAAACACTGATAGTTCCCTAGGTCTATAGATTCTAGAAATACCCAGGATATAACAATAAATACTTAACAACGTTGTTAAGGCCTTATTAAGAGACAGTAACCAAAACTGACGGAATAACTTTTGCATAATTTAATTATTAGTCATTAAAGCGAGCTAACAATAAGAATATCTATAGATAATTTTTGTGTTATCTAGAAAAGTTAGCTATCGAAGCAACTTAAAACATAAACATAGAACAATAACACAATTACACAGAGTTCTCCCTTGATTGAAAGGGCAAATGGAAATCCAGTAAAATTACTTTATTTATTTCCTTAAGGCGTAAAATATCATTGCAATTTATAAAAATGAACAAGTAAATGCGTTACACTTTAATAATATCTTTACTGCTACTTATCTGTTATCTATTAGATAATCTTATAATAACTGCAATTTTTTAAAGAACTACTTTAAACCTAATCTACGGTTCTCCATCAGTTATAAAGTGAATTTTCTTCTATTTTTCATACAAATGGCACATATGTAAAACTGCTTTTAACGTTGCTATTTGTTAAATGCAGATAGAAAGAACGATGAAATTTTACATTGATAAACATTGACCTATCTTCCTACTTATGAAATCTGTTGGTAAAACATATCATCTCCAAAGAATAGCTGGTTAATTGTTGCATTTCATTCTGTAGTTTGTTATAATACTTATCTCTAATAATAGCTGCTTTATTAATAATAATAAATACTTTTTATGTTCTATGTCTGTGTCATTAACCTACAATTCTATATATTTTTCCGTCCTGATATGACAATATATACAAAAACCCATCAGGACCTGTCTCGATATCAGTTATACGGCCAAAGCCA
>Ga0307416_100001284_pt1 | contig 13533 bp, 3 predicted proteins | sample DK1Cmetagenome_2_FD_203821 | JGI IMG/M metagenome (GOLD analysis project Ga0307416, IMG submission 203821) | Maize rhizosphere microbial communities from greenhouse at UC Davis, California, United States - DK15-C-3 | ecosystem: Host-associated > Plants > Roots > Rhizosphere > Soil | place: USA...
GCTTCAGCAGCGGGCAACGCAAGGAACACGACTACCTCGCGCAGCAGCGCCAGAGCGCAGCAGGTCAATATCCGGTCGCCGTGCTGCTGAGCTGCATCGATTCGCGCGCGCCGGCGGAAACGATCATGGACCTGCGCATCGGCGACGTCTTCAACAGTCGGGTGGCGGGCAACGTCGAGAATCCCGACATCCTCGGCAGCATGGAATTCGCCTGCAAGCTCGCCGGCGCCAAGGTCGCGCTCGTGATGGGGCATACCGCGTGCGGCGCGATCAAGGGTGCGATCGACAACGCGGAGCTCGGCAACCTCACGGGGCTGCTCGCGAAAATCAAGCCTGCCGTGACGGCCACCGCATACACCGGCGAGCGTACGTCGAAAAACTATGCGTTCGTCGACGCCGTCGCGCGCAAGAACGTGGAAATGACGGTCGCGGACATTCGCAAGGGCAGCCCTGTGCTTGCCGGCATGGAATCGAGCGGCGCCATCAAGATCGCGGGCGCGATGTACAACCTGCAAACGGGTGGCATCGATTTCTTCTGACGCGCGGCGGGCGTCACGTCCGGGTGTCCCCGGTGCGGATGAACCCGCCGTCGCCTTGCTCGAGCGCGTGGATCGGTGGCGCGCATCGTCCTCATGTCGCAGCCGCGCGCCCTTCCTCGATCGAGTCGAACGCGAGGCCGCTCGATCCTTCGCCGCGGCCGAGCGGCGCGGTGCGTCCGATCCACAGCCACGTCGTCCCATCGTTCCAGCGCGCGCGCTGGAACAAGCGGGTTACCTTGCGTCCGGCGCGCGGAATCTCCTCCTCGGCGATGAAGTAGGGCGCGGGCACATCGAGGATCGCCCCGCGCGACACCTGTGCCTGCGCCGGCATTCGCGCACGTTGCAACCGGATGCTGCGACTCGAGCCAGGGATGTGGACGGGAACGAAGGGCCGCCAGTTCGCCGGCACGTATTGACCGAGGCGATAGGTTGCGATCGCCGGCGTCGTCGCGTGCGGCGCATCGACGCCGAGCTCCGGATCGAGTGGCTCGGACGTCTTCGACGCGAGACGATGCTCGACCGCCCACACCATGTTCGCCATTTCGTCGCGCAGGAAATGCACTTCCTCGAATGCCGCTGACGAAAGCGAAGCGGTCAGAGCGGGCGCGAGCAGGAGTCCCATGTCGCTCGCCGTGTCGCCGTCGAGGCGGAACATCGACCAGCGCTGCCAATCGCGCTGCGCGCCCAGGTCCGCCGCGCGGACGAGCGTCGTGTCGCCGAACACGTCGGTGACGAGCAGGCCGCCAATCCGCGTGAACGTGCCGACGCGGAGCTCGAGCGGGACCAGGCACCAGTCGTTCGAGAAGAGCAGCGCGAACTCCGACAGCAGCAGCCGCGCGACGTCGTTCGGATCGACGTCGAGCGCGCCGAAATCGGTCTTGCTGTTCTCCAGCTCCCAATAGCGCGGGCTCGGCATGCCCGCGAAGCGGATCGCGCCGGGAAGCAGCGAGAGGACCGTGTCGGGAGGCGGTGCCGCCCTCGTCGTCGAGAAATCGAACGCGTGCCAGTCGAGGTCCCCGCCACGGTGGCCGGATGCGGAGAACCTCGCGCTGCCGCCGTCAGCGGTGCAGGCGAACGCATAGTCGAGCTTCTCCGGCCGCCACGCCGACGACCCTTGGGCCGGCATCGCGTACGTCGCGTCAAGCCATGCGACGAGCGCCGCCACGACCTCGCCGAGCTGTTGCGCTTCGGCGTTGCTCAGTTCCGGGAAGACGGCGATGCGCGATGCGTGCGAGCCGTCGCGTACCGCGGCCGTGAGCTGCGCCGTGTCGAACAGGAATCCCGCGCCCGCTTCGAACAGCGCACGGGCATCGGGCGTGTCGTTGCCAACGACGCCGTTGGCATAGTCGAGCGGAAACAATCCGACGTAATCAGGGAGCCGCGCTTGCAGGTCGCGCTCGCGCAACATCCGCTCGAGCACACGCGAAGCCTGCATGTGGAGGACGAGATCGAAGGGCACCGCTTCGTGCTCGACGACAACCTCGAGCGGCGTCCGTGCATCGTAGGGGGATGCGACGTCGCCCGTGGCGTAGCCGTCGAGCGCGATCGAGCGGTACGCGAGGCGCGCGTCGATCGGAGAGCCGGCGTCGTCGCCCTCGAATTCTCCATACTGCCATTGACGCGTGAGGAACCACACCGGATCGCGCACTTCGGCACGCAGGCTGCGCGCGAAGTCGGCGTTGCGCGGGCGTCCTTCCAGGCGATTCCAGCCGCGCACCCACGGTCGTCGGTCGCGCGGACCGATCGTCACGTTGTAGACGGCGCTGGCGCGAGGCGCGACGGGCATGGTCAGCGCGTCCGGGCGAACGCCGCGGCGACCCGCGCCGCGAAATCGGCCGTGGCGATGCGACCTCCGGAGAACTCGGAGAGGATTGCCGGCAGTCCCTGGAAATAGTCGCCGAACGGCGGCGCCTGATCCAGGCCACGGCCGGTCAGCATGTCGGGCTCGACCGCGCGGATCTTGGCAAGATCGAGCGCTTCGTGCACCGAGTCGACCAGATCGTCGAAGATCCACCGGCCGCGGCGCTCGGGTGGAACGGCGACGAGCAGCGCCTGGGGCGCGAGCGCGTTCGGGCGGTTGCAGTTGAAGGCGATGCCGGTGATCTCGCGATCCGCCGGCACGGTCTCGGTCCAGTCGTCGATGACCAGCCCGCACCGCAAAAGACCGCCCATCGAATCGGCGCCGAGCACCAGCAGCGACAGATATTCGCCGCTCGGCAGCGCGTCGCCGAATGCGCTTGCGACCCATGGCACGCCCGCGCTGAACGGCAACTGCACGACAGCGGGATCACCGACGGGCCGATCCATCCAGCGTGCGCACGCCAGCATCCAATCCACGTCGGCCGCGGGCGCGCGCACGCGCGAGATCGAGTGCAGCCATCGCTCGACATCGAGCGCGGCGGCGCTGGAAGCTGCGATGGCCTGATGGATTTCAGCCGACTGCGAGGGCATCAACCTGAACTGCGGCAGGATGACGAACGACGCTCCCAGCAGGATGCTCGCCGCCTCCGTGTACGCTGCGCGAAGGGCGCGGTTGCGTCGCGCGAACTCGGCCGCGCGCGCGGGTTCGGCAACGGGCGGCGTTTGCGTGAATGACGTCGCGCGCAGCACACCGGCGCGCTGCAGTCGATCGCGAACCAGGCTCGCAACCGCCCGCGCCTGAGCGGGCAAACGATCGACCAGCGCCGGCGTCACGTCGAGGGTTTCCGCAGGCAAAGCTTCCGGAAGGCCGAATGGCACGAGCGTGAACAGCGCGTTGCGAATGCGCTCGAGCGCCGAAGGCCATGCGGGATTCGAGATCGTGGAGGGATTCGTGTCGAGTGCCGCACGCAATGGGACGATTGCGTCCTTCGCCGTCTGGAGCTCGTCCGCCGCGGATGCGAGAGCCTGCGTAGTCGCGTCGATGCGCCGGACGAGATCCCCGAACTGGTCGAGCGCGGGATCGCCGCTCGCACACCCCATCGGATCGGCGGGATCGGCGTCGGGCGCATCGGCAGCGCGCCGCCAGTCGCCTGCGTGCGACGCGCGCGAACGCGTCACGAGCCGACGCAGTCGCACGAGCAGCGGACGCAGCTTCGCGAGGCTCACGCCGTCGTCGCCGGCATGGGCGAAATCGGCGTGCAGCATTGCGACCGGGTCCACATCGACGCCGAGTGTCCCGAACCGCGTCGCGTGATCGTCGGGTACCGCATGGTCCGCCCGATAGCGCGCGACAAGGTAGCGCTCGAGATCGCCCGGCACGTCGACCGCAGACGCGGGACTCATCAGCACGACGTCGAGCGGCTCGAGCCCGCTGTCGGCCAGCGACTGCACGACGGGAGGCGCGGCCGCGTCCTGCACCGTCCACTGGATGCGCGAGGCGGCGGGCAGGTGGTCGGCGAGCCATCGATTGAGTTGCGGATTCGCACGTGCGCGCGGCGTGGGCGCGGAGGTCCATCCGCCCGTCGCGGACGGATCGAGCGCGAGCACGATGCGAAAGCCGAGCACGCGGCCGCTTCGCGGCGTGCGCACGACTTCCGGGTCCGGCGGTGCTTCGGGCGCCGTCAGAGCGCCGAGCGCGGCGTGCGTGCGCGTGAGGTTGCCTGCGACCGCCTGATGCACGCTTTCCGCCATCAGCACGTCGGCGACGGCATCCAGCGAATCGTGCACGCGATCGATCTCCGCGGCGATCGCGGCTCCCTCCGGCGTTGCCGCGGCGGGAAGACCGGCGATGTCGAAGGGGTAGGTCGCGCCGCGCGTTGCCTCGACGAGGGCAAGCCCGTCGACGACGTTCCGGGCCTCGATCGTTTCCGCCAGCGCGGCCGGTGGCGTCTCGCTCAGGCGCCCCGAGAGCAGAGGAAAGCGATCGCGCAGCGCGTAGATGAAGGCGTCGAGCTCGAGGCTCGCGTGATTCTCGTGCAGGCCGCGCTCGAGCTGGTAGCCCAGGAGCGCGGCGATCGGCTGGCCCGAGCGCACGCCGTCCATCAGGGCGAGCGCATTGCGAACCCGGCCCGACGAGAGGTTGACGGCAAAGGCATTCGGCAGCGACGGATCGGCGTGAGAGAGGTAGCCGTTGCGCAGCACCGCCGCGCTCGCCGCCTGCATCAGCGACGGCGCGTGGATGTAGCCCCCGTTCGCCGCGTCGACGTAGATCGGCGTGCCGACTCCATCGCGCAGCGCCGCCGGGATCGTCGCGGGATCGACGACCGCGCGGTTCGCCGGACGCACGTTCTCGAGCCACCCGAACGCGCCGAGGTGCAGCTCGCGCACCGACGTGCTGCCGAACAGCGTCGTGAGCCGGTCGGCGTACAGCGCGGTGATCCACGCATCCAGGCGATAGGAGCACACGTCGAGATGCTCGGCGAACAATCGCTCGAGGCGTGCAGTCGGCAGGTTCGCGAGCACGGCGAGCGCATCGCGAACTTCGGCCACGTGATCGACGGCCGCGAAGGAATTCGCCGAGGGCGCTTCCGACGCTTCGAGCAGCCAATCGGCAACCGTCATCGACCTGGTCGAAAGACCGAGTCTCGCCGCATCGACCTGCAGATAGTCGCGTCGCGCGACGTGCTGCTCGTCGCCGATGTTCGCGATCAGCGGATCGCGATCGACCACGTCGAAGAAGGCCGCGCCCGACGCCGATGCGACCGACACCGCAGCCTGCTCGAGCGCGCAGAGCAGCGCGTATCGCAGCACGACGTAGAGAAGGGCCTCGGGCGGCGGAATGCTCACGTTGCCCGCGCCGACGAAGTGTTCGCTCTCGAGATCCGCGCGGGCGGCGTGCGAGAGCCATCCCAGGTAGTTGCGCACGCCGTCGTACGGTGCGATCGGCTCGGACTCGGACAGTGGCACCGTCGGATCGCGGTCGATCAGCGGAAGACGCCACGGCTGCGTCTCGCGCAGAAACACGAGCGACGCGAGCAGCGGATCGGTCGCGCCCGTCGCGAGTGGAAGATCGATCGCAGCGAGGCTCTGCTGGCGCAGCGCGGCCAGCGCGTCGAACCATGCACGGCTCATCGTGTCGTCGGCGTTCGCGAAGTTCAGGCGCTCGCCGAGATAAGCGTCGGACACGGCCTTGCGCGAGGCGAATTCCACCGAGCTGGCGAGCAGCCCGACAATCGAGACGAAGCGAGCGAACGCGTCGCCGCCGATCATGCCGGCGTGCGGTGCGCGACGTGCGATCGCTTCGAAGCTCGGTCGATGCCGGGCGATCAGTTCATGCAGCGCCGACGCGATATCGCCGGACAGCGGGACCCGCGTCGCCGAGTCCGTCTTCCAGCGCTTCCAGGCGCTCGTCAGGACGATGCCGTACGGTTGATCGCCGACGCGCAGCGCCGGATAGAGCCCGCGTCCGGTGACGTACCGGACGAAGAATCCGTGCAGTTGCAGTGCGAGATTCGGGTCCACGACGCTCTTCAGGAATTCACCGACGAAATCATCGAGCGTGCCGGGCACGCAGGCGCGGTTCATCGCAAGCGCCTCTGCGACATCGGTGGCAGCCGCATTGGGGAGCCGGCGCACGAAGTCGCGCGAGAGTCCGAGCAGCTCCGCGAGTCGCGCGCCGTCGGTGACGCCGAGCATCCCCTCCGCCGGCGTGATGTCGGGCGGCGCGTCCTCGATCGCGAACAGCTGGTCGATGTCGATCGACGAGGCGGGAACATCCGCGTTGTTGGTCGGCGTCCCGCTGCGCAGGATCGAGCACCCGACCGTTTCGCGATGGCGCGCGAGCAGCGTTTCCAGGAACGCCGGCGCCGCTGCGGGCGGCAGCGAGGAGCGAACGCCGAGCGCCAGTACCCGATCGAAGCCGCGCGTGTCGAAGGGCTCGGCGACCGGCACGCGCACGCCCATGCCGACCGCGACCGCGGCATCGAAGTCCACGAGCCAGCGCAGAGGCTCCGGCACGACGAGGCGGCCCTGGTCGTCGCGCGTGATCGACGACTCGGGGTTCGCCGGATCCGGTGCGAGCGCCAAGTCGTCGGGAATCGCGTTTCCCACCGCGCGTCCAACTTGACTCCTGGCGTGTGTCGTCGGGTCTTCGAAGTATGCGAGCACCACGAAGCGGTCGGGCAGGGTTGCGGCGCGCGCCTCGCGAGGAACGTCGGGTCGCGCGGGTTCGCCGAACGCGAGCTCGTCTGGCCCGGCATCGACATCCTGCGGCGCGGAGGCGCGCGCGACGAAGCTGGCGCGATGGGCGCCCGATCGCGCGACCAGCGCCGTCCAGGCCGCCCGATACGCGTTGCGCGGCGTCGCATCGGCGGGCGCGCGGCGCGAAGCCGCGCGCGCACGCCAGTACGACCGTCCGAGGGCGAGCTCGGCGTCGGTCAGTGCAGTGGGAGGCCGGGCGACGCCGATGTCGTCGGGGAAGATGCGCACGCGCAACTCCGCGCCTGCGGCCGATCGCGAAAATTTCGCTTCGAGGCGCACCGGGAACAGCGCGAAAGGGGCGGCATCGCTCAGCGCGCCGACGACCTGCTCGGGCGTCTGTTGCAACCGAGACACGAGCGCCGCCAGCGCGTCATCGGCAAGGCGAGTCCCTTCTGCGCGCGTGCGATCGGCCTCGGCCTGCGTCGCGTCGCGCTCCGAGTGCAGGCGCGCGAGCTCTGCGGCGTCTCCGCTGCGCGCGGCGCGCGCGATCGCGCTGTCGATCGTGCGCATCTGTGCGGCGGCTCGCTGCGCCGCGGCGAGGGCCGCATCGCGGCGCGCGCGCAGGTCGGCGATGTCCGGAGGCTGCGGCATCGGGTGCGATTCCTACGGCGTGAGGTCTTTCAGCATGTTGCGTCCGTGCACCGCCACCATCACCGGGTCCTGGTAGAGGATGTCCGCCATGTCGGCGGCGTTCGATCCCCACTGCACGCCGCCGGGATTGCCGCCGGCGGGTGGCGACACGAACGCCTTGGCGACGTCGACCGCCTGGCCGGCATCGAGATCGATGTTCGCCCACGACAGGTTGTCCCATATCACCGGCGACGGGTCGATCGGCGGTGCGGAATCGAGACCGAAGCGCGGCTCGCCGATCGCCTCCTGCAGCACGAAGAACCAGCCCAGGTCGTCACCGACGATTGCGCGCGCGACCGCGGTTTCGTCGAGTCTCGCATCACCGCGCGCCTCCTCCAGCGTGAGATCGAATCCGACGAAGTGCAGATCGGGATCGACGCGCGCCTTGTAGAGCGGAAAGCGAAGTCGCGGATCGTTCGGCGAGGTTGCGAAAAGCTCGCCCGTCTCGTCGCTCAGCACGAGTCGGTTCGCGCGCGCGCCCGTCCCCCAGGCGGCCTTCTGCGCGTAGAGGAACGTGTTCGGATAACGCTTGAGCAGATCGCCCCGGATGACCATCACGACCTGCGTGCGCTCTCCGTTCGCGTCGCGATGATCGTGCGCCCCCAGCGCCGAATGCACGTCCCATTGGTGGATCGGCGGAATATCCTTGAGGGACTCCGCGAGCTCCTTCGGGCCGCGGCCGGCGCGATCGATGTAACTCGAGATGTCCCAGAACTGGCGGAAACAGCTTCCGCGCTGGTCGGTGGGGTACTCGCGCCACAAGAGCTCGCGCGCGAACTCGTGGTTGAGTCCCGCCAGGTAGGCTTCGATGAACGGCTGGTTCGTTTGCAGCAGCGAAATCGTGTTGTTGGGAACGAGCTTCAGATTGGGCACGAAGCAGTCGCTCGAGATCCGATCGAGCGGCTCGTACATCGGATCCTTGATGTCGGGATAGTTCATCACTTCCGGCAGCGTCGAAGGAGGCCGGCCGGCCGGCGGCGCATTGACATAGCTGTCGCGAGCGAACGTCGCGACGTCGACGCCGTTCACGTCGAACAGTGGCGCGAAGCGTGCGGTGAAGGCCGCATGCGGCTCGAGTGCCGCGAGCGCCTGCTGCTCGACGAGTTCGAGATCGAGCGAGGGCTTTTCCGGCACCGCGGGCACGGTGATCGACAGCAGATCGCCGAACGCGATCAGCGCGGCGCGCATGTCGGTCGCCCCAGCATCGTCCCCCGGCACGACGATCGGGCCAGGCGGTCGCGTCGTTGTCGGCAGCGTAGCGTCGGTGTCCGCGCTGCGGAAGACGAAAGCGGCTTTAGCCGGCGTGCTGGCGATGGCCGTCGCCGCAAGGCCCCTCGCGGAAAGCAGATCGACGACCGGATTGCGCACGCGCAAGCCTGGCTGCCCGATGGGCACGGCCGGCAGCGGGGCTGCCGACGTTTCCATCATCTCGTTCACGCGCTCGAGCGTCGCGCCGATGACGGGCGGCGCGGGTGGCGCGGTGGAGAGCGTACCTTTGTCCAGCGCCCGCAGCACGCTGCCAGCCGCAGTCGCGCGCACTTCGATCGAGAACAGGCTGCGCGCCAGTCGCCCGCGCGGTCGCAGCTGCTTGCGGAACGCAGGCGACACGGCCGCGCGCGGCACTCGGCTGGCCTTGAGCTTCGACGCGATCGTCGCCCTGCTCGCCAGCACCTTGCCGAAAACGGGCGCGGCGATCGCGACGGCTCGCTCGCGTGGCAGCGGCTGCAGCGATCTCGCGTAAAGGGCGGCGCTGGCTTTAGTGGCGAGCTGGGCACGACGTATCTTGTGGTTCACCGTGAGCACGTCGCCGATCTGCTGCCACGCGACGCGCATGTAGCGCTCCTGGTTTGCGCGGATCACCTGCGCGCCCAGGCCGGCTGCCGCACGATAGCGCGGGTCGAGGTTCAGTCCGTCGACCCAGCCCGGAGGCACCATGGTCGCGTCGACGCGCTCGACCGCCGCGTGCCAGCAACCGTAGATCGGCGGTGCGACGAGCGGATCGTCGTCACCGCTCACCCGCGCCTCAGCAGGCGCGTTCAACACCGGCTCGATCCTGGGCACGTAGTCGCTGCCCGTCGCGAGTCCGCGGCGAACGGTGTCCGGCGCGAGCAGCGCGCCTTCCATGGCGACCGTTCCGTCCGGCGGATTGGACACGTTGTCGATGCCGAACCCCGGTTGCGTCACGTCGAGGTCGCGCACGCCGACGCGCGGGTCCATGGCACGCGGCACGAGCTCGCGGACGAGCGTTTCGAAGTCGCCGCCGACGCCGGTGCGAAACCGCCATTCGAAGTAGATCGGGAATTCGTCGGCGGCACCGTCCCACGAGCGCGCCGCGCCGTCGTCGGCGTCGCTCACCGTGTCTCCGACCCCGGCCCTTCTTCCGAGCTCGAAGGCGGGCACCAGGAAGGCGGTGTAGGCGCAATTCGGGTCGAGCTTGCGCGGAGAAAGCAGTCGCGAGTAGCCCACGTCGGGATTCGCGGTGAGCGCGGCGTTGAGCGCCGCCACGTCGGGCGACGGGGGCAGGCCGCCGATGGGCGCGCTGACGTGGACGTGCGCCCAGGCCCATTCCTGGCCGGGGACGGGAAAGATGTCGGTGCGCCGCGCGCCGGCGGCGAGCACGAACGATGAAAGGATGCGCCCCGGCGCGTTGCTGCGCGTGAATTCATCATCCTTCAATACCGCGAGCACGAGCCAGGGCGCGAGCCGATGCGTGGCGGGATCGGGCGCGACCGGCGTGTAGCGCCAGGGAAAATCCTCGTCGTAGAAGTCGATGGCGGCGAGATAGTTCGGCTCGAAATCACCCACGCCGGCGCGCGGCTCGGTGCGGATCACCTGCCGGGCCTGCATGCCTACCACGTCGCCGGGACCGGCGAGCTGCACGATGAACGGCGGCGGATCGTTGCGTGCCTGGTCCGAAACGATCGAGAGCTGGACCGCGACCCTCGCGCGGCTTGCTCCCGCGCCTGCGGGTGTTCCGAGCGCGTTGCCGATGCCGCGACGCAGCCACGGCAGGAACGTGTAGCGAGCGATCGTCATCGAGCGTCCTAAGCGGGCTCCATCACCAGCGATGCCGACGGCACGACGACGATGCTACCGGCAAGCTCGGGCCGTTGCGCCTTGAGCCTTCGCACCGCCTCGTCTGCCGCGATCGCCGTGTCGAACATCAGATCGGGCGCGTGCAGCGTCAGATCGTCCGAAGAGGCCACCGCGAAGCGCTCCTTGCGCAACGACACGCGGTCGGCGAGCGCGGACGGCGCGGTCCGCGCGCGAGACATGGGCGACCTTGCCGCGGCGGAAAACGCGGACAGGACGTCGGGCATCGCGAAGCGCGCACGCACCGGATGATGCTCGGGCAGGTAGATGACTTCGTACGCGACATCGCGAACGCGCATCCAGTCGACGCGACACGGCGCGTCGCCGCCGATGGCGACACCGGCGTCGAAATCGTCGAACGACGGTCGCGAGAGCGCCTCGGCATCGGTCATGTCGAAGAACTGCGCCGGTGCGAACTGCTCGCGCACGGGCGTCGTCGGTGCGTCGTCGGCTCCGAGCTTGACGTTGGCGATCCGGAACACGCTGCCCTTGTCGGGCGCGGTGGCACCCAGCTTCTGGATCGCGATGCCGAGCGGTGCGATCTTCTGCGCGACCTCGAGCGATCCGAACGGATGCACGACGAGCGGCCCTTGCGCATCTCCCGGCTGGGCGCGCAGCGTCACGGTCTGGCTCGCGGCCGGTGGAAGCCGCGGGATCCAGTTCGCGGGGTTGGCGACCGCTTCCACGAGTTGCGCGAGCACGTCGACGGGCGCCAGCAGCAGCGACAGCGGATCGCCGATCGTGACGTCGAACTCGACGTCGATGGTGATCGTGAAGATGAAGCCGATCTCGAACGACGCGGTGCCATGCGCGTGCCAGGGCGTCGGCCCTTCGAGCATCAGGTGGAGCTGCACGGAGAACAGCACGTGACTGCCCGTGCGCACCGCGAGCATCGCCGCCACGTCTGCGATGAAGTGAAACGGATGACGGTGGATCAGCACGTCGAGGGAAAGGAACCCGGCGACGTTGAAGACGCTGAGGCTGTACGAGAGCTGGAGCCGTGCGCCGAACTGGATCGTGTTCGACGTCACGGCGAAGTACGCTTCCGCGCGCACGTCGGGATTGCCCTCGAACAGTACGATCGCCAGACGCGCGAGCGCCGGCAGGCTCATCGGCGGCGGCGTGTAGGCGGGATGGAAGCCGCCCACCGTCAGCAGCAGGTTCGAGTTCTCCTTCCAGTACACGCGCACCGCCATGTCGCCGGTGAGCGTGCGGCCCAGCACGTGCGAGTCGTAGAGCTCCGCGTCGAACGCGATCCGGCCAGCGGCGAAGTCGACGACGCCGACGAAGTTGACCTGCAGCTCGAGCACCGGAGCGTCGTCGGTGGGCAGGGCGGCGCGCAGGATGCCGACGATCACGACGATCGGCCGCGGCAGATCGAGCATCACGCCAAGCTCGAGCGTGATCAGCTTCGGCGTGCCCCATCCGAGCTTGGCCATCGGCCCGAACAGGAACAGGCCGCGCTGCGGAGGAAAAACGCGGTTCAGGTCGGAAATGATGCGCGTCGCATTCGCCACGACGTCCACCGGAAACAGGATGCTGGCGAGCGATCCGTCGCGCAGGCCGCCGTGGAGCACGTCGAGGTCGAGCCCGCGATTGAGTCCGAGCAGGCCCCCGACGCCGTTCAGCGTGAAGCCGAACGAGAGCTGGATCGGCGGGAAGTCGGTCGCGATCAGGATCAGAAGCGAAAAGCCTTCGCTGCCGTCGGGCATCTTCGTCGTGAGGATGCCGATCGCGCGAATGGCGATCGTGTCCTCGAACATCAGATCGAGGCCGCCTGAGTACTCACCTTTCGCGCTGTTCAGAATCAGGAAGCCACCGCCCGCGAAACCACCCCCGTCCACTTCGAGGCCCACGCCATTCGGCGGATGAAATCCGAGCGAGATATCGAACGGTCCGGCGTTGCCCGACGTGAAGGCGACATCGGTCTCGATGCCGATTCCGGTGATCATGAAGGCGAGCGGTCCGAGCTTCCCCGAAAGGCTCGCGGTCAGCAGCAGATCGACGCGCGGCGGATCCCCTGAGGGAGCGGAGAGTCGAATCGACACGTCGTCGACGCGAACCGGACCGAGCTGCAGGTGTGGATGCAGCATCACCTCGAACGCCGCGCTGCCCTTGAAGCGGATGCCGTTCTCGCGGCTCCACTCGATCGCGAGCGGAACGTCGACCGACGACGGCGTATCGCCGACGATGCTGCGAAGGAAGCTGTCGCCATCGCCCGCCGCGATGACGAGCTTCAGTCCCTTCAATTCGGCGAGTACGCCGAGCGACACGTCGCTTCCCTTGACGTCGGCCTGCAGTCCGAGCGTGGCGGACGCGAGCGCCATTCGCGTCGCCTTCGGATCGCCCAGCAGTACGACGGGCGCGGACGGCGCGTACGTCACGCCGATGCCGATGCCGGCGGCGGGTGGCGGCGTTCCGGGCGCGAGCGGGTAGCGGATCGCCACGTCGTCCGGCGGACGCAGCGTGATGCCGAACAGCTCGCCGACGTTCGTGCCGGCACGCAATGCGAGATGCGTGTCCTCGCCGAGCGCGATGTCCAGCGGCATCTCCGAGGGCAGGCGTGGCTCGAGGATCAGGCCCGGCAGACTCCCGCCCTGGGGCGGAAGTCGCTGCAGCGCCAGCGCCGCTTCGATCGTGTTTCCAGCGACGTTGCCGTGCCAGAGCGGCAACACGAGCGATCTGCCGGCGGGCGGCGGCGACAGATTCGGCATTCCGACATAGCCGCGCATGACGTTTCCATCGGCGGGGCGCATCGCGACGGGAAGCCCGACCGCGACTCCGATAGCGGTCGCGTGGCGCAGAAAGAGTCCCGCATCGAAGTCGGGCGTTCCCCAGCCGTAGACGCGCGCGGGCAATCCGGACGGATCGCTGACCACCCTGGGAATTTCTTCCCAGCGAAAACGCCGGCGCATGTAGTCCGGACGTGTCGCGGTGGCGGGCACCATCTCGACCGTGATGACACGCAGCATCGAAAGAATGTTGAACGCCTGCGGCTGTTCCGACGCGAGATAGTCGGTGAGAAGCAGCTCGAACAGGCGCTCGCCGATCTCCTCGGCATACGCCGCGGCGTCAGCACCGGTGGGTGCGGGTGCACCGGCGAGATCCTGCATGGCGTCGTAGATCCCCTTCGCCTGCTCGAGCAGATGCG
>Ga0307416_100001286_pt1 | contig 13526 bp, 21 predicted proteins | sample DK1Cmetagenome_2_FD_203821 | JGI IMG/M metagenome (GOLD analysis project Ga0307416, IMG submission 203821) | Maize rhizosphere microbial communities from greenhouse at UC Davis, California, United States - DK15-C-3 | ecosystem: Host-associated > Plants > Roots > Rhizosphere > Soil | place...
ACGCGGGTGTTGTTTCACGGGCATCTGCACGTGCCACGCGACGAGGTGGATGTGCGTGGCGTGCGTTGGTTGAGCCCGGGCTGTATTTCACAGCCGCGCGGGAAGGGCTGCAGCTTCGGCTGGCTCACGGTCGGAGCCGGACGGTTCCAGTGGAAGCTGGTGAAGCTGGGATAAAAGTGTGGCCGGCGTCCTTGCCGGCCAAAGGGGAGACGAGATTCGCCAATAAACCCCCGCCGATTTGGATCATTCGCAGGCTGTTTTCCGTTTTGGGCTGCGGGGGTCGAGGGTTCGCCGGCGGGGACGCCGGCGACACTTTTTCGGAGTTCAAACATCGATCTGGCGCCGCGCGGGCGGATGCATTTACTCGCGGCTCAATTGTGAGCGAGGCCGAGCAACCCAGTTTCTTTGATTTTTTCGGCGGTTCCGTCGCGGACGCCGGGGTCGAGGCGCCGCCGGAAAAGCCGGACGTCATCTTCGAGCGCAGCGCCAGGGCGACGCGTTACCGGCTCACGCTTAAAAAAGACGGCACGGCTGTAGCGATTATTCCACTACGAGGAAGCGAGCGAGAGGCGAAGGCCTTCGTCGAAGAACATCGCGAATGGCTTGAGCGCGCGCGCGAGCGTCAGAAGCGCAAACCTCGCGGCGCCAGCGTGTGGACGCTTGGCACCCATGTGCTGTGGCGCGGTGAACTTACCGAGGTGCGCAAGGCCGCCGACGGCGAGCGCCCGCAGGTGTGCATCGCGGCGGATGTGTTTCGCGTGTTGAAACTCGAAGGCGACCTGCGCCCCACGCTGGAGGCGCATTTCCTGCGGTTGTCCAAGGCCGAGTTGCCGGCCCGCACGTGGGAACTCGCGGCGATCACGGGCATGTCGGTGAGCGCCGTGTCGGTGCGCAACCAGCGCACGCGCTGGGGCTCGTGCTCGGCGGACGGCGGCATCTCGCTCAATTGGCGGCTCATCCAGACGCCCGACTTCGTGCGCGACTACATCATTTATCACGAGCTGATGCACCTGAAGGAGATGAATCATTCGGATCGTTTTTGGGCACGCGTCGAGGAGGTGTGCCCGAACTGGCGCGAGGCGGAGAAATGGCTCAAGCGCAACGGGTCGCTGCTCGGTCTTTGAGTGGGCGCCGCGTCTGCGCGCAGGCGTGGGTGCGGGCGTCGCCGGTGTTTTTTCCCGTCCGGCTCTAATAGTTTTTTCGCGTGACAGACCGCCGGCGGAACCAACCGCACGGACGGGGCTACCTTGCGTTGCCCGGGTGCGTTCGATGGCCACCCCGGCCGACTTCGACGCCCTGAAGGCTTAGCTCAACCCCGCCAATCCATGGAACACTCCGGAAACACTCTCACCGTTTGGATGGAAACCGCCGCGCGGCCCGATTTTTTCCCGCACCTTGTGCACGACACCTCGGCCGACGTCGTCATCGTCGGCGCGGGTATCGCGGGATTGACCACGGCGTATCTGCTCGGGCGCGAGGGCAAGTCCGTCGTGGTGGTCGACAGCAAGTTGATCGCATCCGGCGAGACCGAGCGCACCACCGCGCATCTGGCCAGCGCGATGGATGATCGCTTTATTGAACTCGAGAAGATGCATGGCGAGCACGGCGCGAAGCTTGCCGCCGAGAGTCACACGGAGGCGATCGCGCTGATCGAGCGCATCGTGCGCGAGGAAGGGATCGACTGCGGGTTCGAGCGCGTGGACGGCTATCTTTTTTCGCCCACCGGCGGAGCCCGTCGACTGCTTGAGGAGGAGCTGGCGGCCGCGCACAGGGCCGGGCTCACCGGCGCGACGCTGGTCGAGCGGGTGCCGTTGCGGACATTCAACACCGGTCCGGCGGTGCGTTTTCCGAACCAGGGGCAGTTTCATCCCACCCGTTATCTTTCGGCGCTGGCCCATGCGATCGTGCGCAATGGCGGAAGCATTCATGCGCACACCCATGTCGTTGAGGTGGCGGGTGGTGATCACGCCTGCGTGCGCACCGCGACGGGCCAGGTGATCACCGCCGGCGCCATTGTGGTGGCGACCAACTCTCCGATCAACGACCGCGTGGTGATCCATACGAAGCAGGCTCCTTATCGCACCTACGTGGTCGGTTTTCGCGTGCGGCGTGGAGAGGTGCCGACGGCGCTCTATTGGGATACGGACGATCCTTACCACTATATCCGCCTCACGAAGGGGACGGATGCGGACCACGACATCTTGATCGCCGGCGGTGAGGATCACCGCACGGGACAGGAGAACGACGCGGAGGAGCGTTATCAAAAGCTTGAGCGATGGACCCGTGAGCGTTTCCCGGTGGAGGACGTGGTCTATCGCTGGTCGGGCCAGGTGATGGAGCCGGTGGACGGCCTGGGCTTCATCGGGAGCAACCCGATGGATCGCGACAACGTTTACATCGCCACCGGAGACTCCGGCCAGGGCATGACTCACGGCACGCTCGCCGGTCTCATCATCACGGATCTGATCAGCGGGCGTGAAAATCGCTGGGCCAAACTCTACGAGCCGGGACGCAATGCCGGGGTGCGCGATCTCGCCGAGTTCGTGAAGGATGGCGCGAACATGGCGCTCCAATATGCGAAATGGCTGCTGCCCGGCGATGCCGATGGGGAAGAGGCCGTGCCACGCGGAACCGGCGCGGTGATCCGCCGGGGTGCGGGAAGAATCGCGGTGTATCGTGATGACGAGGGCCATCTGCACGAATGCTCCGCGGTGTGTCCCCACCTCGGCTGCGTCGTGAGTTGGAACCAGGGCGAAAAAAGCTGGGACTGCCCCGCGCACGGGTCGCGTTTTGATGCGTTTGGGAAGGTGCTTAACGGCCCGGCGAAGGCGGATTTGGAGCCGATCCATGTGGCTGCACACACATGAGAACATTCACCGTGATCGGATTTGCCGCCGCAACCCCGTCCGGGGCCGCGTCTGATTTTCATCATGTCGCCGCGCAAACGTAGATGTTCACGACCCTCTGCATGCATTTATCCTCCTCGGCACACATTGCGGGGCGTGCGCACGGCAAGTGTTACGTCGTAAAATCGTGGTCATGCACTTTGCGAATAACGTGTTGGCAACTCTGAGGAACTTCCGGTTGCGTTCGGGTCCGGCGCGCATGACTTTGCGCCCGTCATGACCGACTCATGCAAACCGACCCCTTCACCGGACGACCGACCTGCATCCAAGGCGGACGGCTCCCGTCCGACGAAGAGCGACGCGCGCTTCAACACGATCACCGGCGAAGACTGGAAGCGCTCGCTCGTTTCGGCGCGGCAGCGGCGCGCGTCGGCATCGGCACGGATCCAGACGACGATCTCGTCCTCTGGGAAGCCGACGAAATAGGCCTGCTCGCCGGAGCCGATCCGCTCTGGCACGAACTCAGCGAGGCGGCGGCGGCTTTTCGCGAGCTTCTGCCCATCATTTCATTGGAGGACTTCGGATTTCCCGAACACGTTGAGGATTTGCTGGCCGAGTGCGGCTCGCGGCTCCGGCCGATCAGCAGCGGCGTGGAAGCCACGGCGTTCGAGTCGGCGGACCAGTCGATCTATAAGTTTTTCATGCCACGTGAGAGCGGGCGCATTGGCGGCACGTTTGAATTTCGACGTGGCGAAGAAATCGCGCTCCTCGCCGCCGCCGCCGACGGCAGCTACCGGGCGATGTTGGAAAAATTCGACCTGATCGTGAGGCTCGACGGCATGCCGACCGAGGTGATCGGCGTGACCAAAAACGAAGGCGTGCTCATCACCAAGCAGACGCTCGGGACGTTATTGGCGGAAGGTGCGGACACGTCGGGCGTGCAACCGGCGCCACTGATCCCGATTCCGTCGCGGTTCCTGCGGGCGCACCGCGATCACCCGCGGCTGTATTTCGTGGACGACAAACCCTGGCTGGTGGCCGACCTGCATTCGAAAAACCTGGTGCGCGCGGCCGACGGCCAGTTGCGCGCGATTGATCTGCTGGCGGCGCCGCTGCCGGCGGATTTGATAGCAAAGGAGCCGTTATTAGTGGATTGGCTGGAGCGAGCGCGGCTCGACCCGGCGGCAGGCTTGCTAAGACCGGTGCACGACGACGAGCTATAAGGCGTCAGGATTTTTTTGCGCTATGAGCCTCGATCATAGACTACCCTGTGGGGGGCTTTAATTCTTTCGTAGCTGGAATGGTAGGCCGATAAAACCAGAGAGAACGGAGGAAATAATACAAAGTCCTACTCCGCCGTAAATGAATGCTCCGATATATTCTGTGAGATCCGTGCTTTGATATTCAAGGGTGACAAATACGGAGATGGTAAAGAATGATGAGGATAGTCCGGTCAGAATCGACGCCCTTACGCATTTATATCGACGGTGAATAACTACACTTCCGACAATTAGAAGTGTTAAATAAATCAAAACCATGAAGATTTCTGTAATCATTTTGCCGGGTCGTTGATCGTAGCGACTGGTTCGGCTCCGTGGTTTTAGTTTTCGATTTCAATGGTGATGTCGTCTTGGCTCACGACCAACAAATGTCCGCTCTTAAAAATGACTGAATAAGTTTTTGGCTTATCTTTCGCTCGCCGAACTACAAATACATATTCATCTCCGACTTCAGTCGATGGAGCAATCAGCCACTCTATCTTCATCCCGTTCGATAAAATCTCACCGATTCTGACATTCTTTCCGTCGATCTTCATTTCTTTCGCCTGACTATTGGCGCGAACTACAGTGGCTTGGCTTCCAATTTTAACACGAAACGCAGCATCAGAAAAATCTAGAGGATCTGCGGCGAAAGCGGTCGGAGAAATCAATACTATAAGAAGTAGGGTTGATAGTAGCTTTTTCATTTTGGATTTTGCCTAACGTTCAAGATGCGCCACGACTATGACTGGCGCAGATCAGCTTTCACATGCTTTGCGCCAGTCATGGGCATTGCTCCATCGCCTTGTTAGGCCCTTTTACCTTATTCGACATATGCTAATTGGCTCAGCTCGCTTAACCTCCAAGGCATGGTAATACAGCTCAGAATCAAACCCCGGGAGATTATATATTCGCTTGACGGCACCTTCCGCTCCCGGCGTATGACTCGTGAAACTTAGTTCGGCATCATGCGAACGCAGTATCCATACAAGGGATGGATAATCCGTGCTTATCGCAGTCCTCATTACTTGAATATCAGTTATCGCATCCCACGCAATCGCCACGCCTGATTTCCCAGCGGCGGATACACTTATCCCCTCTGCATCCGAGATAACGGTGCCATCAGAATCAGCCGGGAATAGGATCTGGTATATTTTTCCGAACATGCTTTCTGCTTAAAGTAAAGCTGAGCTACGGCCCTAGCTGATTCGACGCCTGTGGTATCGGGAAGTCGTCATCAGCTGATGATATTTTCATTTTTGCCCAACGTTCAAGATGAGCCACGACCCTAGCTGGCGCGGTCCGTGCGGCTCGGAGCACGGACCGTGACAGCTAGGGTCGTTGGCTCTGCCGACTGGTTGGGCATTTTAGCGTCCCTGCGATATCCGAGCGATCGCCTCCACTTCAACGAGCGTAGCTTTCGACGCCAACGAGGCGACTCCGATAGCACTGATCGCTGGACGCGCGGTGCCTAGGAACCCGGTCAGAACAGGCACAATCGCGGCCAAATGGTCCTCGAGTTCGCCGCGGACAAAAATACGGAGCTGCAACAGCGTATCCACGCCTGCGCCAGCTTCATCGAGCACTATCCTTAGCTTGTCCAATGCGCTCGTGAACTGCCCGGAAAGTGTATTGCTGGAAAGTTGGTGTTCGATATTCCAGTCAACCTGACCGGACACGAAGACCAAGCCGCTTTGCACGTCAACGACGCCCTGCGATAGGCCAACTGGCGCACCATCATACAAGGCTTTCGGATTTATTTTTTGTATTTGTATTTGTTTGTTCATCGAAATTTTTGCCCAACGTTAAAGATGAGCCGCGACCCTAGCTGGCGCGGTCCGTGCGGCTCGGAGCACGAAACGTGACGGATAGGGTCGTTGGCTCTAGCGACTGGTTGGGCTCCGTGGTTTTCATTGTATTAAGAACACTCCTAAAAACAGAGACAAAGCATATGATTCTGCGAGATTGATTTCTTTCCATCCGCAGAGATTCGGGAAAAGGCGATTCCAAAGGGATCTTATGATATACATCGATGCGGGAATCGCTAAGCCGACCGATAAAATAACAACGATAAACTGTAGTGCTGAATTTTCAGGGATAAGCGAATCAATCAAGAGGGGTGTATCTGATAATATAGGGTATAAAAGCAAGCCGTAGCCGATCACGGCGAATGTCATACCGATGTTAAATTTGATGGTAATTTTCATGGGTTTTATTTTTGCCCAACGTCAAAGATGAGCGATGACCGTAGCTGGCGCGGGGCATGCGTCAGCATGACCCGTGACAGCTATGGTCATTCGCTCCATCGCCTTGTTAGGCTCCTTTTTCATTTTCTTCTTCTTGGTGGGTCCGACATATTCCACGCCCCACACGCCTGAAAGCACATAGCGAGATCAGAATGGCAGAGGAAAACAGAACACTATAACCCGCCGGTTCCGGGATAGCAATAAGGCCCGAAGGATTACCATAATTATACTCCAGCGAGCTAAAAATATCCACACCACTATCTGCCTTCAGCACAATACCGAAATAAGAACCGCGAACAGACCCAACGAAAGTCGCGTATAACAGCATCTATATTTGCGCTTTCTAATCTGGAAATCGCAAGATGTGCCTCAATCGGCGTAGAGTATGCGGAAACTGTCTTCATTTTGCCGAACGTTAAAGATGAGCCGCGACCCTAGCTGGCGCGGTTCGTGCGGCTCGGAGCACAGGGCGTGACAGATAGGGTCGTTGGCTCTAGTGCCTGGTTCGGCTCCGTGGCCTGAGTTTTTCGAAACGCTTCCTCGAGCTCCGGAGGGAGGGTTCTCACGTCAACTTTGACTGTGTGACTGTATCCATCGCCCGCATCCATTTTTATATATAAAAGATACACCGTTCTGATGTCATTAGACTTGTATCTGAAAATAGAACTGTATTCGACTGCCATCCCATCCTTGATTAGTAGCTTGTCGAACGATTTCAATTCGCTTGAGCCCGTCTCCATTTCCAATCCATTGCCAAGTTTATTGGCGATTGCATCCAAGAATATCTTTACTGGCTGATTCGTTCTGTAGGCAAGAGTCGTGAGGTAACCTTCTTTAGCCTTATGCGTAAAAGCAAGTTTAGCGCCTTCAACTAACGATGGAGCTGATGACAATAGATCGGATTCATTGCCGAAAAGCGGCAAGCCGAGGGTGATGAGTAGTAGAATGTAGCGATTCATGTTTTTGCCGAACGTTCAAGATGAGCCGCGACCGTGGCTGGCGCGCTTCATGCGGCTCGGAGCACAGAGCGTGACAGATAGGGTCGTTGGCGCTAGCGCCTGGTTGGGCTCCGTGGTTTTCATTTATGACCAAGAATTTTTGCGAACAACAGAATCAAAAATCCAGAAACAAGAAATAAAGTGCGATATCTATAATATCTTTGAGACCTCAAGCCTTCCGAATCGGCCAAGCTTTTTTGTGAAATGATGCGCTTCCTGTAAATATCCAATCGTTCGATAATCTCTCTCGGTGAAATGGCTATGCCGGTGTGGACATCTATCATATTCTCAGGTGGATTCTTCATCATCTCGTGATAATCCTCGGCCCTTTCGCTCGCTTCAAGAAGCGCATAATTCACACGCGATAATACTAGTATGCACTCTATCCTCTTTAGGGATACCCAAAGGCATGTAATCAAAAGCACCAACGAAAACGGCTCCAGAAGTCCTAGTCCCCAGTCAAGTGCGGGATAGCTGTATTGCTGGACTGAATATGCAAAAACTGTGCCGACCAAACCCGCGATAAAGTAGTCGAACTTCGATTCAGCTTCTTTCGCGGCGTTAAATATACTGAGGCGTTTTTCACTCATTTAATTTTGCCCAACGTTCAAGATGAGCCGCGACCGCAGCTGGCGCGCTTCGTGCGGCTCGGAGCACATTCCGTGACAGCTGTGGTTGTTGGCTCTGGCGCCTGGTTCGGCGTCTTTTCGTTTTTCATTTTGTTCGATGCATTGGGAACTCCATGGCCTTTTGTGGGCCCCAATTCAGCATGATAGTCGTCGCTGAATCGCCCTTCTTGAATCGCCATTCATTCCCACCGTGAAATGTGATATCAACTTCATTTTCACTGGCCCTCACAATCCGAAATGACTCCGTTCGATTGTATCGATTGCCTGGACCGAAAAAGAATGTTACTTTTCCGTTCTTAATTACTATATGGCAGTGACTGAACATTTCGGCTTCAGCAAGAACCCCCATCCCTGAATTTTCGGTTTTCGCCGGGGAACTAGGCTTATGCAGCATTTTAGTCTGACCGACCTGCGGCACCCATTCGCCGACAATCCAGCTCGGACGAGATGGGCCGCCATTATTGCAGCCGCTTAAGGCAATAAAATTGGCCACTACAAATACAAACAGTGCTAAGGATTTCATATATTTGCCGAACGTTAAAGATGAGCCACGGCCCTAGCTGGCGCGGTCTGTGCGGCTCGGAGCACAGAGCGTGACAGATAGGGTCGTTGGCTCTAGCGCCTGGTTCGGCTCTGTGGTTTTCATTTCGTTTCAGGTGCTGGTTTCTGGGTTTCGGTGCGGGCGTTTTCTTCTGCGCGTCTCACGGCTTCTCTCGCTCTATCCATCAGCTTTCCTTCGTTCCGATAATCGATATAAGAGGCTGAGAAACTAGCCAAAGCTAATAGAACTGAAACCAAGCGCTTGATTTTTTCCGTGAGAGTAATGGCGACCACAGCAAATATGCCCGCGAGGAATGTGACAACGGGGCAAGAGCAGAGCAGCACCGAGCTTAATACCAGCAGCAGCGTGGACGCAGTTAAAGCTGCGATGCCGTATTTGTTTTTCATATGTTTGCCGAACGTTCAAGATGAGCGGCGACCGTGGCTGGCGCGCTTCATGCGGCTCGGAGCATGAAGCGTGACAGCCATGGTCGTTGGCTCTAGCGACTGGTTAGGCTCTGTGTCTAGTGGCATTAAAAATGTCTCCAAGCGTCGCATTCTCTGAGCAGTGCTTCGTGATATCTATTCCGTAATGCTCTTCGCATTCAATAACCAATCGCTCGCACTCCATGTCGTCTATGAGGGAATTCTTCGGATACATGGTCCGATAAATATCAATAACTCTGTCATCTGGAGAAAACGCCAATTTCTTCTTTTGATCGAGATCGAAGGCGTCGATAAATATACCCAAAAATGCTCTGATTTCTTCTTTTTCGGCAGCCGGAAAGCGCCTCATCCATGCTCGGCCCGTGCATGACCGTTCGTAGTATGCGCGAAAACGCACTTCTATCGGGGCTTGCTTGTTTAGAAGGGCCACGAGCAACACGCTAACGATGATAATTATGGCGACTGTCATTTTTGCCTAACGTTAAAGATGAGCCACGGCGCTACTTGGCGCGACACGTGCGAAAGCACGGGGCGTGACAAGTAGTGCCGTTGGCTCTAGCGCCTGGTTAGGCTCCGTTTCTGGTAAAAACATTAAAATAATCATCGAGATTAATTTCTTCTCCTGACGCTGTCTCACGGAAGGTATAGCCTTCCTTTCGAAGGCGGGAGAATAGGGATCGAAGATAATATAGATTCAGAATCAGTGCCTGTAATCCATCGGCCCCAAAATACTCGTAGCTTTCTTCTTCAGATTTAATGCCCCGCAATTCGAAAAGGCATGCCCAATTTCCCTTTCCGGTATCATAGGGCGTAGAGATCGAAATATTCAGGCGTTCCGATTTTTCTGCGCGAACAGCATTTGTTTCAAACGTAAGGGCGGTGGATTTCGTCTGCATAGTTTTGCCTAACGTCCAAGATGAGCGAGACGGATACTTGGCGCAGGGCGTGCGCAAGCACGAACTGTGACAAGTATCCGGCTTCGCTCCATCGCATTGTTAGGCCCGGCTTTCATTTTAGGTTTATTTCCGTAAGCAGTCATAAACTCCGTCTTTGTCCCAATCCTCCTCGAAGGCTTCCAAAATATGGCGATAGACCGGCTCGCCACGCCAATCGTTCGTAGCTATACACTCGCGGCGTCGAAGCTCGGCCCAATCTTTGATCTCTGACCAGCGCAGAATGTGCATGCAAAGGAGAATAATCTCCCACTCGCCCAATGTATGGTCACGAACGACTTTCCTAAATCCGTCACCGAACTCAGATCGCAGTTCCGGGTGTGCTCGGGCGAGCTCCACGATTCGAAGGCAGAACGGCTCCAAATCAGGATCCCCGCGCGAATCTGCGGAGTGGGATTTTAGCTCAGCCTCTTTAGCCAAACAGAAGAACTCTTCGATCGGATTCATATTTCTGCCTAACGTTAAAGATGAGCCACGACCCTAGCTGGCGCGGTCTGTGCGGCTCGGAGCACAGAGCGTGACAGATAGGGTCGTTGGCTCTAGCGACTGGTTGGGCTCCGTGGCTTTCATTTCTGTAATTCCGATAGCTGCACCTTGAGCCTTAAAATTTCTAGTTTGAGTATTTCTTCCTTACGTCTCTGCCGGGCGATAATATAAACGGAGACCAAAAAAACAGAAAAAAGAATAAGCGATAAGAACTCGGAATCCTCTATTTCTGAAGTTCTTGATTTTCGACATATCGTCGGAATCACGGCAAACCCGATCACGCCCAAGAAAAGTATAGGCGCGAATTCGGCAAATTTCTGGATCGCGGGGCGATGCGCTCGCACTTCCAGCTTTTTGATTTCGGTGATCTTTCGCAGCGACATAGTCTTTGCCCAACGTTCAAGATGAGCCGCGACCCTGTCTGGCGCGATCTGTGCGGCTCGGAGCACAGATCGTGACAGATAGGGTCGTTGGCTCTAGCGACTGGTTGGGCCATATTCCTGCGCATGTCGCTATACCTATAATGACATGCGTCATAATTGGCCTATTACTTGGAGTTAGAGCCAACCGAACTTATAAGCGCAAAAAGCGACGATCAACCCACCGAACACGGTCAAAATAGAAACTCCCCACCATGTCGTATGCCACTCCGTAGCTTTCTCTTCTGGTGCTCTATCTTTGTAGTCCACATTTGAAATGTTAAAATGCCGGACATCCCCCTTTGCTTTAACTCCAGTCATGCCGCCCGCCGCGTGGACCCCGTTAATCGTAAAATTAGTGATGGCCCCAGTAGTTCCATCCAGCGATACTAGTGCGGGACGCTCTTTCTCCGGTTTCTGTGTATTCATATTAATAGAAAAATATATCCAGCCGCCAGCCCAAAGAGCCATGAGCGCGCATCCAATGGTTTGGATAGCGACGTGTTTTCGGTTTTTGCGTTTTTTCATTTTGCCCAACGTTAAAGATGAGCCGCGACCCTAGCTGGCGCGGTCTGTGCGGCTCGGAGCACAGAACGTGACAGATAGGGTCGTTGGCTCTGGCGCCTGGTTAGGCGTTTTTCTTCTGCTTCAATAGTGATGTGCATAAGCACGTGATGAGTATCAAAAATGCGAGGCTGATGAATAGTCTTCTGCTGCTTATTCTTTCTTCTTCAGCTCTTAAAGAGCCTAATGTGTTAAGGCTCCAAGAAACATTCTCGGTGATCGCCTTTTTTTCTTCAGGAGCTGCGGAAGAGGATTCAACCTGACGATTTATATTTTTTTCGGCAGCACGATAAGCAAGCTTCTTGGTGTGGAAATCAGGAAAGCCAATCGCCCACGTAAAGCCCGCAAGACTAAAGACGAAAACTGAGATAATCAGGGGCTTTTTCATTTTGCCTAACGTTAAAGATGAGCCACGGCGCTACTTGGCGCGACACGTGCGGAAGCACGGGGCGTGACAAGTAGTGCCGTTGGCTCTAGCGCCTGGTTCGGCGATGTATTCATTCGAGAACTAGTGATATACGCAGCCGAGGGTTTGATTGTTTGGGGTGGATTGGAATCGGATCGAGGCGGTTCTACAGGTTCGAAATGGTTCGGAATCGAGCGATATAAGAAGGCTTCGCCCCGTGGCTTCCACGCTTGTGATCTGTATTTGGTTTGAATCTCTGACTTTCATTCGCGCGTTTTTCGATGCGGGCTCGATATGCGCATTCCTGTCCGAAATCTTCCGATATGCCGAACGTTAAAGATGAGCCGCGACCCTAGCTGGCGCGGTCTGTGCGGCTCGGAGCACAGAGCGTGACAGATAGGGTCGTTGGCTCTAGCGCCTGGTTCGGCTCCGTGGTGAAAAACATAAAATGCGGGACGGATTTAGAAGTCTGGCGACAATAACCAAAGTAAGTCGAAAGGCGGTCGAAGCTGAATACTGGAATCGATAATAAAATCAAAATCGTGGAATACGGGGCTTCAGGCCGTGGTAAGTCGAAATATGAATAAGAGCTGAATACTGAAATATTCCCGAAGACCAAAAAATAGAATAATACTCCTAACGATAGCTTCGCCCCGTCGCTTCCAAAATACCGGCGACCACTATCAAAATATAAACGATTTCCTGCCATCACTCGCTATCGTAACCGTGCCGAACGTCAAAGATGAGCCACGGCGCTACTTGGCGCGACCCGTGCGAAAGCACGGGGCGTGACAAGTAGTGCCGTTGGCTCTAGCGACTGGTTCGGCGTCTTCGTCGTCTGGATTTTATGACCTGTGATATTCATACGCCGGACTTCAAATTCGAGATTCATATTTCTACTTAACGGCAGCTTCGCTCCATCACTTCTTTTTTCGTCTTTCTTGCCTGAAATGATATCAGCAGCCCGCCAAGAACACATCCCGCGAAATAATAGAAAAATGCATACCGACCGGAGTAATAGCTCCAGAAGCGATCCATCACCGCATCTACAGCAGAATACACCAGAAGGATAAGAACTGACCAAGCCCAGCGCCATTCCGACTTAATCATCCGTATTATCGGATAGCTAAGGAGCATAGCAATGAATCCAGAAAACACACAGACAAAGAATTCGATTAGCGCGGGCATTGGTTTGATTTTGCCGAACGTTAAAGATGAGCCGCGACCCTAGCTGGCGCGGTCCGTGCGGCTCGGAGCACGGAACGTGACAGATAGGGTCGTTGGCTCTAGCGCCTTGTTAGGCTCCGTGGTTTTCATTTCTGTGTTTTCGGATTCTCAATCTCTGCAATCCAAGCTCGAAGCTCCGCAGCCACTGTCTTTCTGTCTGATATGTTTTCATCTTCTTCGTGGAATCCGGAGATTTCGATGCGATGCCTAAAAGTCCTCATCTCTCTGATGATTCGATAGGGAATGCCCTCCAATGCCTCGACTACATTATTTAGCAGTGCCGAAAATTCCTCCGAAGAGAGTTCGTCAATTTCGTAGTCGTGCGATGCCTTCCGTAGACGCTGTAGAATCGAATGGTTCGACATTTCTGTTTCTGCCTAACGTTCAAGATGAGCCACGACCCTAGCTGGCGCGGTCTGTGCGGCTCGGAGCACAGAGCGTGACAGATAGGGTCGTTGGCTCTAGCGCCTGGTTAGGCTCCGTGGTTTGGGTTATATAACCTGTGA
>Ga0307416_100001287_pt1 | contig 13525 bp, 11 predicted proteins | sample DK1Cmetagenome_2_FD_203821 | JGI IMG/M metagenome (GOLD analysis project Ga0307416, IMG submission 203821) | Maize rhizosphere microbial communities from greenhouse at UC Davis, California, United States - DK15-C-3 | ecosystem: Host-associated > Plants > Roots > Rhizosphere > Soil | place...
TGCAGCCCCGACTCCCGACTCCCGACTCCCGACTCCCGGTCCTATGCGAAATGACCCGGGGGCGAACGCCGATCCAGGTCCAGCTTCACGACGCGGACGATCTCGCTGACGGAGAGGCCCGACATGTCGCGCACGACGACGCCGCCGCGAGGGACGCGGTCGTCCACGCGCAGGGTCGCAAGCTCGTGCCGGCGCGGACCGTAGACCGAGACCAGCTCGCCGTCGACGAGGAGCCGCAGCCGGGCCTCGTCTTCGCGCATTCGGATCTCGGGCCCGCGCTCGGGGTCGCCCCGGCGCGTCCCGATGAACTCCATCACCTGCAGCGGCGGGCTGTACCCCCGCCCGAGCAGCCCGGCCCCGCCGCCGCTCACCGCCGGATCCCGATCGGGACGTACACGTCGTCGAGCCGCATGAGCAGCCGGCGCCGGCATAGCGTGTCGAGCAGACGGTTGGCGTCGTCGGGCGACATGCCCGCCGCGTCGGCCAGCTCCTCCGCGTCCGCGGCGCCGAGCTGGTGGACGGTCTCCCAGGCGCGGCGCTCGCCGTCGCCGACCGTTCCGACGAGCTGCGCCCCCTCCTCGCCTCGGTCCACGACGAGCGCGAGGCCGTGGTGCTCCAGCACTGCCTCGATGGCGTCGAGGTGGGAGTCGTTGATGCCCCGGAAGACGAAGTAGCCCTCGCCGCGCGCCCCGTCGACCCGGGGCCGCGAGCCCTCGGCGCTGTCGCAGTACTTCAGCAGGAGCTTGGCGACGATCTCGTCGGCGCACGAAAAATCGAGCAGGCCGACGTGCGTGAAGTCGATGACCGTCAGCGTCCGGCCGCCCAACTCGGCGAGCTGCTGCTCGATCTCGGCCCGCACGGCGGCGCCGGTCGGTCGGGTGACCAGGTTCGAGTACAGGTCGCAGACGGTGCCGCGGAGCACCACGCTCACGTCGATGTGGTTGATCATCGCGCGGGGACCCGCTCGGGTATCGTGATCTGCATTTGCGCTCCCGGGAACGCGGGGAGCTGCTCGGCGAGCGGCACGTCGTCGTCCCACGGCGGGACGATGGCGATGCGGGCCGTGCCGCTACGCACGCTCAGCTTCCCAGACCACTTGCCCACGTACCGGCGTATACCAGCAAGCCCCTGGCCACGGCCGGGGTCGCGGAAGCGGCTGACGCCGCGAATCACGGCCTCCTCGAGCGCCATGCCGTCGTCCCACCGGTCGCCCCTCGTCCGGCCCTGGTTCGTCTCCAGCGACTGGCGGAAGCCGACGCCGGCGTCGCAGACCGCGATGACCACCACGCGCCGGCCGAGCCGCTTCTTCCATGTGTAGCTCTGGACCGCCACCCAGCCCCCGCGGCCGGCGTGCTCGATGATGTTCTGGCAGGCTTCCGAGAGGGTCATCGAGAAGCCGATCGTCGCCTTGGCGTCGATGCCCAGCTCGCCCTGAAGGATAGCCTGGGCCCGCTGCTGGATGCGGCCGACCACCTCGTGCACGTCGCCGGCCTTGGTGATTGGCGTGATCTCCAGGAGCACGCTCGACTCGCCGCTCTGGCGCGTGCGGGCGGCTCCGCGCTGGAGCTCGTAGAGCGACTCGGCGTGTCGGAAAAACCCCGCCCGGGTCCAATACGACGACGTTTCCTCGGCCTCGGGCGGGGCGAAGGCCGGGCGGACGGCGCGCGTCTGGGCAAGCGTCAGCAGCGCGGCGAGCCCGTACGGAGACGCCCAGCGAACGTGCCGGGCGTCGAGGAGAATCTTGGCATCTGGGGGGAGCGGCGCGAGGTGCTCCAACACCTGCTCGAAAGTGACGTCGTCGAGGGACGATGGAACGGTGATGACGGTGGTCACGTCGTGCTCAATTCTCCGCGGAGAAAGTTCGCGAGCCCGGTCGCGCCCCGATGCCCGACGTTGCGCGCCGCCGCCCGGTTGGCGGCCCGCATGGCGTCGCCCAAGTTATCACCGGCTACCAGGCGGGAGAAATAGGTCGCCCCCCAGACGTCGCCGCACCCGGTCGGGTCGGCGCGGTCGACGTCGTGGACGCGCTCCGCGGGGACGAGCGCCGTGCGGATCGGGCCGAATGCCACCCCGAGCGCGGGCACGTCGCGGAGCTGGTCCAGACGGTCGAAGCCGGGCGCGGCGAAGTATACGGCCCCGCGGCTCCCCAGCGTGACCGCCAGACAGCGCACGCCGGACGCGAGCGCCGTCGCGGCGAGCGCCAGCGGGTCGGGCGCCATCAGCGCCATCTCGTCCTCGTTCACCTGCAACAGGTCGAAGCACCGACACCATTCGGCGGCGTTCGGCAGCGGCCGCGGCGTGCGGAGGCCGCCGGGCTGCACCGCGAGGAGCAGGGAGTGCAGGTCGCAGTAGATCGGACCACGATAGTGCTGGCGCAGGAGCTGCGCGGTCTCGAGGTCCAGCTCGAAGCCGCTGATCAGGTTGACGTACAGGGCGTCGAGATCCTTGATGAGCGGCTTGAGCCCGAGCCAGCTCCAGCCCGGCACGCCTCCGCTGAGCACTTCGCTCCGCCGCTCCGCGCTGAAGTAGCGAAGCTCCACGCGGTTATTGGGGTACGGCACCTCGACCAGCGCGGCGTCGGGAGCGAGCCGGCGGAGGGTCCGGAGGAAGTCGCCGGCCCGCGGCGCGAGGTCGCTCCCGACCTTCATCAGAGGGACGATCTCCCAATCGGCCGGGAGGGCGGCGTCCAGCCCACTCAGGGCGTACGTGATACCGCCCCATTCCTCGACCGGTGCGTCGCGCGGGTCGCGCCCGTGGATGATGTCCCAGACGAAGGTGCCGATCACGCCGAGGCGCCTTCGGCGCGGGGACGAGGGACGAGGGACGAGGGACGTGTAGCTACGTCGCGGCACCGCGGGCTTATCGCGCGAGTCCGACCCCGTGCGCCGTCGCCCCTTGCCCGTCGCCTTTCGTCCCTCGTCCCTCGCGCTCCATTTGCGCCTTGAACGTTGCCACTGCCCCCACGACGCCGGCCGTTCCGGGCAACTCGCCGGGCACGATCTGGCAGGCCTCCACCGCCGGCTTGAATGCGCGCCGCCGCACTTCGGCGCGCAGCGGCTCGAATAGCGCGTCCCCCGCCTGCGTCACGCCGCCGGCCACCACGACCACGTCCGGGTTGAACACGTTGAGCAAGTTGGCGATCCCGGCTCCCAGCAAGCGCGCCGTTTCGCGCACGACGTCCCGCGCGATCGGGTCACCCTGCTGCGCGGCGTCGTACACGGTTTGGGCGGTGATGCGCTCCGGCCCGCCGGCCAGCCGCCCCAGGATCGACACGCCGTCGTCCGCCCCGAACAGCGCCTCGCGCGCGCGTTCCGCGATCGCCGGACCCGAGCAGTACGCCTCGAGACAGCCGTAGTTGCCGCACTTGCAGCGGCGCCCGGTGGAGTCGATGGTCGTGTGCCCGATCTCGCCGGCCACGTCGGAGGCTCCGTGGTAGAGCTGTCCGTTGAGGATCAGCCCCCCACCGATCCCGGTGCCGATCGTCAGCCCAACCACGTGCCGCCCGCCCCGTGCCGCGCCCACCCACCACTCGCCGAGCGTCGCGCAGTTGGCGTCGTTGTCGAGCGTCGCCGGCAAGCCCACGTGAGCCGCGAGGTGATCGCGGAGTGGGAAGTCTTTCCACCCCAGGTTCGGCGCCACGATCACGAGGCCCCGCTCACGGTCGAGCGGCCCCGGCGCGCCGATCCCCACCCCGGCGAAGTCACCCCGCGCCGCTCCCGTTTCCGCCATCGTGATCGCGATCACGTCTTCCACCATCTGGGCGATCCGGTCGACCACGGTATCGGCCCCCTGCTCGGCGAAGGTGGGCTGCGATCGGATCGCGATCTGCCGGCTCCCGTCCTCGGGCATCGCGCCGCAGACGATGTTCGTGCCGCCCAGATCGACGCCGACGATGTAGCGATGGTGCTGCTTCGCGTTGCGCATGTGGGAGGGGGTGGAGGTCGGAGGGAAGATAATCGTCACCACACCACGCCGCGGCGACCCCCTCCCCCATCCTGGTCCCCGGCCCGGGACCAGGGTCAGGGACCAGCGATCTACCCGTACCCGTCGCGGGGCTCTATCCTGTCCGCGCGGCCGCCACTCCCCGCACCGCGTCCAGGACCGTGTCCGCTGTAATCTCCCGCATGCACCGCCAGTGCCCCAGCGGGCAGGCCCGCGGCCCGTGGCGGTCACACGGCCGGCAGGCCAGGCCGGCGTGGCCGAGAGTCGCGCGGGCGGGGGCGAGCGGGCCGAACCCGAACTCGGGCACGGTCGGCCCGAACACCGTCACGGTCGGCGTTCCCATCGCGCTGGCCAAGTGCTGTGGCGCCGAGTCGTTCGTCACCAATGCCGCCGCCCGGCCGATGAGCTCCGCAGATGCCAGCAGCGACAGGCGGCCCGTGGCGTCGATCACGCCGCCGGGTGCCGCCGCCGCGACCTCACGGGCGAGGGCCGCGTCGGGCTTTCCCCCAACGACCGCGACCCACCCGCGCCGGCCCGCGGCGAGCCGCCGCGCGAGGTCCGGATAGTAGGGCCAGCGCTTCGTGGCCCAAACACTGCCCGGCGCCAGCACCACGAGCGGCTCGCCGGTGGCGTGGCCGGCCTCGCGCAACAGGGCGTCGACGGCGGCGATCTCCGCATCGCCGGGAAACAGGCGGGGCCGGAGCTGCGCCGCGTCGGGAGCGCCGCTGCCGTCCTCGGCGCCGAGGCGCCACAGCCGCTCGGAGTGGTGCCGGTCCTCGCGGTAGCGCACCCGGCGGGTGTAGAGGTGACGCCCCGCCGACGTCGTGAAGCCCACCCGCTGCGGAATGCCGGCGAGGAGCGCCAGCATCGCGCTGCGCACCGAGCCCTGCGCGAGGTAGGCGACGTCCACGGCACGCTCCTCGTCACCGCTCTCGCCCTGGCGGCGCTTCAGCGTCTGCGCCGTGCGGTACAATCCGTACATCCCCTTCGCGTCGCCGCGCTTGTCGTAGCGGATGACGTCCCGCACCGACGGGTTGTTGGCGAGCAGCGGCGCGCTGGCCGGCGTCGCTACGACGTCCACGGGCCCGCGCCGCGCCAGCTCCGCGATCAACGGCGTCGTGAGCACCATGTCGCCGATGAAGCTGGTCTGAACGACGAGGGACGAGGCATGCGGGACGAGGGACGAGACGAGCGGCGACGGGCGGGGTTCGGTCTCGGTTACGATCGGCGCCGTTGCCGCCGGCGTGTCGAGCACCTCGCCGGGCAAGGGAAGCGAGTCGCCGGTTTCGGTCATGCCTCGTCCCTCGTCCCGCGTCCCCCGTCCCTCGCTCCAGGTCACTCGACTTGAAGGACGGCCAGGAACGCCTCCTGCGGGATCTCCACCGCGCCCACCTGCTTCATGCGCTTCTTTCCCGCCTTCTGCTTCTCGAGGAGCTTGCGCTTCCGGGTGATGTCGCCGCCGTAGCACTTCGCGAGCACGTCCTTGCGCAGCGGCTTCACTGTCGTGCGCGCGATCACCTTCTGCCCGATGGCCGCCTGGATCGCGACCTCGAAAAGCTGCCGCGGGATCAAGTCCTTCAGCTTGTCGGCGATCTTGCGCCCCCACTCGTACGCCTTGTCGCGGTGAATGATCACCGAGAACGCGTCCACGGGGTCGCCGTTGATCAGCATGTCCAGCTTCACCAAGTCGCTGCGCCGGTACTCGAGCATCTCGTAGTCCAGGCTCGCGTAGCCGCGGCTGATCGTCTTCAGGCGGTCGAAGAAGTCGAGGATGATCTCGGCGAGCGGGAACTCCCAGTCGAACTCGACCCGCGCCGTGTCGAGGTAGCTCATGTTCTTGTACACGCCGCGCCGCTCGGTGCCGAGCGTCATGATCGGGCCGATGTACTCGGCCGGCACCATGATCCGCGCCTTCACGTACGGCTCCTCGACGTACTCCACGGCGCTCGCCGGCGGCATGAGCGACGGGTTCTCGATCAGCGTCATCGTGCCGTCGGCCTTGTAGACCTTGTACTCGACGCTGGGCACGGTGGTGACGAGGTCGAGGTCGAACTCGCGCTCGAGACGCTCCTGGACGATCTCCATGTGCAGCAGTCCGAGGAAGCCGCAGCGGAACCCAAAGCCGAGCGCGGTCGAGGTTTCCGGCTCGTAGTTCAATGAGGCGTCGTTGAGCTTCAGCTTCTCGAGGGCATCTCGCAGCGTCTCGTACTGCGTCGTGTCGGTGGGATAGATGCCGGCGAACACGAACGAGCGGACGGCCTGGTATCCGGGGAGGGGCTCGGTCGCGTGGTTCTCGGCGTCGAAGATCGTGTCGCCGGCGCGCGTCTCCGTGACCGAGCGCACGCTCGCCACCACGTAGCCCACCTCACCGGGGCCGAGCTGGTCGGTCGGGACCTGCCGGAGCTGGTTGTAGCCCACCTCGTCGACCTCGTACACCGCGTCGCTCGCGCCGAAGGTGATGCGCGTGCCCTTCCGGATCACCCCGTCGACGACCCGCACGCTCGGAATCGCGCCGCGGTAGCGGTCGTAGTACGAATCGTAGATCAGCGCGCGGAGCGGCGCGTTGGCGTCGCCCCGCGGCGGCGGCACCTTCTTCACGATTTGCTCGAGCAGCTCGGGGATGCCGATCCCCTCCTTCGCGCTCACGAGGAGGATGTCGTCGGGGTCGACGCCGAGCAGGTCGTGGACCTCCTGCTTCCGCCGCTCCGGCTCGGCGCCCGGCAGGTCGATCTTGTTGAGGATGGGGATGATCTCGAGCCCGGCGTCCATCGCCAGGAAGAGGTTCGAGAGCGTCTGCGCCTGGATCCCCTGCGAGGCGTCGACCACCAGGATCGCGCCCTCGCACGCGGCGAGTGACCGCGACACCTCGTAGGTGAAGTCGACGTGGCCCGGCGTGTCGATGAGATTTAGCTCGTACTCCTGGCCGTCCCGCGCGCGATAGCTCATGCGCACCGCATTGAGCTTGATCGTGATGCCCCGCTCGCGCTCGAGGTCGAGCGTGTCGAGCACCTGCTGCTTCATCTCACGCTTCTGCAGCATCCCCGTGGCCTCGATGAGGCGATCGGCGAGCGTGCTCTTGCCGTGGTCGATGTGAGCGACGATGCAGAAGTTGCGAATGTGGTCGAGCTGCAACGGGACTCTCGCGGAACGGTGGAAGTGCAAGGGAACGCGAAATATAGCGGCCCGACGCGCTTTGTTGAGCGTCGGGCCGGGCGAACACTGCGACCGGTTGGCGGCGGGACCGTCAGCCCCGCCGCGGGCTATTGCCTTGGCCGGGTCCTGTCGCGAGCCCGGGGCTCGGCCGACGACGCGGCCGGCCGCGTCCTCACCGCCGATGGCGACGGCGCCGCTCTCGAGATTCCGGCACTCGAGCTGGGCCTGGTCCGCGTCTCGACGCGTGGCGGGTCGGAGCGAGCCGGCCTCCCGGGTGCCGACCCGCCAGCGCTCGGTGTCGCTGGCTTGCTGCGCGCGGGTTCCGCGCGGACCGGTTCCGTGCGAACGGGTTCTGAGCGCGCCGGCTCGGATCGAGTCGGTTGGCTTCGCGACGGCCCGGCGGCCGGGGCTGACGCGCTCGGAAGCGCGCTGGGCTGAGGCGCGCCGACACGCCACCCGTCGCGAGTTTCGACTATGGACCGCGGGTCGGCGGGACTACGTACCACGCGCGGCGGATCGTCGGTGCGGTGCACGCGGTCATCGGGAGGGCTCGCCCGGAGTCGGCCCCGATCCACCGTGTGGGGCGGCCGGAACTGGTCGGCATCGGGGCCGCCGGCCGGATTCTCGGAACCCCCAGCCGGGTTCGTCCCTCCGCGGCTTCCCCGCGGGCTCGCCGGCCGACGCCCGCGTGCCGCGTCACGCGCTGCCCAGCGCCCGTCGTCCGGCCCGGCGCCGTCCGGCGCGCTACCCCGAGGCGGGCGGTAGCGGCGTGGCGGCGGGTACCCTGGGTACGCCGGATACGATGGCCCGAGCGGCGCCCAGCCGTAGTACCCCCACCCGGGGTGCCAGCAACCGACGTCGTACGCCGAGAGCAGCTCCCAGGGCGCGAACGTCCAGTCGTAGCCGAAGGTCGCGCAGCTGCGGTGCGACCCACCCCTCGAAGCCCGTGCGTAGTCGCGGTACGGCGTTCGGTAGAACGCGAAGTCCACGGCGTAGTCGCCCCCGTCCGGATAGAGCTGTCGCGCCAGCTCGTCCACCGCGACCGCCGGGTCGTCGATCGCCGGCCTCGCGACCGTGCGCGAGCGCCACTCGCCTTGGCGCGTGTAATCAGCGTAATCGGGGGCCCCGTACGACGCGATCGCGGCGACGTACCCCCAGTCGGACCAGTCTCCGTCGCCTGAGGCCGCCCCGTCGAGCCGCGCGGATCGCGTCACCCGTGCCGGTACCGGGCGAAGCTCACCGGCGTACTGTGGATGGATGATCCTCACCCGACCACCGCTCCCGATGAGGGCGACGGTCACGTAGGCGTCGTCGCTGACGCGGAAGTACGCCCGCGCCGTGCCGTCCCGGTCGTCGAAGCCCACAGGATCGTAAGGATCGTACGATCGTCCCTGCGCCCCGGCGCCTGCCTGCGCCTGCGTGTGGACCACCCAAACTTGAACCGTCGGCGCCTCACGAGCCGCCCCCGTCCGGTACACGACCGTCGGGGCCGGGCGGGCCGGCGTCTGGGCCACGGCCGCCGTCGCGCACGCCACGACCGCCCCGAGCGCCCACCAAGTTGTCGCACCACGCCGCATGGAGCCTCCCGATGAAGGCAGTGGGTCGAGCCGAGCCGTCTCCCCTCGACTCCCCATACCCCGTACCCCAGACACCGCGCCACGTGCCAAAAACGGGGACTCCCGGCGCGCTGAACGTCGGCTCTCCGCCTTCGGCTGACGGCCGGTCTGGTCTAAGGGTCTCGGGTCTGGGGTCGAAGAGTGCAGAGGAGCCCTGTAGACGCTCAGACCCGAGACCCGGCTCTTCGCAGTAGCCGAGAGCCGAGCGCCGAGGGCCGAGAGCCGCCCTTCCTCACGCCCCCACGTCGTCGCGGTCCGGTGGCGTGAGCCCGCGCACTTGACCCGGTCCGACGTCGCTGCCCTCGCGCGCGTCTCGGCGGTCGCTGTCGATGTCCTCGAGGAAAGCGGACTCGTCCCGCCCCGGGTTCCGCCCGCGGTTCCCAAGCCGCTCGTCGTTGTGTTGGGTGCCCGATCCGGTCTCCTTACCGAAGGCGCTGTGCCCACCTTCGCCCAGGTCGCCGCCGCGCTGGAAGTCCCGCACGCCCTCCGGATCCCCCGCGTCGCGCTCACCGGGCTGTCGCTGTTCCTTCGCCATATCGCCCCCTGTGGTTATGTGGTGACTGAACGCGCAACATGCGCGCCGAGCCGTCGCGTACTCAGCGCCGTCGGCAAATTGACCCCCCCCGCGCCACGGTCTAGCTTCCGCGTCCCCCCTCGCCACGCCTCCCTCTCCACCCGTCCTTCGCCCTATGGAGTCCAATCGCGCCGACCTCTTCGACCCGGCCAGCCTCGCCGCGCTCGGCCGGATCGAGATCGTCGCGCGCTGGATCGTCGATGGCTTCATCTCGGGCCTCCACCGCTCCCCGCGAAAGGGCTTCTCCGTGGAGTTCGCCGAGTTCAGGCCGTACCAGCCTGGCGATGATCTACGCTACCTGGACTGGCGCGTGGCCGCACGCACCGACCGCTGGGTGGTCAAGCAATTTGAAGAGGAGACCAACCTCCGCGCGACGATCGTCCTCGACGTGAGCCGCAGTATGGCGTGGACCGGCTCGCCGGCGCGCCTGACCAAGCTCGCCTACGCCGAGCGGCTCGCGGCCGCGATCGCGCTGCTGCTGCTCCGACAGCGCGATGCCGTCGGTCTCGTGCGCTTCGACAGCGAGGTGCGCACGGCGCTTCCGCCACGCGCCCGGTCGGTGCAATGGCGCCGCATCATCGGCGCACTGGACGACCCCGGGGCGGGGCAGGAGTCGCGTGCCGCCGAGGGGCTCGCCCGTGCGGCGCGGCTCGTCGGCCGTCCCGGCATGGTGATCTTGATCAGCGACCTGCTCATGGACCCGGGCGACGTCGAGCGGGCGCTCCGCGGTCTGCGCGCCGGCGGCCATGATCTGACGGTGCTCCACCTCATCGACCCCGCCGAGCGCGACCTCACCCTTACCGGCGAGGCCGTGTTCGTGGATCCCGAAGGCGGTCTCGAGGTGCCGGCCACGGTAGCGGACGTGCGCGACGCCTACCGGGCCACGGTCGAGCGCGCCATTTCCGAGTGGCGCGCCGCGCTCGCGCGCGCCGGCGCGGTGTATGAGCTTCTCACCACCGACGCCCCCTTCGGCGTCCCGCTGCGGCACGCGTTCTCGGCGCGGCAGCACGTGATGAAATGACTGTTGCGTGGTCCGTGTTGCGCATGAGGGCCGCTCGGGCCGTCTACTGGGCGCGGTACACCTCGAGCGGCGTTAGCACGCACCACGCACCACGCAACGCCTAGCTTCATGTCCTTTCTCGCCCCTCTGTGGCTCGCTCTCGCCGGCGCGGCCGCCGTCCCGCTCCTCATCCACTTGCTGCGCCGTCGGATTGGCGCGCGAGTGGTGTTCCCGGCGGCGCGCTACCTGGCGCGGGCCGAGCAGGAGCACAGCCGGAAGCTGCGGCTGCGCAATCTGCTCGTCATGCTCCTGCGCGTGCTCGCGGTGCTCTGCCTCGCCGCCGCGGCGGCGCGCCCGGTGGGCCGCATCGCCGGCGCGGGGCACGCTCCCACGGCGCTCGCGCTGGTGGTCGACAATTCGCTCAGCAGCTCGGCGGTAGTCGACGGCAGAGCCGTGCTCGACCGGCTCAAGCAGGCGGCGCGGGCCGCTGCCCGGCAGGCGTCCGCCGGCGACCGCATCTGGCTCGTCACGGCGGACGGACGCGTGACCGGCGGCGGGAGCGCCTCGGTGGCTCGGGCCATCGACGACCTGCGCCCACTCGCGCGGGCCGGCGACATGGCCGACGCCGTGCGGCGCGCCGCAGCCCTGATTCGCTCGTCGGGCCTTCCCGAGGGGACCGTGGCCGTGCTCACCGACGGGCAGGCGACGAGCTGGCGCATCCCGGTCTCGCTCGACCAGGCGCGCGTTGCCCTGTTCGCGCCCGCGCTCCGCGCCCCGCCGAATCGCGCGGTCACGGCCGCCGCTGCGGTGCCCACGCGGTGGACGCCCGGCGGCACTGTGGAGGCCAGACTACTGAGCCCGACCGATTCCGCGACCTACCGCGTTACCCTCACCGCGCCCCGGGGCACCCTCCGGACGCTGGCCCGCGGGACCGGCGACGCGCCGCGCGGCGGCGGCGAGGCCACAGTCGCCATTCGCGCCGCCCCGCCCGAGCGCGGGTGGGTGGCCGGCTCCGTAGAGGTAGAGCCCGACGAGTTCCGCGGCGATGACGTTCGCTACTTCGCCGTCTGGATCGGGCCCGCGCCGCGCGTGCTCGTCGACGCGAGCGTGGGTCCCTTCGTGCGCAGCGCCGTCGAGGCGCTCGTGCAGGGCGGCCGTGCGCAGGCCGGTCCCGACGTGCGCGTCGTCGCCGCCGACGCGCTGTCGGCGCTCCCCGCGCTGATCGTCGCACCGGACGACCCGGTCCGCGTCGGCGCGGCGAACCGCGCATTGGAGCGGGCTGGCGTTCCGTGGCGATTCGGCGCCGTGCGACGCGGCGAGGCGCAAGTGCGCTTCGGGAGCCACGCGCCGCGCGGGACGGACGAGGCCGCGGTGACGCTTCGCTACCCGCTCATCGCGCGAGCCGGGGCTGTGGCGGACACAGTGGCGCGGGTCGGGGCCGAGCCCTGGATCGTGGCGGGGCCGAACTACGTCGTGATCGCGTCCCCCGTCGATCCGCAGTCCACGTCCTTCCCGGTGCGAGCTAGCTTTCTTCCCTGGTTGGCCGAGGTCGTATCCCGGCTCGCCGCGGCCGGAGCGGGGCAGGTTATCGCCGCAGCACCGGAAAGCCGGGTGCAGAGGCCGGCGGCGATCGATGCGCTCGAGGAGCCAAGCGGGACGCGGGTGCCACTGGCGGGCGACAGCATCGCCGTGCCCGAGCGCCCGGGTGTGTATTTCCTGACGCGAGGCGGCGAGCGGCGCGGCGCCCTCGTCGCGAACGTGGATCCTGAGGAGTCGGTGCTCGCACGACTGACTGATGCACAGCTGCGCTCGCGGGTGCAGGCCCGCCAAGTCGAGGTCCGTTCGGACGAGGAGCGCTGGTCGTCGCTCCTGTTCGCGTCGTCGGCGCGGCGGTCGCTGATAGCGCCGTTCCTGGTGGCCGCACTCCTCGCGCTCGCCGCCGAGGCCCTCGCCGCGCGCAGCGGGCGCCGCGTGGCGCGCCGGGCTGCGGGCGGCCCCGCCCAGGGCGAGCGGGCAGCCGTCTAGTGGCGCTCCCCATCCTGCTCGACGCCCTCGAGCAACTGCCGACGTTTCAGAGCCTGGTGGGCGCGCTGCCCGGGCCGGAGCAGCATCGCCGCGTGGCCGGCCTCTACGGCTCGAGCGACGCGGTGCTCGTCGGCGCCCTCGTGCGCCGCCTGCCGGGGCGGTTTTTCGTCGTGGTGACGGACGGTCTGCCCGAGGCGGAGCGATGGCTCGCCGACCTGGAGAGTCTGGTCGAGGACGCGCCGGTGGCCCTCTACCCGCCGCGCGAGGGATTCGGCGAGGCGGAGCCACACGTCGAGGTGGCGGGCGAGCGCGTCGAGACCCTCGAGCGGGTGGGGCGCGGCGCCGTGCGCATCCTCCTCACGACCGCGCGCGCGGTGCTCGAGCGCACGCGGCTGCCCCGGGCGGTGCAGGGCGCCCGGCTGGAGCTCCGCAAAGGGGACGTGCGGCGCCCCGAGGAGCTCGCCGCCCATCTGGAGGCGATCGGCTTCGAGCGCGTGCCGATGGTCGAGGACGTCGCGCAGTTCTCGGTACGCGGCGGGATCTTCGATGTCTACAGCTTTGGCATGGCCGATCCGGTGCGGCTCGAGTTCTGGGGCGACGAGGTGGTGGACCTGCGTCACTTCGACCTCGCTACCCAGCGGTCGACGCGCGAGGCGGCGGTGGCGCTCGTCCTTCCCGTGGACGGCGCCGTCTCGGAGAGTGCCGGCGGGTTCGAGCGCCTGACGGTCGCGGACCTGTGGCCGCCCGATACGGTGCTCGTGCTGCCGCGGGGCACCTCACTCGACCCCGAGCTGCGGCGCACGTGGGACGAGGCCCGCCACCACATCGAGCTCGCGCGCCGCCGCGGCGAAGACGCTCCGGACCGCGACGAGCTCTATCAGCCGCCGGAGCGCGCCCTGGCGGCGCTGGCGCGCTTCGGGACGCTGCGTCTCGCCGACCCGGCGGCGGGCGAGGCCGACGTGCTGTTCCCCACGCGTCCCCCCGAGCCGATCGACCGCGACATTCCCCGGCTGCGCCGGCTCGTGCGCGACGGTACGCCCACCCTCATTCTGTGCGACAACGCCGGCCAGAGCGAGCGCCTGGAGGAGCTGCTCAACGAGGGAGCGGCCGGCCCGTCACCCGCGGTGCTGGCGATCGGGGTGCTGGACGGAGGCTTTGTCGTTCCGGCGGTAGTCGACAACCCGGGAGTCGGGAGTCGGGAGTCGGGAGTCGGGC
>Ga0307416_100001289_pt1 | contig 13519 bp, 15 predicted proteins | sample DK1Cmetagenome_2_FD_203821 | JGI IMG/M metagenome (GOLD analysis project Ga0307416, IMG submission 203821) | Maize rhizosphere microbial communities from greenhouse at UC Davis, California, United States - DK15-C-3 | ecosystem: Host-associated > Plants > Roots > Rhizosphere > Soil | place...
CCGCCGCCCAGCTCTCGACCTCGGCCAGCACGCGCTGCCTCCACCGCCCCCTGCTCAGCAGAAAGCGCACAACCTACCTCACCCAAAGTGCGGCTGCAGTACTAGTGGTGGCCGGCGTCGCTGTCCTGGAGACGCAGCGGGGGCAGATAGCGGCTGCGTTGGACCTGGCCGCCGTCCACCTCCAGCACCCAGGTCGAACCCTTGGGCCAGCTGTCGGCGGCGAGCTGCTCTCCGAGCAGCCGGCGCAGCACCGTCCCGATCAGCTCACCATGGCTGCAGACCAGCAGATTCCCTGCCCCCGGGTCTACCAGCAGCGCTTCCAGCGCCGCCGGGTCTCCCTCCACCCCGAGGGCCTCGCTGGTCTCGGTCGTCAGTCCTCGCCGGGCGGCCAGCGGCTCCACCGTCTGGAGGCACCGCACCGCCGGGCTGCTCAGGATGCGGCCGATCGGGTCGTCACGCAGCTGGGCGAGCAGCCCGTGGGCTTCGCGGCGGCCGGTCTCCGACAACGGCCGCATCAGGTCGGGTCCGGTCCAGGCATGCTTGTCACCCGCGTGAGCGTGACGCGACAGGTACGGCATCCAGCCTCCACCCCAGGAGATCCGCCACCGAACCTTGGCCGATCCACCACCAGCAACGCAACCTATTGAGCCGCGACACCACGACACGGCCATCCCGCGACGATCAGCGCCCCGGAAGCGCGCCAGCGTCCGCCTCCAGAACCGCTCGTCGGTTCGGGCGTGGCGGTACATGGGCCACATACGACGCGGAGGCGTCACCCCAGGTGGATGGGGAGAGGGAACTCCGGCTGGGGCGGAGTGGTTCGAGGGTCTCGATATGGATGAGGTGATCGAGTGACCGGTGGGACCTCCGCGACGCGTCGGGCCTCGCCGGGAAGGCGCCGTGGGCCCCATCGGGGAAGAGAGGCTATGCACCCGGCAGCGATCGTCGATGAGGCCGAGCTGGGGCAGCTGGCCATCCTGATTGCCCGGCTCACCCCCGGCCAGCAGCGGCTGGTCTCCGCCTGGCCGATGGCTTCCGTCGACCCGTCTGGTGCCGTCCAGGTCGACGCCGAGCATCCGGCTCCTATGGTCGGGGTGGTCTACTGATGCCATGACCAGCGAGACCCACGGCCGCTTCAAGCGGTGGTTCTGGCGGCCGCCACGAGCCCACGGCGAGGTCATCGCCGACCGGCAGGTCAGCGTCCTCGAGCTCTTCTACGACCTGGTGTATGTGGCCGTGCTCGGGCAGGCGGCCGACCACCTGGCCGGCCATGTCTCGGTCCGAGGGCTGGCCGAGTTCGCCGTCGTCTTCGCCCTGATCTGGATCGCGTGGATCAACGGGTCCCTGTATCTGGAGCTGCATGGCCGTGAGGACGGACGGACGCGCAGCATCGTCTTTGTCCAGATGGGCATCCTGGTCCTGCTGGCGGTGTTCACCGCCGAGGCCACCGATGGCAGCGGCTGGGGCTTCGCCGTCGTGTACGCGACCTACCAGGTCGTCCAGACCGGGCTCTGGTACACCGTCTGGCGTCAGGACCGTCGGGACCACGCCGAGTTCCTGGCGACCACAGCGGGCTATGTGGTCGGCATGGGCGTGTCGGCGACGGTCATCCTGGCCAGCGCGCTGCTCCCGGCCACCCCACGACTCATCGTGTGGGCCGGCCTTGGGGTCGCCTGGATCGTCGGCATCGCGCTGGCCGCCCGGGCCTCCCGCGCCGGACTGGGCCTGATCCCCACCGACTCGCTGGTCGAGCGCTTCGGGCTGTTCACCATTATCGTCCTCGGCGAGGTCGTGCTCGGGGTCGTGGACGGCCTGTCGGTGGTCGAGCGTGATGCCAAGACGATCGTCACCGGGATGCTGGCGCTGTCGATGGGCTTCGGCTTCTGGTGGATCTACTTCGATCTGGTGGGACGCCGGCTGCCCAGAGCCAACCGTGTCGCGCTGGCGAACTGGGTGATGAGCCACCTCCCCATCACGCTGGCGATCACGGCGGCCGGCGCCGGAATGGTCAGCCTCATCGGACATGCCCATGACGCCAGCGCGCCGGCGGACACGAGCTGGCTGCTGGCCGGCGCCGTGGCCACGGGCCTGCTCGCCCTGATCCTCACCGAGCGGACGCTGGTCGACGCCGAGCGCCTGTCGCTGGTGTTCCACCCCCTTCGGCTGGCGCTGTCCGCAGGCGCGGCTGTGGCCCTGATCGTCGGCTGGCTGCGACCGGCCCCCTGGCTGCTCGCGCTGCTGCTGGTGGCGATCCTCTCCGCGGTCTGGTCCTTCGCCGTCAGCCGCTTCCTGCGCGCCGACGCCTGGGGCGAACCATGACCGGCGCGCTCCGGGGGCCACGCCGTACGATGCTGGAGCTGCTCGAGCGCGCTCTGGTGTCCCCGCTTCGGTTGGCTACCGTTTGGCGGGGAGTGAGCGGGCGTAGGTCGTGCCGAGTTCCACCCACCTGGCGAGTTGGGGTCTGGTGCGGAGGTCTTCCGGGCCGACTCGGAGCCATCCCGGCATCTGCCGGCCGCGCATCTCCATGAGGTGAGCGCTCGTCGTCTCGACGAGCGCATCCGACTCCGCTGGGTCGACTCGGACCAGCACGCCACCTTGGCCGCTCGCCGCCACGGCCATGTTGCCTCCGATCAGGAACGCGAGCCCGCCGAACATCTTCTGTTCGGTGAGATCGGATTCGCCGGCGATCAGCTCACGTATGCGATCGGCAAGGTTCTCGTCGTATGCCATGCAGCCGATGGTACGACATGGAGTGCACAGTCAAGCTACGGTCGGACCAGCGAGCCAGCCTCCTTGGCGACTCGTTCCAGGCGACGGCCCCGTCGATGAGCTCCCGGACGATGACGGAGATCCGCCTTGGGGTCTGAGCCGGTCACGCCGAAGAGGATGGCGGCAACGGCCGCCTGGCGACAGCCTGGACCCTTGCGGGAGCGACGCTCGGGAACCGGCCTCAGCGCCGGTTGTACTCCTCGTCGGTGACCAGGTCGCCCCACTGGGTCTCCGGGCCGCGATCCTCGCCGGGGCTCTCCCACATCGCCAGGTGGGCCATGAAGTGGTCGGGGGCGGCGCCGTGCCAGTGCCACTCGCCCGGGGGCGTGTGGATGGTCTGGCCGGGATGGACCTCGACGACCTCGCCGCCGCGGGACTGGATGAGGCCGACGCCCTCGGTGATGTGGAGGGTCTGGCCCAGGGCGTGGGTGTGCCAGGCGTTGCGGGCGCCGGGGGCGAAGCGGACGAGGTTGACGCGGATGCGGGAGGGCTCCTCGCCGCGGGCGATGACGTCGAACCAGGCGTCGCCGGTGAACGTCTCGGCGGGGGCCTTGACGGTCGGTTCCTTGGCCGTGATCTCCACGTTCTCTCTCCTGGCTCCGTGTTGGCATCGGGCTCGCGGCCGATGCTACGGGCTTCGGGGGCCCATGAGGCGCCGCATCTTTGAGCGAGTTCCGGCTTGACCGCCGCTTTGGCGCGGCACACACTCTTCGCGCCGTTTGCTGAAAGGTTTCTGCAGAGTGGTGTCGTGCCCGCCAGAGTACGGATCTCGGATGTGGCCGCCGCTGCGGGCGTCTCGATCGCGACGGTCTCGGCCTCGCTGAACGAAGTCCAGTCGGCGCGCATCAGCGCCGATACGCGGGAGCGGGTCCGCGCGGTCGCCGACCGGCTGGGCTATGTCCCGAACCGGTTGGCCCAGGGCCTTCGCGGTCAGCGGTCCGGCACGATCGGGTTCGTCGGCGACACCGTGGCGACCACGCCGTACGCGGTGGGGATGGTCCTTGGCGCGCTCGAGCAGGCGCGGGCGGCCGACCGGGTGGTGCTGCTGATGAACACCGAGGGCCACCGCGACCTGGAGGCGCGCGCGCTGGCCACGCTGATGCAGCACCAGGTGGACGGCGTGCTGTACGCCACGATGTACCACCGTGACGTCGAGGTGCCGGCCGTGCTCCGAGACACCCCGGTCGTGCTCGTCGACGCCGAGTCGGCCGACCCCACGGTCTCCTCGGTGGTCCCGGACGAGGTCGCGGGCGCGATGGCCGCGGTCGGGGAGCTGCTCGAGCACGGCCACCGCCGCATCGGCTTCATCAACAACGCGGACCCCACCTTGGCCGCGACCGGGCGCCTGGAGGGCTACCAGCGCGCCCTCGGGCAGGCGGGGATCGACCTCGACCCGGCGCTGATCGTCGCCGCCACCGACATCGGTCCCGAGGGCGGCTACCGGGCGGCCCGGCAGCTGCTGGAGCTGCCGGAGCGGCCCACGGCCGTGTTCTGCTTCCGGGACCTGATGGCGATGGGGGCCTACCACGCGGCCATCGAGGCCGGTCTCCGCCTCCCCCGGGACCTCTCGGTGGTCGGCTTCGACGACCTCGAGTTCGTCGCCTCCGGGCTCTTTCCGGGCTCACCACGGTGGCGTTGCCCCACTACGAGATGGGCGCCTGGGGCGTCCAGCGACTCCTGGCGCTGATGGAGTCGCCGAGCGGAAGGACGGAGCAGGTGAAGCTGTGCGGGCAGCTGATTCGTCGAAGTTCGGTCGCCCCGCCGCCCGCGTGACCGAGCGGCGGGCTGACCCCCACAACGCAAGCGATCGTTGCCCGATCCCGGTGCTGGTCAAGGGGTGATCCATGCTCCAGCTCACCGACTCCTGGCTGTGGGACTTCTGGCTGGCGGATGACGGCGACCGCTACCACCTGTTCTTCCTGTTCGCCGCCCGGTCCCTGGAGGACGAGCGACGGCGCCACGGCCAGGCCGCCATCGGCCATGCCACCTCCGACGACCTCCGCAACTGGGTCCACGTCGGCGATGTCGTCGCCGCCTCGGAGGCGCCGGCCTTCGACGATGTGGCGACCTGGACCGGCAGCGTGGTCCGGGGTGGCGACGGTCGCTGGTGGCTGTTCTACACCGGCGTCACCATGGTCGACGGCACGTTCCTCCAGACCATCGGCGCCGCCACCTCCAGCGACCTGGACGTGTGGGAGAAGCAGCCGGCTTCGCCGCTGGTCACCGCCGACCGTCGCTGGTACGAGCGGCTGGGCGGCGGCATCTGGCACGAGGAGGCCTGGCGCGACCCCTGGGTCTTCGCCGACCCCGAGGGGGACGGCTGGCACATGCTGATCACCGCCCGCGCCAACCAGGGCCCACACGACGACCGCGGCGTCATCGGCCACGCCCACTCACCGGACCTGCGACGGTGGGAGGTGGGGCCGCCGCTCAGCAAGCCGGGGTCGGGGTTCGGGCACATCGAGTGCCCGCAGCTCGCCTCCGTCGACGGCCAGCTGGTCCTGGTGTTCAGCTGCCTCGACCCGCAGTTCTCGGCGGCGCGGCGGGCCACGGGGGCGACCGGGGGCACCTTCTACGTGCCGACCGACTCGCCGACGGGTCCGTTCGACATCGCCTCGGCCCGTCCGCTCACCAACGACGCCTACTACTGCGGCCGGCTGGTCAACGACCGGTCCGGGCAGCCGGTCCTGCTGGCCTTCCACTACTACGACCAGAGCCGCCAGTTCCGCGGCCAGCTCGCCGATCCCATGCCGGTCCGTTGGGAGAACGGCGAGCTGCGGGTCACCACGGCAACCGAGGCATGACCCCGACGGGAGGAACGACGAAAAACCCATGGCGCCGGTGTGCGCCGGCGGTAGGCTCGGGGCAGGTGAACGGAACTTGCCGGAGGCCGGAATTGATGGACGAGTCCCTGCGGGAGCAGCTCACGCGCGCAGGAGCAGGGCTACCGCATCCGGCCGGTGAACCGGCGCGGGGCTCGGTCCTGGGCGAGCCGGTGGCGCGCTCGCTCTCCGAGGTCGACGGCCCGGTCGACGTCGTCGACGTCTTCCGCCCCGCCGGCGAGGCGCCGAAGATCGCCCGGCAGGCGATCGACATCGGGGCCAGGGTGCTGTGGCTCCAGGAGGGCATCGAGTCCCAGGAGGCCAAGCGGGTCGCCGAGGCGGCCGGCAACACCGTGGTCATGAACCGCTGCATGGGCGAGACCCACGCCCAGCTCGGCCTGGGGCGACGCCCCGGCTGAGCCCCGGCGGGAGTTGAGGGTCCGCCCTGGGCGGTATGCGCGGTGATAGGCTCCGCCGGTCAGCGGGTGCGCGCCCGGCGGGGTCGGGGCGCTTGGCGAGGAGCTTGGGTGGCCGAGCGGGGCGGGGCTGCCGGGCCTGGGAGCCCGGCGGGGTCCTCGCCGTCCGGCGGCGGCGACCCGGACCACATCGGGCCCTACCGGATCCTGGGGCGGCTCGGGGCCGGCGGCATGGGGACGGTGTTCCTCGGCCGCGCCGACGATGGCGACCGGGTGGCGGTCAAGGTGTTGCGGCCGGAGCTGGCCGGCGACCCCTCGTTTCTGCGGATGTTCCGGCGCGAGGTGGCCGCCGCCCGGCGGGTGGTCGGGTTCTGCACGGCCAAGGTGCTGGACGCGGACACCTCGGGGCCGTTGCCGTACCTGGTGACCGAGTACGTTGAGGGGGTGCGGCTCGACCGGGCCATCACGGCCAGCGGGCGGCTGTCGGGCACCGATCTGCAGGGGCTGGCGGTGGGGATGGCGGCCGCCCTGACCGCGATCCACGGGGCCGGGGTGGTGCATCGCGACCTCAAGCCGAGCAACGTGCTGCTCTCGTATTTCGGGCCGAAGGTGATCGACTTCGGCATCGCCCGGGCGCTCGACGCCAGCGCCAGCACCGCGACCGGGAAGCTGATGGGGTCGCCGGGGTGGATGGCGCCCGAGCAGTTCAGCCAGCAGCCGGTGACGGCGGCGGTGGACATCTTCGTGTGGGGCTCCCTGGTGGCCTATGCCGGGACCGGGCGGCGGCCCTTCGGCCAGGGCACGGCCGTGGCGATCGTCAACCGGATCCGGGACGGGCAGCCGGACCTGGAGGGGCTCGAGGGCCGGCTGCGCGAGCTGGTCGAGCGGTGCATGGCCAAGGAGCCGGGGGAGCGGCCGAGCGCCAAGGCGCTCCTGCTGGAGCTGCTCGGCGACCGCGCCGACCCGGACCCGCAGGCCGCCGCGACCCAGCTGCTGCAGCGGCGCTGGGCGCCGCCGGCGGCCGCGACCACGCCGCCGCCGGCGGACCGTCCCCGGCCGCGCCGGCGGCGGGCGGGCCGCTGGCTGGCCCTGCTCGGGCTGGGCGCGGTCGCCGTGGCCGCGGCGCTGGTGATCACCAGGCCGGAGCTGCTCGACCGGGCGCCGCTCGGCCGAGCCGGGCAGGACCCGGCGGCCTCCAGCCTGCCGGCCGGGGCCGCCGCCGGCCCGACCCGGCCGGCCGACCCGCCGCCGCTGTGTGAGCTGCTCGGCGACCTCGGCGCTGGCCGCGACCTCGGCCCCGGGCCGCCCACCGACCGTGGGTTCGAGGCCGCCGGCGATGCGGTCGCGGGGTGGCTGCCCGACCCGGCGGCCCTGGCCCGCGCCCTCGACGACCATCGCTTCCAGAGCGGCTGCGCCCGGACCTGGTCGCGGGCGGCCGGGCCGGTGGCGGCCTCGCTGTTCCAGTTCCCAGCGAGGGCGGACGCGCTGGCCATGCGCGGCCAGCTCCGGGACGCGCTGGGGGAGCGCGGTGTCCGGCCTGGTCGGGTGCCGCAGGTCACCGGCGGCGAGCTGTATCTGCTCGCCGCCGGTGGTGGTCGCGGTCAGCTGGTCATCTTCGTCTGCAACGAGCGGGTCCTGCAGGTCCACGTCCCGGCGGTCGCGGCCACGCCCGACCCGCTGCTGGTGCGGCTGGCCCAGGGGAGCAACCGGCGGCTCTCCGAGCGCACCGGCTGCCCCCTGTAGGCTCGGCTACCGCCCTGGCGACGCCCCGGCGCCCGGGCGACGGACCAGCGCGACCAGGCCGATCCCGGCGGCCAGCAGGCCGGTGGCCACGGCCAGCAGGAGCGGGGTGTGGGAGCCGGTGAAGGGCAGGGTGCCCGGGGGCTCTGGGGAGCCGGGGGTGGCGCCGGTGACGGTGAAGGTGGCGGCGCAGACCGGCGGGCGGGTGGCGAACTGGTAGGTGCCGGGGCGGGTGGGGCCGCCGCCGACGCCCTGGAGGGGGTCCATGTGGGCGGGGATGGTGACCTCGGTGGCGCGGAAGGCGTCCTGCTCGGAGACCGGGAACTCGCCGAGGTCGACGGCGCCGACGGTGCCGCCGCTGCCGCTCTGGAAGACCAGGTGGACGGGCTCGTCGAGGTCGCCGCAGCCGCGGCCCTCGATGATCACCTTGGTGCCGACGGGGCCGCTGGCCGGGGTGACGGTGAGGCCCCGCGGATTGCCGACGAGACCGCCGTCGTCGATCTTCTGGGGGTGGGCGAGGTCGATGACGATCCGGGTCGGGCCGGCGAGGTCGAACACCCGGAAGCCGACTCGGCGGGTCACGCCGATGCCGGCGGTGGTCTGGCCCTCGAAGGAGCCGGGGGCGCTGACCTCGCGCAGGGCCGGGAGGTCGGGACGCAGCCGGGTCGGGGAAAGGACCGGGCGGTAGTCCTCGTCGTGGGTCGGGGCCCGGACCACGACCTCCAGGAAGGCGTCGCCGCGGAGCGACAGCGGCTCCCCGGAGCCGTCCAGGCGGACCACCGGCACGTAGCGGACCGAGTAGTAGGAGGGGATGGGGCCGTCGAGCTGGAACACCACCCGGTCGAAGTCGGGGTGGCGGCCGGCCCGCAGGCCGACCAGCTTGGGCGAGCCGACCGGCGGGTGCTCGACCACCTTGGGGTCGGTGGAGAAGCCGGGCCGGGTGCTGGCCAGGCCGGCGGCGGGGTCGAAGACGGCGGTGAGGAGCAGGGCGGCGGTGGCGGCGACGAGCAGCCGGGCCAGGAGTCGGGCGGCGCGCATGATGACCTCCTTGCGGTGGCGCCGGCAGCTGGCGGCGCCTGCCCTCAGCCTGGCCGGATCAGGTCACGATGCGACGAACCACCGGCCTCGCTGTGATGTCCGGTTCAGCTCGCTTGGGTCACGAAGCGGCCTCGACCCGGTAGCTCCAGGGAGCAGGCCGTCGCCGGCGGGGGAGACACCGTCGCCAGGCATGACGGGGCGGCCGGCCGCGGGGTGCCCGATGTCGGCAAGGTGACGTTCCTTCGCTGCCGGCGGGCGTATTCTGGCGGTGGAGGCAATGGTCAGCGATGGACTGGGTGGTCTGGATCATTCTGGCGGCGATCCTCGGGGTCGCCGAGATTCTCACGCTCACGGCCGCGCTGGGCCTGCTGGCCCTGGCGGCGCTGGCCGCCGCCGGGGTGGCGGCCCTCGGGCTCGGGATCTTCGCCCAGTGCGCCACCTTCGCCGTGGTCGCCGTGGCCGGGCTGCTGGGGATCCGGCCGCTGGTCAGGCGGCAGCTGCGACCCCAGTTCGGTCCCCAGCACAAGTTCGGGGTGGCGGCGCTGGTGGGACGGCAGGCGCGGGTGGTCCAGGAGGTCACCGGCCATGCCGGCCGGGTGCGGATCGGCGGCGAGGAGTGGTCGGCCCGCGCCTATGACGAGACGCTGGTGATCCCGGCCGGGACCACCGTCGACGTGATCGAGATCGAGGGCGCGACCGCCCTCGTGTACCCGCGGGAGTGACCCCATGGAAGTCCTGATCGTCGCCGTCGTGGCCGCGGTGATCGCCGCGCTGATCGTGGTCCGCTCGGTGCGGATCGTGCCCCAGGCCCGGGCCCGCAACGTCGAGCGGCTCGGCCGCTACCGCAAGACCCTGGAGCCGGGCCTGAACTTCGTCATCCCCTTCGTCGACCGGGTGCGGCCCGCCATCGACCTGCGCGAGCAGGTGGTGTCGTTCCAGCCCCAGCCCGTGATCACCGAGGACAACCTGGTCGTCAACATCGACACGGTGCTGTACTTCCACGTCACCGACGCCCGGGCGGCCGCCTACGAGATCTCCAACTTCATCCAGGCGGCCGAGCAGCTGACCGTGACCACCCTGCGGAACGTGATCGGCGGGATGGACCTGGAGCAGACGCTGACCTCGCGGGAGAAGATCAACAGCGAGCTGCGGGGCGTGCTCGACGAGGCCACCGGCAAGTGGGGGATCCGGGTCAACCGGGTCGAGATCAAGGCCATCGACCCGCCGGCGCCGATCAAGCAGGCGATGGAGAAGCAGATGCGGGCCGACCGCGACAAGCGGGCGGCCATCCTGACCGCCGAGGGCGTGCGCCAGTCGCAGATCCTGACCGCCGAGGGCGAGAAGCAGAGCTCCATCCTGCGGGCCGAGGGCGAGCGCCAGTCGGCCATCCTCAAGGCCGAGGGTCAGGCCCAGGCGATCGAGACCGTGTTCAAGGCCGTCCACGAGAACGACCCCGACCCCAAGCTGCTGGCCTACCAGTACCTCCAGACCCTGCCCCAGCTGGCCCAGAGCCCGGGCAGCTCGGTGTGGGTCATCCCCAGCGAGGTGACCAGCGCCCTGCGGTCGATCAGCCGGGCCTTCGGCGAGGACGAGCAGCCGGGCTCCGGCCCCGAGGCCCCCAAGGGGATCGCGCCGCCGCGCGACAGCCGCTGAGCCGTGGACAAGGCGCGGGTCGACCGCTGGCTGTGGGCGGTGCGGCTGGTCAAGACCCGCTCGGGGGCGGCCCAGGCCTGCCGGGCCGGGCACGTGCAGGTCAACGGGGCCCGGGCCAAGCCGGCGGCCCCGGTCAAGGTGGGGGACACCGTGCGCCTGCGGGTGGGCGACCGGGAGCGGGTGGTCGAGGTCGTCCGGCTGCTCGAGACCCGCGTCGGGGCCGAGCCGGCCGCGACCTGCCTGATCGACCGGAGCCCGCCGCCACCCCCTCGCGACCCCCTGGCCCACCAGGGCTACCGCCCCGCGGGCGCCGGCCGCCCGACCAAGCGCCAGCGCCGCGACCTCGACCGCGCCCGGGGCCGCCGCGCCTGACCCCGGCCGGGTCACTGGAGCCGGAGGCGCTCCAGCCAGGCGTCGAGGACCGCCCGATCGCCCAGGACCTCGACCCCGTCGCTGTCGGGGGGCAGGCGGCGGGTGACCACCCGGAGCAGGTCGGCCAGGGAGGCGCGGACGGCCACGGTGGCCTGCTCGTGGCCGCGGCGCCAGCGGAACCCGGCGGCGTCCAGCTCGACCAGCCACTCGGCGTCCAGGCCGGGGCCGGCGTCGGTGGCGTGCAGGTGGACGGTCCCGGCCGGCCCGGCCCCCGGCTCCCGGTCCCCGGCGACCGCGAGCTCGCTGAGCAGGTCGAGGAACTCGTCGATGGCGTCGACGGCCAGGTCGGGGGCGACCGGGAAGCCGGCGCCGACCGCGCCGGCGGCGTCGGCCCGGTGGACGAGCGCGTCGTGGGCGGCGCGGCGGGCCCACGTGCCGGTGGGCCAGCGCACCACCCAGACCTGGGCCTGGAGGTCCCGGCCGGCCTCGCGCAGGGTCGCGGCCATGCGGTCGGCCGACTCGGCCAGCCAGGCGTCCAGGGCCGCCGGGTCGTCACCGTCCGGACCGGCGTGGTCGGGCACCTGCGCCTCCGGCTCGGTCACGGCCTCGCCGGAGCGGACGGCCAGCTCCACCGTCCGCAGGTTGCCGCCGACGTGGCGCAGCAGCTGGGCCAGGGTCCAGTCGGGGGTGGTGGGCACCGTCACCGACAGGTCGGCGCCGGCCACGACCTCCCGCAGCAGGGCGGTCTGGGCGACCACCTCGTCGCAGAACCGGTCGTGGGAAAGGCTGGTCACGGCGCTCCCGGGTGGTTGTTGGCTGTCGTGGCGTGACCCTACCATCGGGCGCTATGGAGGCCAGCAAGCCCGTCCTGCTGACGGTCGACGACGACCCCGGCGTGTCCCGGGCCGTGGCCCGCGACCTGCGCCGGCGCTACGGGCCGGACTTCCGGATCGTGCGGGCCGAGTCCGGCCCCCAGGCGCTGGAGGCGCTGCGCGAGATCAAGCTCCGCGGCGACCCGGTGGCGGTGCTGCTGGCCGACTACCGCATGCCCGGCATGAGCGGCCTTGAGTTCCTGGAGCAGGCCATGGACCTGGTCCCGCGCGCCCGGCGGGCCCTGCTGACCGCCTACGCCGACACCGACGCCGCCATCCAGGCCATCAACGTCATCGACCTCGACCACTACCTGCTCAAGCCGTGGGAGCCGCCCGACGAGAAGCTCTATCCGGTGGTGGACGAGCTGATCGGGCTGTGGCGGGCCGCCGGGGACAAGCCGGTGACCGCGACCCAGGTCGTGGGCCACCGCTGGTCGGCGCGCTCCTATGAGGTGCGCGACTTCCTGGCCCGCAACTCGGTGTCGTACCGCTGGCTGCCGGCCGACGAGCCCGAGGGCCGGCGGCTGCTGGAGGCGGCCGGGCTCGACGAGACCAGCATCCCCCTGGTCGTCACCCCCGACGGCGACTCCCTGGTCGACCCGGACACCGAGGAGCTGGCGGCCAAGGTCGGCCTGGCGACCACCCCGGCCACCGACTTCTACGACACCGTGATCGTCGGCGGCGGGCCGGCCGGGCTGGGCGCGGCCGTGTACGCCGCCTCCGAGGGGCTGCGCACCGTCCTGGTCGAGCGGGAGGCCACCGGCGGCCAGGCCGGCCAGAGCGCCCGCATCGAGAACTACCTCGGCTTCCCCGACGGGGTCAGCGGCGCCCAGCTGACCGACCGGGCCCGCCGCCAGGCCAGCAGGTTCGGGGCCGAGATCCTCACCGCGGCCAGCGTCACCGGCCTGGAGGCGCGGGGCTCCTCCCGGGTGGTCCGCTTCGCCGACGGCGGCGAGGTCGCCGCCCACACCGTGGTCCTGGCCACCGGGGTCGCCTACTCGACCCTGAAGGTCCCCGGGGTCGACCGGCTCACCGGCCGCGGGGTGTTCTACGGGTCGGCCACCACCGAGGCCCCGGCCTGCGCCGACGAGGACGTGTACGTGGTCGGCGGGGCCAACGCGGCCGGCCAGGCGGCCGTGTTCCTGGCCCGGCGCGCCCGGCGGGTCACCGTGCTGGTGCGGGGCGACGGGCTGGAGCGCTCCATGTCGCACTACCTGATCCGCCAGCTCCGCGACACCGCCAACATCGAGGTGCGGCCCCGCACCCAGGTGGCCGGAGCGGCCGGCGACGAGCATCTGGAGCGGCTGCGCCTGCGCGACACCGTCACCGGGGCCGAGGAGGAGGTGCCGGCCGGGTTCCTGTTCGTCTTCATCGGGGCCGCGCCCTGCACCGACTGGCTCGACGGGGTGGTCCAGCGCGACGACCGGGGCTTCGTCGTCACCGGCCCCGATCTGCTGGTCGGCGGCGAGCGGCCGCCGGGCTGGCCGCTGGACCGCGACCCCTACTACCTGGAGGCCGACCTGCCCGGGGTGTTCGCGGCCGGCGACGCCCGGGCCAGGTCGGTGAAGCGGGTCGCCTCGGCCGTGGGCGAGGGGGCCATGGCCCTCCAGCTGGTCCACCGCTACCTGGAGGCCCAGTGACCGGACGGCTCGGCCCCGACGCCCTGCGCGAGCTGTTCCTGTTCGAGAAGCTCAGCGACGAGCAGCTGGCCTGGCTGGCCGAGCGGGGCGAGGTCGCCGACTACCAGGCCGGCTCCGTCGTGTACCGCGCCGGCGAGCCCGCCGAGCAGCTGTTCGTGCTGCTCGAGGGCACCCTGTCGATGCTGATGCGGGCTGGC
>Ga0307416_100001290_pt1 | contig 13512 bp, 12 predicted proteins | sample DK1Cmetagenome_2_FD_203821 | JGI IMG/M metagenome (GOLD analysis project Ga0307416, IMG submission 203821) | Maize rhizosphere microbial communities from greenhouse at UC Davis, California, United States - DK15-C-3 | ecosystem: Host-associated > Plants > Roots > Rhizosphere > Soil | place...
GGATGGGCGCGGATGAGATCTTCGATCGCTACCTGAAGGCGCTTGGCGGACCGGGAGCCCCGGCCAAGATCACCAGTCTGGTCGCGAAAGGGACGTATTCCGGCTTCGACACCGGCCATGCCGAGGTGCCGGTCGAGATCTTCGCCAAGGCGCCGAATCAGCGGGCGTGGATCATCCACATGTTCAACGGCGACAGCTACCGCGTGTTCGACGGCCGCAACGGCTGGTTCGCCGGCCCCGACAGCCCGGCGCCGCTCGTCACCCTCGCCAGCGGCAATCTGGATCGCGCGAGGATTGAAGCGGCGATCGCGTTCCCGGCGACGATCAAGAGCCTGTACAAGGAATGGCGCGTCGGCCGGACCTCGATCGATGAGAAGGACGTCTCGATTCTGCAGGGCACCACGCCGGGTCTCCTGCCGGTCAACTTCTATTTCGACAACAACACCGGCCTGCTGATCCGGATGGTCCGCTGGAACGAGACGCCGGTCGGCCCGGTACCGACCGAGATCAATTACGACGACTACCGCGACGTGGCGGGCGTCAAGATGCCGTTCACGTGGACGGCGAGCCAGACCTACATGCAGATGACGATCAAGCTGAGCGGCATCCAGCCGAATGCGCAGGTCGACGCGGCGCGGTTCGTTCAGCCGCCGCCTGGCAACCCCAAGCCGTAGGGCAGGCAAGCTGTGTTAGCATCGGCGCGTTCAGGCTCTAAAGGAGGCACCATGAGGCTCTTATTCGCCGCGTTTTCGGTTGCGATTCTGGTCGGCGCGGCCATCCCGGTCCAGGCGCACCATTCGTTTTCCGCGGTGTACGACGGCAACAAGCCGGTGACGCTGCGCGGCAAAGTGAGCAAGCTGGGGTGGTCGAACCCTCATGCGCACATCTACGTCGACGTCGTCAACCAGAAGGGCGAGACGGTCACGTGGGAAGTCGAAAGCGCGAGCGCGACCAACCTGCTGCGCGCCGGCATCCGCAAGGAAGATTTCATCGGCACCGAAGTGATCGTCAAGGGCTTCCTGGCCAAGGACGGCACGCCGACGGTCAACGCGAGCAGCTTCACCCTGGTGGAACTGAAGAAGGAATACACCAGCGACGAAGCGACGCCCACGGCGCGGTAACCCTGGGTCTCCACGCGGGAGTCTGAACCATGAAACGAATGGTGATCCTTGCAGGCGTGTGCCTGGCGCTCGTCCTCGACACCGCCGCTTTCGCTCAGGCCGGTCCCGACTTCAGCGGCACCTGGCGCTTCAACCAGGCGAAGAGCAGCCCGAACATCGCCGGGAATACGCCGATTGTGCCATTCCCGAGTCAACTGGTCGTCAAGCAGACGGCCACCGAGGTTCACGTCGACGGCACGAGCGTGCGCCAGCAGCCAACCTCGGCAACCTACAAGCTCGATGGCAGCAAGGTCTCGATCAAGGCGCCGTCCGGAATCACCGAAACCGGCGAGGCGAAGATCGAAGGATCGAATCTGGTGATTACCACCCGGCGCTCGTTCACGTCACCGCTGGGCGAGACCATCGTCGACTTCAAGGAAGTCTGGACGCTCAACGGCAGCGCGCTGACGATTGAAAAGACTCGGACCGAGAGCGGGGATTCGGCCACCGAAAAAGCCGTTTTCGACAAGGTGTAGGGCGGAGGACATGCGCATACGCGACCTGAGGTGTGTGGTGCTGGCCGCGGTGGTGGCCGTGGCGGCGTTGTCCGGATCGCCGCTGACGGCGCAGGCGCCGGCCGGCCAGGGTTTCACGCCGGCCAAGACGGCAGCGGGCCATCCCGATCTGCAGGGCGTGTGGCGGGCGTGGAACCTGGCGAAGTACGACCTCGAGGCGCACGGAGCGAAGCCGGGTGTCCCGGCGGGACTCGGCTTCGTGGTCGATCCCGCCGACGGCAAGATTCCCTACCAGCCGGCGGCGCGGAAGCGCCGCGCCGAGAACTACGCCGGTACGAAAGATCCCGATCCGTGGAAGAACGCTGATCCGCTGGTGAAGTGCTACCTGCCCGGCGTTCCGCGCATCACCTACATCGGCTGGCCGTTTCAGATCATCCAGGCGGCCGACATCGTGACCATCAGCTACGAGTGGAGCCACAAGAAGCGGCTCATCCCGGTCACGAAAGTGGCGCCGCCGCCGGACCCGGAAGACGTGAACAACTGGAACGGGGTTCCCCGTGGCCGCTGGGAAGGCAACACGCTGGTGGTCGACAACACCAACTTCAACGGCTACGCCTGGTTCGACATGGCCGGCAACTTCAGCAGCCCGGCGCTCAAAGTGGTCGAGCGCTACACCCTGCTCGGGCCCGACACGCTCCAGTACGAAGCGACCATGACGGATCCCAAGGTGTATACCCGCCCCTGGACGATCCGGATGCAGCTGCAGCGGCAGAAGGACGTCGGCATCCTCGACTACGAGTGCACGGCAATGCTCGACGAGCTCGGCATTCATCACACCTGGCCGCGCGAGTTCGAACCACCGGAGTTCTGATTGATAGCGGGGGATTGACATGAGCATGCGAGGACGCTTCCTGCTGTCGGTCACCACGGCGCTGTTCCTGGCGGCCCTCATCACGGTGCCGGCGGCGGGGCAAGCGGCGGGACAGGCAGGCCGCGGCGGCGGCGCCGGCGCCGAAGGCGGCCGCGGCGGCGGGCGAGGCGCGGCGGTGCCTCCCGCGGGTCCGATCCCGCGCCGCGCCGACGGCAAACCTGACTTCACCGGTCGGTGGGACGGATCCGGCGGGGTGCTGCACAACACGGTGATTCTCGAGGAGCATCCGGGCGGCTTCGGGATCCAGGCCGGCGGCACGCTGGTCGTCGATCCGAAGGACGGCACGATTCCCTACCAGCCGTGGGCGCTGGCGGAGCGCAACCGGCGCCGCGAGGACGCCAACGGCTACGAGGACCAGGTCGGCCACTGCGAGTTCTACGAAATCGCCCGCCTCGCCAGTTTCGCGTTCGACATGATGCATTCGGGCCCGCAGGTCGTCATCAACCATACCCAGCACATCACTCGTGTGATCGATACCAGCCGGCGCGAGCACCTGCCGCAGAGCATCCGCCTGTGGCTCGGCGACCCGATCGGCCGCTGGGAAGGCGACACCCTCGTCGTCGACACCACCAATCTGAACGGCAAGGGACGGATGGCGCTCGGCGGCGACTTCTACAGCGCCGATGCCCATCTGGTCGAACGCTTCGCGATGAAGGACTCCAACACCATCAATTGGACGCTGACGGTGACCGATCCCAAGGTGTTTGCGCGACCCTGGACGATGACGTCGCACGACCCGATGAAGCGGCTGGCGCCGGCAGCGAACTTCGACGGGGAAGACACCTGCCATGAAGGGAATGTCGACCTGGTCCACCTGAAGAACGTTTACGACCAGGCCCATGGCAACGGCGGCGCCGCGAGGTGGCCTCCCGTGTACCCGCAGGGCCCCGCAACTGGCGGCACGCGCTGACGTGAACCGCAGCCGCCGTATCTGCCTTTCAATCGCGCTGTTCGCGGTGACACTCGGCGCGACGTCCGTACCGGCCGCGGCGCAGCGGCCGCGTCCCGACACCGACGTCCCGGCAGGACCGATCCCGCGACGCGCCGACGGCAAGCCGGACTTGACCGGCCGCTGGGACGGCGGCGGCGGCGTCCTGTTCAATACCGTGATCCTCGAGGAACACCCGGGCGGCTTCGGCATCCAGGCGGGCGGCACGCTGATCATCGATCCGAAGGACGGCGTCATCCCGTACCAGCCGTGGGCGTTGACCGAGCGCAATCGTCGCCGCGAAGACGCCAACGGCTACGAGGATCAGGTCGGGCACTGCGAGTTCTACGACATCGCGCGCGTCGTCAGCTTCCCGATGGAGATCATGCATTCGGGAAACGCCGTTATCCTGCACCAGAACCAGCACAGCACGCGGGTGATCGACACCACGCGCCGCGAGCATCTGCCCGCCGGCGTCCGCCTCTGGCTGGGCGATTCGATCGGCCGATGGGACGGCGACACGCTCGTCATCGACATCACCAATCTTGCGGGGCGGACCCGGATGGCGCTCGGCGGCGACTTCTACAGCGCCAACGCCCACATCGTCGAGAAATTCGCGATGGTCAACGCCAACACAATCAACTGGACGATGACGTTCGACGACCCGACCGTTTATACACGCCCGTGGACAATGACGTCGCACGAGCCGATGAAACGCGTACGGCGGGGCGAGAACTTTGACGTCGAGGACACCTGCCACGAGGGAAATGTCGACCTCGTGCACATGAAAAACGTCTACGAGCAGGCCCACCCCGGGGGCCCGCCGGTTATCCGCACGGCTCCTGATTCCCGCTAACCTCCGGCGTTGACAGGCGGTATCGGCAGGTGTAGTTTTGCGCCCACTAAGGAGATTCCCGCATGAAGACGCTGTTTGCCGCGTGTATTGCGTTGCTCGGGGCCCTGGCGGTTGCGCCGGTGATGGCCCATCACTCATTCGCGTCCGAGTACGACCGCACCAAGCCGGTCAGCGTGACCGGGGTCGTCCGCAAGGTCGAGTGGCGCAATCCTCACATCTGGTTCTACGTCGACGTGAAGGACGCCAGCGGCAAGGTGGTGACTTGGGGGTTTTCGGGTGGCCCACCCTCGTTCCTGCAGCGCCAGGGCATCCCGCGCGACGTGATGAAGGTTGGCGACATGGTCAAGGTTGACGGCTTCAGGGCCAGGGACGGGTCCAACAACGGATCCGGCGGCCGCGTGACGTTCCCCGATGGCCGGAGCGTGTTCACGGCGTCGGCTGAAGACGTTCGACCCAACTAGCCTGGAGAACGCGCCGATGCATCATCTTCCGCTGATCCGTCTTGCCACGATCGCTGCCGCGACGATCGTCGCCGCCGCGCTCTCGGCCTGTAACAGCCCTGCCACCACGACACCGCCGGCGGCCGGTGACGCCAACGGCATCCGGCGTACCGCCGACGGCAAGCCCGACTTCAACGGTGTGTGGGCCGGGCCCGGCTTTGCGCATACCGGCAAAGAGACCGACAACGCGACGGTCCGGCGCTACACCGAAACCGCCATGTCGCCAATCAAGCCGGGCGCCGAGAAAATTCTCAACCGCGCCTACTCGGGAGATGTCCGCAAGGATGACCCGACGGCGGTGTGCCTGCCGAACGGCCTGACCCGGCAGATCCCGTCGCCCTATGCGCAGCAGTGGATCCAGACGCCCGAGCAGCTCGTCATCCTCTACGAGTACATGCACTTCTTCCGCATCATCCCGATCGGTGCTGCGAACCGTGCGCACGGCGAAATCGCCGAGCCGACCTACATGGGCGACTCGATTGCCTGGTGGGAGGGCGACACCCTGGTGATCGACACCGTCGGCCTCAACGAGTGGCTGCTCGACGCCTACCACCCGGAAGACGGCGGTTCGCGCTGGCACAGCGACCAGGCGCATGTGGTCGAGCGGATCACTTACAAGGACAAAGCGAATGCGACCTACGACGTGACGATCGACGATCCGGCGATCTTCCAGGCGCCGTGGGTGGAGCACTGGGAGATGCAGATCAAGCCGGGTTGGAAGATCCTCGAGTTCATCTGCGACGACAACGATCGGTGCCGCGCGGGCAAGTGCATCGATTCAGATGTGCAGACGTCGTCGACCAAGTAGGGTTGCCGGGTCCGCTGCGCGGAACCCGGCCTACGCCGACGCCGCGCGTCACCCGGCCGGCACCGACGCCGGCGATTCGCGACCGTTCGAGGAGGACTCTATGAAGCGTTCCGTGATCCGATTCGTCCTGGCGGCCGCCGGTGTCGCCACGCTGCCTGGCGTGATCCAGGCGCACCATTCCTTCTCAGCCGCCTTCGACGAGAACAAGCCCGTCTCGATTAGCGGGGTGATAGCGGAGGTTCGCATTGAAAACCCGCATTCCTGGTTCTTCGTCAACGTCACCGATGAAGCCGGCAAGGTCACTCGCTGGGGCTTCGAAGGCAACACGCCGACGTCGCTGCTGCGCGCGGGCTACAAGCGCGACGCGGTAAAGGTAGGCGACAGGGTCACGATCAAGGGTTCGCGGGCCCGCGACATGAACGCGACGATGGGAGCGGCACGCGAAATCGTGTTGCAGGACGGCCGCACGTTCATCGTCGGCCCGAAGGGCGCGGCGGACGCTCAGTAGCGTTGAGGAGACAGCGTTCAGTAGACAGCGTTAAAAGTAGAGAGCGTTCAGTAGATAGGGTGCAGTTGACCGGGAGCATTCCGATGACACGCGTGCTGGTTGCGGCCGCCTTGACGGCTCTGCTCGTTGCCCCGTCCGCCTCGGCGCAGCCCGCCCCGGCGGAAGAAGGCTGGAAGCCCGAGGGCACGGTGCCGCGCACGGCGGATGGCAAGCCCGATCTGACTGGCGTCTGGTGGCGGGGTACTGAGCCGGCGCTCGAAGCTGGCCGGGTCGGCGCGCCGCGGAGTGGTCCGGCGCCCGTGGCGCCCGTCGGGTCGACGTTCGCCAGCCTCTACAATCCCGAGGCGGCCGCGCGCGCCGCGAAGATGGGTGACAAGGACGATCCTGCGCTGCGATGTCTGCCGAGCGTCGGCGGCCCTCCCAATACCAATATCTTCCAGCTGGTGCAGACGCCGAAGCTGGTGGTGCTCCTCCAGGAGACGTACCACGGCTTCCGGCTGATCCCGACTGAGGCCGGACGGCAGCACAGCGAGCTTCAGGCGCCCGCCTACTGGGGCGACTCGGTCGGCAAGTGGGACGGCGACACGCTGGTGGTTGACGTGGTGAACTTCAACGATCGGAACTGGATTTCGCCGCAGGGCATCGTCTCGTTCCACTCCGACGCGCTGCATGTGACCGAGCGGTACCGCCGCACCGCGGGCAATGCGCTTGACGTCGAGAAGACGTTCGACGACCCGAAAGTGCTGGTCCGCCCCTACGTCGAAAAGAAGCAGTACCGCCTCGCACCGTTCGATCAGGTGATGGAAGCGATGTGCACCAATACCGAGACGGCGGCGTTGATGGAGGCGGCGGCAAAGGAGAACTACGGCAAGAAATAGCTTTTCGAAGAGGAGGCGGCTATGAAACGGCTCGTGACGATCGCGTCGGTGCTGGTGTTGGCAACAGACGCCGCCGGCGCGCCGGCGCCGCCGGGCCAGGCGCCCGCCGTCAACTGGAACGCGAAAGCACCCTGGGGAGAACAGCCGAACCTGCCGTTCGAGCAGCAGCGCAAGGCGCCGTTCAAGATCTTCGACAACCTCTGGCATGTCGGCATCCAGACGTCGAGTCCATTCCTGCTGACGACCAGCTCGGGGCTGGTGCTCTTCGATGCCACCTGGGACGAGACCGCCGACTACGTCCTCGACAACATCCGCTCCGCCGGTTTTAATCCCCGAGATATCCGTTACCTGATCATCACCCACGCCCACATCGATCATTTTGCCGGCGCCGAAAAGATCCGGCAGGCGACCGGCGCCCGGGTCGGGATGTCACTGCCCGACTGGGAGGAAACCGAGCGCGTCCAAGCGATTCCGGGACAGGGACGGCAGAACCCGGGACCGCGGATCACGCGGGATCTGGTGATCGCTGACGGGCAGACGATCGTGCTCGGCGACACGACGCTGAAGTTCTACGTCACGCCCGGGCACACGCCAGGTGCCACCTCCACCGAGTTCCAGGTCCGCGATGGTGCGCGCCGCTACCGGGCGCTGGTTCCGGGCGGACTCGGCATCCCGAATGCGCAATGGTCGAAACCATATCTCGACAGCATGCAGCGGCTGAAGTCGCTTGGTCCGTGGGATGTGATGCTGCCGAATCATCCGGACATGATGGTGCCGCGCAAGATCCGCGAGCTCGAGCCGGAGTTGAAGACGAGACAGCCCGGCGCCGCGCACCCCTTCGTTGCCGGATCGGCGCGGTTGAACAGCTGGTTCGATGCGGTCGTCGCGCTGATGAACGAAAAGATCGCGCTCGAGGGCAAGTCCTCTCCGCCTTCGTCGTAGGGGTCGGGAGTCATTTTTCGAGGACACTCGCGAGTACAAAGCGTTTCGCGAGTGTGCTCGAAGAAGCCCTGCAGACAATCTGAGTACGTAGGCCGGGTTCCGCGAAGCGGACCCCGGACGATCCGAAATACCTGAATCAGGAATTCATCACCAGCACCGACTTGCGCAAGAAGCCGACAGGTCGAAATGGCTCCACTGCGTGCGAGACGGACATGACTGCAGAGCGAAGCAAGGGGGACTGAGATGCGTTCAATCGCAAATGTGCTCGTGACGGCGGTGATCGCGTCTCTGTTGCCGGCCGTGGCTTTCGGGCAGGGAAGCATTTCCGGCATTGTCCGCGACACCTCGGGAGCGATTCTGCCCGGCGTGACCGTCGAAGCCGCCAGCCCGGCACTGATCGAAAAAGTCCGGGTCGCAACCACCGACGACGCCGGCCGTTATCAGGTGGTGAGCCTGGCGCCCGGCACCTACAGCGTCACCTTCAGCCTGCCCGGATTCAACGCGGTGCGGCGCGAGGGAATCGCGATCTCCGGGACGTTTGCCGCCGCTGTGGACATCGAGATGCGCGTCGGCACCGTCGAAGAGACGATCACGGTGACGGGCGAGTCTCCGATCGTCGACGTGCAGAACACGACGCAGCAGCGTGTGATCGACTCCGAAACGATTGCCCAGATCCCGACCGGCCGCAATGTGGCGCAGTTGGGAGTGATGATCCCGGGCGTCACGGTAACCGGTGTGTCCGACGTCGGCGGGTCGGGCGGACAGGGGGTCGGCGCGCAGCCGGGGATTCCGGCGCTGATGGTCCACGGCAGCGCCAACAACCAGCAGGTGATGATGCAGAACGGCGTCATCGCCACCGACATTGCCTCCACCGGTTACATCTCGCCCCTGCTGATGAACCCGACTGGTGCAGCGGAGGTTGTCATCGACACGTCCGCGGCGTCGGCGGAGCACAACGCCGGCGGCGTGCGGATCAACGTGATCACCAGGGACGGTGGCAACACGTTCAACGGCAGCATGTTCATGGGATTCACAACCTCGGCGCTGCAGTCCGACAATTTCGACGATCGCCTGCGCGACCTCGGCATTACGACCAGCGACAGCATCAAGAGCATCTACGACGTGAATCCCGGGTTCGGTGGACCGCTCAAGCGGGATCGGCTGTGGTTCTATGCGTCGCTGCGGTGGAACGGCACCGAGAACTACGCCGCCGGCTCGTTCTACAACAGGAACGCCAACAACCCGAACGCGTGGACGTTCGATCCCGACCCGAACCGCCCGCTGACGAACAACTACGACAACCGCGATGGCCAAGTGCGGGTGACGTTCCAGGCGACGCAGCGCAACAAAATCGGGTTCGTGTTCCACGACCAGGGCAGCTGCTTCTGCCAGGGAACCATCAGTCCGGTCACGTCGCTCGAGGCGTCGATCCGGAAGACCTATCCCGTTCAGCGCAGCCTGCAGGCCGACTGGACCGCGCCGATCACGACACGGCTTCTGCTCGAAGCTGGCGGCAACAGCTACTTCGCGCGGACGCATTGGGGCCGCTGGCCGGGTCTCGACCCGGGGATGATCGCGGTCAACGAGCAGTCCACCGGATTGTGGTATCGCTCGGGTGGCGGCGGCACCCTTCAGCAGTACCGCAGCACGCCGAACCACGGCATCCACTGGCGCGGCGCGCTGTCCTATATCACCGGCACCCATAATCTCAAGGTCGGCTTCAATCACTCGAGCGGCTGGCAGAAACAGCGCACTGAAAGCGATCAGCCGATGTGGTATCGCTTCAACAACGGTGTGCCCAACCAGATCACGATGCTCGCATGGCCGTATCCGCTCGACGCTGAGATCAACCATAACCTTGGCGTATTCGCGCAGGATCGCTGGACCCTCGGCGAGCTGACGCTCACCTACGGCGTTCGCTACGACTACGTGTCCGCCGGGTGGCCGGAACACCATCTGGGGCCGACCTTCTTCACTCCGAATCGCGACATTACGATTCCAGCGGACGCTCATCTCCATTGGCACGACCTGTCTCCGCGCGTCGGCGCTGCCTACGACCTGTTCGGCGACGGAAAAACTGCGCTCACCGTCAGTGTCAACAAGTACAAGGAGAACGTCGCGACGGCGCAGACGCTCGTGGCCGGCCCGAATCCAGCGAACAACGTGATCAATACAACCACCAGGTCGTGGACCGACGCCAACCGTGATTACGTGCCGGATTGCAATCTGTTCATCCCGGCCGCCAACGGCGAGTGCGGCGCGATGGCGAACCCGAACCTCGGCCAACTCGGTTCCGGTTCCGCCTACGACCCAGCCATCCTCGACGGCTGGGGCAAGCGCGCCACCAACTGGGAGTTCGCCGCGGGCGTGCGTCACGAACTATTCCCCCGCATGTCAGTGGACGTCGGATACTTCCGCCGGTGGTTCTACGGGTTCCTTGTCACCGACAACCGTACCGTCGGCCCCGCGGACTTCGATCGCTTCAATATCACCGCGCCACTCGACCCACGGCTGCCGGACGGCGGCGGCCAGACGGTTCCGGACCTCTTTAATCTGAATCCCGCCAGGTTCGGACTGGCTGCGGACAACTACGTCACGCTGGCGGATAACTACGGTAAACAGACCGAGTACTGGCACGGCGTCGACGTCAACGTGAATGCCCGGCTCGAGAACGGCCTCGTGCTGCGCGGCGGCGTGAGCACCGGCCGCCGCGTCACCGATAACTGCGACATCATTGCCGCGCTGCCCGAGACGTCACCCCTTGGTATGCCCTATTGCCATCGGGCCGATGCTTGGAGCGGTGCAACGCAAGTCAAAATGATCGCCTCGTACACAATTCCGCGGATCGACGTGTTCGTCAGCGGACTGCTGCAGAGCGTCGCCGGTCCGGTGGTGACGGCGAATTACACTGCCACCAATGCCACGATCGCGCCGTCGCTCGGCCGAAGCCTCTCCGGTGGCGCTGCCAACGTCGTCGTCAACGTCGTCGAACCCGGCATCATGTACGGCGACCGGATGAATCAGCTCGACGTGCGGACGGGGCGACACCTCCCACTCGGCCGCGGCCGCACCATGCTGAACTTCGACATCTACAACGTGCTGAACGCGAACGCGGTGCTGACTGAGAACCCCGCGTACGGCCGGTTCCGGCAGCCGACCAACGTGCTGCAGGGCCGCCTTGGAAAGATTAGTCTTCAGTTCGATTTCTAGAGGGAATGACTATGAGGCGTAAACGTTGTGTGCTTTTGATCGCCGCGGTCGCCGCTGCGCTTGCGCTCGACGCAGTACCGATAGCCGCGCAGGAAGCGCGCAGCGCCATTCCACGCCGGCCGGACGGCAAGCCCGATATGACCGGTCGGTGGAACGGGTCCGCGGGTCAGATCGCCCATACCAACATTCTCGAGGAACACACCGGCGGCTTCGGCATCAATGCCGGGAAGAGTCTGATCATCGATCCTGCAAACGGCATCATCCCGTATCAGCCGTGGGCGCTGATCGAGCGGGATCGCCGCCGTGAAGACGCAAACGGCTACGAGGACCCGGTCGGTCACTGCGAGTTCTACGACATCGGCCGGCTGCATCCGTTCGCGTGGGAGGTGCAGTACGCCGGCGGCGACGTCCTCATCAATGCGTCGCAGAACATCACCCGGGTGATTCACATGAATCGCCGCCAGCACCTGCCGGCGGGTATTCAGTTGTGGTTGGGAGACTCGGTCGGCTGGTGGGAAGGCGACACCCTCGTGATCGAGACCACGAATTTCAACGACAAGACGCGGATGGGCATCGGCGGCGACTTTCACGGCCCAGACGCGGTCATCGTCGAGCGCTACCGGATGATCGACCCGAACACCCTCGACTGGAAAATGACGATTACCAATCCGAAAGTATTTACGCAGCCGTGGACGATGACCTCGGGCAAGGCGGTGACGAGAATTCCGATGACGACCGACTTCGATGACGAGGATACGTGTCACGAAGGGAACGTCGATCTGGTCCACCTGAAAAATACCTACGACCAGGCTCGAGGGCTCAAATGAACCGACGGGCGTTCATGACGAACCTCTCCTTCGCCGCGGGCGGCGCCGCGTTGACCTTCGGACCAGGGCTGCGCGACGCAGCCGCGCAGTCGTCCGCCGGGGCGTCGCCGGTCGTAGAGACGACCGCCGGCCGCGTTCGGGGCCGCATCGACAGCGGCGTCAACGTGTTCAAGGGAATTCCGTACGGCGCTCAGCGGCGCTTCATGGCGCCGACGGCGCCGGCGGGCTGGACCGGCGTCCGCGATGCGCTCGAGTACGGCCCCATGTGCCCGCAGGGCAATGGCGAAGGCGACCAGAACGAGGACTGTCTTGTCGTCAATGTCTGGACCCGGGGTTTGAACGACGGCGGCCGACGTCCGGTGATGCTGTGGCTGCACGGCGGCGGGTATACGGGCGGCACGGGCGCCGATCCGCGGGCCGACGGCGTCAACCTCTGCAACCGCGGCGATGTGGTCGTCGTCACCATCAACAACCGCGTCAACGTATTCGGATGGCTATACCTGGCCGTGCTCGGCGGCCAGGAGTACGCCGCATCAGGGGCTGCCGGGATGCTCGATCAGGTCCAGGCGCTGACCTGGATCCGCGACAACATCGGGCAGTTCGGCGGCGATCCCGATAACGTGACGATCTGGGGAATCGCTGGCGGAGCGCGGAAGACATCGACGCTGCTGGCGATGCCGGCGGCGAAAGGGCTGTTTCACCGCGCGATCGTCGAGAGCGGCGCGCAGCTGCGGATCCATCCGCCTGACCTGGCAACCGAAATGGCGATCGCACTGATGACCGAACTGGGACTCAAGCCGAATCAGGTCGCCGAGCTGCGTTCGATGCCCTTCCAGAAATTGAACCAGGCGCGGGCGGCGGTCGAAAGCCGGCAGGATACCTCGTACCGGCAGAAGGGCGTCTACGTGCAGCAGGGGTTCGTCCCGGCGGTCGACGGTCGATTCATCCCGACCCACAACTGCGATCCCTTCTATCCCGCCGTCTCGGCGGATGTGCCATTGCTCATCGGCACCAACAAGCACGAATCGGGGAACTTTCTGAAGGCCGATCCAAAGATCGATAGCAACTCGCTGACGCGCGAGGAGCTGGTCACGCGGGCCGAGGGCCTCGCGGGTACCGGTGCCGCGCGGCTCGCCGAGTTCTATCGCAATCTCTATCCGACGGCGTCGCCCGCCGAAACCTACGTGCTGATGGCATCGCACCGCGGGTTCGGCTTCGACGTGCTGACGATGGCCGAACGCAAGCTCGCGGCGAACCGGGGCGCGGTCTATAAGTACCAGTTCGCGTGGGAGGCGCCGCCCTCGGCGCCCGGATGGCGCGCGTATCACGAGCTCGAAGGGTCGTTTGTCTTCGACAACACCACCAAGGTGCCGCGGCAATCCGGCGGCGGACCGGCCGCGGCGGCCCTCGCCGCGAAAGTCGCCGATGCGTGGATTGCTTTTGCTCGCAGCGGCAATCCGAGCACGACGTCGCTGCGCTGGCCCGCATACACGCGCGAGGGACGACAGA
>Ga0307416_100001291_pt1 | contig 13509 bp, 12 predicted proteins | sample DK1Cmetagenome_2_FD_203821 | JGI IMG/M metagenome (GOLD analysis project Ga0307416, IMG submission 203821) | Maize rhizosphere microbial communities from greenhouse at UC Davis, California, United States - DK15-C-3 | ecosystem: Host-associated > Plants > Roots > Rhizosphere > Soil | place...
CGGTACATCAACAGGTTCGCGCCTCGCCCGTGCGGGACCCCGTAGGCCACGCCGCCCACCGAGTTCCACGGCTTGAGCTTGAGGCCGTCGAAGATGTCCTTGTAGTTGGCGATCAGGTCGGTGTTGACAGGCGCGACGTCGCCGCCGTAGATCAGGCGCAGCGACGCGTCGCCCGACGCGGACACGACGTCGTACTGGCCGGACTTCATCAGCGTGACCATCTCGTCCGATGTGCTGCCGACCTTGTTGTTGACCTTGCAGCCGGTCTCCTTCTCGAAGCCGGTCACCCAGTCGACGGACTTGTCGGTGGAGCCGTTCTCGACGTATCCGGCCCACGAGACGATGTTGACCTGGCCCTCACCGGCGCCGAGGGACGCGAGCTTCTGCCGATCCGGTGGTTTCATGCCGGCCGGCCCCGGACCCGGTCCGGCCGGGGTGCCGCCGTCGCCACATGCCGCGAGGAGGAGCACGGCCGCGGCCAGCGCCGCCGTGATTCTGATTGACCTCATTACCACTCTCCCTTGAGTGCTCATTCCGGCCCCGCGCCCGGACTTGGTACGGACACCACATGCTCGGGTCGCCAGCTCAGGCGCACCGGCCGGTCGCGCATCGCGGCCACGTCGGCCGAGGTGGTCTGCTGGTTCTGTTGGACCACGACCAGGCGCGGCCCGGCGTCAAGGTCGACGACGAAGCGGGTGGTCGGACCGGCGTACACCACCTCGGCCACGCGTCCGGTGGCGCTGAGCGCGCCGGGCGGGGTGCCGTCCTGATCGGACAGTCCTAGGTGGATCTTCTCCGGGCGCACCGAGAACGCGCCGTCCTGGCCGAGGATGCCGCGGGAAGCGTCGCCGGTGAACAGGTTCGACGTGCCGACGAAGCCGGCCACGAAGGCGGTGGCCGGGTGTTCGTACACCTCGGCCGGCGTGCCGACCTGCTCGATGCGTCCGTGGTTGAACACCGCGACCCGGTCGCTCATCGTGAGCGCCTCCTCCTGGTCGTGGGTGACGAACACGAACGTGATGCCGACCTCGCGCTGGATCGCCTTCAGTTCGACCTGCATCTCCTCGCGGAGCTTGAGGTCGAGCGCGCCCAACGGCTCGTCGAGCAGCAGCACCCGGGGCCGGTTGATCAGGGCGCGGGCCAGGGCCACGCGTTGACGCTGGCCGCCCGACAGCTGCGCGGGCCGGCGCTGGCCGTAGCCCTCCAACCGCACCGTGGCCAGGGCCCGCTCGGCCCGGCTGCGGCGCTCGGGCCGGGGCACCCGGCGCACCCGCAACCCGTACTCCACATTGTCGGCAACGCTCATGTGGGGGAACAGCGCGTAGTCCTGGAAGACCGTGTTGACGTCCCGGCTGAACGGGGGCAGCGCCGTGACGTCGCGCCCCTCGAGGCTGACCGTGCCGGCGGTGGGCCGCTCGAAGCCCGCGATCATGCGCAGGACCGTGGTCTTGCCCGACCCGGACGGGCCCAGCATGGAGAAGAACTCACCGTGGTCGATGTCGAGGTCGATGCCCGCCACCGCCTCGACGGGCCCGAAGGACTTGCGCAGGCCGGCGAGCCGGATCGCGGGGGCGTCGGGCACCGGGCCTCCTCTCGACGGATTCGTCAGCCTTTGGCCGGCTTCACCACGAATCCCGTCGTTTGAAGGATAGGGTGCCTACGGATCTCGTCGTCAAGGGGTGTTGCCGGATTGTGCCGACTCCGGCCTATCACCCTCCGGCTACGGCATGCATTCGGCGGTGATGTTGTCGACGGTGATCGTCCAGTCGCAGCCCATCGGTGCCACCGACACGATGCCGCTCACCGGGGCCGAGAGCCGGGTGACCGCGCCGGTCGGCAGATGCCACCGCAGCAGCCCCTCCGTGTCGGTGGTGATGAGCACATCGTCGCCGGCACCCGACCAGCCGAGCGCCGTGCAGCATCCTGCGTCACGGCGGGCGCCGATGTCGAGCACGTTGGTCACGCCAGCGGTCCGGTCGTCGACGACCGCCACGAAATAGCCCACATCCGTGTCCGGCCGGCCGGCGGCCGCCCGGGCGATGAGATTGCCGTACCGCCAACCGCGCCCGACCAGGAAGCCGAACTGGTACGGCCCGGCCGGGCGGGCGTCGACGGGGCGGGAGTCCCGCTCGACCAGGCCCGCGTCGTCGTAGAACCGCAGCATCGGTGGTCCATCGGAGACGCCGTCGGTCAGCGCGGTCAGGCCGGATGCCCCGCCCACCAACGGCGTCACGTCGCCGCCCCGGGCCCGCGCCTTGACCACCGTGCTGGTCTCCACATCGACGAGCCACGTCCCGGTCGGACTCGACACCAGGAGATGTCGGCCGTCGGGCAACCAGGTGACGTCAGTGTTGAGGCCGGGTACGGAGATCAGCTCCACCCCGCCTTCGATGAGATCGACGATGAGCACCCCGTCCCGCTGGGGGAACGCGGCCCGCCGGCCCAGCGGGCCCAATGAGTTGGGGACGACCGGCGACCCGGCGATGCCCGCCTGGTCGAGCGTCCTGAGGAGGTTCACATCGAGCCGGACCCAGCCGAACTTCCCGTCACCGCTGCCACCGTTGACCGAACCCTCGCCGTAGGCATACACCCGCAGTGGGGCTCCGACGCCTACCGGCAGCGGCATGGCGAGGAGCACGGCGTGACTGAGCGGGGCATCGGCCAGGAGCGGGGCATCCGACGGCGGGGTGAGCCATCGCGGCCAGTAGGGTCCGGCGTCGCGTTCGCCGGCAATGGGGACGGGAAGGCGGTCGATCCTGATCTTGGACGCGGCGGAAGCGCTCGCCGAGCCATGTGTCCCGCCCGGCGGGACATTCTCCGGCGACGACCAGGCCACCGCGCCCACCGTCGTGGCCAGGACCGCCACCGCGGCGCCGGCGATCAGGCGGCGGCGCCGCCGCACCCGCCTCGCCCCGGCGACCGCCGCCTCGGCCAGGCGCGCCTCGGGCACCTCCTCGGCCAGGTCGGCGAACATCTCCCGCAGATCGTCCCGGCTCATGTCACGACCTCCCTTCTTGCGGTCGGCGGATTCGCGGACACGCTGCGCCCGGTGGTCCGCTCGCTCATCGCAGTCCTCCCCGGCTGTCCTCCCGCACGAGGTCGGCGAGCTCCGGGGCGAGCTGGCGCAGGCGGCGCAGCGCGGCCGCGGTCTGGCTCTTCACCGTTCCGACCGCGATGCCCAGCACCTCGGCCGTGTACGCCTCGCTCTGGTCCTCGTAGTACCGCAGCACGAGAACGGCCCGCTGCCTGGGCGTGAGCCGCGCCAGCGCCCCCGCGAACATCAGCCGCAGATGCGAGCGGTCCCCGCCGTCGTACGGCTGGCGCTGCTCGTCCGGCTGGCGGTGCTCGGGCGGGTCGGCGACCAGCACCTCCCGCCGCCGGCGACGCCACCACGACACCGCGTCGCGGTAGAGGATCGTCCGCAGGTACGCCTCGGGCTGCCCGTCGCGCACCTGCGACCACCGCAACGCGAGCTTGATCAGCGCGCTCTGCGCCAGGTCCTCGGCCAGATGCCGGTCGCCGCAGATCAGGTACGCGGCCCGCACCATCCGCAGCTGGGTCGCCTCGGCGAACGCGGTGAAGTCCGCGTACGGCTCGCTCACGGGACTACAACGCCGTACGTGCTCGGCGGGTTGGGGGTCGTCGACGTCTGAACCGATTTTGTCCGCACATTGGTTCCTCGTTGCCGCAACTTGCTGGACAGGCCGCGAATGGCTGGGTACTGTATCGATTTAGAAGGCATCTGGATCGATACAGACGAGGCGGGTCGAATGAAGCCGACGCTGCAGACGGTCGCCGACGCGATGGGCGTGTCGCGCAGCACCGTGTCCAACGCGTACGGCCGCCCCGACCAGCTCTCCCCGGACCTGCGGCAGCGGATCCTCGAGACGGCCGGCAAGCTCGGGTACGCCGGACCGAACCCGGCCGCCCGGTCGTTGCGGCGCGGCCGGGCCGGGGCGATCGGCGTGCTGTTCACGGCCAACATCTCGCACGCGTTGCACGACCCGTTCTCCGTCCTGCTGCTCCAGGGTCTGGCCCACACCGCCGAACGCTACGGCGTCGGGCTGCTGCTCCTGCCGCTGTCCATGGATCCGGACCGCGCGGCCCGCACGGTGCGCGACGCTGTGGTGGACGGGTTCTGCGTGTACTGCGTGCCGGACTGGCACCGGGCTCTGGACACCATCCGGTCGCGGGGCCTGCCGGTCGTCAACGCCAACGAACCGCCCGACGAGGGCCCGGAGACCATGTTCGTGGGGATCGACGAGCGGGCCTCGGCGTACGCGGCGGCCGAGCACCTCGCCCGGCTCGGGCATCGGCGGGTCGCCGTGATATCGATCGACCTCACGCCCGAGTGGCGCACCCAGCTCGTCCAGCTCCGCGGACCCGACGACGTCGGCGCGCACATCAGCCGGGAACGCCTGCGTGGCGTGGCCGACGCCTTCGCCGAGGTCGGCGTGGGCTGGGACGACCTCACCGTCATCAACGCCGGCGCGAACTCGCGCGACCAGGGGGCCGCGGCCGCGGCGTACGCCCTGGACCGGGCCGACCGCTGCACGGCCATCCTGACGTACTCCGACGTGCTGGCCCTCGGCGTGCTCGACGCCCTCGCGGTGCGTGGGCTCCGCCCGGGGCCGGACGTCTCCGTCACCGGCTTCGACGACGTGCCGCAGGCCCTGACGGCCGGTCTGACCACCATCCGCCAGCCCGCGGTCGAGAAGGGCGAACGAGTAGGAGAGCTGCTGCTCGACCCGCCGGCCGACCCGGCCGACCGCCGCGTACTCCTGCCCACCGAACTGGTCGTCCGGTCATCCACCGGACCCGTCGAAAGGAACTGACCGTGTTGGATCCCCTCGTGTTCAGCGTGGCCAACGAGATCACCCGCAACCATGTGCTGTCGGCCCGCCCGGATGCGCCGGTCATGCCCGAACGTCCTCCGCGCCGACGAGCCACGCCCCCGACCTGTCAGGCCCCCACCAGGCCGTCGGCGGCCGGCTCGACCCGCCGGGCCGCCGCGGGAGCGCTGCGCCGCCTCGCCGATCGGCTGGAGCCTCGTCCCACGCCCACCCTCCGCCGGTCATGATCAGGTCCGCGCAAGATGTGGTCAATCCGGATGACACAAATCGGGCGTTGAGTCATCCGGATTGACCACAAGACTCGTCGGCCCCTCCCGGGTCGACTGGATCGGTGCAGCTCACGGGGAGACGAGGGCGCCGCGGAGGACGACGGCCGCGGGGTGGTCCAGGACGGCCAGGTCGGTCCGTGGATCCTCGGGGTACACGACGACGTCGGCCGGTGCTCCCGGTTCCAGTCCCGCCAGACCGAGGTACGCGCGGGCGGCCCAGGACGCGGCGGCCAACGCCCGCTCGGGCGCGACGCCGGCCGCCGCCATCGCCCGCACCTCGTCGGCGACGCGACCGGTGGGGCGCGAGTCGGTGCCGGCCAGCATCACCACACCGGCCTCGGCGGCCGCCGCGACCAGCGCCGGGTGCGCGGTGGCGCCGTCGACGTACCACCGCCGGCGCGGGCTGTCGGGTCGAGCCAGCACCTGCGGAAGTGTGCCGAGGAGGAGGGACAGGGTCGGGGTCAGCGCGACCCCGGAAGCGGCCATGCGGGTCAACAGGGCCGGGTCGAGGCCCATGCCGTGTTCGAGGGAGTCCACGCCCGCCTCGACCGCCGCGGCGCCGCCGTTGGCGTGCTGGGAGTGGACCGCGACCCGGCCACCGGCCGAGTGGACGGCCGTGACCACGGCCCGCAGGACGTCGACCGGCAGCGCGTCGCCATCCTCGGCCCAGTCAGCGATGATCTTCGCCCAGCCCGTGCGGGCGGCCTGGGCCGCGGCCACCGCCGGCAGCTCATCATGGGAAGCCCGGCGCCCCCAGCCATCGAAGAACTGTCCATGTTGGGCGATCCACGGTCCCGCGTGGACGGCGCGCGGCACGTCCGGGTCGTGGCCGAACCAGTCCGGAGGGTCGCCGGCCAGGCCGGGCGCGCGGATCATCGTCACCCCGGCCCGCGCGTGGGCCCGCAGATCCTCGCGGAGCAGGGTCTCATCGAGGGGGTCCCCGGGTGTCGCCGCGCCGGGATGGGTGTGCGCGTCGACCAGCCCGGGCAGGAGCCAACCCTCGGCGACGAGCTCGGCGTTGGCGACGGGATCCGTGGTCCAACGGTCCCCGTCGGCGTACAGGTCGAGCGGCTCACCGCCGGGCAGCGCCCGGCCCCGTATCCGTAGGACGCTCACGGGCATCAAGATAGCGATATCCCCGGTACTCCGCAAAAGCCGCAATTCGGGGAATGTGGTCTAACGGGGGGTTTAGGTATGACCGCCTGGCCGACAGCGCAAACCGGGGCGATCTTGGCAATCTAGTCATGCGGCGCCGCGAGACGCGGGGCCGCGAAGGGGATGCGGAGATCCGTCGGGCGACATGGTCGCCAATGGCCCGGCGGGGAGCGAGAGGCGAAACCGGCCCTTCCGACCGGTTTCACCTCACGAGGGGACTCGCACCGCATGCGCACGTTCAACAAGCTCGCCCGCATCGTCGGCACCGTCGCCGTGGCCGGCGCCGCCGCCGCGGCCGCCCTGGCCATCACGCCCGGCACGTTCGGTGGCTTCACCAGCGACACCGTCAACCCCGGCAACTCCGTCGCGGCCGGCACGCTGACGATGGACAACAGCCTCTCCGGATCAGCCGTCGTCGCGTCGACCGTCGCGCTCGACAAGGACAACATGCAGCCGGGCGACATCGCCAGCGGCACCGTCGAGATCACGAACGACGGCTCGCTGCCGGCCGACATGTCGCTGGCCGTCACCGGCTCGAACAACCTGGTGGACGCGAACGAGCTGGTCCTGACGATCAAGAACGAGGGGGGCACCACCGTCTACACCGGACCGGTCACCAACGTGGCCGCGCGGGCGCTAGGCGCTACCTGGGCCGCGGGTGACACCCACGTCTACACCGTGACCGTCGAGCTGGTCGCCTCCGCCGGGAACGACGCCCAGGGCACGAGCGCGAGCTTCACCCTGAACTGGCACGGCCAGCAGCACTGACCGAACACCGGATAGCCAACCGAGGCGGGGCCGCCCAGCGGCCCCGCCTTCCATCCGAGGAGGAGCGCATGAGACGCAGCGCGGTGACCATCGCCCGCCGGGCCGTGGTGACGGCGGCCGCGCTCGCCGTCCTCATAGGACTCGGCTCGGTGCTGGCCATCTCGGCCGCCAACCACTTCGGATACCAGGTGCTCGGGATGAAGACGGCGTCGATGCGGCCGGCCATCGAACCGGGCGACCTCGTGGTGGCCGTGCGGGTGGCGCCGGCCGACATCCGCACCGGCGACGTCATCACATTCCGCGCGCCGACGGGCAGCCATGCCCCGTACACGCATCGGGTCACGAGCATCCAGTACGGCGCCCGGGGCCCGGAGTTCATCACCCGGGGCGACGCGAACGCCACGCCCGACCGTTGGACGGTCCGGTACGTGGCCGAGGGCTGGCGGGTCGTGCGGGTGATCCCGCGGGCCGGGCTGGTCGTGGCCTACGCGCAGAGCCCGGCCGGCCGCCGGATCGTCGCGGCGTCCGTGTTCGTCCTCACCCTGGCCATGCTGTGGCCGGTCTTCGCCGCGAGACCGGCCGCGACAACCGCCGGCGCGGTCCGGCCCCAGGAGGTAACAGCATGACCAAGCGTCGTCTGGCCATGGCCGTCACCATCACCGTCGCCGGCCTCGTCGCGGCCCTGGCCGCCTGGCCGGGCGGCGCCGGGGACCTGGCCGGCCCGGTACCCGAGCGCGACGATGCGCCGGACATCCGGCTCGTGGCCTCGGCCGACAGCAAGAACCAGCTCGTCACCAACAGCCTCGACGGCCGGCCCATCCTGGCCGTGGCCAACCTCGGCCCGGGGCAGAGCCGGTCCGGGCCGGTGACCCTGCGCAACGCCGGATCGGCGGCGCAGTCGGTGAGCGTGTGGCAGGCCGGCCTCACCAGCGGCCCGACCGGCCGGCCCGACCTGGCCGCCTGGGTCCGGCTCACCGTGTACGACTCGGCGTTGAGGAGGAACGTGTACGTGGGCACCTACGCCGGCTTCGCGACATCGGCCCGGCCGCTGCCGATCTGCGGGATACCCACGAAGAACGCGACCTGCCCGGCCTGGGACAAGGGGGAGGCCCACACGTTCACGTTCACCGTGACGTTCCCCGATGCCGGCACCAGCCTCGACAGCTACCAGTCCACGTGGCTGCGGTCAACGTTCAACTGGACCTCGGTCCACTAGGGACGGCGGAGTCATGAAGAGCCACGTTGTTCAACTCGCAAGCTCGTTGAAGCGTACGATCATCGTCGCCGCGGTCGCCACCGCGGCCGTCCTGGCCCCGGCCGTGGCGTTCGCGGCGTTCTCCGTCGCCACCAGCAATCCCGGCAACGCCGTGGGCGCCGGCGTGCTGTCCGCGCCCGGTGACCTGACCGCCACCGCCCACCCGGTCGACAGCGCGGCCAACTCGGGTGCCGTCACGCTGACCTGGACGGACACGCGCGCCGGATCGGGCACGGTGAATCCCGCGGGCTATGTCGTCCAGCGGCGCCCGGCCGGCGCCGGCGATTGGACCACGGTGGCGACGCCGGCTCGGGCCTCGGTCTGCGATGCCGGAGGTACCTGCGTCTACACCGACGCGACGGCCGGGTTCAACGCGGCCTACGGCTACCGAATTCAGTCCACGGTGGCCAACTGGACCGCCGGCCCGACCGACGTCCGGGTCGCCGCCTCGATCGCCCCATCGGCGGCCGAGGGTCGCGGCACCATCACCGCCGGGCTGACCTCGGTGGCCCAGTACGGGTCCGGGCTGATCGCGGTCGGCCCGGGCGGCCGCGTCGTCGTATGTTCGTCGTCCTGCACCGGCGCCGGCGTCACCTGGTCGGCGGCCACCTCCCCGACCACCAACGACCTCAACCGCGTGGTCGTCGACTCGTCGGGCGTGGCCTGGGCCGTCGGCGACGCCGGCACGGTCCTCAAGTGCGCCAGCCTCTGTGTCACGACGGGTTCCTGGACCCACGTCGCGACCACGACCACGGCCAACCTGTACGGGATCTTCACCACGTCCGGGTACATGGCGGTGGTCGGCGCCGACCGCACCATGCTCTACGCCACGAACAACAACGGCACCGGCTGGCAGACCGCTTCGGTCAACGGCGGTATCGCCACCACCACGACGTTCTACGGGGTCACCGGCAAGAGCTCCAAGGACGTCGTTGTCGTGGGCGGCACGGGCAGCGCCGGGGTCGTCGCCGCCTGCCCCAACGGTGGCGGCGTGTGCGGCGGCTCGCTCACGCTGACCGCGGTCACCTCGTACTCCGGGGGCGCGCCGGCCAACGACCTGCGCGACGTCGGCTACGTCGGCGGCGGTGGCGACAACGTCTACGCCGTCGGTCTCGGCGGCCAGGTCTACGTGTCGACGTCGACGCTGCCGACCGGCACCTACACGAAGAAGAGTGCCGGCACCACGGCCGACCTGTACGTGGTCGTGGCGACCAGCCAGAGCTCGGCCGCCGCGGCCGGAGCCCCGGCGTCCGGCAACAGCGCCTTCCTGCGGTGCACGTCGAACTGTGCGGGCAGCGGGACGTGGTCGGCCGGGGCCGACACCGGCACGACCAACCACCTGCGTGGCCTCGCCGGCACCGGCACCGCGTACTGGGCGGTCGGTGCGGCCGGCACGATACGGTACTTCGCCGGCGGGAGCTGGTCCGCGCAGAATCCGCCCAGCCAGATCGTCACGATCGCCCCGGCCGTGGTGTCCACGCACGACGGCGACCGCGCCACCGTCGCGGCCGGCCCGCTGTCGGCCACCTGCGCCGGGCCCGCCCTGGTCGTCACCGCCTCCGTGCCGGCCCGGTCCGGCGCCGGCGTGACCACACCGACGGTACGGGTGACGGTGTCCTACTCCTTCGCCGGCGCCACCAACGCCGGGCAGGTCCTGGTCTCGACCAACGGCACCACCTGGTCCACGGCCCGGGCGCTGACGTCCAATGTGTCCACGTCCACGGTCAGGACCGTCGACCTCACCGGCACCGTGGCCGCCGGCGACTCGGCCCAGGACGTCCAGGTCTGCGTCCAGGGCTCCGGCGTCGGCCCCATGTTCGTCGACATGGTGCATCTCGACGTGGAGGAGTGACCAACAACGATTCCACGTTGGTCACCTCCGCCTCGCTCGCTGGCGCTCGCTCGGACGTCGGCTCGATTGGGCACGATCGTGACAGCGCCGCTGCCGCCGACCGACCTATCCTCGCCTCGTTCCACTGTGTACGAGTGACCGTGTACGAGGGAAGGTGAACGCGGATGAGAGCGATGGTGACCACCGGCGCGGTCGTGCTGGCCACGGCGATCGTCGCCGGCGGAGGTGAGGCGGCCGCCGGAACATCCCACCCGAGGGACGTCAGCGTCGTGCACACCTGGCACGGCGACTTCGCCGGCGAGCGGTTCGGCTGGGCGGTCAGCGAGCTCACCGACATCGACGGCGACCACGTCCGCGAGGCCGTGGTCGGGGCGCCGTTCCACGCCGACGCGGCCGGGGTGGTCAGTGGCCACACCGACGTCCGGTCCGGAAAGACCGGCGAACTCATCTACCGGTTCGAGGGTCGGCCGGAGGATCGGCACGGGTACGCGATGGCCGACGCCGGCGACGTCAACGGTGACGGCGTCCACGACATCGTCGTCGGCGCCACCGGCGTCAGCGCGCTCGCCTGCGTCGACGTCCCGCGCACCGGCCGGGTCTACGTGTACTCCGGCGCCACCGGCGCGACGCTGTGGCAGGTCGACGGCGAGGCGGCCGGCGACCAGTTCGGGGCCGCGGTCGGCGCGGCCGGCGACGTCGACGCCGACGGGCGGGCCGACGTGCTCGTCGGCGCACCATGCCACGACGGCCCGGCCGGCGTGGACGCGGGGCGGGCCCAGGTCCTGTCCGGCCGCACCGGCGCGCGCCTGCGCACCTACGACGGCGCCGAGGCCGGCGACGGCTTCGGTTGGGGCGCCGCCGGGCTCGGCGACGTGACCGGCGACCGTCGGGCCGACTACATCGTCGGCGCCAAGGACGCCGGGCCGGGCGATCGCGGACTGGCCTATGTGTACGAAGGCCGGCGGGGTCGGTTGGAGCGCGTGCTGGCCGGCGACGACCGGTCGGCCGAGTTCGGCTGGTTCTTCGTGGCCTCGGCCGGCGACGTCAACCGCGACGGCCGGCCCGATATCTACGTCGGCGACTTCTGCGCCGAAGACGACACCGGTGGCTGCAACACGCCGCTGGGCCAGGCCTACGTGTTCTCCGGACGCACCGGTCGGCGTCTGCACCTGTTCCGCGGGGAGCAGCCGGGCGATGGGGCCGGCCCCGGCCGGTCGGCCGGCGACGTCGACCGCGACGGGTTCGCCGACGTGGTCGTCGGGCTCTACGCCAGCAGCGCCCTGGCGCCGTTGGCCGGACGCCTGATCGTCTACTCGGGCCGGACGGGTCGCAAGCTGGTCGACCACTCCGGCACGGTCGAGGGGGAGCTGCTCGGGTACGACGCGGTCGGGCTGGGCGACGTCAACGGTGACGGCCGGGTCGACCTGCTGGTCTCCGCGGCCCGGGGCGACACGGTCTACGTCCTGGGCACGTAGCTCGCGCCGGTCAGACCGCCGCGGCGGGCCTGCGACGGGGTACAGCCGAACGCCTGCCGGAACGCGCGGGTGTAATGGCTGTGGGTGCTGAAGCCGTACCGGACGGCGACGTCGGCCAGATCGGTGGCCGACGTCGCCTCGGCCAGCGACAGGCGCAACCGCATCTGCTGCCGGTACCCCACGATGGAGTACCCGGTGCGGCGGCGGAAGAGCCGGGCCAGGGCGAACGGCGAGTAGTGCACCCGCGCGGCCAGCTCGGCCAGCCGCCAGCGGCAGGCCGGGTCGGCGGCGAGGATGGTCTTGACCTCCTCGACCGCCCGCCGCTGGTGCCGGGCGGCGCGCCCGTCCCCGGGTCGGTCGAGCACGCGCCGCGCGGCGTGGGACAGCAACGCCATCACCAGGTCGTCGATGAGCAACGCGTCCGGGTCGGCCGCGCAGAGGGCGGTCTGGATCCGGTGGCACCGTGCGAAGGTGCCGGCGTCGATCGGCCCATGCCGCAGCCGTGGCCCCGACCGAGGACCACGGTCGAGGCTCAGCTCGTCGGCCAGGGCGTCGCCGACCACCACGAACGTGCAGCTGTCGCCCTCGGCGCTGACCAGCTGACGGCGGTAGTGCACGTCCCGGTCGTACAGGATCACCTCGTTCACCGTGGACACGTACGCGTCCTGCGCGGTCGGCAGCAGGCGCACGGTGGTGTCCGGCACGACGACATGCGGCTGGTCGCCGATCCAGTTGACCTCCCGCCAGCGACGCGACTCCGGGCCGCATCGGAACCGGCCGACCTGGTACCCCGTACCGGCGAACAGGGCGTGGATGCAGGGGTCGTACCGCGGTGCTCGCACGAGCCCGGATCCTACGACGGCGCCGGTCGGTCGGCGAGCCCGTCGGCGGCGAGCCGCCGCGCCGCTCATGGCGCAGATCTTGGATGCTGTGGCGGCTGGGACGACCCAAAGCATCCAAGATCTGCAATAGATAGAGCGATAGCGACTAGGCGCGGGCGAACGTCCACATCACCGAGGGCGCCTGGCCACCGGACAGCGTGATGGTCAACTGCTCGCCGGCGCAGGTGTACGTGCCCGGCCGCAGCAGCGGTTGCAGGTCGATGGCGTTGCCGACCTGTGTGTTCTGGACATTGGTGATTTCGCTGACCTTGACGTTGTCGGCGATCGTCGCGGAGGCCGGCGCAGTGATCTTGACCGTCACGCGCAGGTCGGCGACGTTGGCCGTACCGACGGGCTCCCACGGCTGGCCGGTGCCGGTTCCGCCGGTCGCGGCCGGGCTGGGTGTCGCCGTACCGGGGCTGGCCGAGGCCGGGGATGCCGCCGCGCTCGGGGTGGCGGAGGCGCCACCGGCGAGATTGATCGCTCCGGTTATCGGACCGGCATAGGTGAACTCGCCCGTGGCCTGGGCACCTGCCACCTGCGCGGTGAACGTGATGGGCTGCATCGAGCTGAAGTCGGCCCGCACCACGCCGTCCGGGGCGACGGCGAGCGTGACGCCGGAGCCGCCCTGGACATTCAGCGTGGCCGCGCCGCCGCCGGCGGACGCGGCGACCTGGGTGCTACGCCAGTCGCCGATCGGGCACGCCGGGGTCACGGTGGGTGACGGCGTCGGCGTCGAGGTTGGCGTTCCCGAGCCGGCACCACTGGCACAGCCGGCCAGGCCGAGGGCCAGGGCCAGACCGGCGAGGGGGATGTATCTGCGTACGAGTCTCATGCGCGTGTACCTCCGCGGAACGGGGAACCTTGTCTTCGTTCCCTTGCCCGCGGGGCCCCGGCCTAACCGCCGAGCCGAGTGACAAATCGCTATCGGCCGGCGGCCAGCGCCGGGCGCCGCAGCAGGCCCTCCACGGTGTCCGCGGTGACCGGCTTGGCGATCAGGT
>Ga0307416_100001293_pt1 | contig 13501 bp, 9 predicted proteins | sample DK1Cmetagenome_2_FD_203821 | JGI IMG/M metagenome (GOLD analysis project Ga0307416, IMG submission 203821) | Maize rhizosphere microbial communities from greenhouse at UC Davis, California, United States - DK15-C-3 | ecosystem: Host-associated > Plants > Roots > Rhizosphere > Soil | place: USA...
CCTGGAGACGGATTCATATCAAATCCTGAACCTGCATCCACAACTGTTTTTTCGTACCATTGCATTAAATCTAAGAAACGTTTTCCGTCCTTATCATCTATACAACGATTTACTAATTCCTGTTCTACTCCACATAATTCAGGAAATTCAGAAAGAATCGTAGTTCCTCCCAAAGCAACTAAATGATCTGATAACACTCCCAATGTTGGGTTTGCAGAAATTCCAGAGAATCCGTCAGATCCACCGCACTCTAAACCAATTCTTAGTTTAGATAATGGAGCTGGCTCTCTCTTAATTTCGTTTGCTTTTTTAATCGCTTCGAAAGTGTCTTTTACCACACTGCTTAACATTGTTTCAATTGTCCCGATAGACTGCTGATCGTAAATTAAAACAGGTTTTTTACTGTTTGGATTAATCGCATCTAAAGCTTCTTTGAAAATTGAAATCTGAAGATTTTGGCATCCTAAACTCAACACAGTTGCTCCAGCCACGTTTGGATTATTTACATAACCAGCCAAAAGTTTAGCTAAACTATGAGAATCCTGTCGAATTCCACCGCATCCGCCTTGGTGTGTAATGAATTTAACTTCAATATTATTGAACAAGTTTGCATCGTTTGAAGCTTCTTGATTTCCCGCTCCACCTGTTTCTGATTTTACCAAAGAACGCAACAATAATTGGTAATCGTTTTCTTTTGGTTTCATCAACTCTTTCTCAAAAATATCCTTTAAGATCTCGATGTTTCTGTTTTCACAAAAAACCAATGGAAAAAACAGCCATACATTTTCTGTTCCAACCTGTCCATCTTCTCTATGATAGCCCTGCCACGTTCTGTCTTTCCATTTATCAACATTAGGAGCTGTCCAGCCAATTGTTTCGGTTTTACCAGTAACTTTATCACTTTCGTGTTTTACGTTAGCAGTAGAAAGCAATCCGCCTTTTTCAATTCTTGCACTTGCTTTTCCAACCAAAACACCGTACATAATGATTCTATCCCCTACATTAAAAGGAACCATTGCAATCTTATGTTTCATTTTTACATCAGACTCTACTGTAATTGATTGTCCTTCAAAATCAATCACTTCGCCTGCAGTAAGATCCACCAAAGCAACCGCAACATTGTCGGTCGGGTGAACTTTTATTAATTTTTTCTGCGTTGCCATAATTAACCTTTGTTCTTTGTTCTTTTTGTTGTGTTTTCTTATTTTATTCTTTCTTGAAACTTAGCAAAACCAGCTTCAATTCCGTTTGAATCTATTTCTTCCAAAGCAATTGTAATTGCTCTTGTTAAACCATGAATTTCTGTTAAATCCTCATCCCAGAAATTTTTGTTTTGCAATGTTAAACGAGCAATTTTTTCGTAATCGTCAGACTTCCAAAGTCCGTTGAAGAATGTTGTAATGTCTTCGCTATCGTTAACCGGTAAATCTTGTCCGTTCCAAGTTCCTTTGTAAAAACGAATTAAAGCTGCAAAAGCAAAAGTCAAATGAACCGGAAGTTTTCCGTGAACATCTACATATCCTGTTAAACTTGGCAATACGCGAACTTTAAATTTAGAAATCGAGTTTAAAGCGATTGAAGACAATAAATGCTTGATGAATGGATTTCTGAAACGGTCTAAAATCTCTTCTGAGAAACTCGCCAATTCTGCTTTATCCATGTTTAAAGTTTCATTGATTTCTTCAAACAAAGCTTTATTGATAAAATCTCCTGTAAACGGATTATCTACAGTTTCTTTTACTGTTTCGTTTCCGTAAAGCAACGAGAATGGCACCATTGCAGTATGTGCTCCGTTAAGGATTCTCACTTTACGAGTTCTGTACGGCTGCATATCAGAAATGATTTTTACATCTAAATCTGTTTTGTCAAACGGCAATTTTGCTTTCAATTTATCATCACCTTCGATAACCCATAAAAAGAAAGTTTCTGCACTTACAATCAAATCATCTTTGTAATCTAATTGTGCATTGTATTCTTCAATTTGATCTTTCGGATAACCTGGAACAATTCTGTCAACCAATGTATTATGCCAAGAACAGCTGTTGGTTAACCAAGCCTCAAATTCTGCTCCTAATTTCCAGTCAGCACTATATTTGAAAACAATTTCTTTTAAAGTATCAGAGTTGTAATTGATTAATTCGCAAGGAATAATGGTCAATCCTTTATCTGCAGCACCATTAAAATGTTTGAATCTTTCGTGAAGTAAAACAGTTAGTTTTGCAGGGAAAGAAACCGGTGGCTGCATGGTTGGCAAATCTGAAGCGATATATTCGATACCCGCTTCAGTTGTATTAGAAATAATAAAAGCTAACTCTTCTTCTTTAGCCAAAGCTAAATAATCTTGAAAAGAAGCATACGGATCAATTGCTTTTACAATATTAGTAATCAATTCTTTTTCCTGAATCTCCTCACCTTTTTTAACTCCCTTCATAAACAAAGTATACAATCCGTCCTGCGCATTGATCATGTTTACCAAACCTTTGTCAATTGGCTGCACCACTGCAATACCAGCATTAAAATCAGCATTTTGATTCAATTTCTGAATGGCATATTCAACAAAAGCTCTCAAGAAGTTTCCTTCTCCAAATTGCACGATTTTAATTGGAAGTTTTTCTGTAAGTCCTGCGTTTGATCTGTTTATTTTTTCCATTTTGATTTACTTCTTTAATCTGTTATAAATAACCATTTATAACCTTAACTCTCTATTTCTGCCTTTAAAATTGCAAAAGAAACATTACACCCGATTGGATAAAATAAAGCCGGCTGTGAGGAATGGCTAGCTAAATTTTTCAAGCGTAATGTTCAATTACAATCTCTAAAAATCTAAAAAACTTATAAAATAAGGAGTCAGGCATGATTACCCCTTAATCTATTTTCTAATATCTTTTATAATGTCAAGAACCTGTTTTACTTTTGCAGTTAAACCATCGAAGTCTTTCTGGTCTAATATATCTTTTGAAATTAATTGCGAACCTAAACCAACACACGTTGCTCCTGCATTCAGCCATGAACTTAAACTTTCTTTTGTTGGATAAACTCCTCCTGTCGGCATAATATTCGTCCAAGGACACGGACCTTTTATCGCTTTAATAAATTCTGGTCCGTAAGTATCAGCTGGAAATAATTTCACAATTTCACAGCCTAATTCTTCTGCTCTTGCTATTTCTGTCAAAGTACCACAACCTGGCGACCAAAGCACTTTTCTGCGATTACAAGCTATAGCTATATCTTCTCTAAAAACTGGAGTCACAATAAAATTTGCTCCTAAACTCATATACAATGAAGCCGATGCTGCATCTGTAACAGAACCCACTCCTAAAATCATTCCTGGAAGTTCTGCTAAAGCATATTTATTTAAAGCCCCAAAAACTTCATGAGCAAAATCGCCTCTGCTCGTAAATTCCATTAATCTGGAACCTCCATCATAACAGGCTTTTAAAACTTTTTTACTTAGTTCGATATCAGAATGAAAAAACAACGGAACCATCCCGTTTTCTTTCATGGTCTGAGCTACTTCAATTCTTGAATATTTTGCCATTTTTATATTTCTTATCTTGATACTAATGCAGAACCATCACCATCAATCATATTTTCAACTTCTTTTAAGGTAACCAAGTTGTAATCTCCAGCAATTGTATGTTTTAAACAACAAGCTGCAACTGCAAAATCTAAAGCTCTTTGGTTATTATTGTATTCCAACAATCCGTAGATTAATCCGCCCATAAAGGCATCTCCACTTCCAACGCGGTCTACAACTGGCGTAACTTCTTTAACTGCTGCACTGTAAATCGCTTTTCCGTCATATAAAATTCCGCCAATTCTTTGATGCGAAGCGCTAACAGAATAACGTAACGTTGTTGCAGCCACTTTTAGACTTGGAATCAATTCAAACAATTTATCATATACAGCTGGAAGTGATTTTTCGTCCTGATAATTCGGATTCACTTTTGGAATTCCCAACATGAAATACGCTGTATCAATATCTCCTAAAATTACATTGCTATATTTCAGCATTTCTGGCATAACCTCGCTCGGAGTTTTTCCATATTGCCAAAGTTTTGATCTATAGTTTAAATCGCATGAAATTTTAATTCCTTTTTTGTGAGCGACTTTAATTGCTTCTAAACAAGCTTCGCCTGCACTTTCTGAAATTGCTGGCGTAATGCCACTCCAGTGAAACCATTCTGCACCTTCCAAAACCTTTTCCCAGTCCACCTGCCCTTTTTGTATAGTCGACATGGCGCTGTGAGCACGATCATATACTACATTGCTTCCGCGCGTTCCTGCACCTGTTTCTAAGAAATAAATTCCTAAACGTTCTCCTCCATAAACAATGTTTTTAGATTCAACATTCATTTTTCTGATTTCTTTCAATGCAGAAAAACCAATTTCATTTTCAGGCAGTCTGGTAACAAATTCAGCATTTACACCATAATTTGCCAAAGAAACGCATACGTTAAATTCACCGCCACCATAAGTAGCACCAAATGCTGTAGATTGCGAAAAACGCAAATGTCTTTCTGTCGATAAACGCAGCATGATTTCTCCAAATGCAACTACTCTACTCATACTATCTTTTTTATATTTTACCATTAAGAGATTAAGAAAATTAAGCTTAACTTATCTTTATTATTTAAGTAACTACTTATTAGAGCAAAAACTTAATTTTCTTAATGTCTGAATGGTTAGAAAAATTAAAACTTAAAATATTCTTTAGCGTTGTTGTATGAAATATCAGAAACTAATTTTCCGATCCATTCCATATCGTTTGGAAGTTCGCCACGTTTGATTTCGTCTCCCAAAAGATTACACAGAATACGTCTGAAATATTCGTGTCTTGGGAACGATAAGAAACTTCTTGAATCTGTCAGCATTCCAACAAAACAGCTAATTAAGCCCATGTTTGAAAGCGCATTCAATTGTTTTGTCATTCCATCTTTCTGATCCAAAAACCACCATCCTGAACCGAATTGCACTTTTCCGCGAACGCTTCCGTCGTTGAAATTTCCAATCATCGTTGCCATAACTTCGTTATCAGCAGGATTTAGATTATAGATAATCGTTTTGGTCAATTTATCTTTACTGTCTAAAGCATTTAAGAAAGCAGATAATTTTTGTGCTTGAGGATAATCTCCAATAGAATCCCACCCTGTATCTGGGCCTAAGATTCTGTGCATACGAGCGTTGTTGTTACGCAATGCACCTAAGTGAAATTGCTGTACCCATCCAAACTCATGATAGGTTTCTGATAAGAAAACTAAAATAGCACTATGGAATTTTAAAACCTCTTCTGGAGACAGCTCTCCATTTTCTCTTTTCTTTTTGAAAATCGCATTGATTTCACTTTCTGTAAAGTTTTCAAAATCAATTTGATTCAATCCATGATCGCTTAATTTACATCCGTTTGCATTAAAGAATTCGATTCTTTTTCGTAAAGCAGACTGTAAATCAGCATACGTGTTAATTGCAATACCGGACACATCCCCTAATGTGTCCAGATATGCATTATAACCATCATTAGCAATTAAGATGGCTTTATCAGGTCTGAAAGCCGTACTCATTTTAATTCCAGTCGAATTATTTGCGAATTTTTGGTGAAATTCTAAAGAGTCGATTGGATCTTCTGTAGTACAAACCAATTCAGCGTTTACTTTTTTAAGAAGATTTTGCGTGCTGTACGCCTGAGAATTTATTTTCTCAGAAGTTTCTAAATAAATTTTCTCAGCCGACTTTTCATTCAATAAATCATAAATATCAAAATAACGAGCCAATTCTAAATGCGTCCAGTGATACAACGGATTACGCATAGTGTACGGAACAGTTTTTCCCCAGTTTAAGAATTTATCTTTATCTGAACCATTTCCTGTTACAAACTGCTCGTTGATTCCCAAAGTACGCATTGCACGCCATTTGTAATGGTCACCATTGATCCAAACTTGAGTAATATTTTCAAAGATTTTATCTTCGGCAATAAACTGCGGATTTAAGTGATTGTGGTAGTCAATAATAGGCTGATTCTTAGAGTAATTGTGGTATAACTCTTCAGCATATTTATTTTCTAATAAAAAATTATCGTTAATGAAAGTCTGGCTCATATCTTTTTAAATATAATTTGAAAATTATTCTTCGTTTGAAGGTTTTCCGATTGTGGCAAGGATTCCACCATCTACATATAAAATGTGACCGTTTACAAAATCACTTGCTTTGGAAGATAAAAATATTGCTGCTCCGGCCAAATCGCTTGGATCTCCCCATTTTGCTGCAGGAGTTCTGCTAATGATAAAATCATTAAACGGATGACCGTCAACTCTAATAGGTTTGGTTTGCTCTGTGGCAAAATATCCAGGACCAATTCCGTTGATCTGAACATTGTATTTTGCCCATTCTGTTGCCATGTTTTTCGTCAGCATTTTCAAGCCTCCTTTTGCAGCAGCGTAAGCAGAAACTGTATTTCTTCCTAATTCGCTCATCATAGAGCAAATGTTAATGATTTTTCCTTGTCTTCTTTCAATCATTCCTTTTGCTACATGCTTAGAAACAATAAACGGACTTACAAGATCAATATCGACTACTTCTCTGAAATCTGAAACTTCCATATCCAGAAGCGGAATTCTTTTAATAATTCCAGCGTTATTGATTAAGATATCGATTGGCCCAACTTCGCTTTGAATTTTAGCAACAGCTTCTTTTACTTCTTGTTCTTCTGTAACATTGAATTTATAGCCTACTGCATTGATACCTTCGCCTTTTAATTCTGCTACAGCATGATCAATTTTTTCCTGAGAAGAATTTCCGTTTACCACAATTGTAGCACCCGCCTGACCTAATCCTTTTGCCATTGCCATTCCCAGTCCGTGCGTGCTTCCTGTGATAAGGGCAACTTTTCCTTTTATATCAAATAAATTTGTCATTTTATCTTAAATCAGTGATTTTACAAACATCCATATCTCCGTAATCTAAGTTTTCACCGGCCATTCCCCAGATAAATGTATAGTTGCTAGTACCAGAACCTGAGTGAATAGACCAAGGCGGAGAAATTACTGCCTGATGATTGTTCATCCAAATATGTCGTGTTTCCTGCGGTTGTCCCATAAAGTGGCAAACTGCCTGATCTTGTGGAATATCTAGATAGAAATACACTTCCATTCTACGATCGTGAACGTGAGCCGGCATTGTATTCCAAACACTTCCTGGTTTCAATTCCGTCATTCCCATTTGTAATTGGCAAGTTGTAACCACACTTCCAATAATCATTTGGTTTACGGTACGGTGATTTGCCGTTTCCATTGTCCCCAACTGCAATTTATTAGCTTCAGCTAAGCTTACTTTTTTGGTTGGATAACTCGTGTGCGCTGGTGCAGAGTTTAAATAGAACTTCGCAGGATTGTTTTTGTCATCACTTTTAAAAACAACTTCTTTATTCCCAGCTCCGATGTATAGAGCATCTTTAAAACCTAACTCATAAGTTGTTCCTTCTACTACCACAGAACCGCTTCCGCCAACATTGATAATTCCTAATTCTCTACGCTCCAGAAAATATGGCGCTTTTAAAGGATCGATTGTTTCTAAAACTAAATCCCCTTTTACCGGAACTGCAGAACCTGCAATGTATCTGTCATAATGCGAATAAACCAAAACCACTTCATCTTCCTGCATTAAATCATCAATTAAGAATTCTTCTCTCAATTGCTGCGTATCATATTTTTTTACAGCTTCTGGGCTTGACGCGTATCTTGAACTATATTTTGTCATAATTTAAATAATGTAATCGATTGCACAAAATTAATTTTTTAAATGGAATAACCATAATTGAAATGAAAAAAATATTTCAATTTTGTGTGCTTATCTTTATAAATCTGTTATTGGACTATATTTAGGAACCAAAGTTTTCATAACAATCCAACCAGTTAAGTAGCAAACGGCACAAATTGAGAAGATGATAAAATATCCAGCCTCAATTCCTTTGAACCCCATAAAAACCATATTAGTATCTTTTGCATAATCAAACAATACTCCAGATCCTTTATTGATCAACGTAGAACCAATTCCTCCTGCTAAACCGCCAATTCCTGTAATGGTTGCGATTGCTTTTTTGGGAAACATATCTCCTACTGTTGTAAAGATGTTTGCCGACCAAGATTGGTGCGCTGCACCTGCAATTCCGATGATGATTACTGGAACCCAGTAACTAATATATCCTAATGGCTGCGCTATTAAAGCTAACAATGGGAAAAAAGCAAAAATTAACATCGCTCTCATTCTTCCTTCATACGGATTCATTCCTTTTTTCTCTACGAAATAAGTTGGAAGCCATCCTCCAATAATAGACAATAAGGTAATCATATACAGTACAAACAATGGCAATGCCGCTTCTGTTGAATCCATTCCGTAAACCGAACTTAAATACGCTGGAGTCCAGAATAAGAAGAACCACCAAACACCATCGGTCATAAATTTACCAAATGCAAAAGCCCAAGTTTGTTTGTATTTAAAACAATCTGCTAAAGACACTTTACCTCCAGCTTCTGGTTTAAAACCTATTTTACTGTCTTCAATATCATCTTGCTGAATATAAGCCAATTCTTCTGGTGTAACTTTCGAATGTCTTTCTGGTTTATCGTACATAAACATCCAGAATCCCATCCATACAAATCCCAAAGCTCCAATAATGATAAATGACATTTCCCAACCGAAGTATTTTGCAATAAAAGGAATTGTAACCGGAGCCGCCAAAGCTCCTACTGTAGCACCTGCATTAAAAATACTGGTTGCAAAAGCTCTGTCTTTTTTAGGAAAATATTCTGCAGTTGTTTTAATTGCTGCAGGGAAATTTCCTGCTTCTCCTACTGCTAAAACGAAACGCGCAAAAATAAATAAAGCCACACTTACATTGATTACCAACGCTGTATCGCTTATTGTACTGATTATCTCTTTTGAACCATGAAAACTCACAAACCATTCTCCCGCAATAATTCCCGAAGTTGCAATTCCGCAGAAAGCGTGAAGACAAGCTCCAACAGACCAAATTCCAATTGCCCAAAGAAATCCTTTTTTAGTATCTAACCAATCTACAAATCTGCCTGCAAATAATAATGAAACTGCATAGAAAATAGAAAATAAAGCAGTGATATTTCCATAATCGTTATTGGTCCAGTGAAACTCTGGCGCAATAAAATCACTCCAGGTTAAAGAAAGTACTTGTCTGTCCAAATAATTAATTGTAGTTGCAAAAAACAATAATGCACAAATACTCCAACGGTATTTCCCTGTGGTTTTGAGACTCTGATTTACTGCAACGGTTTCGGTTTGATTCATAGTAAGTGGGTATTATAGTTTTATAATTTTTGGCAATCTTAAAAGACTATATTTACTGCTTTCTAAAAATAGCATAATCAATAAATTAACACCTTCAAAGAAAAACAATGTAATCGATTGCACAAATATAGTTTTTAATCTGTACAATCCAAATAATATTGTGTAAAAAAATAATTTAGTTCGTTAAAATAAACATATTATATAAAAAAAGGAATACAAAATTACACATTAAACAATATATTTGTTAAAAGCCAATAGGTGAAATTTATACTTTTGTTGGGGTAAAATTGTCCCAAAAGCCAACTTTAAGCAAACCAATTTTATGTATTTTTAAATTCTTCTGTTTATCGGTTGCATTTTCAAATACAAAAACATAAATATTTACAAAACAAATAATTACTATTTAAAGTGAAACACACCAAAACACAATCTTTAAGAACAATTACCTTGAGTTTTTTCCTTTTTTCTGGATTATTTTCTATAAGGGCACAAAATCAGACTATACCGCTTTGGAACAAAATCCCTGATGAAATAAAAGCAACCGATTACAAAGAAAAAGAAATCTTAAAAGACGGAAAATTGCAGAGCACAAGCCAAGTTTCTGTACCCACTTTGAGTATTTTTATTCCGAAAGAAGTAAAGCCAAATCAAACTGCTGTTGTAATTTGTCCGGGAGGCGGTTACACGCATTTAGCATTTGAAAAAGAAGGAACAAAAGTGGCAGAATGGTTCAATAGTATTGGAATTGCCGCTTTTGTTTTGAAATATAGAATGCCAACCGATCTCACTATGAAAAATAAAAGTGTTGGACCACTGCAAGATGCTCAGGAGGCTATTCGTTACGTGAGACAAAATGCAGCAAAATGGAATATTGATCCCAACAAAATTGGAATTTTAGGTTTTTCCGCGGGAGGTCATTTGGCTTCGACTGCTTCAACTCATTATGATGATAAGGTGTATGAATCGGCATACAAAGTAAGTGCGCGTCCTGATTTTTCTCTTTTGATTTATCCTGTAATCTCAATGGAAAACGAAATCACGCATAAAGGCTCTCAAACCAATTTGCTTGGAAATAATCCTTCAAAAGAGTTAATAGATTCTTTTTCGAATGAAAAGAAAGTAACTTCTAAAACCCCGCCCACTTTCTTAATTCATGCTACAGATGATACAGTCGTAATTCCAGAAAACAGTATCAATTATTATTTGGCATTAAAGAAAAATGGCGTTTCAGCCGAGATGCATGTATATGAAAAAGGTGGCCACGGATTTGGATTGGGAGTTGCTGATACTAGTAAATTTTGGACTAGAGATTGCGAAGAATGGCTTAAATCAAACGGATATAATTAAAAAAATAAAGGCAAAACTTTTAAAAGTTTTGCCTTTTATCAAAAAAAAAACAAAAAGGAATTAAAAAACTAATTTTAATATGTTTAAACAGCAACTTCTTGTTCTGTTGTATTTTTCACTTTAGGAACGGAAATTGCTTTAGTTGCCACTTTTGATTTTGCAGCAGGTTTCTTTTTGCCAAATTTCTGTTTTCCCCACCAGATAATAAATCCAGTAATGGGTAAGCTGGCAGAAATCAAACTAGCCAAAAATGCAATAATTTTTCCCGTAAGTCCAAGAACACTTCCAACATGAATATCATAATTCATACGTCTGATTTTGTCTGGAATATTGGCTTCAATATATTTTCCTGAAAAAGGGGTTTTAATCGAAATTTCTTTCAAAGTCTGCTGATCAAAACTATATCGGTCCATATTATAAAAGGTATGTCTCTGTTTATAAACAAAAGCACCAATCGGATCTGCAGGTTTCGCAGGAATGCTGATCATAATTCCGGCTGCCTGAGGATTTTCTTTTTTTAGATTCATTAAAACTTTATCGGCTGTTGTAATATTAAATGCTGTTACGTGGGTGGTATCAGATTTTGGAGATTCACGATTCTCAACCAAAGGTTTTCCTCCAGATGTTACCCAATATAAAGATTTGCTCCACCATCCGAAACTCCAAACTAAGCCTGTTACGGCAATAAAAAACAGAAATATGCAGCTGTAAAAACCAAATACATTGTGCATGTCATAATTGACACGTTTAAAGCTGGCATCCCATTTTATTTTAAAACTTTTATCAATAATAGACTTAATCCATTTTGTGGGCCACCATAAAACAATACCTGAGATCAGCAAAACAACAAAGATTAAAACTGCGACTCCGACAATGGGTCTCCCAATATCATAAGGAAGCCATAAAGCACGATGTCCGTTTAAAATCCATCTGAAAAAATCTGGCGATTCTCCTCTAGTAAAAGTTTTTACATGTAATATATCTCCCGTATACGGATTCATGTAAACACTTATAAAAGTTCCTTGCCTTCTTCCGCCTTTACGCTTTTCGCCCTTTCCTTTTCCTTTTCCTTTTCCTTTTTCTTTTTCGTTGTACTGAGCTTTTAATTCTGATTTTCCTTTTGCATTTTGATTATTAGCAACATCTTTTCTTGCTTTTTTATGCTCTCCTTTTTCCCCACGATCTCCCTTTTCACTCTCTTCTTTTTTCTCCACAAAATAACCAACAATAGCCGCTTCATCTTTTCCGCCAAAAGTCACGCTGGTTGCTTTTTTGTCTTTCATTTTTTTATCAGCAATCGAGACTAATTGCGAAGGCAGTAAAAATGCTTCTTTCTGAGGTTTTACAAAACGCCAGTCTTCAATACAATCTTTTATTTCATTTTCAAAAACATAAATACAGCCTGTAAGACTGACAATGACCACAATGATTCCAGATGCTAGACCAAGCCACAAATGCAGCCAAGCCATAATACGCTTAAAAAGCGACTTTTTACTTTTTTTCTTATTATTTGGTTTTGAAGAAGAAAACATAATTGGATAGATAAATAGGATAAATAAAAAAACCGCAAGTACTCATAAAAAAGCACTTACGGTAAAAAAATATTAGTATTTTAATTTTTGGATTGCAGTAATTTGTCCGCCTTCAACTTTCATACCTTTTGTCGCAACGGCAGTTGTACCGTTGATTGAGTAAATCCAGTTTCCGTCAGGAGTATTGATACCTACAATTGCAGAATTTCCGTCTTCTGAAGTAATATTATAACGGCTAGTTACAGAAGTTAAAGTAGCTGGGGCATTTGTTACCCATGTAAATGTTTGGTTGTAAACGTCTGCGATTGCCATTTTAACTGCACCATTGTTTTTACCCACATTTCCATACATTAACAATAAGAATTTACCTTTCGAAATATAAGTAGTAGAAGAAATTTTATATCCACCAGATTTTTCCTGAACGTTAAAGAAATAAGATTTGTCAAATTCTGTAGTTCCTTTTTTGATTCTCACAATCGCAGAAGGTTTTGTAGAAGTCATCACAGCGTTGCTAGTAGCAATTGCTCCAGAGAAACCGTAAGCGTCTCCGTTTTCGTCTTGGAATAATCCGTTTGTGAAATAAGCCCCTAAATAACTGGTACGGTTATCTTTGATTACTTTTTCTAATTTCAATTCTGGATAGTTGTAAACCGCAACCCATGTACTATCTGGATTTGCAGTACCAAAATTGTCTACTCCGTCTCCTTTGATACTCATATAAGGCATATACACTTTATCTCCCACCTGAGTCGCCCAAGTAAAGAAAGCTCTTTCTCCGTTTCCAGCCAATTTTTTAGTGTCTTGCTGTGCTTCGCCAGTAATAAGCGATTTTTCAGCGTCGATTTTGTACATAGAAGCGATAGATGCACCGCTCCTTGGAACTTTGATCGTCAAAATATCTTTGTTTACAGCAGCAAATACGTGTACTGTTTCTGCTTGGAAATCAGATTTTTTAACCAATTTTCCTTCAGCATTTAAATTATAAGTTGTTACAGCTCCAGGATTTCCTTGCCCGTAAAGCAAACTAAAGAAGTTATTTTGCGCTGTAATGTAATAACGATATGTTCCATCCTGCTCCAATCCGTTTCCTGTGGTGGTAATAGAACCTGTAGACACATCATCTGCAGTTAATAAATAATCTGCAATTCCCGCTGCTCCAGTTGTTGCAGTAATAATATATTTCGTTTTTCCTGTATCAGTTCCGCCGCCAGTTTCTCCTCCTGATTTATCTGAATCACTGCTGCAAGAAAAAACTGTAAAGGCTAAAACAGCTGATAATAAAGCTAATGTTGTACTTTTTTTCATTG
>Ga0307416_100001294_pt1 | contig 13497 bp, 10 predicted proteins | sample DK1Cmetagenome_2_FD_203821 | JGI IMG/M metagenome (GOLD analysis project Ga0307416, IMG submission 203821) | Maize rhizosphere microbial communities from greenhouse at UC Davis, California, United States - DK15-C-3 | ecosystem: Host-associated > Plants > Roots > Rhizosphere > Soil | place...
GTCCGACCGCATGGCGAGAGAGGGCCTGTGCCGTGGCGAACCGCCAACTCAGCGCGCAGGAGTGGGACAGGTTCGTCGGAGCCGGCATGCCTCACGAGCCGCTGTGCCGGACGGCATAACCGACTTCGGGAGGTGATGGGCGGCGCATGGGCGCCGCCTGCGAAGAATGGCATGCGTCACCGCGTCAACTGCGTTGGGGTTTCGGACGGCCGGTTATCCGCTGGCCAGGTATTGGTGGACGAACTGGACGGCGATGGCGCCGGCGCCCACGGCGGACGCCACGCGCTTGACGGATCCGTGGCGCACGTCGCCGACGGCGAAGACTCCGGGAAGGCTCGTCTCCATCGGTAGCGGCAGACGGCGCAACGGCCACCCGGCCGGCCGCCGCCCGTCGTCGAGCAGATCGAGCCCGGTCAGGATGTACCCGCGGCTGGTGCGCAGGACGTCGTCGCCCAGCCACCCGGTGTGCGGGTCGGCACCGATCATGATGAACAGCGCCGCCGCGCTCCTGCGGGTCGTCGTACCGTCGGTCGACCGCAGCGTCAGACCCTCCACCCGGTCCTCGCCGTGCACGGCACTGACCTCGGTACACGGCAGCACCGTCACGTTCGCGGTGTAGCCGATCTGCTGCACCAGATAATCGGACATGCTGCGGGCCAGCGAGTCGCCACGCATCACGATCGTGACCTGTGCGGCGTAGGTGGCGAAGTGCAGTGCCGCTTGCCCGGCCGAGTTCCCGGCCCCGGCGACGAAGACCTCCAGCCCGGTCATTGCCTTGGCCTCGGTGACTCCCGCGCCGTAAAACACGCCGACGCCGACGAAGTCCTCGGCGCCGGGCATGTCGAGGCGCCGGTAGGCGATCCCGGGCGCCAGCACCACCGCGCGGCTGGTCGCCTCCGTGCCGTCGGCCATGGTCAGCACCCGGTGCGGCCCGGCGCCCCGTAGCCCGCACGCCTCGTTGTAGACGAACGTCGTACCGAATTCCCAGGCCTGTTGGCCGGCGCGCCGGGCCAGTTCCCGACCGCTGACGCCCCGCGGAAAGCCCAGATAGTTGCGGATCAGCGAGCTGGTCCCGGCCTGACCGCCCTGGGCCTCGGACTCCACGACGCAGACGCGCAGCCCCTCGGACGAACCGTAGACGGCGGCGGCGAGACCGGCCGGACCGGCGCCGACGATCGTTAGGTCGTACACCGTAGGTTCGGCTGTTGTCCTGCCACCCACGGCGCGCGCCAGGTCGCCGATTGAAGGGTCGACGAAGGTCCGGCCGTCCCACAGCACGACCACCGGCAACCGTGAGCCGTCCAGATGAGCATCCCGCAGAATCTGGCGCCCTCGCTCGGAGTCGTCGGTGTAGAAGCCGAGCGGCACCTGGTTGCGCACCAGCCGGTCGCGCAGCTCATGAGAGCGTGCCGACCACTGCGCTCCGACGATCGTGACCGCCTCGAACGAGGGCGGGTCGGCGGTACGCACCCACGCGCTCAGCATCCCGGTGATCTGCGGATAGAACGTCTCATCGGGGTGACCCCAAGGTACGAGGAGAAAGTCATCGATCTGGCCGAGCGCCAGAGGCCTCAGCACCGCGTCCGACGGGCCGGGGCGCAGGGGCAGGACGAGCAGCCGCTGGGCGCACGAATGCGACCGGTGCACCTGGACGAACAACGAACAATCGACCGGATCCGGGCGGCGGTGCGCCGCGATCACCAGTGCCACCGCAGCGTTGCGCCCGCCGAGTCGATCCAGCGTCGCGAGGCAAGCCTCCGCCGAGATCTCCGGAACAATCGCGTACTCATTGCCGAAGCGAATGGAGAGCGCGTCGTGCAGCGCCCGCCGCCCGGCGTCGTCCTCGTCCACCACGACGATGATCGGCTTTCCCACCGGGCCCTCCTCAGCTGTCCTGACGGCTTGCCGCGGCGGCCGGGCCATACCTGCCGCGCGCGGGGCGCGCACGGCGACCTGACCGGTGAAGCACCACAACCAGTTCTCACCCGCAGACGCCTTCAGCATGGCCGTCGCCGATCCCGCTCCGCATCGCGTAGACGAGCGGTCTCAGGCGACCCGGATGAGCGGAGCTGAGCCGGCGGTCGGTCCCTGACCGCAGGCAGGCGGCTGTCGGTGCCCCTGCAAGCCGTTGCAGGATGTCCCGCTTGGAGATCGCGGACGCGGGCAGCTCCTCGGCGGCACCCTGGCCCAGCGATTGCAGGTACGACTGAGTCACCGACCCGATCGCTAGATCCGTCCAAGCCATCTCAACCGCTACCGCGGACGGGTGCCGATCGACGCGAGCGTGGCGGCGAACATGTCGGGCTGCTCGATGTGTGGCGCATGGGCGGCGCCGTCGATCACGTGGAGGGGCCAGCCATGGCGCGCTGCCGCCTCGTCGCCGACGGAGAGCGGGACCATGCGGTCGTGACGTCCCCACAGCAAGGTGGTCGGCGTAGTGATGTGGTCGAGGTCGGCCCCGGGTACTTGCTTGGTTCCTGCGGCAAGTAGCCGATTCATCGTCTTCTTGACGTGGGCCAGTCCGGCCTGTCGACGGGTGTAGGCATCGAATGCCGCGAACCAGGCGGGGTCGAGGCGACGGGTGGCGTCGAGGTCGAGCAGGGCGAAGCGATCAAGTCGCTCAGCGTTGGCGACGGTCGGGCGGATCGAGAAGCGCAGGCCGGCGTAGCGCAACCTGACCGGCATCCGATACCGGCCGACGGCGGGCACGCCGTAGAGGACAAGGTGGGCGAGGGCCTCGCTACGGCGGGTGGCGAAGCGCGCCGCGAGACCACCGACCAAGGAGTGCGCCACGAGCGTCGGGCGGCCGAGACCGGTCACCGCCATCAGGTCAACGAGCCAACGGTCGAAACTTCGGTCCAGGCGGTCGACCGGCTCGGACTCGCCGAGGCCCGGCAGGTCAGGGACTACTACCCGGTACCCGTCGGCCAGGCGGCGCGCCGCGGGCGCCCACATCGCCCCGCCGCATTCGATGCCACCATGCAGCAGCAGCAGCGGCGGTCCGGCACCGACCTCCCACACACCCGTGGCGACACCTGCCACATCAATGGTCTCCGTGGTGGCGGCCAGGCCGGTGAGCATCTCCTCACGCACCGTGCAACTTCCCATGCCAGGAATGTTTCAGGGATTTGCCGACCACGCGCATCGTTCAAATCCACCAAACACGATCGATGCGAAGCGATGGTCAATACTGACCACCCCCCGTCAAGGGGCCATGCTAGGAGGCATGGCGCTCGCCGCCACAAACGATGAGACGCCCCCTTTGCCGACGATGTGCCGGCTGATCACGACGCACGCCGGGCAGCCTGAGGCGTAAGGCCTAGACACGCCGGCAACGTCCGGTGGTGGCAATGCGACGAGCGCGGAGTGGGCACCCGTCCCGCCACGCCGCAAAAGCCCTCGGCCCTTGCTTTCTCCTATCGACATTCGATAGATTGCCATCGCCACTCGATGGAAGGACGGCCCATGGGGAAGCTGACAGTGGGTGCGCTGCGCGCCGTGCTCGTGGTGGTGCTCGCCGGCACCGTGTTCGTACAGGTATCGATGGTGTGGGCGTTGGCCAGCGACCCGGAGAAGGGGTCGCTCCCGCTCACCCCGCTGCGCGTGATCACCATCCTGGGCATGGTGTCGGTCCAGGTCGCGCTGGTCTGCGTATGGCGGCTGGTGACGATGGTGCGACGCGGAACCGTGTTCTCTCACGCCGCCTTCCGGTACGTGGACATCATGATCGGCGCGATCGTGGCGGCTGCCCTCGTGTGGTTCGCCGTTACGGCACTCAATGCGCCGGGCCAGCGGGCCGACCCCGGCGTCACGCTCATCATGGGCGGGGTCGGCGTGGCCATCCTGGGGGTCGCGCTCATCGTGCTCGTGCTGCGGATGCTGCTCGCCCAGGCCGTCGCGCGCGATGTCGAAGCGGCGCAGATGCAGGCCGAGTTGAACGAGGTGATCTAATGCCGATCACCGTCGACATCGACGTGATGCTGGCCAGGCGGAAGATGTCCGTGGGCGAGCTCGCGGACCGCGTCGGGATCACGCCCGCCAACCTGGCGGTACTCAAGAACGGCCGCGCCAAGGCGGTGCGCTTCGCAACGCTCGCCGCCCTCTGCGAGGTGCTCAAGTGCCAGCCGGGCGACCTGCTGCGCTGGGAGGCGGAGGACGCCGCGGGCGGATGAGCCTGGCGCCTGGGGTCCGGGGTGTCGGTGTCGTCCGGCCGCAACCGCTTCCGGACTGTCCTCGCAGGAGGATCACGGCGTCAAGCCGGCCCAGCGGCTGCCGTCCCTCGGCGGCCACCATCTCCAGGTGCCCGCCTCGGCAACGGTGAAGTCGCGCAGCCCGCCCCCAGGACCAGAGGCGGCCGCGACGCGCGTACCGATCATCGAGCCACGTCGCCTCTCAGGGCACGGCACGCCAGGCGTCCACCCGATCGCGGGCGGTAGTAGCTCTTGCTGTCACGGTCGGGGTGACCAAGACTATGCGCCATGCATGCGACGCCGGTCCCCGATGTGGACGGCTCGCGCCGCCTCGCGGTCGGCGCCTCGGATGCGGGCGACTCCCGGCGGGCCGGTGCGGACGCTGCGCGGGCCGCCGTCGCGGGCGGCGACGCCGCGCTGCTCATCGTCTTCTGCTCGGCGCTGCACGACCCGGAGGCCGTGCTGGCCGGGATCGGATCGGTCGCCGCGGGTACGCCGCTCATCGGCTGCTCGACGACCGCCGTGATCGCGCCCGGCCACTCCCCCGCCGAGCCGGGCGTGGTGGTGGTGGCGTTCGGCGGGCCGGGCTTCTCGGTCACCACCGGGATCAGCCGGGACGTCGACGGGCGCCAGCGGGACGCCGGGATCGAGGTGGCCGGCTGCGTCACCGGCCTGGCCGACCGGCCGCACCAGGCGCTGGTGGTGCTCACCGACGGTCTGGTCACCGGGCCGGAGGAGGTGGTGGCCGGGGCGTACGCCGTCGTGGGCGCGAGCATGCCGATGGTCGGCGGCGCGTCCTGCCCGGATCCGGCGGCCGGCCGGACCTTCCAGTTCCACGGCGGCGAGGTCGTCCACCGGGCGGTGGTCGGTGCGGCGATCGGGTCCGACGCGCCGTTCGGTGTCGGTCTGCGGCACGGGTGGCGCAAGGTGGGCGAGCCGATGATCGTCACCAAGAGCAACCGCAACGAGGTGTACACCCTGGACGATCGGCCCGCGGTGGAGGCGTACCTGCGCCGGCTCGGGGCGCCGCCGGCGGCATTCGCCGATCCGGCGGCGTTCGAGCGGTTCGCCGAGTCCCGGCCGATCGGGGTCCGCAGCCGCAGCGGCGAGGTGGTCCGCAACGTCGGATCCTCGGCCCGGCTGGCCGATGGCTGGCTGTCGTCGTCCGGCGAGGTGCCCGAGGGCGGGCTGATCTGGCCGATGGAGGGCGACGCCGGCACGGTGCTGCAGGCCGCCGGTGACGCCTGCGCGGACGCGGCGGCGGGACTGGGCGGCCGTACGCCGCTTGGGCTGATCGCCTTCGACTGCGAGACCCGCGCCCGGTTCCTGGGCGCCGACGGCCGGCGGGAGGAGGTGGCGAGGATGGCGGCGCACGCCGGACCGGCCCCGCTCGCCGGGCTGTACACCTGGGGCGAGATCGCCCGTACCAAAGGCATCAACGGCTTCCACAACCAGACGCTGGTCGTCCTCGCGGTGGGCTGACATGGCACCGTCCGCGACCGCGCTCGCCACCCAGCAACTGGCCGAGTTCCTCGCCGTCGTCTCGGAGGTGTCCGACGCCCCGACCGCCATCCGGGTGGCCGCGGAACGCGCGGCGCGGGCGCTGGAGGCCGAGGTCGGCGTGGTGCTCGGCGCCGACGGCGTGCTCAGCGCGGTGGGCTTCCCGTTGGGCCGTACGCCGGACGCCGTGCTCGGTGAGGTGGCTCGCGGCCAGCGACGGCGGCTGGATGTGCCGGGCGCCGGCGCCTGCCACACGGCCGTCGCGCCGATCGCCGGCCGACTGCACGGTCACCTGCTGGTGGCGCGCTCGGGCGACGACGGCTTCACGGTCGACGAGGCCAGTCTGCTGCGCGGCATGGCGCGCGTACTCGAATTGACCGTCGCCCGGCTGGACACCCTGGAAGCGGAACGCACGCGCGCCGCCGAGAACGCCGGCCTGCTGACCGCCCTGCGCGACCGGCACCGCCTGCTCGAGGAGCTGTCCACGATCCAGCGGGCGATCGCCCGCCAGGAACCGTTCGCGTTGATCCTGGATGCGATCGTCCGGGGAGCGCAGGACCTGCTCGGCGACGACGCGGCCGGGCTACGGCTGCGCGACCCGGACGATCCGGGGATGACGATCCTGCACGCGAGCCGCGGCCTGCCGCCCGAGCTGGCCCGGCGGGTGTGGCGCACCCGGGTCGAGGACGCCGGCGCGGCCGGGCTGGCGATGATGCGCGACGATCTGGTCGCGCTGGAGGAGGACCGGGGCGAGCATCTGCACTCCACGATGGCGGCGCCGGTGCATGAGAACGGTGTGGTGGTCGGCGGTCTGGTGGTCGGCTCGGTGCAGCCGCGGCGTTACGGCGAGCGCGAACAGGAGACCTTGCGGGTCTTCGCCGATCACGTGAGTCTCGCGGTGAGCGATCACAAGACCCGCGAGAAGGTGTACGAGGCGCACCACGACGCGTTGACCGGCCTGGCCAGCCGGGCGTTGTTCCTGGAACGCCTCGAGCACAGCCTGGCCCACGCCGCCCGGCAGCGTACCCAGCTGGCGGTGCTGTTCATCGACCTCGACCGGTTCAAGATCGTCAACGACTCGCTCGGCCACGCCGCCGGCGACGCGCTGCTCATCGAGGTGGCGAACCGGCTGCAATCGTGCCTGCGGCTCACCGACACGGCGGCCCGGCTGGGCGGCGACGAGTTCGCGGTGGCGCTGTTCGACGTCGGCGAGCAGGAGGCGCCGAAGATCGCCCGGCGCATCCTCGATCTTCTGCAGGAGCCGTTCCAGGTGCTCGGCAAGGAAGTGTTCGTCGACGCGAGCATCGGCATCAGTTTCGGCGGCGCCGGCGACCGTGCCGGCGACGAGCTGATCCGGGCCGCTGACCTGGCGATGTATCAGGCCAAACGCAACGGCAAGGGCCGGTACGAGACGTTCGAACCCGCCATGCAGGACCGGCTGCTGCGCACCCTGGACCTGGACACCGACCTGCGCCGGGCCGTCGAGCGCGACGAGTTCGTCCTGCTCTACCAGCCGATCCTCGACCTGGACGACGGGCGGATCCGGGCCGCGGAGGCGCTGGTGCGATGGCGCCACCCGGAGCGGGGCATCGTCTTCCCCGGCGACTTCCTGCCGCTGGCCGAGGAGACCGGCCTCATCGTGCCGATCGGCGGCTGGGTGCTGCAGGAGGCCTGCCGGCAGGCGGCGCACTGGAACACCGGGCGGGCCGGACCTGAGCCGCTGACCGTGAGCGTGAACCTGTCGGCCCGCCAGCTGCATCTGCCCGGCCTGCCGAACGTCGTGGGGCAGGTGCTCAGCGACACCGCGCTCGACCCGGCTTGCCTGATCCTGGAGATCACCGAGTCGCAGCTCCTGCACGACACCGACGTGATGATCTCCCGGCTGCGCGACCTCAAGAAGCTGGGCCTGCGGCTCGCGCTCGACGACTTCGGCACCGGGTACTCGTCGCTGGGGCATCTGCGCCGGTTTCCGATCGACATGATCAAGATCGATAAGTCGTTCGTGGCGGAGATGATGACCGGGCACGAGCAGGCCGCGCTGGCCCGGGCGGTGGTGCAGCTCGGCCGTACGCTGCGCCTGACCGTCGTCGCGGAGGGCATCGAGACCGCGGAGCAGCTGGGGCAGTTGCGCGAGGCCGGCTGCCAGCTCGGCCAGGGCCACCTCTTCGCGGCGGCGCTCGGCCCGGCCGAGCTGGCTTCGCTGGCCGCGGGGCCGTCGCCCGAACGGGCGTACTGACCGCTGCGCTGCCCATCAACTCCATTCCAGCAGAACCGGCCGGCGCAACGAAGGTCGACGGACGGACCTTTGTGCGTGAAGATCGGTTCCATGGATCTACGTGCGCTCGGCCACAGTCCCGAGGAGTTCGAGCGAGAGCTGCTGAGCAACCTGTACTACCAGCGCGGCACGACGATCGAGTCGGCCAGCAGGCGGGACGTCTACGAGGCCCTCGCGGTCACGGTGCGGGATCGGTTGGCTGCACGGCGTGCCCGTACGGCGGCGGCGCATTACCAGGCGAATCCCCGCTGGGTCTATTACCTGTCTGCCGAATACATGCTGGGCCGGCAGCTGTGGCAGAACCTGCTCTACACCGGTACCGAGGATCTGGCCCGTTCCGTCCGTGCGGATTTCGACGAGATCGCCGAATTGGATGTCGAGCCGGGTCTCGGCAACGGCGGCCTGGGCCGGCTCGCCGCCTGCCTGCTCGACTCGCTGGCCACCCTGGATGTGCCCGCGGTCGGCTACGGCATCCGCTACGACCTGGGCATCTTCCGGCAGACCTTCGTCGACGGCGCGCAGGTCGAGCTCCCGGACGATTGGGCGTTCGAGGGCAACCCGTGGGAGTTCCGGGCTCCGGACGATCGCGAGGTGGTCGGCTTCTACGGCACGGTTTTCCCGACCGACGGCCCGACCCGCCGCCGTCGCTGGGAGCCGGCCGAGACCGTGCTCGGCGAACCGAGCCACATGCTGGTCCCCGGCTACGGCACCGCGACGGTGAACATCGTCCGGCTGTGGCGGGCCCGCGCCGCCCGCGGGTCGTTCGACCTAACCCGTTTCGCCCGCGGCGAGTACGCCGACGCGGTGCAGGAGGTCGTCCGCTCGGAGAACATCAGCAAGGTGCTGTATCCGGACGACAGCACCGAATCCGGCCGCGAGCTGCGCCTGAAGCAGCAATACTTCCTGGTCTCCTGCTCCCTGCGGGACATCATCCGCCGGTTCCGCCTGCGCAACAGCGACTGGGGCGTGTTCGCCGACAAGACCACGATCCAACTCAACGACACGCACCCCGTGCTGGCCATCCCGGAGCTCATCCGGATCCTCGTCGACGAATACGAGCTGGACTGGGACCGGGCCTGGGACATCACCCGGCGCACGTTCGGCTACACCTGCCACACGCTGCTGCCGGAGGCGCTGGAGACGTGGCCGGTCGCGATGCTGGGACGCCTCCTGCCGCGCCATCTCGAGATCATCTACGCGATCAACGAAGACTTCCTGCGCGAACTGGAACAGCGGTACCCCGGCGACGCCGACCGGGTCCGTCACATGTCGCTGATCCAGGAGGAGCCCGAGCGCCGGATCCGGATGGCGCACCTGGCCGTGGTCGGTGCGCACGCCGTCAACGGCGTCGCCGAGTTGCATTCTCGGCTGCTCGCCGAGACCACGCTGCGGGATTTCGCCGAGCTGTGGCCGGCGAAGTTTCACAACGTCACCAACGGCATCACCCCGCGGCGTTTCCTGCGGATCGCGAATCCGTCGCTGTCCGACCTGATCACCGAAGCGCTCGGCAGTGAGTCCTGGCTGACCGATCTGGAGCAGTTGAAGGGTCTCGAGCCGTTCGCCGACGACCCGGGGTTCCGCGAGCGGTGGCGGCAGATCAAGCGACACAACAAGACCCGTCTGGGTACGGACCCGGACGCGCTCACCGATGTCATCATCAAGCGGTTCCACGAGTACAAGCGGCAGATGCTCAAGCTGCTGCACGTGATCACCATGTACCAGCGGATCCGGGACGGGGTGACGCAGCCGCCGCGCACCGTCGTCTTCAGCGGCAAGGCGGCGCCCGGCTACTGGGCGGCCAAGGAAGTCATCCGGCTGATCAACGCGGTCGCCGGCGTGGTCAATGCGGACCCGCTGGTCGCGCCGTACCTGACCGTGCTCTTTCCGCCCGACTACAACGTGACCCTGGCGGAGCTCATCATCCCGGCGGCCGACTTGTCCGAGCAGATCTCGCTCGCCGGCAAGGAGGCGTCCGGCACCGGCAACATGAAGCTGACGCTCAACGGCGCGTTAACGATCGGCACGCTGGACGGCGCCAACATCGAGATCCGCGACCGGGTGGGCGCCGAGAACTTCTTCCTGTTCGGCCTGGACGCGGCGCAGGCGGCCGAGCTGCAGCACGGCAACTACCAGCCTCGCGGCTACTACGAACGAGACGCCGAGCTACACGGGGCCATCGACGCGATCGCGACGGGCGCCTTCTCGCGCGGCGACACCGGAGCCTTCGCCGGCCTGCTTGCAACGTTGCTGGGCCGAGACGACTACCTGACCCTGGCCGATTACCGGTCCTATGTCGACACTCAAGACCTGGTGAACAAGGCCTGGCTGGATCCGGACGAATGGAGCAGGATGTCGGTGCTGAACACCGCGCGCAGCGGCTTCTTCTCCGCCGACCGCACGGTCACCGAGTACTGCCAGAGGATCTGGCATACCGACCCGGTCAGCGTTCCATGACCAAACGCCGATCCGGCTGCGCCGAGGGGCACCCGCGGGGCCTTTGTCGTAAGTGATCAGGCTCTCCCGGGCCGTCCGGTGACAACTAGCATGAGGCAATGGGACGACGGCCCACGATCTACGACGTCGCGCGCGAGGCGGGCGTGGCGGCGTCCACCGTGTCCCGGGCGTACGCGCGGCCGGGCCGGGTCAACACCGACACGGCCCGCCGGATCTTCGAGGCGGCGGAGCGCCTGGGCTACCGGTCGGACCGCCTCGGTGGGCACCACCTCGACGGCCGCAGCGTCAGCGGGGCGATCGCGCTCGTCATCGCCGACGTCACCAACCCCTTCTACGGCGAGATCATCATGGGCGCCTACGAGGCCTCGAGGGAGGCCGGGTACCAACTGGTCCTCTCGCACACCAACGAGTCCCCGGAGGAGGAGCGCCGGACCATCGAGCACGAGCTGGCCCACGTCGACGGCATCGTCATCGCCAGCTCCCGGATGTCCGACTCGGCGCTGCGGATGATGGCCAAGCAGCGGCCGATGGTGCTGCTGAACCGGATCCTGCCGGAGGCCAGCTGCGTGGTGAGCGACCAGCAGCGTGGGGTCCGCCGGGCCGCCGAGCACCTCGGCGCGCTGGGCCACGAGCAGCTCACCTACGTGGCCGGGCCGGAGAACAGCTGGTCCGATGGCATGCGGTGGCGGGCGTTGCGGGAGGCCGCGGCGGAGCTCGAGCTGGACGTGCGGCGCATCGGGCCGCACGAGCCGACGGTGCTCGCCGGGCTGAGCGCGGCCCGCCGGGTGGCGCAGGTGGAGGCCACGGCGGTGGTGGCGTACAACGACGCGCTCGCCATCGGCGTGCTCAAGGGACTGCGCAAGCTGGGCGTCGCCGTGCCCGAGCAGGTGAGCGTGGTCGGCTTCGACAACATCATCTTCGACGAGCTGGTCGAGCCGTCCCTGACCACCGTCGCGGCCCCGCTGTACCGGATGGGCCTGACCGGAGTGCAGCACTGCATCGCGCTGGCCCACGGCGCCCGGCCCGGCAGCACGCCGCTGGTGCTGCCGGTGCGTCTGGTGGTCCGCCAGTCGACTGCACACCGCAGACGACGCCGGCTGTCGGCATAAGTGTCGGGGGTCAGGCTCGGCCCGCCAGGGTGCGCTGGGCCCATTCGTACGAGATGCGGTGCGACTCGCGTTTGGATTCCACGCTCGGCTCGTCCACCTCGATCATGAAGTCGCCGTCGTAGCCGTCGGGGACCGCGGCCAGCACCGCGTCGAGGTCGATCGCGCCCCGGCCGGGCTCGGCCCACAGCCGCTTGGTCTGCTGCACCTCGTGGTAACTCATGCCGGCGCGGCTGTCCGGCGCCAGAAAGTCGGGGAAGCAGTCCTTGATGTGGATGCCGCCCATCCGATCGGCGTACCGGCGGATGAATGCCGCCGGTTCGATCCCGGCCCAGCGCAGATGCCCGGTGTCCGGCCCGAAGCCGATGACGTCCGGGCCGAGGTCGTCGAGCAGTCGCACGATCTCCTCCTCGGTCTCGAAGACGCCGCCGACGTGCGAGTGGTGCAGCGGCCGCAGCCCTTCGGCCTGCAGCGCGCGGCACACCGTGCCGCAGTTGTCGATCGCCCGGTCCAGCCGGCCGGCGTCGAACCCGGCTCCGACCGCGGGTTGGGCCATCCGGGCGGGCACGGCCATGGACGAGATCATCGTACGGTCGAGACCCAGGGCCACCTGATCCGCGGCGAATCGCTTCGCCCGCTCCACCTCCTGCGCCATGTCCACCGTCTCGTCGAACGGCGAGCTGAACAGGCTCAGCGCCGGCGCCAGGCCGTACCCGCCGATCCAGTCCGCATAGTCGGACGCGCTCATGCCGTCGGGCACGTCGGCCTTGACCGCGGTGAAGCCGATCTCCTGGAAGTCGCGGAACGCCTCGTCGAACACCTCCCGGGTCTTGCCGGCCCGGCTCCAGTACGGGATCGGGTTGGCAGCGATTCTCCCGGGTTTCCTCATGTAGTGCGGCGAAGCCGCCTCGGCAGCTCTGCTCACGACAGTTTCACCGGCTTCCCGGTCCGGGCCGACTCGTACGCGCCGGTGATGACGCCGATCGACTGCCGGTTCGTCTCCAGGTCCACCCGCAGCGTCTCGGTTCCGTCCAGCGCGCCGAGGAAGTTGAGGTACTGCAGCCGGTGGGCGTCGGAGAGCTGGCCGGGGTTGCTGCTCGCGGTGGCGCCGGCCGCCGCGCCGGAGACCGACTGGGTGGTGCCCATCAGCCGCTCCTCCGGTTCGGTGCCGGCCGGGGTGGCGTGGAAGAACGCCAGCTCGTCGTCGTCGATCACCGCCGAACCGCGGTCGCCGTGCACCTGCAGCCGCGCGGACAGCCCCGGATACGCCGCCGTGGTGGCGTGCAGCACGCCGAGCGCGCCCGACTCGAACCGGACCACGCCGGTCGCCACGTCCTCCACCTCGATCCGTTCGTGCGCGAGCGTCCCGGTGTACGCGAACACCTCGACCGGCCGGCCCAGCGCGGCGACCAGCAGGTCGACCGTGTGCACGCCCTGGTTCATCAGCGCGCCGCCGCCGTCCAGGTCCCAGGTGCCGCGCCAGTCGCCGGAGTCGTAGTAGCTCTGCCCCCGCCACCAGTCGATCGACGCGATCCCGGAGGTGAGCCGGCCCAACTCGCCGCGCTCGATGGCCGCGAGCGTGGTTTCGGTGGCCGGGTCGAAGCGGTGCTGCGAGATGACCGTGACCAGCGTGCCGGCCTTCTGCTGGGCGTCGATGATCTCGTCGGTCTTCTGCACCGTGATCTCGGCCGGCTTCTCCACGATGACGTGCTTGCCGGCGGCCAGCGCCTCGATCGCCACCTCGGCGTGCCGGCCGGTCGGCGTGCACACCGCGACGATGTCGACGTCCTCGGCCGCCAGCGCCTCGGTCAGCGACCGGTACGGCCGGCCGCCGCGCTCGGCGGCAAGCTGCTCGGCGCGCTCCATCTCGAGGTCGGCCACGGCGACCAGCCGCAGGCGGTCGGCCAGCTGGCTGATCACCAGGCCGTGCTGCTTGCCGATGACTCCGGCGCCGACCAGTGCGATGCTGCGA
>Ga0307416_100001295_pt1 | contig 13482 bp, 10 predicted proteins | sample DK1Cmetagenome_2_FD_203821 | JGI IMG/M metagenome (GOLD analysis project Ga0307416, IMG submission 203821) | Maize rhizosphere microbial communities from greenhouse at UC Davis, California, United States - DK15-C-3 | ecosystem: Host-associated > Plants > Roots > Rhizosphere > Soil | place...
ATTTGCGACATTTGCTGCTCGCAGCTGTTCCCCCCGAGCGCCTCCTACGGTTACGCTCGCTCGATCCTGACCGCTATCAATGGGTTTCTGGGACCGGTTGGCCGGACTCCGTCGACGCGATCCGGGCTAAGCCGGTGGAAATGGCTGTGGTCGATCCCCTCCTCGGCGGCCAGGCGCACGGAATCGAGCGAATTCGTTTACTTTTCCCCTCGCTGCCACTTCTCATTTACACCGAGCTTGCTCCCGCAACGGCATCTGTCCTGTTGCAGCTCGGACGCGCGGGGATCAGACGGGTGGTGTTTCATCGGTTCGAGGATGCTCCGGCATCGCTCCGAAGCGCCATCCAGGCGGAGTTGGAGCAGAGCGCTTCACAGCAGGTTATGCAGGCCCTTGGCAGCGCGCTGCAAGAGCTTCCCCGGGAGATGATGCGGGCCCTCGAGGCGATGCTCCACGCCGGTGACGATACCCCGACGGTGACAGCATTGGCGGCGCGAGCGCAGTTGACCCGCAGAACCTGTGAGCGTTGGTTTACCAAGGTGGGATTGCCGTCACCTCGAATGGTGATGGTGCTGACGCGGCTACTCTACGCTCATCGTCTCTTGCTGGATCCTGGCTACACGGTAGAAGACGTCGCACTCAAGCTCGGCTACAGCAAGACCAAGACATTGCAAATGCATCTCCGCGCGGTATTCGGACAAACAGCCGGCGAGCTGCGGGTTTCTCTGTCCTCGGAAGAGGCCCTCATGGTCGTCACAGAGCGGTATCTCACTCCATTGACTCAGGTGGCCAGCTGAAGACCCGGCGGATCCTCATCGTTGACGACGAGCCCACTCTGCGCAGCACTTTGGAGAGGGCTCTGAAGACCTTCAACTACAAGGCTGTCTCCGTTGCCGATCCGCACTCAGCCTATCAATTGCTGGATGAGTCGAGCTTCGATCTCGTTCTGCTCGATCTTCGCCTGCCTCAAATGGCAGGAGATACGTTTTTCCTGGCCATTGTGCGGCGCTGGCCGCGGTTGCTGCGTCGCGTCATTCTGATGAGCGGCGCTCCCCCGCTCGAGCAAGAACAGTGGCCACCCGAGCTGGCAGCGTGCCCGATCCTGCCCAAACCATTTGGGCTCGATACGCTCGGGAAGCTGGTGGAAAGTGTGCTGGCGAAGGCAGACGCTGAACCCGAACTTCGGGAAGGAAACGGTCAGGCATGAGCACAGGGACACCTCCCGATCCGCTAACCACGCTACGGGAGTATCGCGCACTGGCGCCGTGGGGGCTTCGGGACCTCGCCGCTTTGGCTGGTGGCATTCTCGATGCTTCAGGTGTAGTTCCGGTCAATGCGGCGGCACGAGCCCGCCCGAGCGAACGGACCATCCGCTTCTATGTCGCCCGCGGGCTGGTGAGCCCGCCCGATGGTCGCGGAACTGCGGCGGTGTACTCCTACCGCCACCTGCTTCAGGTGCTGGCCATCAAGCTCCGGCAGATGGAGGGCGCAACTCTCGAGTCGATGGTCAAGGAGTTTGCGGGCCTGACCGGTGACTTGATCGAGCGCCGCGCAGCCAGTGCACTCGGGCCAGGCTTGCCGGCACCTGCACATCTACCACTTCTGCGAACCCCGGGTACCGGACGAGGCCGGGTAGGGCGTGCGGTTCTGGCGTGGCTCTCTCCGGTAGAGGGTATCAGCACGGGCAGCTCTGCCTGTCGCCGCATTCTCGTGGCACCCGGCGTCGAGGTCCTGATAGACGAACAGCACCCGGCGCTCCGATTGAACGGAGACACCTCGGTGATTGCCCAGGCCATGCGTCAGGCGCTGGGGGCGATAGTAGGGCTTGAACCGGAGATGGTGGGGCTCGAACCAGCGGTCGCGGGACACGAACAGGTTGTAGCGGTTTCTGTGGAGCTGGGAGGCGAGGCCTGGCGCCCGCCACAAGACGACGCCGAAGCGCTCGATGACTCAATCCAAGGAACGTAAATGGGCACCATCGTTGTGCTGGCTCTCGTTGTCGGGATCATTCTCTGGGTGGTTGGCGCGTACAACGGCTTGATCTCACTCAAGAACCAGGTGGTGAACGGCTGGAAGCAGATCGATGTGCAGCTGAAGCGCCGGCATGACCTGATACCGAACCTGGTGAACACGGTGAAGGGCGCCATGGACTTCGAGCGCTCCACGCTGGACGCCGTGATCACCGCCCGGAATCGCGCGGTCGGCGCTACCGGCGTGCAGCAGACCGCCCGGGCAGAAGGGGAGCTGACTCAGGCGCTCGGCCGCTTCTTCGCGCTTACCGAGGCGTATCCTGATCTCAAGGCCACGGGAAATGTCGTGCAGCTTCAGGAGGAGCTTACCAGCACCGAGAACAAGATCGGCTTCGCGCGGCAGCTCTACAACGACGTTGCCACCCAGTACAACACGAGGCAAATGCAGTTTCCCACCAATCTCGTGGCAGGGCTGGCCAAGGCCTCGCCTGCCGAGCTCTGGGAGATCGAGGAGTCGGCCGAGCGGGCCGTGCCCACAGTAGATCTCTCGATGAACAAACGCGGCGCGTGAGCGAGGATTCCAACCTCTTCGCCCAGCAGGAGTCCAACCGCCGCCGCTCGACCATCCTGACACTCGGGTTCATCCTTTTCTTCGCCTGGGTGGGGTTTGGTGGTGATCTCGCATTCTACCTGATCACCCGCGATGCACCCGCCGGCTCTTACCAACACGTCATTCCCTTCGTTGGCGTCTTCAGCGTCCTGGCGGCCGCCGGGATCTGCTGGTACTCGTGGCGGCATGGTGCAGAGCGGGTACTCTGGGCCACTGGCGCATGGGAACTGATCGAGCCTGCCACCCCGGAGCAGAAGCAACTGGTGAATGTGGTTGAGGAGATGGCGATCGCCTCGGGGCTGCCGCCACCGCGGGTCTGGATCGTTCCCGATCCCGACCCGAACGCTTTTGCGACCGGACGTGATGCAGCGACCGCGAGCATCGCCGTGACCGAGGGGCTGCTGGCGAAGCTCACGCGGGACGAGCTTCAGGCAGTAGTGGCGCACGAGATGGCGCACGTACGAAATCTCGACGTGCGCCTCATGACTCTACTGGCCGGTATGGTCGGAGCCATCGCCTTGCTGTCCGATGGCTTGGGGCGGACAATTGGACGAGGCAGCAGGGCTGTCGGCCGACGGAGCAGTGGCGGGAAAGGGAATCCTCTCGGCATCATCATCCTCGTGCTCTGGCTTCTAACTCTTGTCGTTGCGCCGGTGATCTCCCGAATTCTCGCCATGAGCGTGAGCCGGAAGCGCGAATACCTGGCCGATGCCACCGGAGCCCAGCTGACGCGGAACCCGATGGCACTCGCATCCGCGCTGGAGAAGCTGGAGGCATCCGGCGACCCCACCCGAGCGATCAGTCAGGGCGCTGCTCACCTGTGTATCGTGGATCCGTCGCCCGGACTCATGTCTGGGCGGGAAGGCTTCCTGGCGGACTTCGTCGCGTCGCACCCGCCGATCCGGCGGCGGATCATCAGGTTGCGGGGAATGGGATATCAGCAGGCGAAGCGGGAGTCAGCTGGCGCACTATCTCAGCCGTGAACGTACCCGGGTCGAATGGGAGCTGCACGACGTGATCGGCTCCGGCAGACACTGCGGCGGCATCTTCTCCGCTTACCAGCGCCACCAGTAGATAGTCTCTATTACCTGGGTCGATGAATCCGCCGAGCGGGTGGGCGCCGGGTGAGCTGGCACCACCGGCAATCACGACCACGGTGACCCCCAGGCGCGTTGCGGACTGCTGAAGCTCACCCACGGATTGACAGCGCTCGACCCGGAACCCTGCGGCGCGCAGCAGCAGGGAGATGATTCGGCTGAGATCCTCATCCGGAACGTGGAGCAGAGCGGTTCCTCGCTGCACCACGGAGACCTCCCGCTCCATCCGTTCAAGGTCCACCATGCGCACGCCGCGCAGGTATTCCTTGCTTCGAACCTCCCGCAGCTTGCCGATGCGTTGCACGATGTCTCTGATCCGGCGTAGGGCCTGCCGGATGTCTTCCAATCCCTGGCGGAGCGTTTCAGGCGGAGCACCAGGATCGGCCAATAGCAGCTCGACATCCGCAAACGCGGCCATCAGCGGATTGTTGATCTCATGGTGCAGCGTCACCGTCATTTCGCCGACCGCGGCGAGACGTTCGGCCCGGACCAGCTCCTCTTCGGCCGCGGCGAGGGCCTTCTTCAGCTCACGAGTGCGGCGGACCCGCTCGAGAATTTGCGGCAGGAGCTCAGTAAGGGCAGAGTCCTTGGCGAGATAATCATCCGCCCCGCGCCGCAATGCCGACGCGACCAATGACTCGTTCCCGTGACCTGTCACCAGGACGACAGCAGGCGCCGCCGGGCGGGTCCGGATGGCCTCCAGAACGTCCAGCCCGCTGGTGTCAGGCAGCTGCTGGTCGAGCAGGACGATGTCGATATCGTCGAGCGATTCGAGCGCCTCCCGTCCGGTCCCGACCTGACGAGCAGGACCGTACCCCTGAGCCTTGAGGACATGCTGAATCAGCCGGACGAGGTCAGGATCGTCGTCCACGAGCAGGACGCGGGGAAACAGGGTTTCAGCCATGCGAGGGGGCCGCGGTGCGAAATCCACGGAGCCTCCAATACAGCGTGAGCTGGCGGTATCCGAAGTTCTCGAGGACGGCATAGACAAGGAGAATCAACACCTCGCGGCGCCGGCTGAATGGCAGCAGGTGTCTTTGAAACCGATCGGCGAGGCCATAGCGGAAGCGCCACGCCCCCACCAGTACGGCGAAAACACTCACCAGAACTCCATACCCCAGAGATGCCAGCAAGAAGGCGCAAAGATAGGCGTAGGTAACCAGTGGATGGTCCAGCACGCGCTCCATGATCAGGAGAAAAGCCATAGATACATAGCCCAGGATTTCTATCAGTGGTCCATAATATTCGAAGAGCCAGAACGATGGCAGCGCACATGAGCCTGTTCTTCCATGCTGCTCTCGCCAGAGCATGCCGCGATGATAGCGGAGGGCTTCCCGCAGCCCTCGGTACCAGCGTCCTCGCTGCTTTCTCAGGGACGCCAATGTCTCGGGTACCGCGGTCCAGGCGACGGGATGCGGCAGGAAGACGAACCGCCGGTTCTGGAGCTTGTCCTGAACGAAGCGTTGCAGGCGCACCATGATCTCCATGTCCTCGCGCGCCGTCCCCGTCTGTTGCCCAACATACTGACGGGTGATTCGATGAGTCAGAAATGGCGTCAGATATCCGCCGGCCCGAATCACCGTCTCTTTTTCGAATACAGCAGAGACCCCACCTGGGATCAGTATGGATCGCACCTGACCGTGACCGGTGCCGGCGGTGAGAGACGAACGCAGGTACTCGACCACTTGAAACCGCGGTAGCGATCGGGTGGGAAGCCCCACGCTGATCACCCGGCTGTTTTGGATGGTACAGCCGTTGGCTATCGCTACCTGACCTCCTACCGCAACCACCCTGGCATCCTCCTGGATCACCCGCATCAGCTCCTTGAGGGCGCGCTGGTCCGGGATCGAGTTGGCCTCCACCGACACAAAATACGGAGCGGTCGAGGCATTGATGCCGGCATTCAGGGCGTCTGCCTTCCCGCCGTTTTCCTTGTCGATGACAATGAGGCGCGTCACGCCGGAGGGCAGCGGCACTGTTGCCTCGTACATCGCCAGGATCCTGGCCGTGCCGATCGCCGGCCGGTAGGGGACTTCCATCCGGCGAAGACGAAACGCCTGCCTCAGGCGATCCAGGGTCCCATCCGAAGAGCCATCGCTGATCACCACCACTTCGAAACGCGGGTAATCGCAGTGCACCAGGCTTTTCACGCTGTCCACGATGGTGGCTTCCTCGTTAAACGAGGCAACGATCATCGTGAGCGGCTTCGTCAGATCTCCCGCGTCAATGAGATCGAGATCCTCCACGAAGTGGGCTGCTACCCGACGGCGCACCTGCCTGACTGAGAGCAGGATCAGTGAGAGAGTGTAGGTGTTGTAGAGCAGGAAGTAGATGAGAATCAGCGGCTGGACTACCAGCGCAAACAGGACCGACCAGCGCGTGAGCGTCTCCATCATTGCGGCGGTCCCAGGCTACGCCGGGAGAGCTCGAGGGCCCCTGCGACACGATGGCGGATCGCCGGCGCTGGGTCCATCCGTGCCACTTCCTGGGCCACATCATCTTGCATCAGAGCCAGGGCGAGTGCCGCGGCCAGCCGCCGTTCCTCGGACGGCGAAGTCTGCGCTGTCTGACGAAGGCGGGAGAGATCCACGGCCTCATGAACTGCCTGTGCCACCATCTGTGCGTCGAGCTCCGGCGGCAGGGCCAGCGGCATCCCCTGAAGCAAACGGGCGACGTACGCTGCCGCCCGTACGGACATGTCAGTATCGGTGGCGAGAAGCTCGAGCGTTCCCACCCCGGACCGCTCGACCGACTCCGCCTTGGCCATTGCCAAAGCGATCTCGCGGCGGACCGATGGGTCCGGATCGCCAGTCATGTTCTTCAGCAGGTCATGTCTCGCAGACGCGAGGGCTGCCGCTGCTGCATGGCGGCGTATGGAGGTGTCAGGATCTTGCGTCAGCGCCTGGAGCGATGGTGCATCTGCGATGTCCGGCCGGTTCTTCCACAGGTCGGTGACAGCATCTCGTACATCGGGCGATTCGCTCAGGGCGAATCGGGGCAGGATGGCAGCAAGCTCCGGGTGTATGACATAGCGGGCGATCCTGAGCGCGAGGATCGCGCGCTCCCCGTCCGGAGGAAGTGCCCGTACCACTATCGCAAAATCATCGAAGTGCTCCTCCGCCAGGGCGGCGGCTGCGGCGAGCACCGCAGGGTCGTCATCCGGCTTCAAAGCCTGAACGAGGCCGGGTAACGCCGACCGGGTACGGGCGCGAGCGAAGAGCTCGACAGCGGCCCGGCGGACCAGCGGTGACGGGTCTCCCAGGGCGCGGGCTGCAGTAGCCAGTAACTCCGGCTCATCGAGAAGTTCGGCTACACCCGCCAGCGCCGCGGTTCTCACCTCGGGAATAGGATCGCTGCGCACCATCTGCAGCAGCGCCTCCCGGCTCGGCTCCCCCGAGAACGCTCGGAGGCTGCTGATCAGGCGGACCCGGTCGCCGGCGTCGAGCATCCTCCGCGTGCCTCCCGCAAGCGCCGCCTCCGCCTCGGCGCTGCTGGGCGCCATCAGCGCGTGCAGCTCCAGGTGCCGGGCCTTCGACAGACTCCAACGCAGCAGTCGGAAACGGGAATCCCACTTCAGCCGCTCCCGAAGGATTTCGCGAACCGCGGCGCAGTCCGGCATATCCATGATGCGTGCTACCATACTCACCCGGTCGAATACACCAGCCGCCACTGCCGCCGCAGCGCGCACGTTCGCTGGTTCCGCTCGGCGCAATGCCGCACTCAAGGAAGCCTCACCTTCAGGGAGCCGCAGCAACCCGAGGGACAGGGCGACTCGTTCGCGGACTAAGGGTGAGGGATCCTGCTCCAGCAGGGTGAGCAGAAGCTGAGCCTGGTCCGGTGTGGCCTGCCTGGACCATGCATCCACGGCCGTGGCTCGCACCAGCTCGTCAGGATCCTTGATACCGCTTTCGAGCGCCGGCACGATGCTCTCCGCTCCCTCACCGCCCCGGCGCGTTCTCCTCGCGAGGCTATCGAGCGCTGCCGCCCTCACTGCAGGACTGGGATCGGCCCGCAGCCGGTGCAAAACGGAATGCGGATCGGCCTGGGACCGGCTGACGGTCCGGATCAGGGCCAGCTTGCTCTCGACATCGGGTGAGTCCACCAACGCTTCTGCCAGACCCGACACAGCGTCAGGGTCGAGCCGGCTCACCGCCAGCGCGATAGCCTCACTCACTTCTGCTGAAGGATCGGGAAAGGCACCCAGCAGCAGGGGGACTGTGGTTCGATCACCCAGAACGCCGACCGCTCCAGCGGCTCGCCGCCGTACACGAGGATCGGTGTCACCGAGCAGTGTGACCAGATCGGGCAGGAGCGATCGGAGTGACGCCTCGGTTGCGGCAATGACGGCTGCTTCCCGAACTGTCCATTCTGGGTCGTGCAGCAACCTGCGGACCTCCCCTGCCCCCACTGGAGCACCAAGGCGGCCGAGCGCCCGCACCGACGCGGCGCGGAATTGCGGATCGGCGTCGGCGGTCTGCGCATGCAGCAGTTCCAGTATGTCTGCGCTTCCATATGTGCCGACGAATTCCACAGCGGCCGCTCGAACCTGATGGTCCTCATCAGCTAGTGCGCTCAAGGCCGCGGGGAGTGCGTCCCGAACGCCGAGCGAGCGAAGTGCTGTGAGTGCCTGGCCCCGAAGTGCTGGCTCCGAGTCGCTTGTCGCCATCCGGACGAGGTCATCCGCCAGATCGCGCCGCCCGGTCTGCTCGGCAGCGGTGACCAGGGCCGACCGCACCTGTCTGGAATCGTGCTCAGCCAGCTCCGAGAGGAATTCGCGGGGGCCGGCGGCGGCAAACTTCACCAGTGTCTGCATCGCATCCGGGACCCGCTCTCCACTCTCGATCATGCGGACCAGGTTGTCGGGTACGCCGAGACGCTCCAGCGCAACCGCTGCGCGCATGCGGATTTCCGGATCGGCGTCATCGAGGGCAATCAGCAGTGGTCCCTCGGCTACCGCTCCGACGTGCTCCAGCGCCTGGACGGTGCGCATCCGAACCCACCAGGCCGGGTCGCCCAGCGCCCGCACCAGGCGCTCGATGACTTCGGGGCCGCCCAGCTGGCCCAGCGCAGCAGACATGCGTGCTCTGACGAATGGAGCGGGGTCCGAAAGCAGACGATCCACCAGGTATCCGATAGCCCGGCGGTCACCCATGCGGCCAAGTGCGGTGGCTGCCTTGGCTCTGACCTCGTCCTCGGGGTCGTCCAGGAGACGGACGACCGAGGGGAAGGCACGTTTGGCCCGAACCTGCCCCAGGATGTTGGCAGCCCAGGCGCGAGCCGGCCGGTGATTTTCTTCGTCGAGGATCGCGATCAGAGGAGCGACGACCGCTTCCCCGTGGCGGGCCAGAATGTCGGCGATCCGCGGAGCGAGCCACACCTCCGCATTCTCCAGTGCCTTGACCAGCGGCTCGACGGCACCCGGGTCCGCGATTCTCGCGAGCGCCCGAAGAGCGATCTCGCGGACGTCCGAGTCTTCGGTACGAGTAGCCATCACGGTCTCGAGCAGGGCTGGAACGGCTTTCGCGCCCCCGACTCGTCCGAGCAGCTCGGCGGCGAACGCGCGGTCACGCCACTTACGAGCTGACCGAAGCATGTGGATGTATTTGTCGATCAGGCCAAGCTCGTCGTAGACCTCGAGCAGCCAGCCGGGACCGCCGCTGGAGCTACGGGCCTGCTCCTCCAGCACGGCTTCCAGTGCGTCCAGATCGTACAGCGTTGTTATCTGATGGATGGTGGGGTGAAGGAGGGCGCGATCACGGGTGGCGAGATCGGAGACGAGCTCCCGGTACAGTCCTTTGCGTTCGGCGAGACTGCGCTCTGCCCGATCGAGGTACCAGCTATAGATCAGCCACGCGAGAACCGTCAACAACCCCGCGGCCAGCATGGCTCCGGCGATGATCAAGATCAGGTTCGACGCCGTCATGGGGCATCCGCAACGCCGATGAGACTCGGCAGATCTGGGGCCGGACCGGGGATGTCAGACGCGTGCGTCGTCGAGAAAGACCAGCGTCTGACGGTGGGCTACGACAGCTTCGAGTGCGCGGTGAACCGCTGGGTCGAGCACAGTGCCAATGAGATCCCGCATTCTCTCCACCGCAACTTCCGCCGGCATCTTCTCCTGGTATGGGCGAGCCGTCGTCAGCGCGTCATAGATTTCTACGGCTCCGATGATTCTGGCGCCCAGCGGAATGGCTTCGCCCGCCAAACGGTCGGGGTAACCCAGGCCATCCCACCGCTCGTGGTGGCTCCGCACATATCCGATCACGTCTTTCAGGTGAACCAGCGGCGCCAGGATCTGCGATCCTACCGTCACGTGCTGCTTGACGTGCTCGTACTCCTCCTCGGTCAGGGGACCCTGTTTGTTGAGGATCTCCTCGCGAATTCCGATCTTGCCGATGTCATGCAGCCTGCCGCCGGTGCGAACGGCCTCGACCTGCTCATCCGGACAGCCATATTCCGCCGCCACCATAGCGGACAGATCGGCGACCCGCGCCGAATGCCCTCGCAGATAGGGGTCCTTCGCCTCCAGGGCGTTGATCAAGGCTTCCAGGGTGGCGACTGAGATGCGCTCCTGGTTGGCTTGCTCCAACCGCCGCTCGGTGACCCGGGAGGCGACTTCCTCCTTGAGCCACTGATTGATCTGCTGGCTTTCCAACTGGGTATGGCGCCGCTGAAGGGCGTGGTGGATAGCCCGGCTCAGGTGCCCCAGATCGATAGGCTTGATGAGGTAATCGTACGCTCCGCGCTGCATACAGAGGGCGGCACTGGTTGCATCGTTTACCGCAGTCAGCATCAGCAGCGCGATCGTGGGCTCGATCTCCATGATCTGGGGCACCAGATCCACCCCGCTGATTCCCGGCATGTTCACATCGAGCAGCATGCCCGTGATCTTCTGGCGCTGCAGAATCAACAAGGCTTCCTCGCCGCTGGACGCGGTGGCCACCTCGAAGCCCTGCTGAACCAGGAACTTGCGGAGAGCATTGCAGATCGCTTCCTCGTCGTCCACCACGAGCAGCGTCACTGGCCCATCGTTCAGGGACACATGCACTCCTTTAGGTAGCTAGGAGCCGGGAGCTGGGAGTTGGCACCGGAGGATTTTTATCCAACAAACTCCACCACCACGCGCTCCGGGATCACGCCAGCGGCGTGGGCGCGGTCCAGCAGCAGCTGCACCGCCTGCCGCCCTCGAGGGCCGTAATCCACAGTCCACCCGTTGACGTACATCCCGACAAAGGTGTCGGTCCGCTCATCACCGATCCCACGGTTGAACTGCTTGGCATGCGCCAACGCAGGCTCACGGTGCTCCAGCGCGTAGACGATGCTGGCTCGAAGGTCGCGGGCAATCTGCGCGATGACTTCCGGACCCACATCGCGGCGCACCGCATTGCCGCCCAGGGGAAGCGGGAGTCCGGTCTCTTCCATCCACCAGGCTCCCAGGTCGGCCCACAGGTGGAGGCCCGCATCACCATACGTCAGCTGTCCTTCATGGATCAGGAGACCGACATCTACGTCGCCTCGATGAACCGCGTCTTCGATCTGATCGAACGGAACGACCACGCTGATACAGTCCGGCTGGTAGAGCTGAAGCCCGAGGTAGGCCGTCGTCAGCTTGCCAGGCACGGCAACACGCCGGCCGCGCAACGCGAGCCGAGGATCGTCGGGACGCGGCATCCTCGAGACCAGTCGAGGCCCGTATCCATCACCCATGGACGACCCGGATCCGAGCAGGACGTAATTGCGCCAGAGATAGGCGTATGCATGGATCGAAACCGCGGTGACCTCCAGCTCCCCGCGGAGGGCCCGCTGGTTCAGCGATTCGATGTCGCTGAGCTCATGCACGTACTGGAGCGAGCCGGTATCGAGCTTCCCCTCCGCCAAAGCGTAGAACATGAACGCATCGTCCGAGTCCGGGCTGTGCGCGACTCGTATGATCCTGGTCATCTCGTAGCGCCTTCGGCGGCGGTCTTGAACTCTTCGAGCACGGGCTGGTGATCCAGATATTCTACCCGCTTCGTGGCCATTTGCGACGGATACTGCGCCAGGAAGTCACGGCGGGCCTGTGCCAGCAGTTGGTCGGCCCCCTGGAGCTCGGCGACTTCGCCGCGCACAACGTAGCCGAACAGATGGCGTGGTGATTCGCGGAGGATAGTGTCGGCCAGTGCCCGCGCCTCGTCGAAGTTCCGTACCTGCATGTGCAATACCGCGGCATGATACCTGGCATCGGCGTCGCGCGATTCGAGCTGATCGTAGGCACCCAGCGCCATGGGGGTGAACCGGCTCACCTCCGCTGAATCCCGTCGTTCGGCAGCCTGCATGATGCGATTAAAGAGTCGGTCGAATCTCTGGCGCGGAGTCATGGCGCTGATGTCAGGAGCCGGCCCGGCTGAAGCTCCGCCGGTCGCCTGTGGTCCGCCGGCCGCTCCGGCATTCGCCATGTCCGGCGCCGCCGGAGCTGGGGCTGCATCCGATACCTGGTAGGCGATCGCACCCACGAGCAGTACACACGCGATGCCCGCGACGGTCCAGGCTTTCCTGTCGGATGCCGGCGCAGGGGAGCCGGCGTTCGAAGTCACGGCTTTACCGCAACGGTGACAAAAGCGCGCCTCGGCGGATACGCCGGCCTGGCAGTGGGTGCAGGTACGATGACCGAGCCCCGCGCCGCAACTGCTACAGAAATTTCCTGATGCCACGGCACCGCACCGCGGGCAGGGTCCCGACGTGGATTCTTCCATGAGACCAGAAGCGTAAACGGGTTGGCGTGAACGGTAAACAGTGAACGGTGAACGGGTGGCCCCGTGGGCTGTCCCGCGTTTACCGTTTACTGTTCACCGTTCCCTCTTCGCGAGAATACATGCCGCCACCGAAGCCGCGTCCGTCCGGGTCCGTCGAACGCCCAAGCCTGGAAGGGTTCCCTGCCGACCTGGGCGGCGCCGGGAAGCCGGAGGTGCTGGAGCTCGCCCGGCGTTTCAGCGTCGACTTCATCCGTCTCCAGTTCACCGACATCCTCGGAGTAAACAAGAACGTCGAGGTGCCGCGCAGCCAGTTCGACAAGGCGCTGGACGGTGAGATCATGTTCGATGGATCCTCGATAGAAGGCTTCGTCCGGATCGAAGAATCCGACATGCTGCTCAAACCGGATCTGCACACCTTCCGGATCCTCCCCTACGATGACGAGGGTGGGCGGGTGGCCCGGCTGCTCTGCGACATCTACACCCCGGACGAAGAGCCGTTCGTCGGCTGTCCCCGTACCACGCTCAAGCGCCAGGTGGAGCGGGCCCGCAAGCTCGGTTTTGCCATGATGGCCGGGTGCGAGGCTGAGTTCTTTCTGTTCGAGAAGGCGCCCGATGGGTCTCCCACCACCATTACCCACGACTCCGCGGCGTACTTCGACCTGGGGCCGGTCGACCGCGGCGAGGAGATCAGGCGCGTCATCGTCGAGCAATTGGTGGAAATGGGCTTCGAGGTGGAGGCTGCCCATCACGAGGTGGCGATCGGGCAGCACGAGATCGACTTCCGGTATGCCGATGCGCTGACCACCGCCGACAACCTCACAACCTTCAAGTTCGTCGTGCGCAATGTCGCCAGCCGCTTCGGCTTCGTTGCGTCCTTCATGCCCAAGCCGATCGAGGGAATCAACGGCAGCGGGATGCACACGCACCAGTCTCTTTTTCGCGGCAAAGATAACGCCTTCTTCGATCCGAAGGCCGAGTACCAGCTGTCCCGGACGGCGCTGAGCTACATCGAGGGCCTGCTTCAGCACGCCCGCGGCTTTTGCGCCATAACCAATCCGCTGATCAACAGCTACAAG
>Ga0307416_100001296_pt1 | contig 13482 bp, 13 predicted proteins | sample DK1Cmetagenome_2_FD_203821 | JGI IMG/M metagenome (GOLD analysis project Ga0307416, IMG submission 203821) | Maize rhizosphere microbial communities from greenhouse at UC Davis, California, United States - DK15-C-3 | ecosystem: Host-associated > Plants > Roots > Rhizosphere > Soil | place...
GGCCCGAGGGCCCGCGCGAGCGGAGCGAGCGCAATTGTTGTCGCCGTGGCCAGCGGGCCGGTGTTGCTGGCCGCCTTCCCACCGGTGAACCTGTGGTGGCTCGCTCCGGTGGCGGTGGGCCTGCTCGCCCTGGCCACCCACCGGCGCGGCTTCTGGGCCGGTGCCGGGCTGGGGCTGCTGTCCGGGCTGACGTTCTTCATTCCGATCCTGAGCTGGGCCGGCGGGTACGTCGGGCCCGTGTGGCTCATCCTGCCGGTCGGCGAGTCCGTCTTCATCGGGCTGCTGGGCGGCGTCGCCGGGCTGACGAGTCCGGTCGTGGACCGCTGGCGGTGGACCTGGCCGCTGGTGACCGGGGCGCTCTGGGTGGCGCAGGAGGCGGCCCGCGACCGGGCCCCGTTCGGCGGCTTTCCGTGGGGACGCCTGGCGTTCAGCCAGGCCGACGCGCCGCTGCTCCGGCTGGCCGTCGTGGGCGGCGCGCCCATGGTGACGTTCGGCGTCGCGGTCGTGGGCGGTGCGCTCGCGCTGGCCGCGCTGTCGGCGATCGAACTTCGCCACGGCTGGCCCGGCGCTCGCCGGGGCTGGCGCGGAGTGTCGGCCGGGGCGGCGGCGCTGGTGCTCGCGACGGCGCCGGTGGTGATACCCCTCGCGCCGGCCGACTCCGGCACCGGGCCGATCGTGTCGGTCGCGATCGTGCAGGGCAACGTGCCGCGGCTCGGCCTCGAATTCAACGCGCAGCGCCGCGCCGTACTGGACAACCATGTCGCCGCGACGCTGGCGCTGGCCGCCGATGTGGCCGCCGGGCGGGCGCCGCGGCCCGACCTGGTGGTGTGGCCCGAGAACGCCAGCGACATCGATCCATTGGAGAACCCCGACGCCCGCGCCGCGATCGACTCCGCGACCCGCGCGATCGGGGTGCCGATCCTGGTCGGCGGCCTGCTGCACGGTCCCGGCAACGGAATCCGCAACGTCGGCATCGTGTGGCGGCCCGACCGCGGACCCACCCAGGTCTACGTCAAGCGCCACCCCGTCCCGTTCGCCGAGTACATGCCGATCCGCAGCTTCGCGCGCCTGATCACCGACAAGGTCGACCTCGTCCGGTCCGACTTCGTGGCCGGGCCGACACCCGGCGTGCTCGACATGGGCCGGGTGACCGTGGGCGATGTGATCTGCTTCGAGGTCGCCTACGACAGCGTCGTGCGCGACACGGTGACCGGGGGAGCCGGGCTGCTGGTCGTGCAGACCAACAACGCCACGTTCAACGCCGCCGAGGCCGCTCAGCAGTTGGCCATGGTCCAACTGCGCGCGGTCGAGCACGGACGGCCCGCCCTCATGGCCTCGACCGTGGGCGTCTCGGCGTTCGTCGATCCCGCCGGCACCGCGCACAAAGTGACGGGCTTCAACGTCCGTGCCGTGATCCAGTCCGAGCTTCGGCCGCTTTCGGCCCGTACCATGGCAACTGAACTCGGCGCCCTTCCCGAGCTAGCGTTGGTGGTCGTGGCGCTGGGTGCACTGGTGACGGCGGTCGTGCTCCGGCGCCGGCCCCGGACCGCAAGAGAGGCTGTGGCCGCAAGAGAGGCTATGGATTGAGCGAGGGCTATCCCGGGGTCGGCCGGGTACTGGTGATCATCCCGACGTACAACGAGGCCGAGAACCTCCGCCACATCGTGGACCGGGTGCGGTTCGCCGTACCCGAGGCGGAGGTGCTCGTCGCCGACGACAACAGCCCGGACGGTACGGGAGAGATCGCCGACGAGCTCACCGCGGCCGACTCCAAGATCAACGTGATGCATCGCGAGGGCAAGCAGGGCCTCGGCGCCGCCTACATGGCCGGGTTCGCGTGGGCCCGGGAGCGGGGCTTCGACGCCGTGGTGGAGATGGACGCCGACGGCTCGCACGCCCCCGAGGAGCTGCCGCAACTGCTCGACGCGCTGGCCGACGCCGACGTGGTGATCGGGTCGCGGTGGGTGCCGGGCGGCAAGGTGCTCAACTGGCCCGTGCACCGCCTGCTGCTGTCCCGCGGCGGCAACCTCTACACGCGGCTGGCGCTGCGGATGCCCATCCGCGACGCGACCGGCGGCTACCGGGCGTACCGGATGACCGCACTGGACAAGATGGACGTCGACACCGTTTCGTCGCAGGGGTACTGCTTCCAGGTGGACCTGGCCTGGCGGGCCTACCGCAACGGGTTCCGCGTCGTCGAGGTGCCCATCACGTTCGCCGAACGTGAGCGCGGCAAGAGCAAGATGAGCTCCTCCATCGTGCGGGAGGCGCTCTGGCGGGTCACGGTCTGGGGAACCCGGGCGCGCCTGCAGGCGCTGGCGACGTGGCTGTCGCCGAAGCAGGCCGGGGAGTGACCATGCGCCGCCTCATCGTCATCGTCGCCCTCCTGATCATCATCCCGACCATCGAGATCGCGGTGCTGATCGCGGTCGGGAAGGTCATCGGAGTCGGCTGGACCGTGGCGCTGATCCTGGGCACGTCGGTGCTGGGCGGCTGGCTGTTGCGTACGCAGGGTGCCCGGGCCTGGCGGGCGTTCCGGGCCGACGTCAACGCCGGGCGCCCACCCGGAAACGCGGCCACGGACGGCCTGCTGGTGCTGGCGGGCGGGATGTTCATGCTCGTACCCGGGCTGGTCTCCGACGTGATCGGCCTGGTCCTCATCGCGCCACCGACCCGTCGGCTGGCCCGCACCGCCGTGCTCGCGGTCGTGACGCGGCGGATGTCGTCGACGGCGGCCACCTCGCTGTTCGGCCCCCGGCGGGTCAGGGTCCGCACCGGCGGCGCCTACGGTGAGGGATCGGCGGCCGGTGGCCATCCGGCGTCGGGCCCGTCCGGCGTCGGACCGTCCGGCGTCGGACCGGTCGGCGGGCCCGAGGCCATCGAGGGCGAGATCATCGATCCCCCCGCCCGCTAGCCCCTGCGCCGATCATGGACTTAGGTCCATGATCGGCGCGATGTGACGTCCCCAACTCCATGATCGACGCAATGGGAAACGCCCGCCGGGCCGTGGGGCCGGGCGGGCGTCGGTATGTCGGCGTGGTCAGTTGGCAGGGATCAGGAGGCGCGACCGCGGCGGGCGCGTACCTCCTCCAGGCGCTCGTTGAGAATGTCGTCGAGCTCGGCCATGCTGCGCCGTTCGAGCAGCATGTCCCAGTGAGTCCGCGGAGGCTTCGCCTTCTTCTGCTCCGGCTCGTTGCCGTCGATCAGCCGCGCGAGCGTGCCATCGAACTTGCACTCCCAGGTGATGGGCACCTCGGCGTCGACGGCGAACGGAACCTCGAACTGGTGACCGCGGGCACACAGGTACTCCCGAGTCTGTCGAGGAGCCAGCTCCGTGTTCCGATCGGACTCGTAGCTGACCGCTCCGAGGCGGCTACCGCGCAGCATGCGCTCGCCCATGATCGGCTCTTCCTCCCGGGTCGCGTGGTCAGTCGTTGGTGTAACGACCGTGTGTGCTCCGACGATTCCCGTCGCGGGATCCTCACTGGTCGCGGATCCCGTTGGCGGTGTCGTCACTTCCAATGTAGCGAGCCAACGGGGGTACGCCCACGAAAGATCACTGTCGGGTGTCTCCCATACGGTGGCCCCATGACGGTATCGCTGACACGGGCCCGCGTGATCGCGTATCGCGTACGCGTCCACGGTCTGGACCGGCCGGCGCTCGATCTGAGCGCGTGCCCCGTCCTGGCCACCGGTGCCCAGGACACACCGCCGGGGCGGACCGCACCGCTGGCCGTCGCGAGCCGGGTGAGCAAGATCACGCATGCCGACATCGCGACCCGGATCGACGAGGGGACGCTGGCGCTGGCCTACACCGTCCGCGCCGCCATGCACGTACACGCGGGCGATCATCTCGGACGGCTCGCGGCGGCGCTGCGGGTGCGCGGCGGCGATGAACTTCCGGTGACCAGCTTCGGCCCGTTCGGGGGAGAACTGGCGGCGGCCGGCATCGGGTTCGACTGGGCGGTCGACCACGTCGCGACCGCGATGCGCGAGGTCATGGCCGACGGGGTGGCCCGGACCAAGGGCGAGCTCAGTACCGCCCTGATCGAGAGCACCGACGCGCGGCTGCGCCCGTGGTGCGAGGGGTGCGGCGCGCACCACGTGCAGGACGGCCTGTTCCGGTACGCGACGCTGGCCGCCGGACTTCGGTTGGTCTACGACCGGTCACCGGCGGCGGTACGGCTGGTGAAGGCCTCCGGGGTACGCAAGGTGTCGGCCTCGACCGCTCGACGAGACCTCGTCCGCGAGTACCTGCGCCTGGCCGGGCCGACCACACCGGCGCTGCTCGCGTCGTGGCTCGGGCTGACGCCCGCCGCCGTGAAGGCACCGTGGGAGGCGGCGTCCGTGGTGGAGGTCGATGTGGAGGGTGACCGGCGCTGGATGCACCCGGACGACCTCGAGGCCGTACCCGGTCGGCCGGCCCGCGGCGCCGTGCTCGTGCCGCCGTACGACCCGTTCGTCGAGACCGGCGACCGCGAGCTGCTCGTGCCGGACCGGGCCCGTCGCCGGGAGGTGTGGCGGGCGACGCAGAACCCGGGCGTCCTGCTGCTGGGGGGTGAGGTGGCCGGCGTCTGGCGCCATCAGACCGCCCGCAACCGGCTCACGCTGACGGTGCGCCCGTTCCGGGCTCTGACGGTGGCCGACCGGCGGGCCGTCGAGGCTCGGGCCGGCCGCCTGTCCGAGGCCCTGGCGCTTTCCCAGGCATCGGTCACGGTCGATGGTTAGCGGTCAGCGCTTGGTACCCGCGGTCCGGTCGCCATGGCTGGGTCGTGGCGCGGCGTCGGACGCCGCCGACCCGGCCATGGCGGAGTCGCGGACGGTGAGCCGGCCCAGCGCGGCAGCCAACTGACCGACCTGCTCGGCCAACTGGTCGGCATGGGCCCGGGCCCCGGTGGCCTCCCGCCGGGCCGCGTCGCGGTCGGCCTCGGCGGCGGCGAGCCGCGCGGTGAGGTCGGCCGCGCGCTGCTCGGCCGCCCGCAACGCGTCGCGCGTCTCACCCAGTTCGGCCGCCGCCTGGCCCCGCCTCTCCTCGGCGACCGCGGCGGCGTGTTCGGCCGCGGCCCGGACGCTGCGGGCCTCGGCCAGGGCGACCTCGGCCCGGGCCGAGGCCTCCTGCGCGGCGGCGGCCTGTAGCCGCGCCTCGGTCTGCGCCGCCTCACGGTCGCGGGCCGCGTCGGCCGCGGTCGCCCGCGCGGTGTCCCGCTCCCGCAGCGCCTCGGCGCGGAGCGCGGTCGCGGTGGCCGCGGCGGCTCGGGCCTCATCGCGCTCGGCCTGGGCCTGTTGGGTACGGGCGACGGCGTCCGCGGCCGTCGCGGCGGCCGTCTGCGCATCGGCCTGGGCGGTGGCCACCCGCTCGTCGGCCAGGGCGACGGCCTCGGCGGCGACCGTGCGCGCGGCCTCGGCCTCGGCCAGGGCCGCCTCGACGGTACGGGCGGCGTCGGCCCGCGCTCGTTCGGCTTCCTCGCGGGCGTGGGCCACCTCGGCCTTGGCCTGTTCGTGGATGCGGGTGGCCTCGGTCCGCGCCTCGTCCACATCGCGGCGAGCCACCTCGACGTCGCGGCGGGCCTCGTCCCGCTCGGCGTGCGCCGCGCTGAGCCGGGCGGCCGTTTCGGCCCGTATCTCGGTCAGCTGCCGCTCCACACCGTCGGGGGACAGCTCGTCGTGCAACGCCTCATTGAGCGTTTCGAGCATGCGGTCGAGCCGGTCGACGATCTCGAACGTCTGCGCCACCTGGCCGGCCAGGCCGGGCGCGTTGCGCTGGCGCATGCGCGCGTTGCGGGCCGCCCGCAGGCAGGCGTCGTCGTTGTCACGGCAGTAACGGAACGGCCGGCCGGCCGACGCCCGTTGCGGCACCGGGCGTCCACAGTAGGCACACGGTCGCGCGGCCGGGTCGGTCTCGTCCTCGACGCGCGGCTCGATGGTCTCGTGAATCATCATGCGCCGCTCTCGAGCGGAAGGGGTGCTGCTCACACCGGTAGTCTAGGCGCGATCGCCCGCCGGCCCTGGCATTGACGGGCGTTCTCTAAGCTTGCGGCGTGAGCATGAACATCGACCCGGCGGCCCACAACCGGGCCGCCTGGGACCGTCTGGTCGAGGCGGACAACGAATGGACCCGCGCGGTGCCGACGGATGTCATCGAGAGCGCCCGGGGCGGTGACTGGTCGGTCGTCCTCATCGGATACGAGCCGACACCGCGTGACTGGTTTCCGTCGACGATGGACGGTGTCGACATCCTGTGCCTGGCCGGCGGCGGCGGTCAGCAGGGTCCGGTCCTGGCGGCCGCCGGCGCGAACGTCACCGTGTTCGACAACTCACCGCGCCAGCTCGACCGCGACGCGTCGGTGGCCGCCCGGGACGGCCTGGCGCTGCGGACCGTTCTCGGCGACATGCGTGACCTGAGCGCGTTCGCGGACAATAGCTTCGACGTGATACTCCATCCGGTGTCGAACCTGTTCGTCCCCGAGCTGGCGCCGGTGTGGGCCGAGTGCTACCGGGTGCTGCGCGCCGGCGGATCGCTGCTGGCGGGCTTCATGAACCCGGATCTGTACATCTTCGACGACGAAGCGCTCGACCGCCGCCAGCTCGTGGTCCGGCACCGCATCCCGCGATCCAGTCTGGATCTGTCCCCAGAGGAGCGTGAGGGAGCCGCCATCGAGTACAGCCACACCATGACCGAGCAGATCGGTGGCCAGCTCGCCGCCGGCTTCCGCCTGACCCACTTCGTCGAGGCGCCGCACCAGTCCGACGCCACCGCCGACTACCTGCCCGGCTACTTCGCCACCCGTGCCGTCAAGCCCTGACCTTCCAGGAACGGACGCAGCCAGGCGGCGAACCCGTACGTGAAGGCCGAGACCCTCCTGGCCGCCCGACCAGACGACAACTCTGTCAAAGTCGTCGTCATTCGCGCCCCTGAAGCGACAACTTGGCCAAAGTCGACGCGATCTTGGGACCGATCGGCGCCTCGATGAACGTCCAGGAACCTTGGACGCACGACACTAGGCCTCCAGAACGGTCTTGATCCGTGCGAGTCGGCGGGCCCACACTTGCTGACCCTTTCGGTTGAATATCGGAGCGAGCACCATGAGTGGGCCGACCGGGCGGGAGTCGCCGCGGAAGGTCACCCTGGTGCCCTCCTCCGTCTGTTCGAAGGTAAGGTCACACCTCGGTCGCATGGGTCCGATCACGGCCTCAAACTCGACCTTCCGGTTGGGGTCAATGGCAATGAACCGCGTGGTCGTCTCGCGGATCTTCCCCAGGTTCTGCTGCTGAAACCGGAACGTCGTTCCAGCACCCGTGGGCCCCTTGGGCGTCTTCACGACAGCGCCGACACTCGGGTCGGTCTTAGGCGCATTCTCGTCGAGCGCGAGAAAGAACCCAAACACCTCATCGATGGGGCGTCCGATCACAATGGTGGTCTCCATCTTGGCCATGGCGCACCTCCTTCGGCTCTGGGCCGGCTGTCATCGCCGTCCACTCGCGACCCGCAGGAGCCGCAACGAGAGGGCGATGCGGCAAGGGAACAGGACGACCAGGATTATCAATCGCTGCGCCAGACCGGCGAAGTCGTGCAGGGACGCGTCGTCCGGAATCACGAGCACGTTCATGACGATCCCGCCCGCGACGACGGCAATGCCGGCCGCCAGCGTGTAGGTCGCGAGGCCGCGCCACCTCGGGTCGCGGCGCAGCCGCAGTGATACGACGATGAGCGCGAGGGCACTGCTGAGGAAGAATGCGTTCCCGGCGATGACGTGACCTACTGGAAATATCGTGACGCCGGTGGCGTCCTTGCTGAGCGGGAAGATCGCCGCGCCGAGCAAGCCGACTCCGCTGACGAGGAACAGAGCTGGCCCAGCCGCGCCGGCCCTGGTCGGTCGTACACCCCGGCCGAGTCCGACCGCGAAGGCGATGGTGAGCAACCCGAAGGCGACGAAGTTGATCTGCTGTACCCATCCATGGGGCTGGGCTTCCAGCGCGCTGACCGGCTCGGCGAGCGGGCTGTAGTCGTGGACGAGGAAGGCCTCCTGGGCCAGGAAGACCGCGGTGAACAGAACCGGTCCGATGATGCCGGCCCAGGCCAGCGGCACGGTCGACCGGGCTGGCCGGTGCTCGAGAGCGTCGCCGACCGGGCGTCGGCTGGGCTGCTGCGTGACAGACGAACTGCTCATGACCGCCTCCGTGCGAGGACACCGGGTCGATGGGCCACGGTGCTGACGGTGACGCTAGAGACGATCGCCGGTGCCAACCATCGGGAGTTCTCCCCAGGCGACGAGCCCGTGCTGCATCGCGAACAGCGTCGCGGCGGCGCGGGTCGAGACGCCAATCTTGGCGTAGGCGTTTTGCACGTGGTGGTCGGCGGTCTTGGTCGTGATGCCGAGTGCGCGCCCAATCTGCTTGGTCTGCAGGCCACGCGCGAGCAGTCCGACGACCTGGGCCTCGCGCTCGGTCAGCCCCGCAGGCCGGGCCAGGCGCGGGGGGCGGTGGCCGGCCGCCGCCAGCACGGCAGCCACGCAGTCGCCATCCAGCCGCCCGGCGTGAGCCTCCGCGCCAAGCAGCTCGGCCGCCCGCGATGGCGCCAACGCCTCTCGGTGCGCCCGCGGCTCGGTCATCGCGTGGTAGGCGTCTGCGGCGGCCAGCAACCGGGCGGCCGGTGTCAGCGCGACCGCGGTCGCTCCATGGTGGTATCCCGAGCCGTCCAGGCGCTCGTGGTGGCCGGTCGAGACCGGGGCGAGCCGCGTCAGATACGGCGAACGGCTGAGGATCCGCCCGGTGTGGTACGCGTGCAGCCGGACCCGTTCCCACTCGTCCGGCGTGAGCGGCGCGGCCTTCTGCCAGATATGGAAGGGAACCGCGACCCGCCCCACGTCGTGGACCAGCGCCGCCCGGGTGAACGCGGGGTGGTCGGCGGTCGGGAGCCCGTACCGATGCGCCGCCGCCGTTGCCAGTTGCGCCACCGCGGCCGAGTGGCCCACGAGATAGGGCGAGGCGAGGTCGGCGAAGTCACCCATGGCGGACAACGCCTGGTCGATTGCCTGACCCCGCAGTGTGAAGCACGGCGAAGGCTCGCTGGCGAGGGTCTCCTCCCAGGCGGACGTCTCCTCATCCAGCGTCAGGATCTCGGTGGCGTGGTCGGCCAACAGCGCGGCGATCACCGGATCAAAGGCGCCCCCGGCGCGCTCCCGTACGACGCGGGCGGCAAGCTCCACACCGCCGAGCAGGCGCTGGAAGGCGGCGTCGCGAGCCACGTGGATGATGCGCAGGGCGAGCGGGATCTCCGGCCCGGCACGTTCGCCAGGGTAACCCTTACCGTCCCACCGCTCCGGAAGGTGGACAAACAGGTCCCGCACGGCAGGAGGCATACCCATCCGCGCGCTCAACATCTGCGCGACCTCGCACAGCGCGGTGAGGTGGCGCCGAAACCCACGCACGGCCGTCGGTACCTTGCGGGCGGCCTGCAGGACCTGTACCGGCCGGGCGCTGCCGGGCCTCGCCAGCGCCCGCATGACACCGCCGACCGTCTGGAGCGGCGTGCCGAACATCACCGGGGTGAAATGCGCTAGCAGCGCGCCATCCTCGAAGAGATTGGCCTGGATCTCGGCATCGGCGGTGCAGCCGGCGTAGAACAGTAGGCACCCGTAGTAGGTCTGGTACGCGGTCTCGGAGTCCACGCCCAGACGCTCAGCTAGCCGCATGGCGAACAGGGTGCTATGCAGGCCGTGCTCGAACGGCAGCCGCATCCCAAGATCCGTGGCCAGGCAGAGCGCAGCGATCAAGTCGGCGGTGCGGACCTCATCCTGGCCCGCCGACGAGTCGCTCGACACGTCGCCCAGCCTATGCCCGTCGAAGGTCGGATCCACCCGGCGAGAAGGCGTCGGGACCAGTCGCGTCGATGCTGGGCCGTCTCGACCAGACGGGGCATCGGGGTCAAAGACCCGAGTGCGGGACTGGTGAGTACGCCATCAGCCCCCGCGCTCCTCGCGGCCGGCGATGAGTCCGCGGATCGTCTCCAGCTGCGCGTCGATCTTGTCGAACCGACGAGCGCTCGCCAACTCGACGCGGTTGAGCTGACCCTTTACCTCAGTCATCTCCGTCTTGAGTACCGCCACGTCGGTCTTGAGTTCCCTCACATCGGTCTTGAGTTCCGTCACGTCGGTCTTGAGTTCCGTCACGTCGGTCTTGAGTTCCGTCACGTCGGTCTTGAGTTCCGTCACGTCGGTCCTCAGCGAACCAATGTCGGCTCCCATACGCGTCAGTCGCCTGTCCCGCCGGGTTTCTCTTGCCAGCAGGTCGGTCGTGAGCTGCCACCACGAGGACTGCTGGTCCTCAAGCCGTTCGACCCGCCGCTCGAGGTCCCGGTCCTCTTCCACCACGGTCACGTCCTTCCCCGCCTCCCCGCGTTCCGCGACACACGGTGCGTCGCCGGCAGGGGACGCTACGCGGGCCCCGGTCGGCCGCGCAATGCCCGAACCGCACAAGTGCACCGTTGGTTCACCGATCGGCTGTACCTATGGCCGGGTTGCCTTCTCGGCACGCGGGCGCTCGCGATGCGATCGGCCTTCCGTTTGTTGGCGAGCCATCGCCTTCATCGATCGGCCGGCGGGTGTCGGGCAAACTCGGTGGCCTCCGCGGCCGCGTACGCCCCAAACTGTCCATCGTGGAGACGGCGATTCGGACGGCGCTCATCGTCGCCGTACCGGAGGTCGAGGCGGCGGTGGGACCCCACCGCGCGTCTCTGGACCGGGCCGCGTCGTGGGGTGTGCCGGCCCACGTGACGGTGCTCTACCCCTTCCTGCCGCCGTCGCGGATCGATGACGGCGTGCTGGCGACGCTGGCCGATGGCTTCGCGGCCGCGGCGCCGTTCGATGTCCAGTTCGGCCAGGTCGAGTGGTTCGGTGACTCGGTGGTGTGGCTGGCCCCGCGGCCCGACCGGCCCTTCCGCGAGCTGACCGCCGGGGTGGTGCGGCGATTCCCCGAGACGCCGCCGTACGAGGGGGCCTTCGGCGATGACGTCGTACCCCACCTGACGATCGGGCACGACGCTCCGCGGGACGTGCTGGCCCGCGCCGGCGACGCCGTCGCGCAGCTGCTGCCGATCCGGGCGACCGTGCGCGGCGTCCGGCTCATCGCCGGATCTGCGACACCGGACTCCTGGCGCATCCTGCACGAGTTCCGCCTCGCGCCGGCCTAGCATCCGATCCTCGTACCGGTGCCGTTGCGGCCCGATCACGCCTCGTGCGGAGTCATTCCGTCCGCGCCCACATCGGGCCTCTAACCAGGTCACACTTATGCCCGGATTATCGAATTGTCGTTAACGGCAATACGTTAATCCCGAGAACCCTCCCAAATCGGACATCGAACGATCTCCCGAGGCTACATCATAATGACACTAATGAAGCGTAAGGAATTGCGGTGGTGTAACCGCGGGTGAGGGCGGCCCTGGTGGAGTTGGGGCCATGAAACCTCGTCAGGACCACCGTGAGTCCGCACGCGATCCGCCTTGGGGAGGCTATTCGGGCGCCGAGCCTCCATGCAGCTGCTGCCACCTCTGCCGGGAAGCGGCCAACCCGACTGGGCTCAGCGACCGTCGACGCGTGTCCGCCTGACGCGTCCGCCAACGACGCTGAGCCTCGGCGTTGCACCGGCGACACCGCCGGCGCAGCCGACCGGTTTCTGGGTCGACCTCGCGGCGATGGCCATTTCGGCACGTCTGCGCCTGGGCGCGTAAGCGGCAGCTTTCGGCATGACTGACCAGCCGGAGGTGGGTTGGCTCAATGCAGTCCTTGACATCGCACGTGTGGTGGATCTCGAGACCGGGCTGTAGGGGCCCGACGAAGACCGCGTATGCCGCGACGTGTGCCCACGCCCGCCCGGCGAGCTTCTGATAGACGCCCGGTTCGTCGCCGTAGCCACGCACAATCAGGCATCCGTCGAGTGTGCGGGTCGACCGGGCCAGCAGGTACTCCCGCAGCGACTCCTCCGTGAAGTGGGCCGAGAGCCCGCGTACGCCGGGGATCATCCGCCCAGTATCGACGTCCGATGCGACAAACAAGCGATAGGGCGATCCGCCGGTGTGCAACACCTCCGCCAAGATCCGCTCGATCATGGACTTACCGTCATCCGAACCCGCCGATCATGACGTTAACTTCATGATCGGCGGATCTACCACCCGAACGTCGAGCGCCAAGCAGGGGACGAACGCTCAGGCGCGGGCGAGGATCTCGCCGTGCACGACCGCGAACCAGCCGTCGTCGGCGTCGGCCCAGCCGAGCCAGCCCTCGGCGATCTGGGCCAGATCCGCGGGCGTCGCGGCGCCGGCGGCCACCGCTTGGCCGGCGAGGTCCGACTCCACGATCCGCCGGGCCCAGGACTCGCCCCACCACCGCCGGTCATCCGGGGTGGCGAAGCACCACACGCTGGCCGACGGCGTGATGTCGGTGAACCCGGCGGCCCGGGCCCACGACAACAGCCGGCGTCCGGCATCGGGCTCGCCACCGTTGCCCCGGACCACCCGACGGTAGAGCGCCAACCACTCGTCGAGGGCCGGCACGGCCGGGTACCAGGCGAAGGCCGCGAAGTCGCTGTCGCGGGCGGCCACGATGCCGCCCGGCCGGCACACCCGGCGCATCTCGCGCAACGCCCCCACCGGATCGGCGAGGTGCTGGAGCACCTGGTGGGCGTGCACCACGTCGTAGGACGCGTCGGGCAGGTCGAGCGCGTGGACGTCGGCCACCAGGAAGTCGATGGAGACGCCGCGGTCCGCCGCCTCCCGGCGGGCCAGGTCCAGGACGGCCTGCGAGGCCTCGACCGCGGTGACCCGGCCGGGCGAGACCAACCGGGCGAGGTCCGCGGTGAGCGTCCCCGGTCCGCATCCCACATCGAGCAGGCACAGGCCGGGTGCGAGATGGGGTGACAGATAGGCGGCCGAGTTCCCGGCGGTCCGCCACCGGTGCGAGCGCAGCACCGACTCGTGGTGGCCGTGGGTGTACCGGCTGCGGGTCACCGTCCCAGTATGCGATGACATGATTCGCGGGTGGCCGCGCCGACGCATGTGCTGTTCGACTTCTTCGGCACGCTGGTCGACTACTCGGCCAGCCGCACCGAGCAGGGCTACCACGCATCCCACCGGCTCGTGACCGACCTCGGCGCGGATCTGGACTACGAACGGTTCCTCGACGAATGGACCAGGGTCTGCGCCGACCACGACCGGCGCAGCGATGCCGACGACCGCGAGTACTCCATGAGGGACGTCGGGACCGCGTTCCTGCGTGACGTGTGCGGTCGTGAGCCGACGCCGGACGATGTCGAAACCTTCGCCGAGACCTACGTCGAGGAGTGGAACACGGGTGTGCGTTACCCGTCCGGCATCGCGGACCTGGTGGCCGAGATGGGTCGCCGGTACCGCCTCGCCGTCGTCACCAACACCCACCACGCCCCGCTCGTGCCGCGGCACTTGGAGGCCATGGGCCTGCGGTCGGCGTTCGC
>Ga0307416_100001297_pt1 | contig 13477 bp, 10 predicted proteins | sample DK1Cmetagenome_2_FD_203821 | JGI IMG/M metagenome (GOLD analysis project Ga0307416, IMG submission 203821) | Maize rhizosphere microbial communities from greenhouse at UC Davis, California, United States - DK15-C-3 | ecosystem: Host-associated > Plants > Roots > Rhizosphere > Soil | place...
CCTCCACAGGCAAGATTTCCCCAGCCGCCACGCTTCCTGTCGTCCATGTGATGCTGCAGGCAGTCAAGGACTGGAAGATCGAGACCGGGGAGCAGCGAGGAGTCAAGCCTGCCGGGGGAATCCGAACCGCCAAGGACGCGATCCGCTATCTGGTTGCAGTCAATGAAATAGCCGGACCCGAGTGGCTTGATCCGTACTACTTCCGGTTCGGCGCCTCATCGGTGCTCAACGATTTGATCATGCAGCGCCGAGCCCAGCTGGATGGCCACTACTCCGGCGCCGACTACGTCACCGTTGATTGAGAGAAGTTGATCATGGATTGGGAATACTCTGCGGCGCCCGAGTCAAGTGCCATTGCCGATATCAAGGACCGGTACATGCCGTTCATCGACGGAGCCTTCAAGGAAGGCGGCGGTGAAGATCGGGACACCCTTAACCCCGGTACCGGGGAAAGGCTCTCGACGGTTTCGACGGTTAATTCCAGCGACATCGACAGAGCGGTGAAGGCTGCGCGCCGAGCGCATGAGAATGTCTGGTCAACCATGCCTGGTACGGAGCGTGGCAAATATCTGTTCCGGATCGCCAGGGCGATCGCCGAGCGGTCCCGGGAGCTTGCCGTGGTGGAGACGCTCGACAACGGCAAGCCGATCAAGGAAACGCGCGATTTCGACGTGCCCGCAACGGCGCAGCACTTCTTCTATCACGCTGGCTGGGCGGACAAGCTCCAGCACTTGGGCATGGGGCCAGCACCGCAACCGCTTGGTGTCGCCGGTCAGGTCATCCCGTGGAATTTTCCACTCTTGATGGCCGCCTGGAAGATCGCGCCAGCGCTGGCTGCCGGAAACACCGTGGTAATCAAGCCAGCCGAAACCACACCGCTGTCGATCTTGGTGCTGGCTGAGATCATTGCCGATGCTGATCTTCCGCCCGGTGTCGTGAACATCGTCACCGGAGCCGGCGATGTGGGCTCGATGCTGATCAATCATGCTGGCATTGACAAAGTTGCCTTCACCGGTTCCACCGCTGTCGGCCGGCGCATCCAGCGCGAGCTTGCCGGCACCGGCCGCAAGATCACGTTGGAACTCGGCGGCAAGGGCGCCAACATCATCTTCGAGGACGCGGCCCAGGACCAAGCTGTCGAAGGCATCATCAACGGCATTTTCTTCAACCAGGGCCAGGTCTGTTGCGCGGGCTCCCGGCTGCTCGTCCAGGAGTCGATCGCCGATGACTTCATCGAGCGTCTCAAGCAGCGGGTCGAGACACTGCGGGTCGGCGACCCCATGGACAAGAACACTGACGTAGGCGCGATCAATTCGGAGGCGCAACTGGGCCGCATTACCGCACTCATGAACGCCGGCATCGCCGAGGGCGCTGAGCTGTGGTCGTCGTCATGCCCGCTACCGAAGAACGGGTACTACCTGTCCCCCTCGATCTTCACTAGTGCGACTCCATCGATGCGCATCGCACGCGAGGAGATCTTCGGTCCAGTGCTCACCACTATGACGTTCCGAACCCCCGATGAGGCAGTTCTCAAGGCAAACAACAGCCCGTACGGTCTATCGGCGGGTGTGTGGACCGAGAAGGGTTCACGGGCCATGGGAATGGCAGCGGCGCTGCGGGCCGGTGTGATTTGGGACAACACGTTCAATCGATTCGATCCGGCGGCCAGCTTCGGCGGCTATAAAGAATCCGGCTTTGGCCGAGAAGGAGGACCATCGGGCCTGGCCGCCTACCTGGACACCGATGATGAGGCGGTTGCACGGTGAGCCACTTGGCGGTCTCGAAGACCTACAAGCTCTTCATTGCCGGCGCCTTCCCACGTTCGGAGTCGGGCCGCACCTATCAGGCGCGCGACAAGAAGGGCGACTTCATGGCCAACGCGGCCTTGGCTTCGCGCAAGGATCTCCGCGACGCCGTCGTCGCAGCCCGCAAGGGTTACGGCGCCTGGTCGAAGGCCACGGCGTACAACCGCGGTCAGGTGATCTACCGGATCGCGGAGATGCTGGAGGGCCGCAGATCAGAGTTCGTCGAATTGATCATGATCAGTACCGGTGCCTCGACAAATGACTCCGCCGCCGAGGTGGATGCTGCGATCGATCGGCTTGTGCACTACGCGGGCTGGACCGACAAACTGGCCGCGGTGATGGGCAGCGCCAACCCGGTTTCCAGTCCCTACTTCTCCTACTCCGCACCTGAACCGACCGGCGTGGTGGGAATTGTTGCGCCGTCCGGATCCCCACTGCTGGGCCTGATCTCAGTGATCGCGCCGGTGATCGCGGGCGGCAACGCCTGCGTAGTGATCGCCGCCGACGCAGATCCGTGCGTAGCGATCACCTTTGCTGAGGTGGTTGCGACTTCCGACGTGCCGGCAGGAGTGATCAACATCCTGACGGGACGGATCCCTGAGCTCGCACCGCACCTCGCGGCTCACGCGGATGTGAACGCGCTCGACCTGACCGGTGCTGATGCTGAGCTGCGCGAGTCGCTGGGGCAGGCCGCGGCCGAGACCGTGAAGCGGGTTTACGTCCCGAGGGGCGTGCCGGATTTCATAGCAACGCCTGGCACGGCGCGACTCCGCGCCTTCCTGGAGATCAAAACGGTGTGGCACCCAACCGGTGCACTCTCACTCTCGGGCGGGACTTCGTAGTAACCGAGTTCCAGTTCGAAGCCGTCACCGGACTTGAGGCTAAGGGCAGAGGCGGAATAGCATACGCCGCGGCAGGGTTGCGGCGGCATGACCGTTGACGGAATCAAGACCATAGGACTCATCGGCGCCGACAACGTCGGTAGCCAGATTGCCCGCGCTGCAATCGCGAGCGGCTATGACGTGGTGATCAGCAACTCACGAGGGCCGACGGCACACCGCCGGGTACGCGGAACAGACGAGCGCTCGCGATCGCTGGAGACAACACAGCCGCAAAGGCCCAAGTCGCCGAATTGATCGACGGTTTCGGCTTCGACGTGACTGATGTCGGTCCATTGGCCGAAAGCTGGCGCATTCAACCTGGTACGCCGGGCTACGTTCAGCGGATGAATGCCGAAGAGCTGACTGCCGCACTGGCGTCTGCCAAGCGCGGGCAGTAACCCCCTTGTCTAACCGAGTTGTCAGCGTCTCAAGGGCTATAGCACGCTGAGGCGCCGACAAGTCGGATTCAGGTGTCTATAGGGGCCCACTCGGGACCCGTCTCACCCAGACTTTCATCGAGTTTGCTGAACAGCGGTGTGGGGCGCTGCAGTGGCGTTCCCGGTGTGATAGGGCGTGACCCCCAGCGCGCTTGCTCGGCGGCATAGTCGCCCATGATCACCGGATAGTCCGGCCCACCCTCTTCTGTCATCTCGCGGATTTCGGGCTGGGCCGCCCACATACCGCTGCCGCCGAGTGCCTCGTGAACCTTCTGGGACGCGTGTGGCAGGAATGGAGTCAACAGCGTGTTGACGTCGGAGACGACTTGCAGTGCGGTGTGCAACACAGTGTCGCGGCGCTCGGGATTGCCCGACAGCTTCCAGGGCTCGGTATCGGAAATGTACTTGTTCGCGGCGCCTGCCACCCGCATTGCTTCAGTGATCGCGAGCTTGAACCGATTGCGGCCCAGCAACTCGGCAACGGTGTCGAACGCTGTGCGCGACGTCCGCAGCAATTCATGATCAACATCAAGCAGCGCGCCGGGCTTGGGGATTGCCCCATTGTTCTTGTGCGCCATGGAGATCGACCGGTTGACCAGGTTGCCCCACTCATTCGCCAGCTCGAAGTTGGTGCGACGCACGAACTCGTCCCAGGTGAAGTCGGTGTCAGCGGTCTCTGGACCAGCTACGGCAATGTAGTAACGCAAGGCATCCGGTCCGAAGTCGCGCAGGAAATCGCCGACGTAGATCACCTTGCCGCGGCTCGTGGAGAACTTTGAGCCACTCATCGTCAGGTACTCGCTGGACACGAGCTCGTCGGGCAGTCGAAGCTCACCGAGTGGCCCAACGGTGCCGCCATGATCACCATCGCCATTGTGCCCGAGCAGGATTCCCGGCCAGATCACCGTGTGAAAGACGATGTTGTCCTTGCCCATGAAGTAGTAGCTACGTGCGTCCGGATCGATCCACCACCGCTGCCACGCCTCGGGGTCGCCGCTTCGCTTGGCCCACTCGACCGACGCCGAAAGGTAGCCGATGACGGCGTCGAACCACACGTAGATCCGCTTCATCGGCTGATCTCGCCAGCCGTCCAGCGGTACCGGCACCCCCCAGTCAAGATCACGAGTGATCGCGCGCGGCCTGAGATCCTCCAGCAGGTTCTGACTGAACTTCAACACGTTGGGCCGCCAGTCAGTACGAGCGCTCAGCCACTTGCCGAGTGAGCCCGCAAGGGCGGGGAGGTCAAGGAAGAAATGCTCAGTCTCGACGAACTTGGGCGTTTCCCCGTTGATCCTCGAGACCGGATTGATCAGATCGGCTGGATCGAGCTGATTGCCGCAGTTGTCGCACTGATCACCGCGCGCACTGGGATAGCCGCAGATCGGGCAGGTGCCTTCGATGTAGCGATCTGGCAAGGTCCGTCCCGTCGATGGGCTCACCGCGCCCATGGCGGTCCGAGGCACCACGTAGCCGTTCCGATGCAATCCCAGAAAAAGATCTTGAACCACCGCATAGTGGTTGAGCGTCGTGGTCCGGGTGAACAAGTCGTAGGATAACCCAAGGTCACGTAGGTCGTTAACGATCACCCGGTTGTACTTGTCCGCCAGCTCACGGGGGCTCAGCCCTTCGCGCTCGGCCTGGACCAAGATCGGCGTGCCATGCTCATCGGTCCCGGACACCATCAAGACGTCATGGCCGCTCATCCGCATGAAGCGCGCGAAGATGTCTGAGGGAACCCCGAAACCTGAGACGTGACCGATGTGGCGAGGTCCGTTGGCGTACGGCCACGCCACTGCGGTCAGCACACGCGAAGTCATGCGCTAAACCCTAGCCCGGTACGGCGGCACACTCTCAGCTGTTTCAAGCCGGAAAGCGTCCTAGCCAGCCTCAGCTAAGCGTTGCACCAGGGACTTTCGCACCTGGTACGGCGCGAAGACGCTCTTGGCCGCATTGATGGTGAGCCGGCGTACGTCGGAAAGGGTGTAATCGAACGCCTCGGCCAGTAGCGCGAACTCTCTCGTCATGCTGGTCGCGCTCATCAGCCTGTTGTCAGGGTTGACGGTCACCCGGAAGCCGAGCCGATCCAGACTATTGATCGGATGCTCGGTGATCGAGGGCACCGTCCCGGTCTGCACATTGGAGGACGGGCACATCTCGAGCGGAATTTGCTCATTGAGCACGTACGCCGCGAAGTCGCCGAACTCGGTAGCCCGGCCGTCGCCGAGCTGAATGTCTTCGATGATCGCGACACCGTGCCCAACCCGGTTGGCCCCGCAGACTTGCACCGCCTCCCAAATGGACTGACATCCATCGGCCTCACCTGCGTGAATGGTGTAGTACTCGCTCTCACGCCGCAGCAGCTGGAAGGACTCCAGAAATCGCGACGGCGGGTAACCCATCTCTGGCCCCGCGATGTCGAACCCGGCGACGCTGTCGTGGCGATAGCGCAGCGTCAGCTCGGCGATGTCGCGGGTGGGTTCCCGCTGGCGCATGGCAGTGAGCAGCTGGAGCACTTCAATCTCGTGCCCGCGCTTTCGACAGGCCGTCATGCCCTCTGCTAGGCCGTCGCGAACGGCTTCGACGGCCTCGGCCTCGGTCAACCCCGCCCTCAGGTGCTGTTCAGGCGCCCAGCGCGTTTCGCCGTAAATCACTCCATCTGCGGCCAGGTCCTCCACGCACTCTTTGGCGACCCGGCGCAGATTTGGCGCCGTCTGCATGACAGCGAGGGTCTGATCGAAGGTCTCCAGGTAACGCTCCAAAGACCCAGAGTTCGCCGATTCGGCGAACCATCGGCCAAGATCGTCGGCATTGTCGGCGGGCGCCACCTGACCGATGTCAGTCGCCAGTTCGATGATCGTCTGTGGCCGGAGGCCACCGTCGAGATGATCATGAAGTGAGACTTTCGGAAAAGCTTGTAGTGCCTCCGCCTCAAGGCTCATGATCGACGCCGAGCAAGATCGCGCGCACTAAAGGCCTGCGGCAGCACATCGCTCATCGACTGGATACCGGCTGGGGTGTCGACCAGACACTCGGCTCCGCCATGCTCCCAGAGCAGCTGACGACACCGGCCGCAGGGCATCAGAACAGCTCCGGTTCCGTCGACGCAAGCAAACGCGATCAGCCGTCCACCGCCGCTGGCATGAAGCGCCGATACCAGTCCGCACTCGGCGCAGAGCGTCGCCCCATACGAGGCATTCTCAACATTGCAGCCAGTGACGATACGGCCGTCATCGACCAGCGCCGCCGCCCCCACCGGAAAGCCGGAGTACGGCGCGTACGCGTGCCGGCTGGCGTCCGTGGCTGCGGTGCGTAACTGGTCCCAGTCGACCGAGGCAGGTTGAGGAGACATCAGCTACTTCTCATAGGGAATGCCGTCGGCGGCGGGCGGTCTAACTCGGCCCACCAGCCCAGCAACGGCGATGATCGTTGCGACGTACGGCAAGATCAACAGGAACTGGCTGGGCATCGGGGTGCTCAGGGTTTGCAGTTGTGAGGCCATTTGAGTCACGAAACCGAAGAACAGGCACATGATCGAGGCCAGCACTGGATGCCAGCGACCCATGATCACAGCGGCAAGCGCGATAAAGCCGTTACCGACGGTGAACTCCTTGGTGAACGACCCGGTCGAGGCGAGGGTGAAGAAGGACCCGCCCAGGCCGCCGAAGATACCGCCTGCCAACACCGCTGACCAACGGATCCCGCGCACACTGATGCCGACCGTGTCCGCGGCCTCAGGATGTTCACCGACCGCTCTGATGCGCAGGCCCCACGTAGTCCGATACAGCACCAGCCAGACTAGGGCAACCGAGATTGCCCCCAGGTACGCCAGAACGTTCTGCTCGAAGAGCACCCGTCCGAAGAACGGAATCTTGGACAGGCCCGGAATGGGGATCGGTTCGAGCACCGGTGCGGAGTTGTACCTGCTCGAGGCCGGCTGCACCAGCTGATCAAAAAGGAAGCCGGTGACCCCTACAGCGAGCAGGTTGAGCACCACGCCTAGCACTACCTGGTTGACCAAGTAGTTGATCGAGAACACGGCAAGTAGCGCAGCCATGGCGAGGCCAGCGAGCACTGCAGCGATCATGGCGACCGTGACCGACTGGGTAAGACTGCCGACGACGGCCGCCGCAAACGCCGCCGACAGGAACTGACCCTCGATCGATACGTTGACCACTCCCGACCGTTCGCACAGCACCCCGCAGAGTGCACCGAAGACCAATGGTGTGGCCAACGATAATGTGCCAGCGAACTGGTTGCTGACAGGGAAGGGCAGCTCACGGCCAGACGCCGCCCACGTCAAGAAGCCCACAATGACCGCCAGGCCAGCCACGGCTCCCGCCAACACTGGCCAGCGACCGCGCAGCTGACCAGACAGGTAACCAACCGCGGCTGCCAGGCAGAGCAATCCGCTGACCAGGACCGTGGTGAAGCCGGGCAAGATCACCGTCGGCAGCTGTACCTCATCAAACGCATCAGACAGAGCAAATCGCGCGCTGCCGGTGGTGGATACCAGACCGATCAGGAGCAATACGCCGACGACCGCAATGAGGACGCCGGTGGAAATGCGCTGTCTGCGCTTCTGGCTCGTTTCGACCTGTTCCGCTTCGGTCCGTGAAGGAGTCCGCTCAATGGTGTCTAGGCTCATACCAGTCCTCCCTCCGGAACCGGTCCGAGCGCCCGAGTCTTGCGAGGTTTCAGGAATGGCACGATCTTGGTGACCAGCGCCGGTGCCGCCACGAAAAGCACGATCAGTGCCTGTAGCACGGTTGTCAAAGTGAGCGGCGTCTGGGCAACGCTCTGCATCGACAGACCGCCGGCATGGAGTGCCCCGAACAGCAAGCCAGCCAGCACAGTGCCCAGTGGCCTCGACCGACCGAGCAGCGCAACGGTGATCGCATCGAAGCCGATCGAGCCGACGATTCCCAGCGATAGCGGCACAGGCAGTCCCGAGGCACTCGGGCCCAAGGCAGCCTGAACGCCGGCCAGGCCCGCGAGTGCGCCTGCAAGAACCATAGTGATCACAGTGGTGCGGCCCACGCTCATCCCCGCAGTTGCAGCGGCATTGGGGTTGGCCCCGACAGCGCGGATGGTAAATCCGGTTGTCGAGCGGTCCAGAATCCACCAGACCGCTACAGCGGCGAGCAGAGCGAGCACAAAACCGAAATGCAGCTGGCCGCCCTGCAGCCGGGGCATGGTGGCATTCCAGTCCACGATCGGCGAAATCGGGTCAGTCCGTCCCGGCCGCTGGAAGACCGAGGTAGTGAGCAGAAAGGCCAGCAGGCCGGCGGCGATGTAGTTCATCATGATCGTCACGATGACCTCATGGGCGCCGGTCTTCGCCTTTAACCAACCGACAATGCCGCCCCAGATGGCGCCACCGAGAAGGCCGCCAAGGACGGCCAACAGCAGGTGGATGCCGGGTGGCAGGTGCCAGGCGAAGCCGATGTAGGCAGCCACAATTGCGCCGAGAATCGCCTGACCCTGAGCACCGATGTTGAACAGACCGGCGCGGAAGGCCAGACCCACGCCGAGCCCGGCACAGATCAGCGGAGCTGCCTGGGCGCTCGTCTCGGTGATCGGGCCGTAGCCGCCAATCGCCCCTTTGATCAATGCGGCGTACGCGCTGCTGACCTTCTCCCAGGACGCGATCAGCGCATCCGAGGGACGAGCCAAGAAGTAGGCGAACTTGCTGCGAACCTCGGTGTCGGAGACGATCATCAGCAGCGCACCGACGAGGAATGCCAGCACAATCGACGCGATGGTAATCAGCACGTCGGACCATGGAATCGCGATCCGGCGCCGGCGCTGCTCAGGACTCATGAGGCACCCCTTCAAGGCTGGCCTCCAAAGCAGCGTCCTCCTCGGCCAGCGTGGTCATGGACGCGCTCGCCAAGGCTTCCTCGGTCGGGACACCGGCCATCATGAGACCCAGCACCTCGCGGGAGGTGTCAGGTGGCACGATGCCAACGATCCGACCGCGATACATGACCGCGATCCGATCAGCCAAGGCGATGACCTCATCCAGCTCCGTCGAGGAGATCACCACGGCCGTGCCGCGATCCCGCTCCTCCACCAGCCTCTTGTGGACAAACTCGATCGCCCCGACATCCAGCCCACGAGTGGGTTGGCAGGCGACCAGCAGCGCCAGCGACCGAGAGAGCTCGCGGGCCAGCACCACCTTCTGCTGATTGCCGCCGGATAGCGAGGAGACTGTTGCCTCGATCGATTGCGTGCGGATGTCGAACTCCGCGATGCGGTGGGCGGCGTTCTGCCTCACCTTCGACAGATCCAGCGCAATGCCTCGTGCGTACGGATGCTCCTCGTGATGATTCAAGATCAAGTTCTCTGCGACGGTGAAGGTACCGACGCAGCCGTCCTGCTTCCGATCCTCGGGGACGAACCCGAGACCGGCGTCAATGGTCTCGCGCGGTGTCAGTCCGGTTAGCCGCGTGCCATCAAGCTCAATGGTTCCCTCTTCGACCGGCGTCAGGCCGAGCAGCGCCTCAGCCAGCTCGGTCTGGCCATTGCCTTGGACGCCGGCGATGCACACGATCTCTCCGCCGTACACCTCAAGGTCAAGATCGTCTACGGCGAGCGTGCCGTTCGGCCTGGCAACCGAGACGCCTTTCATCACCAATCGTGGTTCGGGTGAAGGTGAGGCGAGTTTCTTGTCGACGAGTAGGTTCACGGCCCGGCCGACCATGAGCTCCGCCAGGTCTGACTCGGAGTCAGTCGGCTTTGCAGCACCGACGACCTTGCCGTGCCTGATCACCGTGATCTTGTCTGCGATTTCTCGCACCTCGCGCAATTTGTGGGTGATGAAGACGATCGCCTTACCCTCGTCCCGGAGTGAACGCATCACCGTCATCAGCTGATCGGTCTCTTGCGGCGTCAGCACGGCAGTAGGTTCATCCAAGATCAGGTATTTGGCATCGTTGGCCAGTGCTTTCAAGATCTCCACGCGCTGCTGCACACCAACCGGGAGTTCCTCGATCACCGCGTCCGGATCGACCTCTAGCCCGTAGCGTTCCGACAACCGGCGGACGGTGTGGCGCGCCTCGCCCATGTTGAGCAGGCCGCCCGTGCTGTCTTCACGGCCGAGAATGAGGTTTTCGGCAACGGTGAAGACATCGACCAACATGAAATGCTGGTGCACCATGCCAATCCCGGCGCCGATGGCCTCCTTGGGGCTGGCATGGGCATGCTCGACGCCGTCGATCGAGATCGTGCCTGCGTCAGGCTGCAGCAGCCCGTACAGCACGTTCATCAGCGTGGTCTTGCCGGCCCCATTTTCACCAAGCAGGCAGTGGATTTCACCCGGGGTAATGTCCAGGTCTATTGAGTCGTTGGCGACCAGATCGCCGAACCGCTTGGTGATCCCGCGCAGCCGCAGGCCCGTTGCGGCCGCGGGGGTCGAGGTTGGTGTCACCTCTCAATCATGCCGAGGTTAGTCAGGCCGCCGGCTGGGACTTTGACTGGATAGTGATCTTGCCGCTGATGATGTCCGCCTTGAGCGCGTCCAGCTCCGACTTCAGTTCTGCCGGAACCTTCGAGTCGAAGTCGTGGAATGGCGCGAGGCCGGTGCCCTCGTTCTCCAGAGTGCCCACATACGGCTCATTGGAGAAGGATCCATCTTTGGCTGCCTTGATCGCATCCGCCACTGCCACATCCATGGCCTTGTTGACACTGGTGATGATGTTGGGGCAGTAGGTCTCCGCGCTCACGCAGCCGTCCGTGTCAACCCAGATGGCATTGGCCTTGCCGCCGCTGCCCTTGGCGGCCTGTAGCGCGCCGAGGCCGGCTGGCCCAGCGACCGGGAACACGATGTCAGCACCTTGGCTGATCAAGCCCTGCGCCGTACGCTGCCCACCCTTGGTGTCGTTGAAGTCGCCGGTGAATTGCCCATCTTGCTTTGCGGCATCCCAACCGAGGACCTGCACATCAGCACTCTTTTGTTTGTTGTAGTAGTCCACGCCTTGGCTGAACCCGTCCATGAAGATCGTGACCGTCGGGATCTTGGCGCCGCCGAAGGTGCCAAGCTTCTTGGTTTTGGTCATGCCCGCCGCCAGATACCCGGCAAGGAAGCTGGACTGTGCTGTGTTGAAGACCAGTGGCTTGAGGTTCTTGGCGGCCGGGTAGGTCTTCGGATCGTTGTTGTCGACAATGGCGAACTTGATGTCGGGGTTCTTCTTCGCCGCTGCCAGGGTGTCATCGCTGAGCAGGAAGCCGACCGTCACGATGATGTTGCAGTTGGCGTCCACCATCGACTGGATGTTCTTCGCGAAGTCGGAGGCCGTTTGCGACTCGACCTGACCGGTCTCGATGCCCAGCTCAGTCTTCGCGTCGGTCAAACCCTTGTAAGAGGTCTGATTGAACGACTTGTCGTCAAAGCCACCCGAATCCGAAATCATGCAGGCCTTGAAAGCAGCACCGGCCGCGCTGGCGCTCGACGCACTCGCCGGTGCACTGGGCGCAGCCGAAGAGCCACCAGTTCCAGGCGCCTCAGCGCAGCTGGTGAGAGTCAGGGCAGCAGCACTGATAAGAGCACCGGCCAGAGTGAGGGTTTTCTTCACGTAATGCCTCCTGGGCAGAAGAGTTCACGAGTTTCTCAGGCACTCGGACCCGACTCTAACTCCGCCCACGACGCCCCGGGTCGCTCCCCGGTAAGGACTCGATACCAATTTCTCTCTGCTTGTGCGGCGCGCTTAGATTGCCGCCCGCTCGAATGTGGTGGCAACGTTGCAGAGCACCTCGAGACCGATGGGGATGCAGGCTTCATCAACGACGAAGGTCGGCTGATGAATATCGGGGCAGGCCCGACCCGGTGTCCGTACGCCGAGCCGGGCGAGGGCGCCCGGGATCTGCTGCAGCATCCAGGAGAAATCTTCTCCGCCCAAAGACTGTTCCGTTGCGGCAACTGCGTCCGGTCCGAGCATCTCTTCAGTCGCTCGGGTGAGACGGCGTACGCCACGGGCATGATTGACCGCGGGCGGCACTCCGTCGGTAACTGCGACGTCCACCTCCACTCCGAAGGGCCGGACGATCTCCGCAGCCAGCTCAGGAATGAGCTGCTTGGCCAGCTGCCACCCAGCGGCGTCAAGTGCTCGGAGTGTCCCGACGATTTCGCCGGTGCGGGGAATGGCGTTGGCCACTGATCCGGCGTGCATGGACCCCCACATCAGGGACACTCCACTACGCGGATCAATGCGCCGTGACAACAGCAGCTGTGTCATAGTCGCCAAGGCGCCGAGCGCTCCGATGACGTCCTGTGTCAGCTGCGGCCGCGAAGTGTGTCCGCCGGTGCCATTGAGGACGATGTTGACCTGGTCGACGGCTGAAGTGATAGGTCCGACCTTGAGCGCGATTTGGCCGACGTCGGTCCTTGGGTCGCAGTGCAGCGCGTAGATCTCGGTCAGATCATGCAGCACGCCGCCGTCGATCGCGTCGAGCGCCCCGCCAGGGCTGCTCTCCTCCGCAGGCTGGAAGATCAGCCGGACACCGCGGGTCAGCAGATCAAGATCACGAAGCTTGGACAATACGATGCCGACACCGAGCAAGATCGCGGTGTGCACGTCGTGCCCGCAGGCGTGACACACGCCGGGATTCTTCGACGCGTAGTCGACATTCTTCCCATCAGGAATGGGCAGCGCATCGATATCGGCGCGGAGTCCGACGAGACCGCTGGAGTCGTCAAAGCCGCCGGGCAGAATGTCGCAATAGGCGCCGGTTCCCACCGGCAGCACCTTCGCGACCAGCCCCGCCCGCTCAAGGTTGTCAACAATGAGCGCCGTCGTGCGATGCTCATGGTGACCAATCTCTGGATGGGCGTGGATGTCACGTCGGATGGCGATCAGTCGCTCGTTCAAAGCCCCAGCGAGTCGGGTGATCTCGATACGTCGTGCGTCTGAATCGGGTACGGGCATTTGCTTCAGTCTTTCACGGGTGCCAGTCGCAGGCCGGCCGCGTTTCGAGTCGTAACAAGACAGTCGCAATTCTTGCCACATAAGAACGCGTTTCGTAACGAAACAAAGCAGGTAGCTGGGACTACCCACTGGACAGTGATGATGGAACGGCGCCGTTTCTACGCACAAGGCCGCGAATGAGCACAGAAAAGCTGAAATATCACTTTCCACGTGGCTTTGTGCGGAGAGATGTGGGCAATCCGTAGATCAAACCAACGTTCGCAGCTAGGCGTCAGTCGGCCGGTACGCACCCCAAACATCACGCAACGCGTGACAAACCTCGCCAACTGTGGCGCGCCGCCTTAGTGCCTCCTTCAGTGGGTACAAAACACTGTCGGTCCCGCGGGCAACTGCCCGGATCTCCTCGAGCGCCGCGTCAACGGCAGCCTGAT
>Ga0307416_100001299_pt1 | contig 13475 bp, 12 predicted proteins | sample DK1Cmetagenome_2_FD_203821 | JGI IMG/M metagenome (GOLD analysis project Ga0307416, IMG submission 203821) | Maize rhizosphere microbial communities from greenhouse at UC Davis, California, United States - DK15-C-3 | ecosystem: Host-associated > Plants > Roots > Rhizosphere > Soil | place...
GCCGGCCGGGTTGACCGGCGAGGACATCGAGCAGTTGTGGCCCCAGGTGCAGGCGGGCGTCGTCCAAATCGCCCCACAGACGCCGCAGATCATGGCGACCGGCAGCGACCACTACATCCAGGTCCACCAGCCCGACCTGGTCGTCGCCGCGACCCGGCTCGTGATCACCCGGGCCGCTGCTCCCAGGTGAGGACCGGCCGCCCGGAGATGGGACGACCAGTGCTGGACGCTGTCCCGCGTCGCCGAGGTGGTGCACGAGCGGTTCGACGTGGACTACAACCTGCCCGGGCTTGAGGAACGGTTGGTGACTGAGCGCGAAGCCTCAGCCCGAAGAAGATCGCAAAGTTGCGCACGCTTGCTGCAGACAAGCGCGACGGGGTTGCGGAGATCTGTCAGACATTAGGTATCTCCCGGGCGACGTTCTACCGGTACATGAAGTAAATTTTAAGAATGGGCATTTTGAGACGAGTTGAGTATTGAGGTGGTCGAGCACCGGTTTCGTTCTGCGGGGTGTAGGCCAAGATATTGTGGGTCGGCAGCGACGCTGCAGTGTCGTGGAGGGACCTCAGTTCGCCGGTTGATAAAGGACGTTATCTCACGGTCCGGTCACACCCGGCGGCTAGCTTCCGAGGCGTGACTTTGGTGCCCATCTCCGCGTTGATCGCAGCTCCGGTGTCGACGGTGCGTCCTACACCGCTCAACCGGCTGCCCGGCTCGGCGGGCGACGATCCGTTTCTGCGGCTGGCCGCCGGCTGGCTCGTCGGTCATCCGACGAACACCGCCACCGCCTACCGTCGCGACCTCGAGGCCTGGGCCGCCTGGTGTGCGCGCCTCGGCGTGCACCCACTCGCGGCCGAACGCCATCACGTCGACGCCTGGGTACGTCACCTGACCACCGAACCCCAGCCGCGCACCGGCCGCCCGGCGGCGGCCGCGACGGTCACGCGCAAGCTGTCGGCACTCGCCGGTTTCTACGCCTACGGCGTGCACGACGCCGGCGTGCTCACCCACTCTCCCGTTGCGTCGGTTCGTCGACCGAAGGTCTCCGACGAGTCCCAAGCTGTCGGGCTCACCGCCGACGAGCTCAAGCGTCTGCTTGCCGCCGCAACGGCGCACTCGCCGCGGTCGGCGGCACTCGTATCGGTGCTGACGTTCTGCGGTCTGCGCATCTCCGAAGCGCTCGGCGCCGACGTGCGTGATTACGGCTACGACCACGGTCACCGCGTGCTCAAGGTTCGGCGCAAGGGCGGCAAGACCGCCCGCGTCGCCCTCGCCCCGCCCGTCATTCGCGCGCTCGACGAGTACCTCGAGGGACGCACGGATGGACCGATCTTCGTGTCGGCCAACGGTCGCGGCCGCTACGGCTACAAGCTCGCCTACGAGCAACTGCTGCGGCTGTGCCGATCAGCGGGCCTATCCGCCGGCGTGAGCCCGCACAGCCTGCGCCACTCCTACGCCACCGAATCGCTACGCCTCGGCGCGGCTCTACAAGACGTGCAAGACGCGCTCGGCCACGCCGACCCGCGCACCACCCGGCGCTACGACCGCAGCCGCCACAACCTCGACCGCTCGCCCAACTACCTGCTTGCCACCGCCCTCACGGCCGAAGGCGCCTGACACCTCGCGCTAGTAAGACCGAGCCTAAACCCCAGGTATCCGCGGCAGTCTCGATTTAGGGCGAGGTTATCGGGAGTTCGGGGACAGTAGGCATGGGATGATCAGGCGCCGGAGCCGTCCTGTGGACCAGGTACGCCCCCCGGGGGCCAAGGCAGGCCAGGAACGGGCTGCCCACCTGGGTCATCCTGCTGACGCCGGCGCCGCTCTCCTCGCCGGCAGCGTCGTTGGGCTGACCGGGCCTGGTCAGCGTCCGCCACGACACCAGCCCTTACTTGATGCCTACGGGCTTGATGCCTACGGGCCCGGTCGCCGGCGGTAGGAGGTCGGATGGCGGAGACGGTGCAGTCGCGTGGGCCGAGAAGGAGTCGGCGTGGGCACCGTTGCGGGTCAAGGCCTTCCGCGCGCTGTGGCTGGCGCAGGTGGGCAGCGCGATCGGCACCTGGATGCAGACCGTGGGCGCACAGTGGCTGCTGGTCGAGGAGCCGAGTGCGGAGGCGCTGGTCGCGATGGTGCAGGTGGCGGCGATGCTGCCGGCGCTGGTGCTGGCACTGCCATCCGGGGCGCTGGCCGACATCCTGGATCGACGCCGTATGCTGCTCGGGGTGCAACTGTTCCAGGCGTGTGTCGCGGTGGCGCTGGCCGCGCTCACGGTGGCCGGCCGGATGGTGCCGGCGCTGTTGCTGACGTTCACCTTCCTGCTCGGCTGCGGCGTCGCGCTGACCCTGCCGGCCTATCAGGCATTCATCCAGAACCTCGTCCCACGCACGCGGCCACCCACGCCGACCGAACGCGGAAACACTCTGCCCAAGATCAGTTTCAAGGTGCTGCGCTAGGTCAGCTTCTGCCCATGACACATCGGCGCGATCACCGTCGCCGTGCTCGCTCTCCTTCATGAACGCCCGGCCGCACCACATGATCAACACCGGGTCAAGCCGTCTCTGGCAATGGCTCAATGGGTCAGCAATGGTTTCGATACTTACTTGACTATTCACTCAGTGTAGCGACTCGCCGAGATGTGAACCCTTTAGCTATACACTTTTACATAGCGTAGCGACACTACGGTGATCTTCCTTTGAGGACCAGTCGCCCGTTGCCCCGATCGGACACTCTCCCAGATGGTTGACGCTCGAAGCACCGCTGTTACGCATGTCCTAACATGACGAGTGGTCCGCGGACTGTTGCGCCCACAGGACTGTTGCGCCCACAGGAAGAACCATCGCATACCGATCGATGCCTCAAGACACGATCGTTAGAGGAGACTTTGTGCGCGTTGTCGTGACCGGCGGAGCCGGCTTCCTGGGATCCCATCTCTGCCATTTTCTGCTGGCTTCGGGTGACCAGGTTGTCTGCATCGACAATCTGTCCACCGGCCGGCGGCGCAACATCGCCGACCTCATGGAGCACCCGGGTTTTGTGTTCGTGCCTGCCGACATCACCGCCGGCCCGCTTACGGTACAGGGTCGGGTCGACGTGGTGGCGAATCTCTCCAGCCCGGCGTCACCGCCCGACTACCACCGGATGCCGCTGGAGACGCTGGCCGTCGGCAGCCGGGGCACCGAGAACGCCCTGCAGCTGGCCGCCGCACACGGCGCGCGGTTCGTGCTCGCCTCTACCAGCGAGGTCTACGGCGACCCCGTGGTGCACCCGCAGCACGAGGACTACTGGGGCAATGTGAACTCGGTCGGCCCCCGCAGCGTCTACGACGAAGCCAAGCGCTACGCGGAGGCGGTCACGATGGCCTACCACCGCCAGTACGGCGACGACGTGGGCATCGTCCGGATCTTCAACACCTACGGTCCGCGGATGCGCCCGGCCGATGGACGCGTCGTCACCACCTTCATCACCCAGGCTCTCAACGGTGACCCGCTGACCATCTACGGCGACGGCACACAGACCCGCAGCTTCTGCTACGTCGACGACCTGGTGCGCGGGATCGAGGCGATGCTGCGCACCTCGGTGACCGCCCCGGTGAACCTCGGCAACCCGGGCGAGTTTACCGTGCTGGAACTGGCCAAGCGGGTGCGGGAGCTCACTGGATCCCGCTCAGGCATCGAGTTCCACCCCCTGCCCAAGGACGACCCCACGCGGCGCCGCCCGGACATCTCCCGGGCCCGCAGCCTGCTCGGCTGGGAACCGCGCATCGATCTCGCCGAGGGCCTGTCCCGCACCATCGATTGCTTTCGCAGCCGGCCGAGCGAGGTCGCGGCGGCAGCCGCCGCCGTCGCCGGCGCCCAGTTCGAGGGCCGCACTCTCGAGCCCGTCCCCTCGTTGGCTGTCTGATGTCGCTCACCGACAGCCGGCCGCCCGATTCTCGGGAACACGGCCCCCCGGTGGGGTCCCCTGCCCTCTCCGGGCACGGTCGGCACCACGAGGACGTACGACGCGCATTCGAGGCCATCCCCGCTGCGTCGCTGGTTGACCGGCACACGCAGGAGGACCAGCGCGCCGGACGGCAGCTAACGCCGATACCGGCAGGGAGGGCCGCAGGGGGGCTGATGTCGTTCCGGGACGTGCCGCTGATGGAGGAGCAGGTCGGTCAGGTCGTGTCCCGGACCGCGGATGGCCCCCGCTTCCCCCGCGCCCCTGCACGGATGGCGTCCACCCGGCGGGATACTTTCGTTCACCTCCTCTCCAACCGGGATCAATGGCTGGTCGGGGTCCTGACCGCTGGATGGGTCGTGGCCCAGCTCATGTTCTGGCTGTGGTGGTTGCAGCCCGAGCACGTGATCACCTGGCCGGGCATGGTCGTCAACACCGTCCTCTTGGTCTACCTCGCGCTCCTGCCCGGCTACTTCCTGATCGTGGTCAACCGGCTTCGGGGGGTCCGCGAGGACCTCCGGATACCGGACCTCCGGGCGGCCTTCGTGGTCACCAAGGCACCGTCCGAGCCGTGGCCGGTGGCCCGCCAGACGCTGGAGGCGATGCTGGCGCAGGACTTTCCGCACTCCTACGACGTCTGGCTCTGCGACGAGGACCCCAGCGAGGAGACCCTCACCTGGTGCGACGAGCGCGGCGTCCGGGTCGCCAGCCGACGTGGGGTCGAGCAGTACCACCGAACGGAGTGGCCGCGCCGCACCAAGTGCAAGGAGGGCAACCTCGCCTGGTTCTACGACCAGTGGGGATACCGGAACTACGACGTCGTCGCCCAGCTCGACTGCGACCACGTCCCCGGACCGACCTATCTGGCCGAGATGGTGCGGCCGTTCGGCGATCCAGCCGTGGGGTACGTGGCCGCACCCAGCATGAACGACCGCAACGCCGCGACCTCGTGGGCGGCACGTGGCCGGCTGCACCGCGAGGCCACCTTCCACGGCCCCTCGCAGACCGGGCACCAGGCCGGCCTGGCGCCGTCCTGCATCGGCTCCCACTACGCCGTCCGCACCGTCGCGCTCCGCGACGCCGGTGGGGTCGGGCCGGAGCTCGCTGAGGACTTCTCGACATCGTTCCTACTCACCTCGGCGGGGTGGCAGGGCACTTTCGCCCATCGGGCCGAAGCGCACGGCGAGGGGCCGCACACGCTGGCGGCCATGCTGGTGCAGGAGTTCCAGTGGTCGCGCAGTCTCACCGTCCTGTTCCTCGGTCTGGTGCCGGCGCACCTGCGGCGGCTGCCGTGGAGGCTGCGGCTGCGCTTCTTGTTCGCCCTCACCTTCTACCCGTTGGTCGTGCTGACGGCTGGCGGGGGCCTCCTCCTCCCGCCGATCGCGGCCGTCACCGGTGTGCCGTGGGTGAACGTCAACTACGTCGCATTCCTCATGCACTGGATGACCATCCCGGTCTGGGTGCTGCTCATCGCCCTGCTGTTGCGCCGGCGAGGGCTGTTGCGGCCTCGCCAGAGCCCGATCCTCAGCTGGGAGAGCTGGCTGTACGTTCTCATCCGCTGGCCCTACATCGCCCGAGGCGTCCTCGCCGCGGTGGTGCAGCAGGTGCGGTGCCGACCGGTCACGTTCAAGGTCACTCCCAAGGTTCGGGACGGGCTCGAGCCCTTAACACTTGGCGTCCTTGCCCCGTACCTAGCCATCACCGGGGGGCTCTCCGCGGCCGCGCTCATCGGCGAGCGGACCGGCAGCGCGGTCGGCTACGTGTTCCTCTGCCTCCTCGGCTCGCTCTCCTACGCCATGGTCTCGCTCGCCGTGCCCCTGCTGCACGCCCGGGAGGCAGCCCGGGATAGCGGGGTGGGCGTTCTCCTGGCGATCCGCCGGACCGTCGCCGGCCCCGTCACCCTCGGAGTGGCGGCCCTGATCCCGCTGGTCGTGGCCTGCATCTCCTACCCGGCCTACTTCGCCCACCTCTACCACTGATGACCCGGGGCGTCCGCCGGCCAGCCGCTCACTCACATGTCATCTCGGAGGTATCTCCATGTCCTCGTCAACCGTGCTGGTGACCGGCGGCGCCGGGTTCATCGGCAGCCACACCTGCGTCGAACTGCTCGAGCACGGCCACCAGGTGGTCGTCGTCGACGACTACTCCAATAGCTCCCCCCTGGCCCTCGACCGCGTCGCGAAGATCACCGGGCGGTCGGTCACCCTCTACGAGGGCGACGTGCGCGACCGGGCCCTGCTCGACCACGTCCTCACCGAGCAGCGCATCGACCAGGTGGTGCACTTCGCGGCGAAGAAGGCCGTCGGCGAGTCGCTGCAGATTCCGCTGGAGTACTGGTCGATCAACGTCGCCGCCACCGTGACCCTGCTGCAGGCGATGCGCGACCACGGGGTGCAGGACCTGGTGTTCTCCTCGTCATGCTCGGTCTACGGGGACGCCCAGCGCGTGCCGCTGAGCGAGGAGGACCCGACCGGGCCGACCAACCCCTACGCGCACAGCAAGTCGGTCTGCGAGCAGGTGCTCGCCGACGCATGCCGGCGGTACTCGGGGCTCCGCGTCCTCGCGCTGCGCTACTTCAACCCGATCGGCGCGCACCCGAGCGGCCTCCTGGGCGAGGACCCGCTCGGTGTGCCGAACAACGTCGTCCCCTATCTGACCCAGGTCGCCGTGGGCCGCCTGCCACGCCTGCAAGTGTTCGGGACCGACTACCCAACGCCGGATGGCTCCTGCATCCGCGACTACATCCACGTCGTGGACGTGGCCGACGGCCACCGGATCGCCCTGACCCATCTCGCCGACGCGCCCGGGTTGCGGATCCGCAACCTCGGGACCGGCGTCGGCACATCGGTCCTCGAATTGGTCACCGCGTTCGAGAAGGCCTCGGGTCGAGCCGTGCCGGTCGAGCTCACCGACCGGCGCCCGGGTGATGTCGCCCGGCTCGTCGCCGGCCCGGGCCTTGTGGCGCGGGAGTGGGGCTGGCGGACCAGCCGGGACCTTCCCGCGATGGTGCGCGACGCCTGGCATTTCCAGCAGCTGAACCCGTTCGGCTACTCGTCCTGACCCGTCTTGTCACCCCGTTCTCGCTGACCAGCACTGAAGTGCTTCCGTGAAGATGACCGTCATCGGCACCGGCTACCTCGGCGCCGTCCACGCCGCCTGCATGGCCGAACTCGGCCACGACGTGCTCGGTGTCGATGTTGACCGTGACAAGATCGCCGCCCTGACTGAGGGCCGGGCCCCCTTCTTCGAGCCCGGGCTGCCCGAGTTGCTCGAGCGCAACACCCGCAACGGGCGCCTGTCCTTCAGCACCTCGCTGGCCGAGGCCGCCGCCCACGGCAGCGTTCACTTCATCTGCGTCGGCACGCCACAGGCGAAGGGCTCCTACGCGGCGGACCTGCGCTACGTCGACGCCGTCGTCGAGGGGCTCGTCCCCCACCTGACCTCACCCGCCCTGCTGGTGGGCAAGTCCACCGTGCCGGTGGGGACGACGGCCCGGCTCACCGAGCTCGTCGCCCGCCTGGCCCCGGCCGGCGTGCCCGTGGAAGTCGCCTGGAACCCTGAGTTTCTCAGCGAGGGCTACGCCATCCAGGACACCCTGTGCCCCGATCGAGTAGTCATCGGCGTGACGTCGGCCGAGGCCGAGGTCGTCCTCCGGGAGATATACGCCGAGCAGCTGGCCGCCGACACGCCGTTCATCTGCACCGACCCGGCCACCGCCGAGCTGGTCAAGGTCACCGCCAACGCGTTCCTGGCCACGAAGATCTCCTTCATCAACGCCATCTCCGAGATCTGCGACGCCTCCGGCGCCGACGTCGTCCCGCTGGCCGAGGCGATCGGCTACGACCCGCGGATCGGCCACATGTTCCTCAACGCGGGGGTCGGCTTCGGCGGCGGCTGCCTGCCGAAAGACATCCGCGCCTTCATGGCCCGGGCCGACGAGCTCGCCGTGTCCGAGGCGCTCGCCTTCCTGCGCCAGGTCGACGACATCAACATGCGCGCCCGCCAGCGCACCGTCGACCGAGCAGCCGAGCTGCTGGGCGGATCGCTGCTGGGCCGGCGCGTCACCGTGCTCGGTGCGGCGTTCAAGCCCAACAGCGACGATGTCCGCGAATCGCCGGCGCTCGAGGTCGCCGCGGCACTGCACCTGCGCGGCGCGGCCGTGCGGGTGCACGACCCGAAGGCCCTGGCCAACGCCCGCCCGGTGTACCCGACCCTGGGCTATGAGGACGACCTGCAGTCGGCCCTCGAGGGAGCCGAACTCCTCGTTCACGTGACCGACTGGGAGGAGTACCGCGAGCTCGACCCGGTGGTGCTGCTCGACATCGTCGACGCCCCCAGGCTGCTGGATGCGCGCAACGCCTTGGCCCCTGCTGGATGGCGGGCGGCCGGCTGGACCTTCGCCGCCCTTGGCCGGCCCGACAGCGAGCCGCAGTTTGTCCGTCGGGAGCGCCCGGTGCTCTTGCAGGGCTGGGCGACCGAACCCGCAGACGCCGGGTGGGCGCACGAGCCCGAGAAGGACGTCCTCGTTCTCCCCGAGCACCGTGAGGCAGGGTGAGTCCACGTGACGTTGCCCGAACCGCGCGGCTGGTATCCGCAGCGATGGCGGCACTCCTCGTCCTCGCGCTCCTCCCGGCACAGGACAGCTCCGTGAGGTGCCCGCATGTCAGCCCCTCTGGAGCGCTCAGCATCCGGGGAGCCGACATCTCCTTCACCCTGCAGGAGGAGGCGGCCGGCAACTTCGTACACGGTCCGCACGGCCCGGCCCCCATGGAGCACGTGCTCGCGTCGTACGGCGCGAACACCGTCCGGCTGCGGCTCTGGGTGGATCCGGCGGCGGGCACCAGCGATCTGCCCGCCACGCTGAAGCTCGCTCGGCGCGCCGCCGCCGCCGGCCTGGCAATCGTCCTGGTACTGCACTACTCCGACACCTGGGCCGACCACCGCACTCAGCCAACGCCCGCCGCGTGGGCGTCCCAGGGCCTGGACGAACTGACCCGGACCGTACGGCAGTACACCAGCCACGTCGTCGCCGCATTCGCCTCCCAGGGGACGCCGGTGGCGATCATCCAAGTCGGAAACGAGATCGACAACGGATTGCTGTGGCCGGCCGGGCGGCTTGCCGCAGCCGGCTGGGACGCCGTCGCCGGACTGGTGGGCGCGGGCGCGGCCGGGGCCCGGGCCGGTGGTGGAACACACCCACCGGAGGTCATGGTGCACCTGGCCGCTTCCGGCGACATCGGAGCGGTCAGCCAGTTCATCCGCGAGCTCGCCGTCCGCGGCGTTCACCCCGATCTGTTGGGCCTGTCGTACTACCCGTGGTGGAACGGATCATTGGCACACCTCCAACACGCCCTGAACACCGTGGCCGAGCAGTTCGACCTTGACGTCCTGCTCGCCGAGACCGCCTACCCGTGGACGCTCGCCGACGGCGACGGCCAGCCCAACGCCGTCACCCGCGACGTCGACTTGCCCGACGGTGCGGCATACCCGGCTACGCCTGCCGGGCAGGCGGCCTGGGCCGAGGCCCTCCGGCGGCTGCTGTGTCAGGTGCCCGCAGGCCACGGCGTCGGCTTCCTCTTCTGGGAACCGGGTTGGCTGCCGGGCGTCCAGGCCGAGCCCGGCGTGGGGAGTGTCTACGACAACACGACCCTGTTTCGGTGGGACGGCTCGCCGTTGCCTGCCCTCGGTGCCCTGCGGCCGAGCATCGTGTCGCCGACGCCTGGCGACCGAAGCGCCACCCGCAGGCGAAGAACTCGGGCAGATGGCGAGCCGCTCCACAGGCTCTTGCCAGGATCCGACCGCTCATCACCCCACGGCTCGACCCGGGCGCTCGATCGACGAGACGGAGAAAACAGACGAGACGAGGACATAAGGTGACACATGTTCTGGGCATCGGCGCTCATCCGGACGACCTCGAGCTCGGCTGCGCCGGAACACTGGCCCGGCACATCGCCCAGGGAGACCGTGTGACGATGCTGGTCGTGACGGCGGGCCAGTTGGGACCGGGCGATGTTCCACTCCGCCAGGAAGAGGCGCGCGAGGCCGCGCGGGCCATCGGGGCAGACCTCGTGCTCGGCGGCCTACCCGACGGACCGGTCTTCAACCACGAGCTGGCACTTGTCCACCTCATCGAGGACGTCGTCCGCAGCACCGGAGCCACGACGGTGTACACGCACGGCCAGAAGGACAGCCACCAGGACCATCGAGCGGTGGCGATGACCAGCATGGGAGCGTGTCGAGCGGTGCAGCGGGTGCTGTGCTATGACTCGCCGTCGTCCATCGGGTTCACGCTGAGGGTTTTCGTCGACATCACCTCGACCCTGGACAGAAGCTTGCGGCGGTGGAAGTGCACCGGAGCCAGGTCAGCGGCAGCGCGATGGCGAGCCCCTCGCTGGTGAACACGCAAGCGAGTTACCGATTCCAGGCACGCTGTGAGGCGGCGGAGGGATTTGAGCCATTATGCCTGGTCGTCTCGATGGACCGCGACTAAATACTGCAACGGCACTTGCTTTGAGCCCTATCGGAATCCGCAGCTCAGGGCGTTGCTGGTTCGTCGCGGCACTGCACCGAGGCCTCTCAAGCTCGCAGGACAACACTCGGCCACCTACAAGTGCGGTTGCAGTACTAAGCAGCTATAGGGCTTTGCACGACCGCGAAATTACCTGATTCATTCATTTCGAGACTAAAACCCAGCCGCAGAAAAACTATTGTGCGACATGAGGGTGTTTAGTACCGCGTCGGGCAATGTTCACCCTGAAGGCGGCCTTGGGACACCCGCCGCCAACTTCCCTTCGGGACCCCCTACGTGGGCCGCGACGGGATCCTGTCGAGACGCACGAGGATCTGCACTTGCTGGCTAGCCTTCACTGCGTGCGAGAGCAGGCTCCGTGGTTCACCAGCGATGAACTGCGCGACAAGGTGCTGGTCCTAGTATCTGACCTGGATTGGGGGAACGTTCCCGCGTGGCTCGGTGCTCTCTCATTGATCCTCGCGTACCGCGTTTTCATGCGAGACAGGTATAACGCCCAACGCGGGCAGATGGACAAGTTGGGCGCCTGGGCGACCGTTGCCTACGTCCGACGACTACCGGGAGCGTCGACTCGAGTCGAAGACGGCGCAGTCGCTTGCAGGGCTAATCTAGTTGGAGCGAGTCCTCGGACGCGGCAGAGGCCAGGAGTGGATCTACCCCGGAGCTCCGTCGCTTGATCAGGTAACGCCACATCACCGCCGCCTGTGAGAATTCAGACGAATGGTCAACAACGAACGGAGACGCCAAGGAGCCCAGATGGTCCGCCCCGTGCGGAGTCACCAGGCGGCCAGCGCCCGCCGCCATCGGTTGGCCGACACCCGGGTCACCCGAAACCGGCTGGCTACCTCCCGGTCGCTGGCCCCCTCCTCGATCCACTCCGCCGCGGCCAGCCGCACCCGCTCCCGCCAGGCCCGCTCGTTGGCGTCCAGCCCACCACCCTCGGGGTACCTCATGCCACCGGCATAGCGCAGGCGGCGCCGACTGTCAGCAGGGCTCCTAACGTCCGCCGTTAATAATCTTGGCCATAGTGCCCAAGACACTTGAGCTAGCAGTCCAAGGCTAGACAGGAGGCTTTAACATTTCTTGCACTCCCTGCAATGAAGGCGGCGAAATGGTGATATTCACCGTCACGTTCACGGCCCCCCCAAAGCAAGAAAACGGAAAACAAACGGATTGCGCCTGTGCAGCAGGCGCGATAGCGATCAGGACTGCGAAGAATGACGTGAGCGCGATCAGGGCGGCGAAGATGCGGCGGGGAAACCTGTTGAAGGGCACGGGAGGCTCCCTAGCCCGGATCTTTCACCGTCATGATCATCTGTGTTGTCGGCGGGGCTCTGTTCCCGCGGTGGCGTGAGATTGGCATGTGGGTGTGACCGTTCGCCCGATTCGCTCGGGTGGGCGCCGGTTCCACTGGCCGGGGATTCTCGGGGCGTCGTGATGGGGCGTGCCGGGGTCAGCCCGGCGCCGGTCTCGGTCGTGCGGTCAGCCGCTGGAGAGCAGTGAGCGCGTGCAGGGCCAGTGCGGTGAACGGCGCGGTTGCGGCGAGGTGCAGCAGGCGTCGTCGGCCGGTGACGGCGTGGCGGGCCGGGATCGCCAGCAGCCGCAGCCGGAGCCGTTTGGGTTCCACCGGCGGGCTGGGTGGCCGGGCAGGGCGAGGGTCTGTGAACCGCCCCGGGTTCAGTGGAGGCTCGGTTCTGCCGCCTCGAGGGGTTCGAGGGCGGCGATCTGACGGTAGTGCTGCTGCTCGTACTCGGCGGGCGGAACGTCGCCGCAGGCGCTGTGCAGCCGCCGGTTGTTGAACCAGTCCACCCATTCCAGGGTTTCCAGCTCGACCTGGTCGAGCCCGCGCCAGGGGCCGCGGCGCCGAATCAACTCGGTCTTGAACAGGCCGATCAGCGATTCGGCCGCGGCGTTGTCGTAGGAGTCGCCGACCGAGCCGACGGAACCGACCGCGCCGATCTCGGCCAGCCGCTCGGTGTAGCGGATGGCCAGGTACTGCACTCCGCGGTCGGAGTGGTGGATCAGCCCGGCCAGGTCGGCACCTTCGCGGCCGCGGGCCCAGATGGCCTGTTCCAGGGCGTCGAGGGCGAGGTCGGCGCGCAGGCTGGTCGAGGCGCGCCAGCCGACGATCCGGCGGGAGAACAGGTCGGTGATGAAGGCGACGTAGACGAAGCCGGACCAGGTGGCGACGTAGGTGATGTCGGCGACCCAGCGGCGGTTGGGGGCGGGGGCGGTGAAGTCCCGGTCGAGCAGGTCACCGGGCCGGGCGGCCAGCGCGGCCGGGGTGGTGGTGCGCCGGGTCTTGCCGCGGATCACGCCGGTCAGCCCGTCGGCGCGCATCAGCCGCTCGACGGTGCAGCGGGCCACCTCGATGCCCTCCCGCTGCAGCTGGCGCCACACCTTGCGGGCACCGTAGACGCCGTAGTTCGCCGCGTGCACCCGCCGGATCTCAACCAGCAGCTCCCGATCGCGGACCGTCCGCGCCGCGGGAGGGCGCGCCCTCGCGGCGTAGTAGGTGCTCGGGGCGATCGTGGCGCCGGCGTCGGTGAGCACCCGGCAGATCGGCTCGACCCCGAAACGCCCCCGGTGGGCGTCGATGTAGGCGATCAGCGTGGCTGTGGGCGGTCGAGCTCCGCCGCGAAGAAAGCCGACGCGGTCTTCAGGATCGCATTGGCCCGGCGCAGCTCGCGGACCTCACGTTCCAGCTCGACCAGCCGGGCCCGCTCGCTGGTGGTCAGCCCGGGCCGCTCACCGTCATCGACCAGCACCGGCTTGACCCAGTTCCGCAGCGTGTCGGTGTTGATGCCCAACTGCTCACCGACCCGCCGGCAGGCACCGGTGACGGTGACCCCTTCCTCGCCGCTGTCGACGAGATCCCGCACCAGGCGCACGGCACGGTCCCGAACCTCGTCGGGGTACCTCCTCGGAGCCGCCATGACTTCCATCCTTCGGTGGTTGGCAGCCTCCATCAATCCCGGGGCGGTTCAATCCCGTCGTTGAGGCCGCTCTC
>Ga0307416_100001300_pt1 | contig 13469 bp, 8 predicted proteins | sample DK1Cmetagenome_2_FD_203821 | JGI IMG/M metagenome (GOLD analysis project Ga0307416, IMG submission 203821) | Maize rhizosphere microbial communities from greenhouse at UC Davis, California, United States - DK15-C-3 | ecosystem: Host-associated > Plants > Roots > Rhizosphere > Soil | place: USA...
CATGGTAAACTCGGGGATGTTCACCTGCATCTTCGTTCCGTCGACGACCCGCTCCATCAAATAGGTGCCGGACATTTTGCCTATTCCGGATTTCAGATTACATCCGGAAACGTACTGATGTGTTTGACCTGGTTCAATCACGGGTTGCTGTCCTACAACGCCTTCCCCTTCAACTTCACGCATGCTGAAGCCAGCATCGAAGATGTGCCAGTGCCTGCGCATCAGTTGAATAGTATTTTCACTTTGGTTCTCGATGGTGATGCGATAGGTAAAGACATAATGGAACTGCGTCGGGCTTGAATAGGCCGGCTGGTATTCGGTCTCGACCGTCACTTTGATGCCTTGCGTGATTTCAGTTACCATATGGTCAAAAATATTAATTTTTTATAATTTCAGCCCCCATTCTGGAAACTTCTTTCAAACTGCTGAAAATCAAACCGTTTACGGAGTAGCTATCAGTTTTTTTAACAAAGATTTCTGTGGATAAGAGTCGGATTGCTAGTTTCACAGTCAAATGCAAAACATGGATGTCAAAATAGCCTCTAACTGGAAATCGTTGTTGTCAGAGGAATTTGAAAAACCATATTTCAAAGAGCTCACTGCGTTCGTGCGCGATGAATACAGAAATCAGACGATCTACCCGAAAGGGCTGGATATTTTTAAGGCTTTCGATCGCTGCGATTTCTGCGACGTGAAGGTTGTTATCATAGGGCAAGACCCCTACCATGGACCTGGTCAGGCTAATGGTCTTTGTTTTTCCGTAGGGGAGGGTATGCGATTTCCCCCTTCCCTGATGAATATTTTTAAGGAGATCCGCGATGATCTCGGTAAGCCTGTTCCCACGTCTGGCGATCTCGAACGGTGGGCCAGACAAGGTGTTCTCCTCCTGAATGCTACGCTTACAGTCAAGGCAAATTCCCCAGGCTCTCATCAGAACCGCGGATGGGAAATTTTTACTGATGCGGTCATCAAAAAGATTTCAGATGAGAAGGAAGGCATCGTGTTTCTTCTCTGGGGAGCTTACGCGCAGAAAAAAGGTGAGATCATTGACCGCAATAAACACCTCGTGCTCATGTCGGCTCACCCTTCTCCCTTCTCCGCCGACCGCGGATTTTTTGGATGCAAACACTTCAGCAAGGCAAATGCCTACTTGAAAAGCAAGGGCAAAGAAGAGATTGACTGGTGACAGGTCGGCTTCCGGTTGCAGGGCACCAGGTCCCAGCTACGCTGCCTGAAGGGGAGGGGACTGGTTCCTCGCACCTGGCATCCATTTCAGATGCAGCAAAACTCGACTCTCGCACAGATTCATTACGTCGTACACGCCCCCGGCAACTAATTTAAGTGACGCAACGCCTGCGTCATCCAGACACTTATTGAGTCCGACCCCGCCACCTCGCAACTGGCACCTATTTCAAATCCAGCAGAACCTCGACTCTCGCACAGATTCATTAAGTCCCATAACCAGCACCTGGCAACAGGAACCCCGCACCTTTTACTCTATAAGCTTGAAGAATCTTCCCCACCGTATCTGGTCCAGGAAGTCTGCGTTGCGATCAATAGAAAGCCAGATGAAAAATGCCTTGCCGACGATGTGGTCTTCGGGTACAAATCCCCAATAACGGGAGTCAAGGGAATTGTGCCGGTTATCACCCATCATAAAGTAATAATTCTGCTTGAAGGTATACTGACTCATTTCTTTACCGTCGATATACAGCTTCCCATTGTCGATGGTGACGTTTTCGTTGTGATCGTATTTGGCGATGGTGCTTCCATACATCGCTACGTTCTTTTCATCCAGCTCTATCGTCATGCCCTCGCTAGGGATCACAATCGGACCGTAGTAGTCACCGTTCCAGGGGAAAGCTTTTGCGTCCGGAAAAATATTTCCTTCAACCATCTCTTTTGTGCGCGCGCCAAAGCCATGGGACCCGTTGTACGTGCCGATGCGTACATCCTGTATGAAATTCATTTTGCGTAGATCTTGCGCCACCTCGTCTGTAATATGCATCTGGTATATTACGGAGTTGCCTGTTCTGCCCACGAGCTCCTGGTCGTAGATCTTATGTCTTTTCAGGATACGTTCATTGATTTCATCATTTGCCGTTACAATGTAACTGAACTGCATCAGCTCTGGATTTTCGGATGCATCACCGTTGACATACACTTGTCTGTTGATGACCTGCAACGTGTCGCCCGCAATGGCCACACATCGCTTAATGTAGTTAGTTTTCAGATCAACCGGGTAATCGATTCCATCGTTGAGCTCAATTGGTGGCACGTTAAAGACAACGACGTCATTGCGCTTCACCCGACTGATGCCCGGGAGTCTGTATTGCGGTAATTTGATCAGCTCTGAGTAAGACGGGATGTCAGTGAACCATATCTTCTGATGTGTTAGAGGAATCTGCAGGGGAGTCGTTGTCGTCCGGCTGCCGTAATGGAACTTGCTTACAAAAAGAAAGTCGCCCACGAGTAATGACTGCTCCATGGAGGGTGTGGGTATTGTATAAGCTTCCATGATGAGCCAGCGGATCAGCGTCGCCGCAATCACTGCAAAGAGAATAGCGTCGCCCCATTCGCGTATTTTTGATTTCGGTTTTTCCTCTTCTCTTTCTTCAGATGTTTTCTTCCAAAACTTCCAGTTCATATATAGCCGTAGGTATTAAAGCTTGCAAATAAAAGGAAAATAACCCGTAATCCGTAGTTTGGCGATGAGGGCAAGGTGCCTGCAACCGTCAACAAGACACGCGACTCTTCGCGGGGTGCGGGATTTCGGTAAAAAACCTGATTTCGTAACTTTTTGGATGATTGGTCGCCGAAAACGCTTCAGAATTTCAAATAGTCGTCCATATTTAAAACGCCGCGTTTTTCACGTATCCATTCAGCGACCATCACTGCGCCGAGCGCGAAACCTTCGCGGTTATGGGCGGTATGTTTGATCTCGATATCATCGATAGCCGAATTGTATTTGATCACGTGTGTGCCCGGCACATCGTCGATTCTGAAAGACTGTATCTCAAGGTCGGCTGCATCGTCACTTGAATTCTTAACCCACCTTTTCTTCCGGTCAAGATTGCGGATGACACCCTCCGCTAAAGTAATCGCGGTGCCGCTCGGAGCGTCTTTTTTCTGTGCATGATGAACTTCGTTGATACTCACATCGTAAGCGGGAAAGCGATTCATAATGCGTGCGAGATGTTCGCTGAACTTGAAGAACAGGTTTACACCGAGACTGTAATTAGAGGCGTAAAAGAACGTTCCGCCTTTCTCTTTTGTCAGCGCTTCTACTTCTGGTTTACGGTTCAGCCAGCCAGTAGTGCCACATACAACAGGAATGTTGCGTTCGATACATTTTCTGACGTTCGTGAAGGCGGCATCAGGGTGCGAAAATTCGATGGCTACATCCGCTTCTGCTTTCCCGAGGTCTGCGGGATTATCGACATCTATTCTCCCGGAAATGTGATGGCCCCTGTCAGTTGCCACCCGCTCAATGGTCTTGCCCATCTTGCCGTATCCTACCAACAAAATTTTCATACGATTGTATTTGGCTGGTAATGTACGATCTTATGGCAAATTAGGGTAGCGATTGAAGGAAAGCTTGCCCGAAATAAGGTGTCAGGCGAAACTTAGAACTTTAAGACCACTGCAAAACCAGTAGTTCTTCCGGTCATCATGTTGTGTTCCATGGAAGGCTCAATGCTTACCTGCAGCCGGGGGTTAAGATCAAACTCCTTGAGGTGTGCATCGACATGCGCATCCACCATCTGTAGTATGTACATACCACCCATGAGAATGATCATGAAATCGCGCTCGCGCCGGGACTCATCAACAATCCTGCGAAGCTGACTTGTTGTGAGATCCACATTTGGGTTCACGTCGTTTGCTTCCCCGAGATCATGCTCCAGATTATAAAACAAATGACCCTTGTATTCGGTGTAAAGCTCATTATACGTTTTAATGTAATAACCTATAAAAAAAAATCCACCGTACACGAGAGGCAGCTTCCAGTACTTCTTGTTGTAAACCTGGCCCAGGCCGGGAAGAACGGCAGCGTATAGTATGGCCTTGCGCGGATTGAATCGATCAGCATATGACTTGATCCGTACCGTATCGGGTGTTTCCTCATCAAGTGTATCAACTGTCTCGATGATCACATCATCGTCTTCCACGGCCGTGGAATCCTGCGCACTCCCTTCAAAATAAACCAGTAATAGCAGGGACAAGACTGCAGGAAAAAATAGTACACACGAAAATTTCTTCCGATGATACGAACGCGCGAATGATGTCGGGGCTGTCTGGTTCATTGGATGGCGCGCCGGCTTCGGCGTTGTCAAGACAATTTCAAAATGTCGATTATGCGGTTTAGGTCTTCAACAGACAGGAAAGGGATCTTTATTTCGCCTTTGCCGCCATCGCCCTTAACGACAACCCTTGTGCCAAAGTGAGATGACAGTCGCGACTGAAGCTGTGAAATTTCACGGCTCTGACTGGATGACGCTGTTCCATCTTTCACAGCCTCCATTTTCTCAGGTTTCTTCGGCGACATTTCCCGTACGAGCTCTTCTACCTTCCTGACCGAAAGATCCTCCTCGAGCGTTTTCTTGAAGATGTAAAGTTGCTTGTCGGGATTCTCAACATTGATGATTGCCCTTGCATGACCCATCGAGAGTTTGTTGTCTCTGACAGCGATCTGAATATCCGGCGGAAGCCTCAGAAGCCGCAAGTAATTCGTGACAGTAGCGCGGTTTTTCCCCACGCGTTCACCAAGCTCATCCTGCTTAAGACTGCATTCGGAGATGAGCCGCTGATAGCTAAGCGCAATTTCTATCGCGTTTAGATTTTCTCGTTGAATGTTTTCAATCAACGCCATCTCCAGCATCTGCTGGTCATTTGCTGACCGGATGTATGCTGGAATGGTCTTTAATCCAGCAAGCTTTGATGCCTGAAAGCGTCGCTCACCGGAAATAAGCTGATATTGATTGTCGGTCAGGCGTCTGACGGTGATGGGCTGTATGATTCCGTGCACCTTGATAGACTCACTCAGCTCCTGCAACGCTTCCTGATCGAAGTGCGTGCGGGGCTGAAAAGGATTCACCTCGATTTCCTCGATAGGAATTTCCGCGATGCCGCTTACCGCAGAAATTTTCGCGGGGGCTGTTGCTGTCGACGGAGTTTGAATGTCGACATCCAGTTTTTCGTCAGGAGTATTATCGCTCAACAGCGCACTAAGACCCCTTCCCAATGCTTTCTTCTTACTCATTTCGATACGCCGTTTTTATCCAGAATTTCATGTGCCAGATTGAGGTAACTGATGGCGCCCTTGCTCTCCGCGTCGTGAACGATCACCGGCAAACCGAAGCTCGGTGACTCGCTGAGCTTCACATTGCGGGGTATGATGGTCTTGAAAGTCATCTTCTGAAAATGTGTCCGCACTTCTTCCACCACCTGATTCCCGAGACTTGTGCGTGAGTCATATAACGTCAGAAGAATGCCTTCTATTTCCAGCCGCGGATTTAATCTCGTCTGAATGATCTTTATGGTGTTTAACAGCTTTCCCAAACCTTCAAGAGCAAAGTACTCGCATTGCACAGGAATGATCACAGAATCTGCGGCTGTCAATGCATTGATCGTGATTAATCCCAGGGAGGGCGAACAGTCGATGATGATGAAGTCAAAATCATTCTTGATCTTCGCCAGCGCATCACGCATTTTTTCTTCCCGCCTTTCAATGCTCACCATTTCGACCTCGGCGCCAACCAGATCGATGTGTGAAGGCAGGATTTCAAGATATTTTAATTCGTTTTTGACAATCGCATCCAGCGGGTTGACACCGTCAACCATACATTCGTAGATGCCTTGCTCAACATCTTTTGGATTCAATCCCAAACCTGAGGTGGAATTCGCCTGTGGATCCGCATCGACCAGGAGTGTCTTGCGCTCAAGAACAGCCAGGCTTGCCGCCAGGTTTATTGCTGAGGTAGTTTTTCCTACGCCACCTTTTTGATTTGCAATCGCAATGATTTTTCCCATCATGAAAAAATTATAAAAAATGCCCCCAGGAACATTTCAAGGGGCTACAAATATATCGGAAATTAATTTGGGTCGTGGAACGTCGTGGAACGTGTTATCCACAATCGGTACACAAATAATGCACGTGAATGGAGGACGTATTGCTGCTGTAAAGGCCCCTAAGTGTTTGATTTATATTGGCTTGGCTGGCCTGTTTCAAATGCCGGCCACCGCAAATTTGATATTCCTATTAATGTAGCGGGCGTAGCAGCAAGAGCAATTCCGATGGACGGCGACGAGTTTCTCCAATCGAGATGAGGCTCCCCCCATGCGTCATTCGTACTTCGTAATCCGTAATCCTGCTTGGCCTCACTTTTTCTTCTTCTTCTTCTTCTCCTCCTCCATCTTCCTGCGCGATTCCTCGCTTGCCTTCATAGCCTCCTCGAGTTTGGACATGAACCTTGACTTCTTTCCACCGCCGCCGGCCAGGTTCTTTTTGCGGTTTTCTTCAAGAATCACTTTGATCTTGTCTTCGTCGACAAACCGGCGAATTATTGCCTGCTGCGCAAAAGTCACAAGGTTAGAAACGAAATAATAGAACGTGAGACCTGCCGAGAATGAGTTCAATACGAAAAGAAAGATGATCGGCATGATGTACGACATCGACTTCATCGGTCCCGTCACTGATGATAGCTGGTTGTTTTGCCAGGTATAGATCAGCGTGGATATGGTCATGAGCAGAGTGAAAAGACTGAGGTGATCTCCCACACCAAACGGAATCGTGAACGGCAAGCGGATCAATGAATCATAAGTTGAAAGATCCTCAGCCCACAAGAATGGTTGCTGCCTCAGTTCTATGCTGGCAGGAAATAAATAAAACATTGCAAACAGGATCGGCATCTGAAGTAACACCGGAATGCACCCACTGATTGGATTCACTCCCACCTGCTGATACAATTTCAGCTGTTCCTGCTGAACCTTGGCCATATCCTCGCCATGCTTTTCCTTGATCTCGTCGAGTTCCGGCTTTAGCACACGCATTTTCGCCATGCTTAGATATGACCGGTACGAGAGAGGAAACAAGACAAGCTTCAACAAAAGTACCAGCACGATGATGATGATACCATAATTCGAAATGATCCCTGTCAGGAAATGAAAAACAGGGAAAATTACATACCTGTTGATCCAGTACACCGGGGGCCATCCCAGATACACATTCTTCTCAAAGTCTTCGGTAACTACGTCGATTTCCTGGTAGTCATTAGGACCTAAATAAAACTTGAAATTTGCCTCGCCCGCAAGGAGGGAAGTCTTCGGAATGAACAGCTTTATCTTCGCATTTTCAACGATGGATGTATCTGCTTCATTCGTGACCGTCGACACTTCGCCACCTGCAAAATGATTTTCGGCAATTATTGAAGAGAGAAAGAATTTCTGCTTGATAGCGACCCACTTCAGAGGGTCGGCAAAAGTTTCGAGCTCAGTTCCAGTTGAACGTTCGCTCAAATTGTCGAATCCCCCGTCCAGTTCGTAGTATGTAACCGTTGTGTTGTTACGCGTATCACGGATGTCTTTCTCCATGGGAATGATCCGGTCATTCCATTGGAATGTAAGTTGATCTCCGCCCAACTGTTCTCCAAGTCCCCTTTGTTCCAGGCGGTATCCAATCTGAAAGCCCCGTTGAGGGATCGTGTAGATATGCCTCAATGATGAACCATCAGTGAGTTCAATAGTAAATGTGACTACAGTGGTGTCGCCGCGTTTGGTTTGACTGCTGTTGTAATAAAGAGAGTATAGATCTACCTGCTTACCCTGATAAGTAGTTAACAAGTTAAATTCTGTGCTTGCCGGTGTGATCAGCTTGAGGGGTGTTTGAGTATAAGTCTTGTACGTTCGCAGCTCCAGCTCTTTGATAATCCCGCCTTTGCTGCTGAGAGCTATCCGAATATCTTCGGTTTCAAGGGTGATCGTTTTCTCTGCGCCACGTGCGAAAGAAGACAGGCTTCCATAAGAGGATGCAAGTACACTGTCTGGAACCGCGTCCTGCTGACGGGTAGTGTCAGGTGATTGAGCTGATTGCGGTTGCGTCGTTGTCGGTCGTTGTGATGGCGGCTCAGGCTTGGGAGAAAACCAATAGAAATACACCAACAATAACGCTGCTATCAAAGTAAGGCCTATCGCCGAATTTCTATCCATCTTCTCTGGGTAACGATTTATCTTTTAAATGGGGTGCAATATTAAGAAATAGATCTTTTATGGTTCAGTGCCGCTCCGACAAACTTCACGAACAAGGGATGTGGATTCAATACTGTGCTTCGCAGTTCTGGATGATATTGCACGCCAACGAACCAGGGGTGATCTCTCAGCTCAACGATCTCCACGAGTCCGGAATCCGGATTCATTCCAACCGCCTTCATTCCCGCCGACTCTATTTGCTCCAGATACTTATTATTAAACTCATACCGGTGCCGGTGTCGTTCCTGGATGTGCGTTTCACCATACGCACCATGCGCCTTCGTGCCCTTCTTCACCCGGCAGTCGTAAGAGCCCAACCGCATCGTGCCACCTTTGATGGTGATCTTCTTTTGTTCCTCCATCATATCGATGACAGGATTTTTTGTTTTTGCGTTCAATTCCGTTGAACTGGCTTCCAAACCCAGGACATGTCGGGCGAACTCTACGACCGCGCATTGCATACCGAGGCAGATTCCGAAGAAGGGAATGCGGCTTTCGCGAACATATCTGATCGCTTCGATCTTTCCTTCCATTCCGCGCTCACCAAATCCCGGAGCTACCAGAATTCCGTGCAACCCTTTCAAAGTCGACTCTACACTGTCTTTATTTATATCCTCCGATGAGATCCATTTCAGGTTCACCTTTGAATCATTCTCGGCACCAGCATGAACGAATGCTTCTGCAATGGACTTGTACGCATCAGGAAGAGAAACGTATTTACCAACAAGGCCAATGTTAACCTCGTCCATCGGATTTTTCAGCTTGCCTAAAAACGTCTTCCACTGATCGAGATCCGGCTCATTCTTCGTGTGGACTTTCAGCTTCGCCAGCACGCGTTCATCGAGCTTTTCCTTTTTCATAAGCATCGGAACATCATAGATCGTATCGGCGTCAATTGCCTCAATGACTGAGTTCAGGTGGACGTTGCAAAACAGAGCCAGTTTTTTTCGCAGCTCCATCGGCAACGACATTTCCGTCCTGCAGACGAGAATGTCCGGCTGGATTCCCTCCGCTAATAATTCCTTTACCGAGTGTTGTGTCGGCTTGGTTTTTAATTCTTTTGCAGCCTTGAGATAGGGGATTAGGGTAAGGTGAATAACCAGCGCGTTGTTTGCGCCGAGATCCCACCGCACCTGGCGCACGGCTTCAATGAATGGAAGGGACTCGATATCACCGACCGAACCGCCGATCTCCGTTATCACGAAATCATATTCGCCGCTCTCACCTAATAAAAAAATGTTTCTCTTGATCTCATCAGTAATATGCGGGACTACCTGAACCGTTTTGCCAAGATACTCGCCATGCCTTTCTTTGGTGATGACGTTGTGGTAAATACGGCCGGTGGTAATGTTATTGGCCTGGCTTGTCTCAATATTGAGAAACCGCTCGTAATGCCCAAGATCCAGATCGGTTTCGGCCCCGTCAGAAGTGACATAGCATTCCCCGTGCTCGTAAGGGTTAAGAGTGCCTGGATCAATATTAATGTAAGGGTCGAATTTCTGGATTGTCACCTTAAAGCCCCTGGCTTGTAGTAACTTACCAAGAGAAGCGGCAATGATTCCCTTTCCTAGAGATGAAGTAACACCCCCGGTTACGAAAATATATTTGGCTGTAGACATGTGCAGGATTGACCCTTTTTCGATTAACCGGGCACAAAGGTAAATTTTTCAGGGTAATTATCTCACTTTTTTAGCCTAAGGTATCTCGGGCCACCAAATTTTATTTGCTCCTACCGGCCTCACTTTGACACCTTAAAAAGTTACATCGTTTGCAATAACGGCCGCTTGACGAAACGGCCGCCGTTTTCAAAATGGGGATGGTTTCCTTGCGGTCGGTTGATCATATAAAAGGTTTATTGAAGCATCAATCCAATTTATACGTGGTATCTCCGGATAGTGGTGAAAAGGTCGTTACTCATACTCGTCTTTATCGTATTTACTACTGCCACTGTCAGTGCCCAATGCGATCGCCTTCGCAGCACATTCAGTATCGACTTCAGCACTGATCAGGATTGCGCGCCCGTTGAAGTTACGGAATTCGAAATCACTTACTCCTTTTCAACCCCTCAGGATCCGTCAACCATCCAGATCGTTTATGAATGGAACGACCCGACGAATGACGTGACCGTTGTTGATATCTTCAGTGGCGGCCTCGTTGTAGGAGGAGGAAACACGACTTTTACTGCAACGGCAAACCGCTTGTATACGGAAAACAACGGACTCTGTACAATTCAGCCTACCGTTTCTCTCTTTATTAATGGTGTTCAGTGCACATCCTCCATCCAGACGCAAACTGCTTTCTTTTGGGGAGATGATGAGGAGAGCAACGCTGTAATGGCGATGAATCCGCTGCAGTGGGAAGTTTGCTTCGACAATCCCGTTGTTAACGCCAGGTTTTCAGATGCCTCGGAATTCAATTGTAATGTGAACGTTGAACCGGACCATCCAAACGATCGGGAAAGGCATGTTCAATTCGTTTACGGTACGAACCACAATGGCGGCGCATCAATCCGGGATCTGAGCCTTACCGATGGAATGGTTCGCCTACTCACCAACAGCAGCGGCGGACTCGTTTCAAGTGATATCAGGGGAACACCTGGTGAACTGGTTGAGGCTGCTTACTTCGGACCAGTGGTCACGGTACCGGTGCCTGCAAACGGACCGAACGCACTCACTTTTCCAATGAACGCGCCTGCCAACACGTCGAATCTCATCGGAAGCCGATTCGAGATCACACTGTTCAACTGGAACGTATGTAATCCCTGGAATGGCGATCCGCTAAATCCAAATTATGAAGATGCAGTAAGGACCCGCGGGTATATTGTCATCGTCGAAGCCCCTGCACCGGTCTTTATCACACGCGACGCAAACGGGAATGCAAAGACGGACTTCTGTATCGACGAGCAAATATCATTCAGGAACAATACCCCGAACGTTGCGAGCTACAGTTATACATGGGAATTCTATGATGACGCAGCAGGGACGACATTGCTTGCAACTTCTACAGCAAGGCATCCGACTTACGCGTTTTCTTCCGGTGGACCCAAGATGATAAGACTTATCGCACGCAATGCCGCAGCGCAGGGATCCTGTATTAAAACCTACGATGGAGTGGTCAATATCACACCTTCCCTCACTGCGGCGATTGGAGTTACAGACCGTTCGGGACTACCTCTCACTCCGGACTTTTGTCAGGAGTCCTCTGGACCGCTCACAAATTTTGACGTACGCTTTAATGATATCTCCTCAGGAACTGCGACGGCCACAACGGTACGTCGCTGGGAGTTCTATGATCAAAACAACAATCTGGCATATGAGGCGCCATCCGCTGGAGGATTTTCCAACACGCTGCTCGGGCCGTTCGACCGTGTATACATAACACCAGGAATATACACCGTTCGCTTAAGGGTAAAGGATGATCTCACCGACTGCGAAAGCGCTGACGAAGTTAAAGTACGTGTATTCCAAAAACCACAGCCCGCGTTCACGGTCTCCCGTGTCTGCCAGGGATCGCCGACAATCATTGCGGATGGATCGACCTTGAATCCAATTGCAGGAGAGCAGATAGTCTCCTGGGAATGGGACATGAATTACGACGGCGTAACGTTTAACAGCGACGTCGCGTTGATAAACCAAAAAAATATTGAGTACACGTATGGGGCTGCGGGTGGCTACCAGGTTGCGCTCAGGCTTACTACCAATACGGGGAATTGTTCGGCTACAGCACAGCAAACGGTCACCGTGGATCCCTTGCCTTTGGCGAGTTTCACTCCCGACGTTACCTCTGGTTGTAGCACCCTGCCCGTCAGGTTCACCAATCACGCTGTGAGCGGACAACCAGACATCATCCGCGAGTTCGTCTGGGAAGTGGATGACGGTGCGGGCTTTCAGGTAGATTCCATTCAAAAGCCAGGGGACATAAACTTTTCCGACGTGTTTACCCGGAACTTCGTGAACACCGGAACAACAAACCGCGATTACCGCATCAGGCTCAGAGTAACGTCGCGCAACGGATGTACGACGGTCTCGGCCCCTTCAACTATTACATTGTATCCGCAACCGCGATCCGGCTTTGCTTCTTTAAATTATTCGCCTTTTGACGATAATTGCAGTCCGGTCTCGGTCAGTTTCAAGGTTGACAACCAGACTCAGTCGCTGAATCCCACAGACTACACATGGAAAATAAGGGACGTGAATGGGCTCGTCGAAGAAATAAGTACCGGAACAACCCCTTCGTTCGCCTACAATTTCAGCAACGCAACTCAGCTTGTGAAGGATTTCTTTATCACGCTCCGGGCCACACTGCCGAGCACTTGTTACGGCGATTCAACTCGCACTATCAGGATTTCGCCCGTTCCGTCGTCGTCGTTCGCCGTGGATACAGCCACATATTCCTGCGATCAGGTTCTGCTGGCGATGAACGCGACACAAAAGGGATTAACGGAGTACTCCTGGAACATCTCCATCAACAACGTCGCCGTATTCACTTCTGTGTCTTCGGGGGAAACGCTGACATATGACATAACGCGATCGACATCAATTGATCAGACAGTTACGGTGTCATTAAGAACACGTAATCTGGCAAATTGCCAAAGCACAGTCACGACGAAACAAATGTTTATCCCCCGGACGGAGGACATCAACGCGTCGTTCAATGTAAATCCCCTGGAGCAGACACTTCCCTCTGCTACAATCGACATTTCAAAATCGACCAGTGCCGGACCATGGGAATATCAGTGGGATTTCGGCGATGGCACCGCATCATCCGATCCGAACGTGACATCACATACATATGACACCTATGGAACATATACGGTGACGCTGACCGTTTCAAATAGCGATTGTAACGAAACGGTATCGCGGAACGTGCGAATTAATCCGATCCCTCCCATCCTCGGGTTTGATTATTTTCCCCCGGTGGGCTGTGCCCCTCATACAGTAACGTTTGTCAATAGGTCGCGGTATGCCGACCCGACGTCCTACGTATGGAAGTTTGGGACGAATGAAGGAACCTCGCGCGCAGTGGATCCTGATTACACATATCAGCGGCCAGGCCTGTATTCCGTCACACTCTCGGCGACGAACGAGCTGGGCGATACGGTACGACTAACGAAGGAACTCATCATCGAGGTGTTGGATAATCCTGTGTCGCAATTTGCAGTTTATCCGACAACACCGATTAACGTCTCGGCCGAAATTTTATACACAGACAACCGCAGCCGGAAC
>Ga0307416_100001301_pt1 | contig 13468 bp, 16 predicted proteins | sample DK1Cmetagenome_2_FD_203821 | JGI IMG/M metagenome (GOLD analysis project Ga0307416, IMG submission 203821) | Maize rhizosphere microbial communities from greenhouse at UC Davis, California, United States - DK15-C-3 | ecosystem: Host-associated > Plants > Roots > Rhizosphere > Soil | place...
GAGTATGCGGTTCGCTCGCTGCCGGCGGCATGAATGATTGACCGGGAAGGACGATGTGGCCGGCCTGATGCTGCTTGGTTAAGTGTGCCGCGATCTCCGGGTGGTACATTTTCACGTAGCCGATTAGACCACTTAAAAATCGACGCGATTGGAAGTCATTTCCGGAGAACCCGGACACAAATCGAATGGCCCGATCAAGGACATCGGGAGCAGTCGAGCTGTCGGCGATTTGCTGAGGGTTCTGTTTCTTAAAGGTCTCGTACTCTTTCTTGAGATGTTCCGCGAAGACGGGCATCGGTGCCGAGGGTACATGCAGTGGACTCAGCGTGCGTCGCAGCGCTTGGATGGCGGTCACGACTTCGGCGTCCAGGCCGTCTCTACGGCCGTGAAAGTAACTGAACATGACGACTTCTATCAGATTGTAGAGGGCCACCGCCTGTTCGCCTCCCACTTCGCTGATCTCCCTGTAAAACTCCCGTCGGACCGGCATGAACTGTTCGCTCAACCGTTTCTGTTGATAGTCGCTGCCCGCGTCAAGATACAGACAGTCGGGCGGGCATGAGACCCGCACGAGACGGTGCTCCCCGCAGCACTGACTGCAGATGGCCCCTAAGGCGGGACAAGGCCGCTTGCCTTTTCGCTGTCGGCAATAGGCGCAAGCGCTCATTTCCTTGGCGCTCCTTCCGCCGGCTTCGGCGGCGGAGGAATGAAACCGTAATCCGCCAGCGTCCGCTTTTCAGGTTTGGGCTTGCCGTCAGCGGGGGCTTCCAGACCGTTCATCTCGGCGGCATGGGCGAACTCGTAGGGGACTAGAATCAGATTGTTCGTGCGATCAATGCTGAGGTCGCCCGGCGTAGGCAGATACTCGGCGATGACCTGAAACCGTTTGTCCCAGGTCATCCGCCAGACTTTGCCGGTCGTGAAGTCGGACACGTACATGTTGCCCCACCGATCGAAGTCCACCCCACGCAGGTTCGAGAAGCGGCTGGAGAAAAAGCCGTTGGAAAAGAGCTCGGACACTGTCCCGGTCGGGCTGATCGCAAATATTTTGCCTTTGTTCCAACTGACGGCAATGAGTTCGCCGGATTTTGGATGTACCGCCAACCCAGCGGGCCCGGCCAATGCAGGATCGGCCACCAACAGGGTGACCTTCTGCGAGGGCAACTCGACACGATAGATTCGATTAGCGTGCTGATCCGAGCAGTACAACAGCCCCACGCCGTCGTAAGCCACGTCGGTCAAATGAACCAGTGCCTTCCCATCAACCACATGGATTGAGGCAACCGGTTTCCCATTGCGTGCGTCGAATGCACGCAACGTGTCGAGATCGGCCACATAAAGCGTCTCGTCCACCAGCGCCATTCCCTTTGGCGCGTGTAAGGTGACGTCATCCGCCCCGCCCTGGATAAATTTGAGATGTAAGAGAGTCCCGCTGCCATCGAGTTTGGTAATAAAGCCGTTGTTGTCAGCGGTGTCCGGCTCGCCATTCACGCTCGAAATAAAATAGTCTTTTCCCGAAGCGCCGGTCACGAAGCTATAGGGGGTTTGCAAGTTCGTGACGGTGATCTGCCCGAATGCAGAAGGGGGCATGGCCGCCAGGCACAGGCCTGCACATCCGATGACAACATAGAACAGGTAACGGATCATATGGGTTAGGTGGTGGGACGTTTATGGTGCCGTTGCGATGGACATCGGAATCATCGTAGCCGCGACCTGGAGAACCTGTCAAGAAATCAGCGGAAAAGCCAGCTGTCATGCTGTGCAGAGGAGCGCTCCGCCCGTACGTTGACTTGCCTAAAATTGCCCTGTTAAGGTGCCGTGCTCTTAAGCAAGTCACGGGTGGACCAGGCTCAAGAGGGGCTCCGTCCACCGCGCACCTTCTCACTCCGGATTGTGCAATGGGAGGACGTTGTGGCAGCTCGATTGATTGACGGCAAAGCATTGGCCCAGCAGGTGCGCGAAAGCCTCGTCGGGACATCTGCGGCGGTGCTGGCAAAGACGGGGATGAAGCCGGGTCTCGCGACGATTCTCGTTGGAGACGACCCCGCGTCACACGTCTATGTGAAGAACAAGCAGAAGGCCTGCGAACTGGCAGGCATCTACGTCGACGACCACAAATTGAGCGCTCATACCACTCAGGCTGAACTCCTGGCGCTCATCGAGAAGAAAAATGCCGATCAGAAGATTCATGGCATTCTCGTTCAGCTGCCGTTGCCCAAACACATCGACAGCCGCGTGATTTTGGAAGCCGTCTCTCCTGATAAGGATGCAGACGGGTTTCATCCCTATAATTTCGGCCGACTCGTGGAAGGCCATCCGGTGTTTGAGGCCTGTACGCCGAAGGGCGTGATCAAAATGATTGAATCCACCGGCGTCCCGATCGAAGGCAAGCGTGCGGTGGTCGTCGGGCGCAGCAACATCGTGGGCAAGCCGCTCGCGCTCATGCTGTTACAGCGTCACGCGACCGTCACGATCTGCCATTCCAAAACCAGGGACCTTCCTGCGGTATGCCGGGAAGCCGAACTCCTGCTTGTCGCCATCGGCAAGGCGAAATTTATCACCGCCGATATGGTCCGCGAAGGCGCAGTCGTGATCGACGTCGGAACGAATAAATTGCCGGATGGCAAACTCTGTGGCGATGTCGATTACGACTCGGTCAGCCAAAAGGCCGCTTGGATTAGTCCCGTTCCGGGCGGGGTCGGTCCCATGACGATTGCAATGTTGCTGGACAATACGGTCGAGTCTGCTAAGAGAATGGCTGGGATGTAGGAGGACGGGGGCCTCCCTTGCTCGCCGGACGCGCACGGTGAAACGGTGCTCGTCCAAGCGCGCAGTGGGAGCCCCCATTCCTCCTCCATCAGTTGGAACGAGAACGCATAAGGGCGGGTGGGTAAGGATGTGCGCGCGGTGGAAGGCGCCCATGCTTCGATGTCCTTCATGGATAAAAGGAAGATGTTGGTGAGGTAAGGTCATGAGTCAGGAGCCTAAGAGACTGAAAGACGTTCTGGATCAGGGACAGTTCGCTGTCACGATTGAATACAACCCCCCGAAAGGAACGAATATCAACGGCGTGCTAGAGAACGCCAAGCAATTGTTGGGTCGCGTTCACGGGGTCAACGTGACCGACAACACCGCCGCAGTCATGCGGGCGGGATCTTTACCGGTGTGCCGATTGTTGTATGAGTTGGGACATGATCCGGTCATGCAGCTGACCTGCCGCGATCGAAACCGGATCGCCATGCAATCGGACCTTTTAGGCGCCCACATGCTCGGCATCCGCAACATCCTCTGTCTCACCGGCGACTATCCGACTGTCGGCGACCACAAGGACGCGAAGCCGGTGTATGACCTTGATTCAGTCCAGGTGATGGGGCTCGTCCAAGGGTTGAACAACGGGCGCGATCTGGCAGGAAACAAGCTTGACGGATCCACAGCCTTCACCATCGGGGCTGCAGTGACGCCGGAAGCCGAGCTGGTCGGGCCTGTGTTGGCGAAGTTTGAGGTCAAAGTGAAGGCGGGCGCGCAATTTTTCCAAACGCAGGCCATATACAACACGGACCAGTTCGCGAGCTTCATGAAAGCCGTTCGTCCGTTCAAGGTCAAAGTGCTGGCCGGAATTCTTTTGTTGCGCAACGCCAAAATGGCAGAATTCATGAATGCGAACATTCCGGGCATGTCAGTGCCGCAGGCGATGATCGACGAATTGCGTGCGGCGGGGGACAAGTCCGAGGACGTCGGTGTGGAAATCGCAGTTCGCAGCATTCAGGCCGTCCGTCCTCATTGCGACGGCGTGCATATCATGGCGATCAAGGGCACGCATCGGCTCGGAGAAATTATTACCAAGGGCCAACTCACATGATGACCGTTCCCGATCTTCAGCGCTACAAGCGCGACAAGAAAAAAGTGATCGTGGTGACCGCGTACGACGCGCTTTTTACCCGGTTGCTCGAGCAGGCAGGCATTGAGGCAATTCTGGTCGGTGATTCCTTGGGCGTCGTCGTGCAAGGCAAACCCAATACCCTTGCCGTGACGATGGAGGACATGCTGTACCACACTAAACTTGTGGCCGGGACCGCACAGAAGTCGTTGGTGATCGGAGACATGCCCTTCATGTCGTATCAGGCCAGCAAGGAGGATGCCCTCCGCAACGCGGGCCGCTTCCTTCAGGCCGGCGCCCATGCAATCAAACTGGAAGGCGGCGCTGCGATGGTCGATCGGGTTGCCGCGATGACGGAGGTCGGGATTCCTGTGATTGGACATCTCGGCATGACGCCTCAATCCGTCAACCAATATGGCGGCTACAAAGTGCAGGGTAAGGGCAAGGATCAGGCACAAATGCTCTTATCCGACGCCAAAGCGCTTGAAGCAGCGGGTGCCGTCGCCCTCGTGCTGGAGGCGATGCCCGCATCCCTGGCGCAGAACATCACCGAAGAGGTGGCCATCCCGACCATCGGCATCGGCGCAGGTCCTCATTGCGACGGTCAAGTGCTGGTCCTGTATGACCTGCTGGGCATGTTTGACGAATTCGTTCCCAAGTTCGTCAAGCCTTATGCCCACCTCAAAGCCGATGCGTTGCAAGCACTCCGCCGGTATAAGGAAGAGGTGGAAGAGGGGAAATTTCCCTCCGATGCCGAGTCCTATCAGTAAACAGGCGCTGAGGCCTGTCGACACTCCATTCGCTGTCCCTCTTGTTCGCAGCTTGTCACGACGTCGTTCACTGATTCATGCGTATGAGCGGAGCAGGCCCTTGCTTGTGCTGCCGGAGATGGTCGATGAGGTTCGCGACGTCAACGCCCATATACCGGACAGGAATCGTCTCCAATCGCGCAAGACCTGCTGCCAACAAATTGCTTGTCGCGTGACGGTCGCCGAGAAAGTGTTTGAGATTGGCTGCAGCGAGTTGAATCAGTGCCCGGAAAAAATTCGCCTGTTCAGTCTTTCTTCCGGCGGCATGCCAGAGGCGCTCGAGGACTTCGTGACATTCCCACCAATAGGCGTAATTGTAGAGATCGATTCCGTAGAGATACTCGTCGGCTCCCCTCCATTGCTCGGGGTGCGGCAGGACTGCCTTGACCTCTTCCACCCCATATGAATGTCCTCGCGGGTCTCGACGGGGATGGGGTAACCGGCCGGGGATAAATCGATAGAATGGAAACGGGCGATGAGAGTACCGGGGCCAGGACGGATCGGGAGCTCGGGGCTCAATCGCGTCGATCTGCATACTCGACCTGATACACGGCGCGGTCCTCCAAGCGCACTGCCGAAAGTTGTCTTCCCCACACGCACCCGCTGTCGATCGCAAGCAGGTTCGGTTCGATATGCAGACCGAGAGCCGCCCAATGGCCTGTGATAATAATCCCGTCGTTGCTCCGACGATCGGGTATGCGGAACCAGGGCATGAAACCCGGCGGGGCGTCCTCCGGAGGGCCGGAAAAACTCGAAATTTCACCGGTCGAGGAAATGGTTCTGAGCCGCGTGAACACACGCGCAATACTGACCAGGCGTTCCATTCCCGTGGCTGCCGGATCCCACTGCCGGGTCGGACCGTGGAAAAGTTCCTGCAACAACGTTTTGTAGTCCGGGCCGGCCAAGACGCCTTCGACCTCCTTGGCCAAGCTCATCGCCTGCTCTATCGTCCATCGCGGGTGCAGTCCCGCATGGACCATGAAGAAGGATCCTTCGCGCTGCTGCAAGGGCTGCCGTCTGAGCCAATCGATGAGGTCAGAGCAGTCGTCGGCGTTCAAGACATCTTGAATGGTGTCTTTCGGGCGGAGTGTCACAATGCCTTCTGCGGCGGCCAATAAAAATAGATCGTGGTTTCCCAGCACGGGACGCACCGATGAGCCGAGAGATTGAAGGAAGCGAAGCGTCAGTAGGGAGTCCGGTCCTCGATTGACCAAGTCCCCCACGAGCCAAAGCGTGTCTGACCGTGGAGCAAACGCGATTCGGTCGAGCAGACGCTGGAGAGATTTGTAGCAGCCTTGAATGTCGCCGATTGCATAGGTGGCCATGAGTACCGAAGCGTCAGTGTGCGATGAGTCGGAAACTGATAGGACGTTCTACGCTCATGTTGGCCCTGCGGCTATCTGACGATCTCGTGTGGTTTGTGGTTCATGGATAGCGGGCTTCTATCACGCTACGGAGTCCGCCTCGGGCCGCGAACGTGCCGGTGACTCGCACCCAAACAGGGTGGCAGGCTCTCGCAAGATCTTGGAGAATCCGATTCACCGAGTTCTCATAAAAAATGCCGATGTTCCGGTAGGCATGAATGTACATTTTTAGTGATTTTAGTTCGAGGCATTCACGATCCGGCATGTAATGCACGGTTATCGTGCCGAAGTCCGGGAGCCCTGTTTTTGGACAAATCGCCGTGTACTCAGGAATCTCGATCGTGATCTCATAGCCCTTGTACTGGTTAGGGAAGGTTTCGATATCAGGGAGCGACGTCGTGATTCCGCTTTTCGCATGGCGCTCGTTATAGCCGAGACTGGTCTTCTTCTTTTTCATTCTCATACGGTAAGATGGAACGATGCGAAGGTTAAGCCCGAGGTCTCATACCTGCTTCATCCAGTCGGTGTGACCGATTTTTTCCAGTTCAATAAACATGGTGATCCATGGGCAGGTCATTTCCGGATAGACTTCGCAAAAGCCACCTTTCCGGACACCTCCGCAAGGGCCGTGAGCCATGAATTTCGGGCATTCGGCCTTCACCGAGTTATCGGGGATCGGCGGTCGCTTATGGACGCCCCCCACATGCAAGGCCTCCTCGTCTTCACCGGCTATTACGACGCGTATCGGCATAACTTGGCTAGTGTAGACAGATTTTTTGCCAAGGGCAACGTACATCTGCCTTGTGATTCGTATCGGTTGCATTTTAAGAGCCGTCTCAAGGTTAGGGCGAATGGCCTATCGCATTAGGGAGGAGCTAGGCCTTCTTTCGGACAGGGTGGGCCTTCTGCAAAGTTGCATTGAATATCAGGAAGTTATAAAATTTTTGAGGTGAGCCGATAATCCTCGTTGCGAGAACATATAAATTGACAGTGTTTTTTGAGCTTTGCTAGGATGGCCGCGACGCGAACATGAGCCGGTGAACGTGTCGCTTGTCCGTTCTCTTTCCCGCTGATCGTCTTACTTTACACTGAATGAATGGCGACCTAGTCCGTCGCGGTGACATAAAGGGAGGTGTCCGATGAGTCTCGATTATGTAAAGTTTTCAAGCGGCTTTGAAAAGTTCATGCCGAAAGAATATCGGGACATGGTCGAACATGGACCCTTCGGGAAGAAGGTGTCCGTCTCGCAAATGGGCAGCTTCAAAGAAGTCCTCGAAGAACATCCGATGTGCGCTGGCTGCGCCATGACGCTGTTTATTCGCCTCGCCATGATTGCGTTTCCCAATCCTGAGGACACCATTACCGTCGGTACCGCCGGATGTGGCCGCTTGGCGATTTCTCAAGCTGCCATCCCCTTCGTGTACGGCAACTACGGCGACCAAAACGGTGTAGCCAGCGGACTTTCTCGCGGTCTTCGCCTTCGCTTCGGCGACAAGCCGAAAGACGTGGTCGTCATGGCCGGTGATGGTGGCACCGCCGACATCGGCTTTCAGCAAGTCCTCCATTCCTGGTTCCGGAAGGAGCGCTTCACGACGATCATGCTGGACAACGAAGTGTACGGTAACACCGGCGGGCAGGAAAGCGGCATGACGAACCGCGGGGCAGTGTTGAAGATGGCGCCGCTCGGCAAAAAGTTCGAGAAGATGGACATGGTGCAAATGGCAAAGGTTGCCGGATGCGCGTATGTCGCGACGGTCGTGCCGAACAACCCGCGCCGCGTCGAGAGCGTCATTAAGAAGGCCGTGTTGATCGCCCGCGAAGTCGGTTCCACCTATATCCAAGCCTATACGTCCTGCAACATCGAATACGCGATTCCCACAGACAAGGTCATGGAAGATGCGAAGACGGTCGAAAACGACCGCTACGCCTTCTCCGAGTATGTCAGCGATGAAGCGAAGCAATATTTGACCGAGCGGTACGGCTACAAGGAGTTTCTCCCCAAAGCCGCTGCTCCAGCCGCAATTCCCGGCAAGGCCTGAGCCGACAAGGAGGCTGAATTATGGCGAAGCGATTCAATATTCGGATGGCAGGCGTCGGGGGCCAGGGCGTCGTCACAGGCTCTCACATTCTGAGTACAGCGGTGATCAATGCGGGGGGCGAGAGTACGATCGTCCCGTTTTATGGGTCCGAAAAGCGCATGGCGCCGGTCGAAAGCTACGTCCGCGTCTCGGACGAAGCGATTTACGAAATCGGAGAAATCACGTTCCCGCACATCATTATCATCTTCCATCCCCAAGTGATTACCCACGGCAAATCGTATACGATGCCGTTCTACTTCGGGTTGAAAGAAGATGGCATCGCGCTGATCAACAATGACGGACCGATGAAACTGCACAAAGATCAAGCCCGCGAGCTGGAAGAGCGCCGTGCCAAACTTTACTATTTCCCGGCGACGAAGCTTTCGTTGGAAGTGGCAGGGATGGACTTGGCGACCAACATGGCCCTGATGGGCTGCATCGGTGCGATCACGGGGTTGACGAACATGCTGGGGTTGGAGCAGGCAGTGAAGGACAGATTTCTTGGCAAGGGGTTCGTCGTATCCGGCGGTACCGCGGCGCTGGATAGTGTCGTGGAGCGAAAGTTCAAGAAGAAGCAAGAATTGATTGATAAGAACGTCGCTGTGATGCGGGCGGGGTGGAACTACGCCGTCGATCACGGCTGGGCGTCGGCAGATGTGAAGCGGGCTGAAGAGCCCGCCGCGGCTGCCAGCGCGTAACGCGTAAAAGGAGCACCAATGTATCTTGTCGCTGATATTAATGTCGAAATTTGCGCTGCCAAGAGCTGCAAGCTCTGCACGCAGTACTGTCCTGAAGCCAACACGATTCTCTATAGCGATGAGATGGGGAAGGATCAGGGCTTCAAGTACGGGTCCGCCTATGTCGCCGTCGACCGCTGTAAGGGTTGTGCTCAATGCGTGTGGGTCTGCGATAACATGGCCAAGAACAACGCAATTAAAATGATCATGATCGATCAGCTGCCCAAGGCGGCACTGACCGATAATGTGACCTACGGTGAGAAGAGCACCACTGCGGTGCTCGCCAGCCCGGTTGTCGGATAAGCGTCGGGTTCAGAAAGGGGAACGGAGTGGCCACTACAGCGCAAGACACGAGGGAAAAAATCATCGTTCCCGGACCGGCAGGGTTCCATCCGCCGTCGGCGGCCCAACTCGGCGTTTCGCTGCCGGATCCGGGTCAGGGGCTGTTCTACGGGCTTCTTGAGCCGAACGAAGAAAAAGTCATCGAAGAGATGGCCCGTAAGATGTTGACCAGTCCGAATGCCACGATCTTCCCCGGTCCACTGCTCCTCTGGGCGTGGAACGACCACGCTGTCGAAAAGGCCAAGGCGACGCTTGAGATCGCGGCGCAGATTCCCGAAGTTATGATCATTCCCATGCCGGATTACAGACCCAAGTACCCCAAGATCGACCCCGAAGAAGTCATCAATCCGAACCATCCCAATCTGACCATTTGGGGCAACAAGATCGAGGCTTGCATTTTTATTGGCGTGCACTGCCACTATGCCAATCTAACGCTGAAGATGATTCGGGCCGGAACCAACTGCTGCACGATGGCCATCTGCGCCGAGCAAGGCCATGAGGACGCGATGCTGACGATTCGCGATTCTGACACCGCCAAGATCAAGCGGGTGGCGCAGATTTTTAAAAAGGTGCGCGAGGAGATGGGTATCAAGCTTCCCGAGAACGGAGAAAATGTCCGTTTTACAGGGACTCAATCAAAAGTGCACGGCGGGAAAACGCATACCAATCCCGTGACATTTGCTCCATCTCCGACCGGAACTGGAAGTGCCGCGCTGTTCGGTCATTCTGCAGAACACATGAAACGCGAAGGATAGGCCGAGCAAACGGCGCTCACACTTTTTAATGAGGTGCGATCATGAGTGAAGCTCTCGAGGCTCAACAAAAGACCAACCCCCAGGGCGACCCGATTACCAGCGTTGCCGCTCCAAAAGCGGATGGGAAAAAAGATCCGCATTTCGACGCCAAGCGGCAAAAGATCGTGACGCCGGAATACATGTTCCATGAAGCGCCCCGGACCAAGGAATTCATTACCGGTAGCGAAGCGGCCAAAGAGGCGATCCGGCGTTCAAATGTCGATCTCGCTGTGGCATATCCGATCACGCCGCAGAGCGAAACCATGCAGTTGGTCGGGGTGCTCTACGGTGAAGGTTACGTGAAGGAGTATTACCGCGGGGAAGAAGAGGTGGGTGTGATGGCTGCGATTGCCGGCGGTTCGCGTGCCGGCGTGCGGTGCTTTACAGCGACTGCTGGTCCTGGGACATTGCGGGGGATGGAAGGCATTGCCTCATGGCCTGGCCATCGGTTGCCTGCTGTGGCCATGTTCACCTGTCGTGTCGTCAATGCGCCCCTGGCCATCCAGCCGGACAATATCGAGGTGGCCTATCTGTTGAATTGCGGCATGATCGTCTTTCATGCAGAGAATCAGCAGGACATGTTCGATTTCATCATGGCCGGCTTTACGATCAGCGAAAAAAACGATGTGACGTTGCCTGTCGGCGTTTGCTGTGACGGCTTCTTCGTCACGCATGCGCGCGGCTACGTGCGCATGCAGGACCGCGGTATCAAGCTCCCGCCACGCGAAGCCTGGCGAGGGGCCGTTCCTGTGCTCGATGCGGAGAATCCTCCCGCCCGACTCTCGCGCGACGCCCCGGTGCAGAAATCCAACTTCATGGCCTACAACATCCATGCGGTGTGGCAGCAGGAAGTGTGGGCAGCTGTGGAACGTTCACGCAAATACATCAATAGGTATATGGGGGGGTTGCTGACCGCTGAGAACGTGGAAGGCGCCGACGCGATCATCATTGCGTCGGGCAGCGCCGCCGCGCAATCCCGCGAAGCGGTTCGCCTTTGCAAGGAAAAAGGCCTCAAGGTCGGATTGATCAAGGTCCGCTCATTACGCCCCTTCCCGACGCTCGAGCTTCGTCAACTCTGTGGAAACGTCAAACTCATCGTCGTGCCCGAGTTCAACTACGTCGGATGGTTGGCAAAAGAAGTGGCTACCGCGATCTACGGCTACTCAAAGGCCAAGATCATTGGCGGCCCGCGTGTCTATGGCGGCCAGTCGATGCCGGTGGAATTGATTGTAGACGAGGTGGAATCCGGTCTCACCGGGAAGAAATCCACCAACGTCGCGATGTCCTCGATCATGGGCGGTGCCGTCAATCCAGATGAAGTCGCTCATTTCATGCGCAGCATCTGAGTTCTCGGGCTGAAAACTGAAGAGCTCGTCAGGATGGCATCCTGACGAGCTCTTTTCATTTCTCGTTTGTACCGCAGCCTATCCTTGGATTTCGTCTTCCACCATTTCCTCGCTGGCAGGCATGCCATAGGCGACGTATTTGGCATAGGACAGATAAATCATGGCGCTGTCCCGCATGGCTTTCGATCCCTGGGTCATGCGCACGACCTTGTCGGAACCGGGGGCTTCCGTGTTTTGGAGCATCAGGACATGGTCCTGCAGCAACTTGGTATAGCGCTCGACGGCCGTTTCAACATCCTTGTAGGCCTGCACAATCGGGTCGTTCATGGTTGTCCTCCCTCGCAGGCTCAGCATACACTAGGGCATGACGCCTTTCCAAGCCAAGGGAGCGGCCCGGCTCTCACCTCTCCTGTCACGGATTCTTGAGGCCATCGAACCGGAGGAGTCCGATGTTGGGACGGCCGTCGCCGAACTCTCGCGTCTGTTCACCAAAGAGCGCGAAGCGCTGGGCACGGCCTATTTCGACGATCCTTCCCTGGCACGGGCGTATCTCACATACTTTTTCCCTGTCAATCTTTCCAAAATCCAAGTCCTGCTCGACGAACTGCCGGAGGACTGGCACAAAGCTGAAGGGAATCGACCGCTTCGCGTACTCGATCTCGGAACCGGACCAGGCACGGGTGCCCTGGCGGTCCTCGACTGGCTCAACCAGCATGATCCTGATTGGCTCAAGCAACTGACCGTGGTTGCCGTCGATGCCTCAGCGGACGCTTTGCGCCAGGCCCGACACGTGTGGGACGCCTATGCGCGCCAGGGGCAAATCAGTGATGCGAGGCTGATGCTCCATGAAGGTGATCTCGCGCGTCCGATGAGCGGCTGGCTGGATCATGCTGCTCAAAGTGGGCCCTACGATCTCATTATCGTGGCAAACTGCCTCAACGAGTTGTTCCGCCGAGCACGCCATTCTTTGAAGGAGAAATCCGGCCTAACAGGTGAGCTTCTTGGGCTGCTCGCGCCCCATGGGACCCTGATGCTCCTCGAGCCTGCGTTACGCGAAACGTCAAGGGCGTTGCATCAAATCCGTGATCTCCTACTTGTCGAGAAGCGGTGCACCGTCTACAGTCCATGCCTCCATGACGGAAATTGTCCCGCGCTGGCTAACCCTAAGGATTGGTGTCACGAGGAGCGTGCCTGGGAGACTCCAGCGTCTATCCAGCGGATCGATCACCAAGTGGGGTTGATCAAAGACGCCCTGAAATTCTCCTATCTGCTGTTGAGAACCGACGGGCGGACAATCGTCGAGCGCAGTCCACACACTTTCCGGATGGTCAGTGAATTACGCAAGCTCAAAGGCGATACACGGGCCTGGCTGTGTAATGAACTGGGACGGTCCGAGGTCGGCCGATTGGAACGCGCACTGTCTGATTGCAATTCGTCATGGGACCAGTGCCAGCGCGGCACGATCGTCAAAATCGAAGGCATCCAACGGAAGGAAGGGGCCAGTCTCGGCAGGATTCCAGAAGATGCCCGAGTCGAGTTCGTCCGTTCTGTCTAGACTCGGTCAAGATGGGCTGGCAGGGCGATCGCACACCAGGTCCATCGTATCGTTAGAGGCGGCGCTCGTTGACGCGCACATTGGGATCATCCCTGCCGGCCCAAAACTAAGAAGCGTGGCGGTGACACACCGCTGATGGGCCTGTCACCGCTCGAAGGTATGGAGCGACGCGCAAGATGCCCTCCGTGACCTTGCTGTTCTTGAGTTCTTCGTCCTCGTTTAAAGAATGTACTCACAAGCCAAGACGAAGCTGATCTTGTTTAATATTGCCAACAATTTTGGGATTAGACATCACAATGAAAAGCAGAAGACGGACTATGACGAATCCATCTGGTTAAGTTGGGTCTTTTACTACTGCCTCGCAACCATTCACGCCGCGCTACGGCTTATCGAAAAGAAAGAACAAAAGCAAAATCGATAATGAATGGTTTCGGCGACGGGTCTGTAAGCGACTCGTCGCCGTTTCCTTTTTTTAGAGCAGCGCTGACCGGTTTTGGCTGCGAGTCGTGAAGGCGAGGGCACCGCAGTTATCAAGCAACTGCGGTCCGAAGGAGGCCGAGCACTGT
>Ga0307416_100001303_pt1 | contig 13464 bp, 12 predicted proteins | sample DK1Cmetagenome_2_FD_203821 | JGI IMG/M metagenome (GOLD analysis project Ga0307416, IMG submission 203821) | Maize rhizosphere microbial communities from greenhouse at UC Davis, California, United States - DK15-C-3 | ecosystem: Host-associated > Plants > Roots > Rhizosphere > Soil | place...
CAGCGTCTCCATGAGGCTGACGCCCTCGCGCGCCTGCACGCGATGCACGCCTCCGTCGCGGTCCGTCACGGTGATCTCTGGCATGGGTCGCGCATCTTCCCCGAACGGCCCGTATCCGCGCAACCATTCAGCCGAGCAGGCGTGCAACGAGGCGCGACTGCTCCGCGGCGTCCTCCGCGAGGCAGTCCTGTGCCGCCGCCGCATTCCAGCCGTACCAGACGCAGTCGAAGATCCAGGCGAGCGCTGCGATGCGCGCGCGCAGCGGCGCGCGCGCGCCGCCATAGCCCGCGATGAGGGCATCGACTCCCGCCGCGTCGAGCGCGTGGTAGCCAGCGCAGGCGGCGAGATCCGCGGCGGGGTCACCGCGACCCGCGTACTCCCAGTCCACGACTACGAGGCGCGTGCCGTCGTCGAGCAGGTTCCGGCGATGCAGGTCGTGATGGCAGGGCGCGAGGCGGTCGGGCGGCAGCAGCGCCCCGCGGCGCCGCGCCAGCTCATCGCGGAGCCGCGGCACGATGCCGCCTGCATCCCGCAGCCTCGCGAGATAGCCGGCCGCCCGCTCGCCGAGATCGACCGTCGCGACACCCGGCGGCGCTTCGAGCGCGTGCAGGCGCGCGCACCAGGCGCCGATACGCGTGAGGAGCGCGGGGTCGCACAGGGCCGAGGCGCCTGGCACGCTGCCTTCGGCGTACTCGGAGACGACGTAGCGGCCGGCGGGATCCACCAGTGCGATGCGCGGCGCGAGCCCGGCGCTCGCGGCGATCGACTGCATCGCGATTTCGGAGCGGATGTCAGCGCCGAGGCGCGCCGCCGCCTCGCCCGCGAGGCGCAGGACATAGTCACGCGATCCCTCATGCAGGCGGAAGCTCCGGTTGGCGAGGCCGCCGTCGAGCGGCGTCACCTCGGGCCGCGCGAGCCCTAGCGCGCTCGCCGCCTCCGCGATCGCGGCCGGAGGGCCGAGGCTCATGCGAACCGCCGCGCCCGCCATTGCCGCCAGCCGACGACCGCGAGAGCCGCGTACGCCAGATAGAGTGCGGCCGTCGGCCAGAGCCCCTGGTGTGCGAAGAGCGCGGCGAGCCCCGCGTCGATCACGATCCACCACGCCCAGGTATCGATGATGCGTCGCGCGAGGAGCCAGGTCGCGAAGAGGCTGGCCCAGGTCCCGAGCGAATCCGCGACAGGCGCCGCTGCGAGCGCGTATCGCTCAATGATCGGCGCCGACACTGCGGCAGCAGCGGCGATCGCTGCGGCGGCCGCCAGGTGCCGCACCCAGGGCCAGGACCGGACCGGCGCCGTGTCCGCCGGCGCGCTCCGCCAGGCCATCCAGCCGTAAACCGACAGGCCGACGTAGACGAGCTGGAGCGCCGCCTGCATCGGCAGGCCCGCGTCGAGGAAAACGAGCCCGTAGATCGCCGTGCCGATGCCGCCCGCGATCCAGCAGGCGCGGTGCTCGCGGATCGCGAGCAGGATGTAGGCGACGCCGAACGCGACCGCCGCGAGCTCAGCTGCCGCCACCCAGCACCTTCAGGACCAGCACCGCGCGGTGCGGCTCCGCGAGGCTCGGCCGGATCTCCGCCTTCAGCGCGTCGAACACCCGGTCGTAATCGCCGCTCACCTGCGTGCTCATCGAGTTGGTCACGACCGCGAGCCCGGGCTGCGCCTTGAGGCGGTCGATGAAATCGAGGATCGGCGGCACGAACTCGCCGGTCAGCGGGTAGAGGCTCATCTCGACGGCGACATGCATGGGTGCACCTCAGAATGCGAAGCGGACGGTGATTCCGGCCTGGCGCGGGTCGCCCCAGCGCAGGTAGAGACGGTTGGGAAAATCCGGCGGCTCGTTGCCGAAGTAGAAACCGCGGACGGGATAGCGCTCGTCGAACAGGTTGCGGACCCAGACTTCGGCCGACCAGCGACCGCCCTCGAAGCCGGCCCGCAGGTTCGCGAGGAAGCGCGAGCCCGCGCGCTCATCGTGGCTCGTGTCGAAATAGAAGCCCGCCTCTCCCGACAGGTCCGCCCGTGCCATCCAGCCGGCGGGATGCCGCCAGGTCGCGGCCAGCGAGGCCTTCCATCCGGGTGCGTGAGCGAACTCCCGGCCCTCGAGGTCGCGGTCGCCGAAGCGGTAATCGTGGTACTTCGAGTCCATCCAGCTGAGCATCGCCTCGAGCTCGATGCGCTCACCGAGCGTGACCGCGGCGGACGACTCGACACCGAAGGCTTCCGCGCTCCCCGCATTGTCGGTCAGGAAGATGAAGGTCAGCGGGTCCTGCGGGTCGAGCTGCAGCGACGTCGACACCTGCGGTTGCTGGCGCCGCAGGTAATAGATGTTGACGTCGGCGCTGTGGTCGCCGGTCCCGTTCTCGGCCTTCCAGCCGGCCTCGACCGACCAGAGGTACTCGTCGGCGAACTGCCGTCGGTCATCCGGGACCGACGTGCCGATGTTGAATCCGCCCGCGCGGTAGCCGCGCGCGAGCGTGGCCCAGACTCCGTGGCGGTCCGTCAGCCGGTGCATGAGGGACAGTTCCCCGCCCCACAGGCGGTCGCGCGGGTCGAAGGCGATGCCGTCGCTGTCCGCGTAGCGCGCATCCCTCTCTTCTGCGCGCAGTCCCGCGGTGAGCGTGGTCGCAGGCCCCAGCGCGAAATCCGCCTGTCCGTACAGCGCGACGCTCGTCGCGCGGTAGCGGCTGTCGAGCAGCCTCACGAAGCCGTCCGTCAGGTACAGGCCGTCATCCGCGACCTGGTTGTCCTCTTCGAGCCGCTGCAGCCAGAGGCCCGTGATCCAGGCATGCCCGGCCCGGGTCTCTCCCGAGAGCCGCAGGTCCTGGCTCGCGGTACGGCGCGTGCGGCTCGTTCTCGAGAAGTAGTCGTAGGGACCGGCATCGCCCCAGCCCGCGGCATTGCCCCAGTCTCCGTCGAAGCTCGCGACGATGTCCGACTCCGCGACGGCGGTGATCGATCGCAACTCGCGTCCGTCGAGATCGAAAGCGAGATCGAGCGAAGCGCCGTCGGAACGCTGCGAGTCCTCGCCGGGGCGGTCCGAAGCGGTGTGCAGGCTGTTGTCGATCGCAAATGCGTCGTAGCCGTTGTCGAAGTCGGCATGCATCAGCGCGAGATCGGCACGCCAGCCTTCCTCGGATTCGAGCCGGAGCTTCAGCCGCGCCGTCGTCTCGTCGCGGCCGTTGGTGTCGTCGCGCCCCAGGAAGCGGTTGTCGCGAAAGCCGTCGCCGACCGCGCGCTGGAACACCGCACGCCAGGCGCCCGCAAGGCCCTCCCCCGCGGCGAAGCCGTCGCCCGCGACCCCGCCGGCCGACCAGAACCCGTCACCGCCAGCCGACAGCTCCGTACGCAACTCGCGGACCGGCTCCGCGTCGCTCGTCTTCACCTTGATGAGGCCGCCGAGCGCATTCGCGCCGTAGCGCGTGCCCTGCGGGCCGCGCAGCACCTCGACCTGTGCGACGTCGAAGGTCGAGGCGATCATCCCGATGCCGCTGAAGTCGATCTCGTCCAGCAGGAATCCGACCGAAGGGTTCGGCGCACCCTGGTACTGCTCGAGCTCGCCGATGCCGCGCAGCTGGAAGTACCGCGGCCGCGAGCTCGCGCCGGCCCAGGACAGCGAGGGCAGCTGTGGCAGGAGCTCCTCGAGGTGGACCACGGCGGAGTCGCGCAGGTCCGCGCCCGCGAGCACGGTCACGCCCCCCGCGAGCTCCGACGCGGGCAGCGGACGCAGGGCCGCGGTCACGACGACGGGCTCGAGCTTCACGGGCGCCTCCGCGGCGGACGCGCCGGCGGCGGTCAGGAGGCACGCGACGATTGTCAGCGGTTTCAGCGGCACGCCTGCTCCCTACGCCGGTCCTAACCGGATCAGGTTCAACGGGTTCACCGGCGGGCTGCCGGCATCTCAGGTCCCGAGGGACCACCCCAAGGCAGGGCAGATCGTAGCGGCGCGTGCCGCGCGAGGCAATCTCAGCGCGTGAATCTGGGCGGCCGGCGGTTGCGCACGGCGTCGAGCCCCTCGCGCGCGTCCGCGAGCCGGAATCCCAGGAATTCCAGCGCGAGCGACGCGTCGAACGAGGGTCCCGCCAGCCGCAGCCAGTTGGCGAGCGCCCGCTTGGTGAACGAAATGGCGGTCGTGCTTCCCGCCGCGAGCTTCACCGCGACATCGAGCGCGCGATCGCGAACGGCGCCGTCGTCCACGCAGAGCGACACGAGGCCGATGCGCTCGGCTTCCTCGCCCGTCAGCGGCTCGTTCGTCAGCAGGTAGTAGCGCGCCTTGGCGAGACCGCAGAGCAGCGGCCAGATGAGGACGGCGTGATCCCCCGCGGCGACGCCGAGGCGCGTGTGCCCGTCCAGGATCTTCGCGCTGCGGCCGGCGACCGAGACGTCCGCCAGCAGCGCGACCGCGAGGCCCGCGCCGACCGCGGTGCCGCGGATCGCGGACACCACCGGCTTGCCGCAGTCGACCAGGTTGTAGACGAGGTCGCTCGCTTCCCGCCAGACGCGCAGCAGCGTCGCCTCGTCCGCGATCATGCGCTCGATCATGGCGAAGTCGCCGCCCGAGGAGAAATGTTCGCCGGCACCGCGGACCAGCACTGCCCGCACGGCCGGGGCCGCGTCGATCGCGCGCCATACGTCCGCGAGCTCGCGGTGCATGTCCTCCGTCGCGGCGTTCTGGCGCGCCTCGTTGGCGATCACGAGCTCGAGCACGCCGTCGGCCGGAGACTCGAAGCCGAGCGACGGGAATGTACGACGCAGCGACTCGACCGCGGCCCGCATGCTCAGCCACCCGCCGCGTCGGGCACGGCGTGCACGCTCACCATCGTGAGCACGTGGTAGGCGGCGACGGTCTCGCCGTCCTGGTTCGTGATCTCGGTGTCCCAGCTCACCTCGCCCCAGCCCTTGTCCGCGCGCAGCGTCTTCTCCCGGCAGGTAAGGCGCACGCGGATCCTGTCGCCCGGCTTCGCCGGCTTGACGAACCGAAGCGCATCCAGCCCGTAATTGCCGAGCACGGGGCCATAGTCCGGATCGACGAAGAGTCCCGCGGCGGCCGAGATGAGGAAGTAGCCGTGCGCGACGCGCCCGCCGAACAGCGGGTTCCGCGCCGCCTCCGTCTCGCTCATGTGCGCGTAGAAGCGGTCGCCGGACAGGTCGGCGAACCGCTCGATGTCGGCCACGGTGACCTCGCGCTCCGCGGAACGGAACGTGTCACCGATGGCGAGCGCATGGAACGGCTTGCGGAACGGGTGCATGCCGGGATCGCGCTCGCGGCTGCCGCGGACCCAACGCCGGCCGACCGCCGTGACGACGTCGGGCGTGCCCTGCACTGCCGTGCGCTGCATGTAATGCAGCACGCCGCGGATCCCGCCGAGTTCCTCGCCGCCGCCGGCACGGCCGGGCCCGCCGTGCACGAGCGGCGCGAGCGGCGATCCGTGGCCCGTCGACTCCCTGGCACAGTGCCGGTTCACGACGAGCACGCGGCCGTGCCAGGGCGCCAGCCCGAGCACGAGTCGCGCCGCGGCCTCGTCGTCCGCGGTGAAGACGGAACCCGCGAGGCTGCCGTCGCCACGGCGTGCCAGTGCGATCGCGTCCGGGACATCGTCATAGCCGACGACCGTCGAAACCGGGCCGAAGGCCTCGACGGCGTGCACCGCGCGCGCACGTGCCGAATCCCGGCAGAGGAGCAGGATGGGCGGGAGGAAGGCACCCCGGCCGCGCTCGGCGCCGCTGACCTCGAAATGCTCCGGGTCCCCCGCCACGCGCTCGCATTCCCGTTCGAGCTCGGCGAGCCGCGCGAGCACCTCGTCGCGCTGCGCGATGCTGGCGAGCGGGCCCATGCCGACGCCGGGCGTGCGCGGGTCGCCGACCACGGTCTCGGCGAGCTTCGCCTGCAGCGCCGACACGAGGTCGCCGGTCCACGCCCGCGGCACGATCGCCTTGCGGATCGCCGTGCACTTCTGGCCGGCCTTGACCGTCATCTCGCGCGCGACTTCCTGCACGAAGAGCGTGAACTCGGGCGTCCCCGGCGCGGCGTCGGGCCCGAGGATCGACGAGTTGAGCGAATCGGTTTCCGCGACGAAGCGTACCGCGTGGCGCACCACGGCCGGATGCGTGCGCAGCTTCGCGGCCGTCGACGCCGAACCCGTGAACGAGACGACGTCCTGGCAGCCGAGGTGCTCGAAGAGGTCGCCGACGCCGCCGCAGATCAGCTGCAGCGCGCCCTCCGGGAGCAGGCCCGACTCGACGATGCGGCGCACGACGAGCTCGGTGAGATAACTGGTCGCCGTCGCGGGCTTCACGATCGCAGGGAGGCCCGCGAGCAGTGCCGGAGCAAGCTTCTCGAGCATGCCCCAGACCGGGAAGTTGAACGCGTTGATGTGCACGGCGGCGCCTTCGAGCGGCACGCAGACGTGCTGGCCGACGAAGCTGCCGCCCTTCGAAAGCGGCTCGAGCCCGCCGTCCAGGTAGACGTGGCCGTCCGGCAGCTCGCGCGCTCCCTTGCTGGCGAACACGAGCATCGTGCCGATGCCGCCGTCGATGTCGATCCAGCAATCACCGCGGGTCGCGCCCGTCGCGTGCGAGAGCGCGTAGAACTCGGGCTTGAAGTCGAGCAGGCGCTTGCCGAGCGCGCGCAGCATCGCTGCACGCTCGCGGAAGGTCATGGCGCGCAGCGCCGGGCCGCCGACCTCGCGCGCATAGCGCAGCGTCGAGGCGAAATCGAGGCCCTCGCTCGCCGCTTCGGCGACGACCGCGCCCGTGCTCGCGTCGCGAAGGAGCGATGGCCGTCCGCCGCCGCCCTGCCAGGATCCCGTCACATAGCTCTGCAGGCGCATCGCGTCCTCCGTGTCCCGCGGACTCATCCGCCCGATCGCGCGGCCTGCCAGGCCGCGAAGGTCGTGCCCTCGCCGGCGAGCCTCGCAAGCAGACCGGCGGGTTCCCAGTAGCGCGCGCCATGAGACGCCGACAAGGCGCGGATCGATCGAAGCACGGCGGGCAGCCCCAGGCTGTCCGCATGAAACATCGGCCCGCCGCGGTGGCGCGGGAATCCGTAGCCATTGCACCAGATCGCGTCGATGTCGGCCGGGGTTTCCGCGATGCCTTCGTCGAGGATGCGGGCGCCCTCGTTGACGAGCGCAAGCACGCAGCGGTTCACGATCTCGCCCGCCTCGACGGTGCGCTGAGGAATGCCGAGTCGCTCGGCCTCCGCCAGGATCAGGTCGACGACTTCCGGATCCGGCGCGCGCTCGCCGCCCGGGCCGTCATAACGGTAGAAGCCGCGGCCTGTTTTCTGGCCGAAACGCCCGAGCTCCGCGAGGCGGTCGGAGACGCGGTAGTAGCGCGGGTCGTCGGGCTTGTCCTGCCATTCCTTGCGGACCTGCCAGCCGATGTCGAGGCCCGCGAGGTCGCCGACGGCATTCGGGCCCATGGCCATGCCGAAGTCCTGCAGTGCCCTGTCGACCGCCTCGGGCCGCGCTCCTTCGAGCATCGCGAGCTCCTTCTCGCGGCCGTAGGCGTAGAGCATGCGGTTGCCGACGAAGCCGAAGGCGTTGCCGACGGGAATCGCGATCTTGCCGATTCGCTTCGCGACCGCGTGGGCGGTCGCGAGCGACCCGCGCGACGAACCACGCCCGTGCACGACCTCGACGAGTCGCATGACGTTCGCGGGGCTGAAGAAATGCATGCCGACGACGTCCGCGGGCCGGCCGGCGGACGCCGCAATCGCGTCCACGTCGAGCGTCGAGGTATTCGTCGCCAGCACGCAGCCAGGGCCTGCCAGCTCGCCGAGCCGGCTGAACAGCTCGCACTTCACCGCGAGGTTCTCGAACACCGCCTCGATGACGAGCTCCGCGCCGGCCACGGCGGCGAGCGTCAGCGAGCCGCGGACACGGCCGCGGGCCCCCGCCGCGGCGGCGGCGTCGAGGCGGCCCTTGCGCTCGGAAGCATCGATCAGCGACTTCACGCGGGCAAGACCCGCGTCGAGGGCTTCCTGCCTCGCGTCGATGAGCGTGACGCCGATGCCGCCCGTCGCGAGGCTGACGGTGATGCCCGCTCCCATCGTCCCGGCGCCGATCACGGCGGACTGGGCGACGGGACGTGCGAGGTCCGGGTCGGGCGCCGGCCGCCGCTCCGCAAAGAACAGGTGGCGGAGCGCCCGCGACTCGACCGAGCCGAGGCACTCCATGAACAGCGTGCGCGCACGTGCGAGCGCGGCTTCCGCGGGCAGGATCGCCGCGCAGGCGAGCGCCTCGACGATGCGCGGCGGCGCCGGAAGCTTTCGCGCCGAGGCCGGCAGCGCCCGCAGGTATTCCTCGAACTGCGCGGGCCGCGACGGGGGAACCGGCAGCTCCAGCACGCGGCGCGGCGGGAGGCCGGCATCGGCGAGCTCGCGCGCCCACGCGACGGCGCCGGCGACGAGGTCGCCGTCCATGCGCCGGTCGACGATGCCGAGCTCGATCGCCGGGTCGATGCCGAGCGGCCTGCCACCCGTCATGAGGTCGAGCGACGCCTGCCAGCCGGCGAGGCGCGGCAACCGGACCGTGCCGCCGGCGCCCGGAAGCAGGCCGAGGCTCACCTCGGGGAATCCGAACTGGAGGTCGCCGGCCGCGCAGCGGTAGTGGCAGGCGAGCGCGGTTTCGGCGCCGCCGCCGAGCGTCGCGCCCGAGAGCGCCGCGACCACCGGCTTGCCGCAGGCCTCGACGCGCGTCAGCACCGCCGGCAGCAGGGGTTCGAGCGGCGGCCGGTCGAACTCGCGCACGTCCGCGCCTGCGACGAAGTTCCGCCCCTTCCCTGCCAGGACGATCGCGCGCACCGACGGGTCCGAATCCAGCGACTCGATGGCCGCGAGCAGCGCCTCGCGCACGGGGTGCGAAAGGGCGTTGACCGGCGGGTTGTCGAAGGTGAAAACCGCGACGTCTCCGTCGCGGCGCACGGGACCGTCGGCGCTCACGCGACCCGCTCGAGGGCGAGCGCGATGCCCTGGCCGACGCCGATGCACATGGTGCACAGCGCGCGACGCGCACCGCGGCGTTCGAGCTCGAGCGTCGCCGTGGCCGCGAGCCGCGCGCCGCTCATGCCGAGGGGATGTCCGAGCGCGATGGCGCCGCCGTTCGGGTTGACCTGCGGCGCGTCGTCCGGCAGCCCGAGGCGGCGCAGGACGGCGAGCGCCTGCGACGCAAAGGCCTCGTTGAGCTCGATCACGTCGAAGTCGCCGATCCTGAGCCCGAGCCGTGCCATCAGCTTCTCGGTCGCGGGCGCGGGGCCCATGCCCATGATGCGCGGGGGTATCCCGGCCACGGCCGCGCCGAGCACGCGCGCGCGGGGCTTGAGGCCATGGCGCTTCGCGGCGGCCTCGCTCGCGACCACGAGCGCACAGGCGCCGTCGTTGACGCCGGAAGCGTTTCCGGCCGTGACCGTGCCGCCGGCGCGGAACGGCGTGCCGAGCTTCGCGAGCGCCTCGATGCTGGTCTCGCGCGGGTGTTCGTCGCGATCGACCACTGCGGGCTCGCCCTTGCGAGCCGGGATCGTGACCGGGACGATCTCGGCCGCCAGCCGGCCGTTTGCCTGGGCCGCGAGCGCGCGCTGCTGGCTGCGGAGCGCGAAGGCATCCTGGTCGGCACGTGATACCGTGAATTCGGCGGCGACGTTCTCGCCGGTTTCCGGCATCGAGTCGATGCCGTACTGCTGCTTCATGAGCGGGTTCACGAAGCGCCATCCGATCGTCGTGTCGAACATCTGCTGCGTGCGGCTGAAGGCCGCATCCGGCTTCGACAGGACGTAAGGCGCCCGGCTCATGCTCTCGGCGCCGCCCGCGATCACGAGTCCCGCCTCGCCCGCGCGGACCTGCCGCGCCGCGATTGCGACCGCATCCAGCCCCGAGCCGCAGAGCCGGTTGACCGTCGCGCCGGGCACGTCGGCCGGCAGGCCCGCGAGCAGCGCGGCCATGCGCGCAAGGTTGCGGTTGTCCTCGCCCGCCTGGTTCGCGCAGCCGAGCACGACATCGTCGACCGCCTGCCAGTCCACGCCGGGGTTGCGCTGCACGAGTGCCGCGATCGGCACCGCCGCGAGGTCGTCCGTGCGTACGCCGGCGAGCACGCCGCCGTACCGGCCGATCGGTGTGCGGACGGCGTCGCAGATGAATGCCTCAGTCATCGATCAGTCTCCCGGCAACCTGGTGGCTGCGTCCGCGGAACAGGGCGATCATCTCGTCCCGCTGGTTCCGCACCTCGATCTCGTAGAGGCCCGAGCGGCCGGCACGCCAGCGCTCGCACGCGACCGCGCGCAGGACGTCGCCTTCGCATCCCGGCGCGAGGAAGTCGATCGAGGCACCCGCGGCAACCGTGTTGTCGCCATAAGAATTGCAGGCGAAGGCGAAGGCGCTGTCCGCCAGCGCGAAGATGAGCCCACCGTGGCAGATCCTGTGCCCGTTCACCATGTCGGACCGGACAGGCATGGTCACGGTCGCGCGGCCGGGCGCGCAGGACTCGATGATCATCCCGAGCCCGCGCGACGCCGCGTCGCCGCGCCACAGGGCTTCGACCGCGCGCTCCGCGGTGCGCTGCCGATCGGTTTCGCTCGCCATCCTGTTCCGCATCGGAGCCGGCTCCTGGAAATGCCTAACGGCCGCTGAAGCGCGCCGCGCGCTTTTCCGCGAAGGCGGCGACGCCCTCGGCGTAGTCGTCCGTGTAGCCGAGTTCGCGCTGGAAGTCCCGTTCGAGGTCGAGCTGGGCGGCGAGCGCCTGCGTCGCGGCCGCGTCGATTGCCTGGCGCGTCCGCACGAGGCCGCGAGTCGGCCCGGCGGCGAGCGTGCGCGCGAGCTCCCCGACGAGCCCGGCGAAAGCGGCGTCGTCCACGCAGCGCCAGATGAGCCCCCATTGCGCCGCGTCCGCCGCGGACAGCTTCTCACCCAGCATCGCGAGGCCGAGCGCCCGCGCACGGCCGACGAGGCGCGGCAGGAACCAGGTCGCGCCCGAGTCGGGCACGAGCCCCAGCCGCGAGAAGGCCTGGATGAAGGAGGCCGAGGACGCCGCGACGACGAGGTCGCAGGCGAGTGCGAGGCTCGCGCCCGCTCCCGCCGCCACGCCGTTCACGGCCGCGAGGGTCGGCACCGGCAGGTCGCGCAGGGCGAGGATGAGCGGCTTGTAGTTGCGCTCGATCGACTCGCCGAGGTCGGCGCGCGCGCCGCCACCCGTCACCTGGCGGTCACCGAGGTCCTGCCCGGCGCAGAAACCGCGCCCGGCGCCGGTCAGCACGAGCACGCGCGACCCGTCGGCCGTGACGCGCTTGAGCGCGTCGCGCAGTTCCGCGTGCATCGCCGCGTTGAGGCTGTTGAGCCGGTCGGGCCGGTTCAGCGTGAGCCGCGCGATGCCGTCGGCCGACGCGTACAGGATCGACTCGTAGGTCATGCTGTTGCAGTCATTCGTCGTAGCTGATCTCGAGCGCAGGGCTCGTCGGCCGCGCCTGGCAGCAGAGAATATAGCCCGCCTCGACCTCCCAATCCTCGAGCGCCACGTTGTGCTCCATCTCGGCGCTGCCGGAGACGAGCTTCGCGCGGCAGGTCGAGCAGACGCCCGCACGGCAGGAGAACGGCAGGTCGAGTCCCGCGGCCTGCGCCGCGTCCAGGATCACGTCGCCCCCGGGCGCCATGCTAAATCGGCGGCGGCGGCCGTCCATGACCACGGTGACCTCGGCGCCGGATGCGGTGGTGGCCGCAGGGCGCGGCGCTGCAGAAGCGGCCACGGCAACCGGTTCGCCGGCTGCGACGGGCGTGAAATGCTCCACGTGCATGCGGCCACGGGCGCCGAGCGAGGTCAGCGCACGCGGCAGGTCCTCGCCCATCGTGCCCGGCCCGCAGACGAAGAACTCGTCGATTTCGGCGACGGCGAGGTCGTGGCGGGCGAACTCGCCGAGCTTTGCCCCGTCGATGCGACCGTTGAACCAGTCGGCGTCCTGCGGCTCGCGGCTCATCACGAAGGCGACGGCGAACCGCGTGAGGTAGCGGTCCTTCAGCGCGAGCACGTCGTCGAGGAACATCGTGCGCGCGCGATCGGTGTTCCCGTACCAGAGCTGGAAACGGCAGCCGGGGTCGCGCGCGAGCGCGGTGGCGGCGATCGAGAGCACCGGCGTGATGCCGCTGCCGGCGGCGAATGCCGCGAACCGCTTCGCGCCGCCCGCCGCATCGGCATGGAAGCTCCCGTTCGGCGTCATCACGTCGATGCGCGCACCGGGGACCGCCGCGCGCGCGATCTCCTCCGACATGCGTCCGCCGGCCTGGACCCGGACACCGATGGTGAGCGAATCCGCGCCTTCCGGATTGACTATCGAGTAGGTCCGCCTTTCCTCGCGCCCGCCGATGTCGCGGCGCAGCACCACGTGCTGGCCGGCGTGGAACCGGAAAGCCTCGCGCAGTTCCGGCGGCAGCGCGAAGGTCACCGCGACCGCGTCCTCGGCCGCTGCCGTGCGGCGCGCGACCGCGAGCGGGTGGAATTTCAGCATGAGCGCGTCGCTAGATGCACTTGAAGTAGTCGAAAGGCTCGAGGCAGGCGTCGCAACGATACAGCGCCTTGCACGGCGTCGAGCCGAACTCGCTCGTGCGCGTGGTCCGCGTCGAACCGCATCGCGGGCAGGCCGCGGGCCGGTCGGCCTCCAGCCTGCGCCGCCCGCCGCCGGCCGCGGATGGCGGCGCTATCCCGAAAGCCGCGAGCTTGCGTCGCCCGGCCTCGCTCAGCCACTCGCTGGACCACGGCGGCGACAGCACGTCGACGGCCACGGCAGCGAAGCCCGCGGCCTCGAGCGCGCGCAGCACGTCGGCCTTGATCACGGCATTCGCGGGACATCCCGAGTAGGTCGGCGAGATCCCGATCTCGAGCCGGCCGTCGGGCCTCAGCAGCAGGTGGCGGATGACTCCGAGGTCGAGCACGGAGAGCACGGGAATCTCCGGGTCCGGGACCTGCGCGAGAATGCCGTTGAGCCGCGCCAGGACTTCCGGCGTCGGCGCCGTCGCGGACTGTGCCCGGGCGCCCACGGCGTTTACCAGGTCGCGCCGGGATGGGCGCGATGGAGGGACTGCATCTCGGCGAGGAGAAAACCGAGATGCTCGCTGTGCCGGCCCTGCTTCCCGTACCAGTGGAATTTCGATTCCGCCGGGCGCGACAGTGTCGCCTCGGCGAGGGTCTCATCGACGCGGGCGAGATAGCCGCTGCGCAATGACGAGGCCAGCACGCCGATCCCGGCTTGGGCCATGGCGCGGTCGACGTCGTCGTCATCGAAGAGTTCGTTGGTGAAGGGCCAGAGCCGCGCGAGCGACGCAGCGACGCGCTCCCGGCTCTCCCCCGTGCCGTCGCCGAGCCGCACGAGCCAGCCCCCGCTGTAGCGCAGGTGGTACGCGGATTCGCCGCGCCCCTTGGCGGCGACCGCGGCCAGCGTCGCATCCCGCGACTCCGCGAGCTTCTCGTACAGGCCGGCCTGCCAGGCGTC
>Ga0307416_100001304_pt1 | contig 13451 bp, 11 predicted proteins | sample DK1Cmetagenome_2_FD_203821 | JGI IMG/M metagenome (GOLD analysis project Ga0307416, IMG submission 203821) | Maize rhizosphere microbial communities from greenhouse at UC Davis, California, United States - DK15-C-3 | ecosystem: Host-associated > Plants > Roots > Rhizosphere > Soil | place...
CCGAAAACATCTACCATCGGGTCATCCGGGAGCGCGCCACGCTGGAATGAAGGTGTGTTTTATCGTCAGTGAGTTTTTTGCGTGGGGGAAGTACGGCGGCTACGGAACCGCCACCCGCGTTTTGGCGACAGAGATGGTACGGCGTGGCCTGGAGGTTACCGTCGTTACCCCGGCCCGGGGGGCACAGCCGGAGCGGGAAGAAGTCGAAGGTGTGACGGTGTTGTCCCACCCGGCCCAATCTCTCCGGACCCAGTTTCAGCTGCTGCGAACGTGCGGTGCGGACGTCTACCATTCCCAGGAGCCCTCGCTCGGCACCTGGCTGGCGAGAAAGGCGGCGCCTCATGCCGCCCACGTCGTAACCTGCCGGGATACCCGCGTCTCGGCAGACTGGCTCATCGAGCTGCGCTCCTGGATCCTGGATCGCAGCTTCCGCACCCTGCTGACATTCCCCTACGAGAATAACCCGCTGGTGCGGCGGTCGGTGCGCGCGGCCGATGCGGTGTATTGTCCCAACGAATTTTCCCGGCCGATTGCCCAGGCCAAGTACAAGCTCTCGCGCCTGCCTGGATTCCTCCCCAATCCCGTGCGGCCACCCACGGTGCCGGTTCGAAAGGCGGAGCATCCCACAGTGTGTTTCGTGGGCCGGTGGGATCGGCGCAAGCGACCAGATCTCTTCTTCGAGCTCGCCCGCGTGTTCCCGGATGTGAAATTCATTGCCATGGGACAGGCCCGAACGCCCGCGCTGGCAGAGGAACTGCAGCGCCGGTTTGGCGGCCTGCCCAATCTCGAGCTGCAGGGCTTTGTGGATCAGTTTTCCTCTACCCGTTTCCAGGAGACGCTGTCCCGAAGCTGGATCCTGGTGAACACCGCGCTGCGGGAAGGGCTCCCGCGGTCATTCCTGGAAGCGGCGTCGTTCAAGTGCGCCATTCTCAGCCGGGTCGATCCCGATGGATTCGCCTCCCGGTTCGGGCACCGGGTAGAGCAGGACGACTTTGCCGGTGGCTTGCGGCTGCTGTTGAAGGATGGAACCTGGCGCGCACGAGGTGAGGAGGCCTGCGCCTACGTGTCCGCGAAATACGGCTTCGAGGCCTCGATCTCGCAGCACCTCGAGGCATACCAGCGGCTGACTCGACCCTCACCATTATATTCCCAGCGTAGTCACTGACCTTCCGCGAGGCATGAATGGCCACGGCCACAGGTACGTCCCAGTTCACCGGCGTCGATTTCCTTCAGTTTGATTCGCTCCTCTCCGAAGAGGAGCGGGCGGTGCGCGACACGGTCCGCAGCTGGGTGGATGAAAATCTCATCCCCGTGATAGGCCAGGCCTACGTTGAAGGCAAATTCCCCAAGCAGCTCATTCCCGGAATGGCGGAGCTCGGACTGTTCGGTGCCAATCTGCCGGAGGAATACGGCTGCGCCGGACTCAACAACGTGGCCTACGGGTTGATCATGCAGGAGCTGGAGCGAGGCGACAGCGGCATTCGCTCGTTTGCGTCCGTGCAGGGTGCCCTGGTCATGTACCCGATCTATGCATTTGGCAGCGACGAGCAGAAGCAGCATTGGCTTCCACTGCTTGCGTCAGGCCAGGAGATCGGCTGCTTCGGGTTGACCGAGCCGGATTACGGTTCGAATCCCGGCGGCATGGTCACCACCGCACGAGAGACCCGGGACGGCTGGGTCCTGAACGGCACCAAGATGTGGATTACCAACGGCTCCCAGGCCACGGTGTCGGTCATCTGGGCCAAAACCGGCGACATCAAGGATCCCAAGTCTATTCGCGGCTTCATTGTACCAACGGATACCAAGGGGTACAGCGGAAAGGATCAGAAGGGCAAGTTGTCGCTTCGAGCCTCTGATACGAGCGAGATCCACCTCCAGGATGTGCACCTTCCCAAGGACGCCATTCTGCCGAAGTCAGGCGGACTGAAAAGCCCGCTCATGTGTTTGACTCAGGCGCGGTATGGCATTGCGTGGGGAGCCATCGGCGCGGCCATGGCTTGTTACGACGAGGCGCTCCGCTATGCCGGCCAGCGGGTCATGTTCGACAAACCTATCGGAGCCACTCAGATCCAGCAGGTCCGGCTGGTCGACATGTTGACCGAGATTACCAAGGCACAGTTCATGACCCTGCAGCTGGGGAAGCTCAAGGATGCCGGAACCATGACTCCGTACCAGGTTTCACTGTGCAAGCGGAACAACGTGGACATGGCCTGCGAGTGCGCCCGGGAAGCGCGCCGCCTCCTCGGCGCCAACGGGATCCTGGCCGAGTACCACTCGATGCGTCACATGGCCAATCTGGAGTCGGTTTACACGTATGAAGGCACTCACGACATGCACTCCCTGATCGTCGGCGAGGCCATCACCGGACATGGCGCCTACACGTGACCGTCGTCACGGCCTGAAGCCGCGTAAGTGACGACCCTGGAGGGGTGTTTGACACCTCCACAGGGAGTCGGCAATGGCGAATCGGGTGACGGTGTGGTGGCAGGGCGAGGAATACGACGCGGTCAGGCGCGATGGGGGTGAAGGGAGCGTCAGGACGGGCTCGACCTGGCAGTTACTGCATGAGGGAGCGCCTCTGACTAGTTTTGCGGCTGAGCCGGGCGAAGCGGCCGCATCGGTCAAGGAAAAAATAGTGGGATGGCTGGAGGCTAACCGGAGCCGACCGGCCATGGACGTCGGCAGGCAGTAAGCAGCCCTCTCGATTCCAGGCCCCCCGGTGCAGACCTCCGGGGGCTTCGTTTAGCTTGGGAACCGGTCACGCGGCTCCTGACTTCTTACCTTCGTGTTCCTGCCATCTCTCCTGATGCCGACTGTACCGAGCACCACGCTGCGCGCACTTCTTCTGTTCCTGGTGCTCCCGCCGGCAATATCCGCCCAACAACGGGACAGCACACCGGGTGATTCCAGTAGGGTGACAAAGCTGGAGACGATTGAGGTCACCACTTCGATAGCCCCCACCGCCGGCCCGGTGATCGGTTCCGGGATCCCGGCCCGGATCTCCACGGTGAGCGGCGACGCCATTGACGCGTGGGAACCCAGGTTGCTGGCGGACGCGCTCGCGAGCCAACCAGGAATTTCGCTCTACGATGATCTCGGGTCTCCATTCAAGCTGAATCTCAGCACGCGGGGTTTCAATGTGGGCCCGGTGGTGGGACTGCCTCCGGGGGTCTCGGTATTTCTCGACGGGGTCCGCCAGAACGAGCCCGACGCCGCAGAAGTGAACTTCGATCTGCTTCCGATGGAGCACGTGCAGCGGGTGGAGCTGCTCAGCGGTTCCGGCTCGCTGCTGGGCCCCAATTCCCTGGGCGGTGCGGTCAACCTGATTACCCGGCGGGGTGCCGGCCCCCTGGAGGGAGAGGCCGAAGTATCGGGAGGATCATTCGGGTCGTACTCGGGTGAGGCCTCGATCGGCGGCTTGAGTGGCGGCGGCTGGGACTACTACTTGGCGGGTGGATATGAGAACGAAGATGGTTGGCGCCAAGCTACCGGCGCCGAAAACCTGAACGGCTTTCTGAATCTTGGCCGGCGGGGACCCGATCGCGGGTTCACCCTTCAGGCTTTTGGCGCCGAGTCCCGCGCCGAGACGGCAGGCTCACTTCCCGAGAGCATCTTCGATGTCGATCCGCGCATCAACTTCACTACCGGCGATTTCGAGGATCTCGATCAGCTCCAAGCTTCGCTAAGCGGGTACAGCCGGCTGGGCAGCAGCAGCCGGGGCGCGTTTACCGCGTACGTTCGCCGCAGCACAGCGGAGCGTTTCAATGTCAATCAGGCTCCCGACAACAACGTCCGGAGTCTCACCCACAATCGTACGATTGGAGGGAATCTGGACTGGCGCTGGACCACACCGCGTCCGAATGGGAGCTTCTCCCTGCGACTGGGCGCGGATGGTGGAGCCAATCGGGTCCACATCCAGCTGCTGGAAGAGACTCCGACGGTCCCCTCGACGAGCAGCTTGACCACCGACGTCCAGAGCCCGAGTTACGACGTGGCGGGTTACGCCCTGGCAGACCTGCGGATTGATCAGGTCACCTTTTCGGGCGGGCTTCGTTTGGACTACATCCACATTCCCTTTGAAGACCAGCTCGACCCTGCCGCAGACACCACCAACACCTTCAGCCGGTTGAGCCCTCGAGCAGGCTTGAGCTTCGACATAGCTCCAGGAGCATCCGCCTACATATCGGTAGGACAGAGCTTCCGCGCCCCGGCCGTTTTGGAGTTGGCCTGCGCCGATGAAGCCGCTGCCTGTCCTTTGCCTTTCGCGCTGGGCGACGATCCTCCATTGGATCCGGTGGTGGGAACCACCTTCGAGCTCGGTGGGCAGCTGGTCCGTGGGCCGGCCATTCTCAACGCGTCGGTCTATCGGACCAATGTTCGGGACGACATCTCGTTCATTCAATCCGAAGCCGCCGTCTTCGAAGGCTTCTTTGACAACATCGGCACCACCCGGCGACAGGGCATCGAGCTGTCGCTCCAGCTCATTCCCAGTGAGCGTCTGACGCTGTACGCCAATTACGCGTTTACCCGGGCCACCTTCCGCGATCCTGCCGAGATCTTCAGCATCCGGGCGGACAGTGCGTTCGACGGGGCGCCCCTATCGGGATCCAATGCGGTCGCCGAGGGTGATCGGCTGCCCCTGGTGCCTGACCACCAGGTGAAGTTCGGAGGGCTCTTCACCTCGACCATGGGACTGCAGATCGGTCTGGATGGCCGGTTCATAGGAAAGCAGTGGCTCCGCGGCGACGAGGCGAACGAGACATCGCCCCTGGGCGCCTACTTCGTCGGGAACCTACGAGTCGGGTTCAGCCGGGAGCGATGGGAGGTCTCGGCCGTGGCAAGCAACCTCCTCAACTCACATCGGCCAGTCTTTGGGACCTTCAACGAAAATCGGCAGACCGGAGTGCTGGAGCGTTTTCTGACCCCGCTGAGCGCCCGCTCGTTCAAGCTGGTCGTGCGGAGGTCCTTCGGAGGACAGCAGTCGTGACCCTGGTCACCGACCCTCACTGCACCCGCCACCATCCTGTTGGCGAGTTTAGAACACACTAACTGCGGTGGAGGGCTTATGCAGGGTACAGCGGTGGCGGTTCCGGTGCGCGACACCGGTGACGCGTTGAGGGCCTCTCTGACGGGAGCTCTCAACACTTTCTTCTCGGCCATTCCCCGGATCATCGGATTTGCAGTCGTTCTCATCATCGGTTGGATCATTGCGTCCCTGCTGGCCCGGGGCGTTGAGGCCTTGCTGCATGCCGTCAAGTTCAATGACCTGGCCCGGCGGTCCGGATTTGCCGACTTCGTTCAAAAGACGGGGGTCAAGGACGATTCCTCGGGTGTAATCGCGGGGATCGTCAAGTGGTTCGTCCGGCTGATTACCCTGGTAGTGGCCTTCGACACGCTGGGCTTGCCCGCCGTCTCGAACGTGCTCCAGCAGCTCCTGCTCTGGTTGCCCAATCTGGTGGTTGCACTGGTGGTCTTGGTGATCGGTGGATTGGCCGCAAGAGCGCTATCGCAGCTGGTTCGGGGCGCGTCTGCCGAAGCTGGGTTCACCAATCCCGACATGCTGGCTACGGTCACCCGGGTTGCCGTGTGGGGCTTCACGATCGTGGTTGCCATTAACCAGTTGGGGATTGCCACCACCCTCATTAACACGCTCCTAGTCGGGTTGGTCGGAGCCTTCGCCCTGGCATTCGGACTCGCGTTCGGATTAGGTGGGCGCGACCGTGCCGCTCAGATGCTCGATCGTGCCGGACGGAACCTTGAGCAGGCCGGGCCAAGGCTCGAGCGTGCCGCCCACGCCGCCCGGCACCAGGTGCCGGGTATGACGGAACAGGCACAGGCGGTGAGACACGATCCCGTTGGGCAGCAAAGTCAGCCGTCGGCTGGCGCGGCTCGCAGCTCTATGGGAAATGGCTGGATAGAGCGCTCTCACGGTGATCGCCGGCGGGTGGAACGGCCCGGTATTCGGGATCGTCGAGACGGGGGCACCAGCGCGTAACGTTCAGGGCAAGCAATACGCGAGGCCACCGCTGAGCGGTGGCCTCGTTTGCATTTCCGTCCCGGGGCGGGATAGCTTTGCCGCGACCACCGGTCATTGGCACTGAGGAGTGGAATTTTGAAGATCGCCGTGTGCATCAAGCGGGTTCCAGACATGGAGATGCGATTCAGCATCGCAGTCGATCGAACCTCGCTGGATCAGACTGGGCTCAAGTACGAAATGGGAGACTTCGATGGATACGCCCTCGAGGTCGGCCTTCAGCTGGTGGAAAAGCAGGGCCCCGGCGAGGTCGTCGTCATTTCGCTGGGGCCCGAGGGAGTGCAGGAGATTCTGCGTAAGGGTCTTGCCATGGGGGCCACCCGGGCGATCCAACTGAAGGCGGATCAGGTGCCCTTCGACGGCTTGGCCATCGCGCGTGCTCTGGCGGAGGAGCTGAAGGGCGGGAACTACGATCTGATCATGTTCGGGCGCATGGCCACCGACACGGCTAATGGAACGGTAGGTCCCATGACTGCGGAGCTGCTCGGGCTTCCCTGCGTCACAGGGATCTCACAGCTGGATATCGGGCAGGGCAACGGAACCGCCCGTCGGGACCTCGAGGGTGCCTCGGAGACGGTCCACTTTCCCCTGCCGGCTGTCCTCACCATCGACGAAGGTATTGCGCGTCCCCGCCTGGCATCTCTCAAAGGCATTATGGCCGCCAAAAAGAAGCCGCTCGAGACCAAGCCCGCCCAGCTCGGCAGCATCAGCCTGACGGTCGAGCGAATGGAGCTGCCGGCCGACCGTCCGCCGGGACGAATCATTGGCGAAGGAGCCGATGCAGTGCCGGAGCTCCTGCGCCTGCTGCAGACCGAAGCCAAGGTGCTCTAATGGCTGCGTTCCTGGCTTTTGCCGAATCTCGCGCGGGCCGGCTTCGGAAGGTGGCGTTTGAGGCGGTGACGGCTGCCCGCCAGGCCGCGGATAGAGCCGGCGGTCACGAGGTGCATGCGTTCCTGATCGGCGCCCCGGGAATTGGGCAGGGGGTAGAAGCCCTGGGGAAACACGGGGCAGATACGGTGTTCGTGGTGGAGCATCCCGCACTCGAGCGCTACAGTCCGGAAGTGTACTCGGCCACCATGGCTGAGCGAGTCCGCGCTGGTGGATATCGCGGGGCTTTCTTTACTGCATCCGCCGAGGGACGGGACCTGGCTCCTCGCGTGGCCGCTCGCCTGGGAGTTAGTCTCGCTTCAGACGTCACCGGGTTCGAATTTCAGAATGACTCCCTGATTGCGCAGCACCCGGCCTATACCGGCAAGGTGAATGTCACGTTGCGTCTGACCGGGACTCCGGCGCTGCTCTCGCTGCGCCCGGGCTTCGTTACCCCGGCCGAGCAGCCCCGTGCGGCGCGAGTAGAGAGCGTCGAGCCTGCCATGGACCCTGCCGCGGCACGGGTTACCGTCAGCGAGCTGGCCCAGCGCAGCACGACAAAACTCGATCTGGGCGAAGCGCCGATCATCGTGAGCGGGGGCCGCGGGCTGCGGGCGGCGGAAAACTTCAAGCTGGTCGAAGACCTGGCTGCCGCCCTGGGTGATGCCGCGGTCGGTGCTACCCGGGCCGTGACGGATGACGGATGGCGTCCTCCCACCGATCAGATCGGGCAGACCGGACGGCTGGTCAGCCCCGATCTATACATCGCCGTTGGGATCTCGGGCGCCATCCAGCACCTGGCGGGCATGCGCACAGCCAAAACCATCGTGGCGATCAACAAGGACAAGGACGCGCCGATCTTCAAGATTGCAGATTATGGGATCGTGGGCGACCTCTTCGAGATTGTCCCCCGGCTCACCGCCGAGGTCAAGAAGGCGCGCAGCAGCTAGAGGACCATTCTGCGGACCTGCCAGCGGTAGCTCTGATATTGGGGAAACCGCTCGATCAGCCAGGTCTCCTCCCGTTTTGCCTTGGCCTTGAAGAACTGCAGCGCTCCGGCGGCAACCAGCAAAGCCATCGTCCAATTACTCCAGACCAGCGTGTAACCCGCCAGCAGTAACACGGCCCCGGCGTAAATAGGGTGACGGACGTGCGCGTAGGCCCCGCTGGTGACCAGCTCCGCTCCGGGTAACGGTTCGATGCCGGGTGTCAGATTGCGCCCCAACGACCGCGCACCCCATATCAGCATTACGCCGCCCGCGAGCATAATTGCGCTTCCCACCCAGCGGATCCTGGGGGGATCAACCCGGTTCAGCAGGAAATCGGCGTTTCCCAGATTGATGTGCCGCGGCATAACGGGAGCGGCCACGCCGATGAGCAACACGAGCGCGAGTTGGGCCCAGACCCAGGGGTCCCGAGCGGCCTTGGCCAGATCCATGGCAATAACCTAGCGCCGTTATATTCAACCGCCCTATGTGGGCGAGTTCGCGAGCTCAGGGAGTGTCGAGTGTCCACTGTTCTGCCTAAACAATTCCAGCCTCCACTGCCGCTCGATCGCCTGATCCTGCGCGATCAACCGGGACCCGAAGCGATGGAAATGGACGTCCTGATCGTTGGGGCGGGTCCCGCGGGACTGGCGTCCGCCATAGAGCTGAGCCGTCTGGTCAAGCAAGACCAGGAGGCCGGCGGCGGCATGCCCGACTTGAGCATTGCCGTGCTGGAAAAGGCGGAAAGTCTGGGTGAGCACAGCCTCTCCGGAGCGGTGGTAAATCCGCGAGCCTTCAGGGAGCTGTTTCCGGAGCTTGAGATCGAGAATCTGCCCTTCCGCCAACCGGTCTCCCGCGAGGCCGTCTATCTGCTCACGGAGCGCCGGGCGCAGCGAATTCCCACTCCGCCCACCATGCACAACTCCGACTTCTATACGGCCTCGGTGTGTGAGATCGTCCGCTGGCTTGGCGAGCGGGCAGAGGAATCCGGTGTGAATCTCTTCGCCGGGTTTCCGGTCGACGCGCTCTTGGTCGAAAACGACACCGTACGGGGGGTTCGCACGACACCGTCGGGACTCAGCCGCGAGGGCACCCCGAGCGGTGAATACACCGAGCCCACCGATGTCACCGCCAAAATCACGATCCTGGCAGAAGGAACCCGAGGGCTGCTGTCCCAGGCGTACTGCCAATGGCAGAAGATAGGCTCTCCCAACCCCCAGCTCTTTGCCTTGGGCGTGAAGGAGGTCTGGCAGACCACCCGCCCCCTCGACCGGGTGATCCACACCCTTGGATGGCCGCTTCCCACCGACGCGTTCGGCGGCAGCTTCATGTATCCCCTGAGTTCATCGCAGATCGCGGTGGGTCTGGTCGTCGGACTGGACTATCACGATGCCTCACTCGACGTGCATCAGCTGCTTCAGCGGATGAAGTTGCACCCGCTCATCCGCCCCTATCTGGAGGGCGGCCAGCTGTTGGAGTGGGGCGCAAAGACCATCCCGGAGGGTGGATACCACTCCCTACCGGAGCGGCGCTCCGGTGCTGGTTTGATGATTCTGGGCGATGCAGCCGGCTTTGTAGACGTTCCCTCGCTCAAGGGAATTCACTACGCCATGCAGTCCGGCATCTACGCCGCTCGGACCGCCTTTGCCGCGCTGAAGGCAGGTGATGCCTCCGCGGCGAGTCTGGCCGGCTATGACAGGATGGTGAACGAGAGCTATATCGCGGCCGACCTGTACCGCACCAGGAACATGCGGCTGGCATTCAAGCACGGATTTTTCCTGGGGGGTGCCCAGGCCGGACTGATGACCCTGACCGGCGGCCGCTTTCCTGGTCGGAAGATCACGATGCTGCCCGATGCAGCGGTCCCTCGCACCGCGAATGGAACCCAGCCGTTCAGTCCCGATGGCGTGCTCACCTTCGGCAAGCTGGACGCCGTATTCAAGTCAGGGAACGCCACCCGGGACACGATTCCGTCCCACCTCCTGGTTGGCCGTGACATCAGCCCGGAAGTCGCCCAGTTCTACTCTCATGTGTGTCCAGCCGGCGTCTACGAGGTCGTGGATGGACAGCTTCGAGTGAATCCGCCCAATTGCGTCGATTGCAAGGCGACCGACGTCGTGGGTCCTCGGTGGACGCCTCGAGAGGGAGGAAGCGGACCGAAATACCGTCTCATGTGAGCGGTTGCACTCTGCCGCTGCGACCGGTTGCACGAGGTAGAGCTTCACTGCCCAACTGATTCCGCTCTTTCTTCACTCCTGCCGTTTTTGCACTGCCTGCATTCTATACGCTGTCACATTCTTATGAATTGTGACTTTAGGGCTTCTTGCCGAAACTAAAGGTGCCTCAAAGCCTTCGGTACGTGAGACACGGATACTGGCTGAAGACTCGCCACTGTCCGAGACGCAGGTCCGAATGCAGGAGGAGCGATGTCTCGAGCTGGCCAATTGGCAGCCCACGCCTTCGTGCTCGGACTGAGTCTTGGCGCGCCTAGCGGCGCTCCGGCTCAGACCGCAGGGACGTCGTGGCAGGGGACGCCGGCATCGATCCTCAAGAGCTCGTTGCGAACAGTCGTCGCGGCTCAGGACAAGTATCGGGCGTCGCACCCGGCGTACGCGAGCACAATGGAAGCCTTGCAGCTGAAGGCTGATGCAGACGTAAAGATCCAGATTCTCAGCGTGACGCCGAACGGCTGGCGTGCCAAGGCCAGCCACCGGGCCCGGCCAGGACGAAGCTGTGTGGTGTTCGTGGGTGTGGTGACCAGCTCGGAGCTTCCCAAAACGGACGGAGACGGAGAGATGGCGGGAGAGGAAAGGGTGCCGCTCTGTGACCGGATGGAGTAAGCCCGCGCCGGGGGTCGGATCGAAAGCAGCCATGCCGCCAGCCCTGCGCGCTCCGCATGGTGTGATCAGCAGCGCCTGGCGCTGGGGTGCCGGTGTGATCTCGGCTGGAGCGGGACTGGTGTCGATTCTCTCGTACACCCACTCGCTCAAGGCCAAGTTCGATCCGGACTCGCTGAGCACCAACGTCCGCTGGGTCGGTGTGACACCGACGGTGGATACGGCGACAGCGATCGGAGACACGATCCAGCTGGCGGTGACGGCAACGGACACGCGGGGAAATGCTCTACCCGGAGCACCCACGCTGTGGAATAGCAGCGATACCAGCGTGGCATCGGTGGACAGCGCCGGAACGGTGGTCGCGCGAGGCGGCGGGGCTACCGTCATCATGGTCACAGTGGGCGGAAAGACGGTGCGAGCTCATGTCTACGTCCAGCAGCAGCCGGCAGCGCTGCGGGTCACGGGAGACACCGTTTTCAGAGTGCCCGAAGGCGAGCAGGGCACAGTTATGGCGCAGCTGGTGGATCCAAGGGGTAACGAGATTCACGGCGCCGCGGTGCGCTGGCGCTCGAGCGACCCCCGGGTGGCGACGGTCGACAGCATAGGGAACGCGGCGGGTGTAGCGCCGGGGAAGACGACCTTTACGGCCAGCCTGAATGCGATGGCCACGCAGCTGCCGGTAGAAGTCTACCCCGTTCCGTCATCCCTGACGCTGCTCTCGGGAGATGGACAGCGCGCGCCGGCAGGACGCCGGGTGGCCCAGATGGTCTCGGTTCAGGTGGTGTCGCGCAGCGGTCGGCCGGTTCCCGGAATTCCGGTGCGCTTCGTCCTGGAGGAGAACGAGGGCCGGGCTGAGCCTCAGGCGGACTCGTCGGACACACAGGGCGTGGCGCGGGCCAACTGGACGCTGGGTGGGTTGCCGGGCCGGCAGACCCTCACGGTCATCGCGGACGGAGTGGCTACTCCGACGGTGGTGACGGCCGAAGCGGAGCCGGTGGCGGCGAACACCCGCATCACCGTGGTAAGCGAGGAGCTGCAGGGTCCGGTAGGCTCGACGCTGCCCGACCCGGTGACCGTACGAGTGACAGACAGCAGCGGCGTGGCACTGGCTGACGTGCCGGTAGCGTGGTCGGCCGCGAACGACGGGAGCATTCTCGCTGCCGAATCACGGACCGACTCCCTCGGGGAGACCCGAGCCCGGTGGACCCTGGGGCCGCGGAGCGGAGAGCAGCGTGCGTATGTGCAGGTTGGGAGCGCTCGGACGGTGCCCCGGTTTGCGGTGGCAGCGCATGCGCTGGCCGGAGCGGCAGCCAAGGCATCGGTGGTAGGCACCGGGAAGAACGAGGGCGTGGTGGGGCAGCTCCTGCGTCCCGCTGTGGAGATCGCGGTGGTGGATCAGGGCGGAAACGAGGTACCCGGAGTACCGGTGTCCCTTCAGCCCTTGAGCGGTGAGGTGAGTGACAGTGTGGTGATGACGGACTCGACCGGGCGCGCCAAGCTGCCCTGGACGCTGGGACACACGGCTGGGGTGCAGCACCTCAAGGTCCAGGTTGAGGGCATCGACCGGCCACTGGAGATCGCAGCGCGGGCGCGGGCGGCGGGACCGGCCAACCTGGCCTTCGTCACTCCCAAGCCGGGCACGGCCGCCAGAGCGGTGCAGTCGCTGGATGTGGATGTAACCGACGCCTACGGCAATGCCGTGGCCGATCAACCGGTGGTGTTCAGCACCAAGTTCGGCAGTGTCAGTCCGGCGCGAGTCATGACCGATGCCCGCGGCCGGGCGCATACTCGATGGACGCCGGGCAGCAAAGAGGGGCGGCGAACGCTGGTGGCCAGTGTGAAAGCAAGCGACGCGCGAGCGACGTTCGTGCTCGAGCCGCCAGAGGCGGCGCCCAAGCCGAAGTCCACAGCTCCGGCCAGGAAGGACAAGAAAGGCCGGTGACATTGTTGGTTCAGGTAGTAGATGGAGACAACAGGTTCGTACAGGACTTAGGGGAAGTTCAGTTAGACAACACGTTCGTACAGGTCCACGGAGTCCGAACCAGTTCACGCTTAACGAGAGGGCTTTTAACCGTAGTTCCACCCAAGCGGCATGGAGGAAAATATGACCGGCCCACTGTTCTTCACACGACACCCTGACCGCCGACGGGCTCGGCTCCTCGTGCCGTTGACAGCAGCCATTCTGGTGGCTCAGCTCGCGTGTAGCAGCGACCAGCTGACCGAGCCCACCGCGAACATAAAGGCGCAGCCCCTGGTGGCCACTACGGGCCCGCACCCGCGGGCCAGACTGACGGCCGCTTCCAGGGCGACCAACGCCAAGCCGAAGGCCCTGGTCTCGTTCAAGGTCAGCCCGAGCTTCGGCGTAGCTCAGTCGGTTGCGGGTGAGGGGCCCAGTGTTCTCATCCTGGCCGATACTGACGCCGTTGCGACCAGTGCCCTGGCCGCGAGTCTGGCGGATTCTGGTGTTCGGGTGACCCTCAGGCCGGCGCCGGAGAACACCTGGGATGGTACGAATCCCAGTCTCACCGGATTCGACGTGGTCATTCACCTGAACGGGAACACCTACGATGCCCCGCTCTCGGGTGACGCGCAGACGGCGCTTACCAACTTTGTGGCCAACGGTGGCGGGTTCGTGGGCGCCCAGTGGAACGGGTATGAGCCGCAAGCCAATCTGGCCAGCCTGGTGCTGCAGGGGACGGGCTACGAGGTAAGTAATGAAAACTGCAG
>Ga0307416_100001305_pt1 | contig 13447 bp, 12 predicted proteins | sample DK1Cmetagenome_2_FD_203821 | JGI IMG/M metagenome (GOLD analysis project Ga0307416, IMG submission 203821) | Maize rhizosphere microbial communities from greenhouse at UC Davis, California, United States - DK15-C-3 | ecosystem: Host-associated > Plants > Roots > Rhizosphere > Soil | place...
GATCGTGCACCGAAAGATGCCGGGCGTGAAGACCTACGTGATCGGCAGCCAGGTGCCGGCAGCGATCAGGGCGCTTGGCGCGGAGGATCTCGTCATTCTCGGTCACGTCCCCGACATCGCACCGTATTTTTCCGGCTGCCGCGTGTCGATCGCGCCGCTGCGCTACGGCGCCGGCGTCAAGGGCAAGGTCAATCTCGCGATGAGCTACGGGCTGCCCGTCGTCGCGACACCGGCGTCCGTCGAAGGCATGCATCTGACGGACGGTGAAGATGTGCTCGTTGCCGAGGACGCGGAAGCGTTCGCCACCGCCGTGCAGCGCGTCTACGACGACCGCGCGCTGTGGGAGAAGCTGTCGGCCGGCGGTCGGGTCAACGTCGAGCGCCATTTCTCGCGCGACGTCGCGCGTGCGGCGCTGCGGGAGCTGCTCGCGCTCTAGCCGGAGCCCGACTTCGGGGTCGGAGCAACAAGTCGACTTGTTCCTCCGACCCCGAAGTTGGCGTCGCCTCCGACACCGTTCCGTCTGAAGAGAAGGTCGAACACCGCGTGGCCGCGCGCGATTCCGCGCTGCTCGAACTTGGTGACCGGCCGCCACGGCGGCCGCGGTGCGAACCCTTCGCTGGTGTTCGCAAGCAGCGGCTCGGCGGAAAGCACATCGAGAATCTCCTCCGCATAGGACTGCCAGTCGGTCGCGACGTGCAGGTAGGCACCGCGCGCGAGCCTGTGCGCGAGCTCGTGCACGAATGGCGGCTGCAACAGCCGGCGCTTGTGATGCCGCTTCTTGGGCCACGGATCGGGAAAGTAGACGTGCACGCCGGCGAGCGAGCCCGGACCGATCTGGCGAACGACATCGACGGCGTCGGCGCGCGCGATGCGCAGATTCGCAAGACCCGTGGCGTCGATGCGACGCAACAGCGCACCGACGCCCGGCAGGTGCATTTCCACGCCGAAGAAGTCGACGTCGGGCTGTGCCGCGGCGATTGCTGCCGTGGTCTCGCCCATGCCGAATCCGATTTCGAGCACGACCGGCGCCGAGCGTCCGAACACCTGCCGCCAAACGAGCGGGCGATCGACCGCGACGCCGTAGCGCGGCAGCAACTCGTCGCAGGCGCGCGCCTGCGCAGGCGACATTCGCCCCTGCCGCAGCACGAAGCTCCGCACGGGGCGCAGCGCGATCAACGCATGCGCGTCCAGTCCGCGTCGCCAAGCCGCCGCTCCATCGTTTGCGGCGGGGACCCCTCGGTCGCGACGTACTCCACGACGACGCTGTCCGGCGACTTCCACGTGACGCTCGCCTCGCGCCATGGAACGGGCGGTGCGAACACGAGCTCCTTGCGAACGTCGTTCGCCTCGATACGCCAGACGCCGACCTCGTTCGTGCAGCCCTTTTCGCAGAAGTCGGCCGTCGCGAGGCGGCGGCGTCCCGGCGCGAGCACCGGCTCGGAAGGCAAGCGGAACTCGCCGCCGCCCTGCCGCTGCACCCACCAGAATTCGCTGCGATCGCCCCGGGTCGCAAACAGCACGACCGACTGCAGATCGTCCACGTAGTCCCACAGCGCATACGAACGCGCGCCGGCGATGTCGATCGAATCGCGGAACGTCGTGGATCCCGGCGACAGCAGGTCGATGCGCAGTTCGTCGCCGTCGCGGCGCACGAATGACTTCACCCGCGTAATCTGCTTCGCTTCGATCAGGCGTCCGCAGTGCGCCTGATCCTCGGCATTCGCGCACAGTCGCGCGATTTCGGCCGCAGTCGGCGGCGCCGCGGCAGCCGGCGAGACGAAGGAGAGAGGCGCGAGCGCAGCAAGCGCAGTCCATGCGACCGCGCGCATGGCTTCGTCGCCCCGCGGGATCACGCGATCTTGCCGGTGGTCGGTGAGCTCGGGCTTGCCGCGTACGTCTTGCGTGGCATGCGGCCGGCCAGGAAGGCTTCGCGGCCGGCGACGACGGCGAGGCGCATCGCGCGCGCCATGCGCACGGGGTCGCGCGCTTGCGCGATGGCGGTGTTCATCAGCACGCCGGCGCAGCCGAGCTCCATCGCGATTGCGGCGTCGGAGGCGGTGCCGACACCCGCGTCGACCAGCACCGGCACCTGCGCCTGCTCCAGTATGAGCCGCAGATTCCACGGGTTGACGATGCCCATCCCGGAGCCGATCAGCGACGCGAGCGGCATGATCGCCACGCAGCCGATGCGCTCGAGCTCGCGCGCGACGATCGGGTCGTCGGACGTGTACACCATCACCTGGAAGCCGTCGGCGACGAGCCGCTCCGCGGCCTTGATCGTCTCGCGCACGTCGGGATAGAGCGAGGCCGCGTCACCCAGCACTTCGAGCTTGCACAGCGGATGGCCGTCGAGCAGCTCGCGGCCGAGCTTCAGCGTACGCACGGCGTCGTCGGCCGTATAGCAGCCGGCGCTGTTCGGCAGATACGTGAACTCGGACGGCGGCAGCGCATCGGTCAGCGAAACCGCGCTCGCGTCCTGGCCGATGTTCGTGCGGCGGATCGCCACGGTGACGATCTCGGCGCCCGAGGCGACGATCGCATCGCGCGTCTGCGCGAAATCGCGGTACTTGCCGGTGCCCACGAGCAGCCGCGAGCGATAGGCGCGTCCGGCGATCAGCAGCGGATCAGACAGTGCGGCGGTGACGGCAGGCGCGTTCATCGGGCAATTTTACTCCGCAGGGCTTGCACCTCCGACACCCGGGAAGTTGCCCCTCCGACACCGGGGAGTTACACCTCCGACACCGCCAGCCGGATACCGCTAGCCACCGCCGACCGCGCCCACGATCTCCAGCCGGTCGCCGCGCCCGACGGGCGTGTCCGCGTAGCGGCTGCGCGGAACGATCTCGCCGTTTTTCTCGACGGCTATCCGCTTGCCCCCGAGGCCGAGCCGCGCGACGAGTTCCGCGACGGTGTGCGCGTCCGCGACGTCGGTCGCGCGGCCGTTCAACGTCAAGTTCAGCATGGTCGGAAACGTGGAGACGATGCGAGAGACAACGTATGCGCCCCCCGGTTCGCGCGCCGGCCGCTCACGTGCGATAGCGCGAAAGCGCCGTCCGCATGTACGCGAGCTGTCGTCCGAAGCGCGTGCACGCCGTGCATACGGCCAGATGCAGACGAAGCTTGACGCGCTCGCCGAGCGCCAGCGGCCGATCCTGCGCCTGCGACAGGAGCCGCGTGACCTCCTTGCACGACAGCATGTGGGTCAACCGGCGAAGCATCGTTTACCCGCCCTCCCCGCGGCGCGACGGATCCATGAACCAGTTCTGCTCGAGGCACTGGCGCAGCGCCATCCTGGCCCGATACAGGATGACCCATAGGTTGTTCGCCGTGATCGCCAGTTCCTTACAGATTTCGTGGGTTTCGAGCTCCATCACTTCCCGCATGATGAAGGCGCGGGCGGCGTTGGGCGGCAGCTTCTCGAGGCACAGCTCCAGCACGCCCATGAACTCCTGTCGAGAAAGCGCGTTCTCGGGATCCCCCCACCGCGCCGGTGGCGCCTCCCAGGCTCCATTGTCCTTGAACAGCGGGTCAAATTCGTCGAGGTCGGTCTCCTCGTCGAGCGTCGCCGTGAACAACGGCTGGCGCTGCCGCTGCCGGATCGCATCGACGATCTTGTGCTTCAGGATCCCGGTGAGCCACGTTCGAAGGCTCGAGCGCTGCGAGAAGCCCTCACGCGCGCCGAGCGCCGCGACGATCGTCTCCTGCACGACGTCCTCCGCCAGGTCGGCGTCCCGCAATTGCAGGTGGGCCACTCGCAACAGATAGCGGCGATGACGATCGAGCTCGACGGCGAAAAGCGCGGCGTCCAGAATCCCTGGCCCGTGATGACGAGTCGCCGATATTAGGGCAAATCGGCGGGCGTCCTCGGTTGTAGTCGTCAGGTCGGGAACGCCGCGACGGCCTTCACCGGGCGCCCTGTCCATTAATGCCGCGCGGCGTCACATGGCGCGGCGCGCGCCGGCTGCTTCGCAAAGGGCTCCGTTCCCGGCATGCCGAGGCATCGCCGGCCGCGGGCGCCACGCATCGTGACGGGCCGCCGCTGCGTCCGCAATGGCATGGGACTTGCCGTTCGCCCTCCATGACGCACGACGATACGACGCTCGAGGAACGCCGCGTCGTTTCCGACGGGCCGCCGCTCGAGGCGCAACCCGTGCCGAAGACGGCGATCGACGTCGCGATCGCGCGTGCGGGCATCCGGCCCGTCGCCGGCGGCGCGCTCGGTAGCGCACGCACCCTCGCGTCCTCGGAGCGCCCGACGTCGAATGCGCCGTTCTATCTCGGCGTGCGCACGAAGTTCGCCGTCGCGCTGGTCGCGAGCAGCGCCTGGTTCGTGCTGACGGTGCTGATCGCGCTGCCCTGGATCAGCGAGCTTTCGCGGTACGTCGGACGCCCCATCGCCTGGCTTGCCGTCAGCGGCATTGCGCTCATGCCGGGATTCATGAACGCGTTCCTGATCGCGAGCCTGCTGCTGGACCGGCGGCCGGGGCGGAAGCAGCCCAGCCGCTATCCCGCCGTGACGATCCTGCTGCCCGTCCGCGACGTCGAAGCGGTGATCGCGGATACGCTGCGCTCGATCGCCAACCAGGACTATCCCGGCGCGTTCGAAGTGTTCGTCATCGACCGCGGTTCCGTCGATCGCACGGCGGCGATCGTCGACGCCTGCGACCACGGCTGGTTGCGCCTGCTGCGCATGCCGGCGGACGCGACGCACTCCGCCGCGCTGAACCACGGCCTCGCCGAATCGCGCTTCGAGCTGGTGTTGACGCTCGAGGCCGATTCGTTCCTCTACCGGGATGCGCTGCGCAACATCGTCGAGCGGTTCATGAGCGATCCGCCCAATACCCGTGCGGTCGCCGGCACGATGCTCGTGCGCAACTCGCGCGCGAGCTGGGTGACGCGCGCGCAGGAATGGGAATATTTCCACGGCATCGCGGCCATCAAGCGCGTGCAATCGCTCTACCAGGGGACGCTGGTCGCGCAGGGCGCTTTCTCGCTCTACGACCGCGCCGCGCTGCGCGAGCTGGGAGGGTGGCCGCAAGGCGTTGGCCGGGATGTCGCACTGTCCTGGGCCATGCTGCGCCGCGGTTGGCGGATCGGCCACGCCGAGGACGCGTGCTGCTTCACGAATGCGCCGGAGACGCTTCGGCGCTTCGTCCGCCAGCGCCAGGAGTGGGCCCGGAGTATGATGGACGCCTTTCGCCAGGTCCCCGGCGTGCTGCTCGAGCCGCGGCTGTCGACGTTCTTCGTCTGGTGGAACCTTTTGTTCCCCTGGCTGGATCTGGCGTACACGCTGCTGTTCATTCCCGGTATCCTGCTGGCGCTTGCCGGCATCTGGTGGATCGCGGGCCCTTGGACGCTCGCCTTCCTGCCGATGGCTGTTGGAATCAATTACGTGATGTATCGCGTGGGTTCGCAGATGTTTGCCGCAAACGGTTTGCGCGTGCGCCGGAACCTGTCCGGTTTCCTGACGTACGCGTTCGCTTACAGCCTGGTCCTGCAGCCGGCGTGCCTCGCCGGCTACCTCGCCGAGGTGTTCGGCGCGCGCAGGCTTCCTACACGATGACGATGTCCCGCCGGCATTGGGCCGCGGTGGCCACGACGCTGATGATGGTCGTCGTGGTGGCAATGCTGCTGCAGTACAGCCGCGCGATGGCGCTTCGCTACAGCGGCCTTTCCGAGCCGCCGGCGCGTCCGCTCTCACCGCTCGTCGAGCCGGTGCTGATCGATCTCGAGGAGCGGACGTTCCGTTTCTTCTGGGACACGGCCAACCCGAAGAACGGACTCGTCCCCGATCGCTACCCGACGCCGTCGTTCGCGAGCGTCGCCGCCGTCGGCTTCGGCCTGACGTCGTACGCGATCGGCGCCGAGCGCGGCTACGTGACGCGCAAGGATGCGCGCAAACGCGTGCTGACGACGCTGCGCTTCCTGTGGAACGCGCCGCAGGGTACGCACCAGTACGGCATGACGGGGTACAAGGGCTTTTTCTATCACTTCCTCGACATGAAGACCGGGGAGCGCTTCGACGACAGCGAGCTCTCCACCGTCGATACGGCGCTGTTGCTGGCCGGCGTGCTGTTCTGCCAGTCGTATTTCGACGGCGCGAACGCCGAGGAAGTCGAGATCCGCAAGCTCGCCGACCAGATCTATCGCCGCGTCGACTGGCGCTGGGCGCAGACGCGCGCACCCGCCATCGCCCTCGGCTGGTCGCCGGAGGAAGGCTTCCTCGAGTACGACTGGCGCGGCTACAACGAGGCGATGCTCGTGTACGTGCTGGCGCTCGCGTCGCCCACGTCCCCGGTCGGCAAGGATGCGTGGGAGCAGTGGACGAGCACGTACGACCACAGCTGGCGCACGGTCTTCGGCCAGGAGCACCTCGACTTCGCGCCGCTGTTCGGCCATCAGTACTCGCACGTCTGGCTCGACTTCCGCAAGATCCAGGACGCGTACATGCGCCGGCGCGGCATCGACTATTTCGAGAACAGCCGCCGCGCGATCTACGCGCAGCAGGCTTACGCGATCGCCAATCCGCTCGGTTGCAAGGACTACGGCGCCACGCTGTGGGGCATCACGGCGAGCGACGGTCCGGGCGAGTTCGTGATCGACGGCGTGGCGGGCCCGCACGTCTTCCGCGCCTATTCCGCACGCGGCATCGGCGGTGCGGCGGCGCACGACGACTGCACGCTCGCGCCCACCGCCGCGGTGGCGTCGATTCCGTTCGCGCCGGAACTCGCGATCCCCGCGGTTCTCAACATGTATCGTCGGTTCGGCCAGTACATCTACGGCACCTATGGCTTCCTCGATGCGTTCAATCCGAGCTTCACGTTCACCGACGTCGCGCTGCACCACGGGCGCCGCATTCCCGGCGTCGGGTGGGTCGATCACGATTACCTCGGCATCGACCAGGGCGCGCTGATCGCGATGATCGAGAACTACCGGAGCGGTCTCATCTGGAACGTGATGCGCGACAACCCGTACGTGCGCTCGGGCCTTTCGCGCGCCGGGTTCACCGGAGGCTGGCTCACCGCCGACGTGAAGTGATTTGCCGCGACCGGCGCCGGCTGCTTGCAGCGCTCGCTTGCGCCGCCCCCGCCGCGATCCTCGGCGCCGGCTGTTCGAGGCGCCGCGACGAAACCGTCGTCCGCTTCTGGGCGATGGGCAGCGAAGGCGAAGTCGTCACGAAGCTGCTGCCGGCGTTCGAACGCGCGAACCCGGGCATCCGCGTCGACGTCCAGCCGCTGCCGTGGAGCGCGGCGCACGAAAAGCTGCTCACGGCATTTGCAGGCGACGCGACGCCCGATCTCTGCCAGCTCGGCAACACGTGGATTCCCGAGTTCGTCGCGCTGCGAGCGCTCGAGCCGCTCGACGCGCGCCTAGCGTCGTCGACCGTCGATCGCGCCGACTTCTTCAGCGGCATTTTCGACACGAACGTCGTCGACGGCCGGGCCTACGGCGTGCCGTGGTACGTCGACACGCGCCTCCTGTTCTATCGGCGCGACCTGACCGACGCCGCGGGCATTCACGGTCCGCCTGCGTCGTGGGCCGACTGGACGCGCGCGCTCGCCGCGGTGAAGGCGCGCGCCGCTCCCGGACAGTACGCGATCCTGCTGCCGCTGAACGAGGTCGAGCCGCTGCTCGCGCTGGCGCTTTCGCAGGACGACCTGCTGCTGCGCGACGGCGGCCGCTACGGCAACTTCCGAAGCGCGGGCTTTCGCCGGGCGCTCGGCTTTTACGTCGGCATGTTTCGCGACGGCTACGCGCCGCCGGTGACGGCTTCGCAGATGTCGAACGTGTGGACCGAATTCGGCCGCGGCACATTCGCGTTCTACATCTCGGGGCCGTGGAACATCGGCGAATTCAACCGGCGGCTGCCGGCCTCGGTGCAGGATGCGTGGGAGACCGCGCCGCTGCCGGGCCCGGACGGTCCCGGCGCGTCGACTGCAGGCGGCTCGAGCCTCGTCGTCTTTCGCGCATCGCCCGTGAAAGACGCAGCGTGGAAGCTGATCGAATATCTGTCGCGCGCCGACGTCGAGCGCAGCTTTCACGCGCTGACCGGCGATCTGCCGCCGCGCCGCAGCGCCTGGAGCGATCCGGCATTGGCGAGCGACGCTCACGCGCGGGCATTTCGCGACCAGCTCGAGCGCGTGAAGCCCACGCCCAAGGTTCCCGAATGGGAGCGCATCGCCGACGAGATGCGCGTCGTCGCCGAGCGCGCGGCGCGCGGCCTCACGAGCGTCGACGAGGCGGTGACCGAGCTCGACGCCCGCGCCGACCGCATTCTCGAGAAGCGGCGATGGCTGCTCGCCCGCGACGGATCGGCGCGGTGAAGGCGCGCGGCGCGGGCTGGTGGTTCGCCGCGCCGGCGCTTTGCGTCATCGCGGTGTTCTTCGTGCTGCCGGTACTCGCGGCGCTCGCGATGAGCCTCACCGACTTCGACATCTATGCGCTCGCCGATCTCTCGGCGCTGCGCATCGTCGGCCTTCGCAACTATGCCGAGCTGCTGCAGCGCCCGCTCTTCTGGCAGGCGCTCGGCAACACGCTGTATTTCGTCGCCGCCGGCGTGCCGCTGTCGCTTGCATTGTCGCTTGGTGCGGCACTGCTCCTGAACTCTCGCTTCGCGCGCCTGCAGCCGTTCTTCCGGACCGCGCTGTTCGCGCCGGTCGTCACGACCGTCGTCGCGGTCGCGGTGATCTGGCGCTACCTGCTCGGCACGCGCTACGGCGTGCTGAACTACGCGCTCGGCGCGCTCGGCATTCCGGAAATCGACTGGCTCGGCGATCCGCGCTTCGCGATGCCCGCGATCATCCTCTTCGCCGTGTGGAAGAATTTCGGCTACAACATGATCATCCTGCTCGCCGGCCTGCAGAAGATTCCGGGCGACCTCTACGAAGCCGCGCGCATCGACGGCGCGTCGGCGTTCGCGCAGTTCCGGTTCGTGACGCTGCCGATGCTCACGCCGATTCTGACGATCGTGGGCATTCTGACCGTCGCCGGCTACTTTCAGCTCTTCGCCGAGCCGTACGTGATGACGCAGGGCGGCCCGCTGCAAAGCACGGTCAGCGTTCTGTATTTCATGTACGAGGAAGGTTTCAAGTGGTGGAATCTGGGCAACGCGTCCGCCGTCGCCTTCCTGCTGTTCCTGCTCATCTTCGCGGTGACGCTGGTTCAGATGCGCGTGGCGCGCCGCGCGCCGGGCTGGCAATGACCGGTGTCGCGAATTCCACGAGAGCATCGGCGCCAGCGCTGATGCCGCGGCCGGCGGCGATCGTCGTCAACGGCCTGCTCGCAGGACTCGCCGTCGTCGCGTTGTTTCCGCTGCTGTGGATGCTGTCGGTATCGTTCATGGCGCCCGGCGCGTCGAGCGTCTATCCGCCGCAGCTTTTGCCGCACGAGCCCACGCTCGACAACTATCGCGAGCTGTTCGCGCGCGTGGGCGTCGGCCGCTACCTGGCGAACAGCCTGCTCGTCGCGGTTGCGGCGACCGCGTTGTCGCTCTTTTTCAACGTGACGGCGGGCTACGCGTTCGCAAAACTGCGCTTCGCCGGTCGCGACCGCATCTTCCGATTGATGCTCGGCGCGCTGGTGATTCCCGGGCAGGTGGCGATGGTGCCGCTCTTCCTGCTGCTGAAGCAGCTCGGCCTCGTGAACAGCTACGGCGGCGTCATCGTGCCCGCGATGGCGAGCATCTTCGGCATATTCCTCGTGCGCCAGTACGCGCTGTCCATCCCCGACGATCTGCTCGAGGCGGCGCGGATCGACGGTGCAAGCGAATGGCGCATTTTCGCGATGGTCGTCGTGCCGCTGCTGAAGCCGATCGTCGTCACGTTGGCCGTCTTCACGTTGCTCGGCACGTGGAACGATTTCATGTGGCCGCTGATCGTACTCACCGACAAGGAGCTCTACACGCTGCCGGTCGCGCTTGCCGGGCTCTCGCGGGAGCACGTGCAGGACAACGAGCTGATGATGGCGGGCTCCGTGCTGACGATTCTTCCGGTGCTCGTCGTGTTTCTCGTGCTGCAGCGCTATTACATCCAGGGCCTGATGACGGGCGGCGTCAAGGGATGACGGCAGCTCTTTCGCGCGTCGCGAAATCCATCGTCGGCGGCCGATGCGCCGGCGCGATGCTCGCCCTTCTGCTGATCGTGGCATGCCATTCCGCATCGGCGCAACCTTCCGTGCGCAGCCTCGACCGCTTCGATGACATCACCGCGTGGAAGGCGGGCGCATCCGACGGCGCGACGGCGAGCGTGCATCACGTCGTCGACGCGAAGCGGCCCGCATTGCGGCTCGATTTCGACCTGGGCGGTACGGCGGGTTACGCGCTCGCGCGCCGCGCGCTGCCGATCGAGGTGCCGGACAACTATGCGATCACGTTCTGGCTGCGCGCGGACGCGCCGGTCAACGATCTGCAGGTCAAGTTGATCGACGCAAGCGGCGACAACGTCTGGTGGTACCGCCGCCCCGACGTCACGTTTCCGCATGAATGGCAGCTGATCACGATCAAGAAGCGCCACGTCGAATTTGCGTGGGGACCGACGAAGGATCGGACGCTCCGCCATGTCGCCGCGATCGAGTTCGTCGTCGCCAGCGGGCGCGAGGGCGGCCGCGGCTCGCTCTATGTGAGCGATCTCGAGCTGCACGAGCTTCCCGCGGTCGCGGCCGAGTGGCCCGCGCCGAAGGCTCGCGCGTCGTCCACGCTGCGCGGGTCCGACGCGGCGAACGCATTCGACGGCAAGCCCGCGACCACGTGGCAGAGCAATCCGGCCGGCAACCGCGAGCAATGGCTGAGCGTCGATTTCGGCCGGCCGCGCGAATTCGGCGGACTCGTGTTGCGCTTCGCATCCGGTGCCTACGCGTCGCGCTACGACGTGCAGTTCTCCGACGATGGCCGGAACTGGCGCACGGTTCGCCGTGTCACCGACGGCGGGCCCGGTCCTGCCCCACTGATGCTGACCGAATCGGAGACGCGCTACCTCCGCCTTGCGTTTCACGAAGGGCCGAAGCGATCCTATGCGCTTGCCGAGATCACCGTCGAGGATCTCGCATTCGGCGCCACGCCCAATGCGTTCTTCGCGGCGCTCGCGCGCGATGCGCCGCGCGGCGCGTATCCGCGCGCGATCGGGGGCGAGCAGGGTGCGTGGACGCTGGTGGGCGTCGACGGCGGCAACGACACCGGCTTGCTCTCCGAAGACGGCGCGCTCGAAGTCGGCCGCGGTGGCTTCACCGTCGAGCCCTTTGTCCTCGAGCGCGGCAAGGCGACGACATGGGCCGACGTGGAAGCGCGGCCGTTCCTGGTCGACGACGACCTGCCGATGCCCGGCGTCGAATGGGCGACGCCGCGCTGGTCGCTGCGCATCACGACGTTCGCCACCGGCAATCCCGACGACGTACGCCTCGTCGGCCGCTACGATGTCGCCAACCACACCGATCAGCCGCTGCAGCTCACGCTGGTGCTCGCCGTGCGGCCGTTCCAGGTGAATCCCCCGGTGCAATTCCTGAGCACCGTGGGCGGAACGAGCCCGATCCGCACGCTCGCATGGGATGGCCGCGCGTTGAAGGTGAATGGGACGCGCAGCGTCTATCCGCTGTCTGCGCCTGCACGCGTCGCGCTGCGGCCGTTCGACGCGGGTCCGCTGCTTCCATCGCTGGCGGCATCCGACAATCGCGCGTCGCGGCGCGAGCTGCACGATGAATTCGGTTACGCATCGGGCGGGCTGTTCTACCCGGTCACGCTCGCGCCGCGCACGAGCGCTACGTTCGGCTTCGCGGCGCCGCTGATCGAGACGGGGACTGCGCCCGTGCTCTCGGGGCGCACGCCGTTGCAATGGCTGGCTCGCGAGCAGGCCGGCGCCACCGCCGCCTGGCGGGGCAAGCTCGACGAGGTGATCCTTCGCGTGCCGCCCGAAGCGCAGCCGCTTGCCGATACGCTGCGCACCGCGCTCGCGCACATCCTCGTGACGCGCGACGGCCCGCGACTGCGGCCGGGAACGCGCTCGTACGCGCGGTCATGGATTCGTGACGGCACGATGATCGCAGAAGCGCTGATGCGGCTTGGCCAGGCGGGCGTCGCGGCGGATTACCTGCGCTGGTACGCGCCCCATCAGTTCGCCAACGGCAAGGTGCCCTGCTGCATCGATGCGCGCGGCGCCGATCCCGTGCCGGAAAACGACAGTCCCGGAGAGTTCCTGTTCCTCGCGGGCGAGGTCTACCGATACACGTACGATCGCACGTTGCTGACGCAACTGTGGCCGCGGCTCGAGGCCGCTGCCGACTACCTCGAAAGCCTGCGGCAGAGCGAGCGCGTACATGCGGCGGGCAACGGCACGCCCAATCCGTATTTCGGGATGCTGCCGGCGTCGATCAGCCACGAAGGCTATTCCGCCAAGCCCGTGCATTCGTACTGGGACGATTTCTGGGCACTCAAGGGTTACGACAGCATCGTCGCGGTCGCCGACGCACTGGGCCGCACGGACGACGAGCGCCGGCTCGCGGCCGCGCGCGACGAGTTTCGCGCCGATCTCACCGCGTCGCTTCGCGCAACCGCGGAGCTTCACCGCATCGACTACCTGCCCGGCTCCGTCGAGCTCGGTGACTTCGATCCGACTTCATCGACGATCGCTTTCGCCCCCGGACCTGGCGCGCGTGATCTGCCACAAAAGCTCGTGAAGCCGACCTTCGAGCGCTATTGGAAAGAGTTCGTCGCGCGGCGCGACGGACTGGCCCCCTGGGACGTCTACACGCCCTACGAGCTGCGCAATGTCGCGACGTTCGTGCGCCTCGGATGGCGCGAGCGCGCGCACGAGCTGCTCGAGTTCTTCATGGCAAGCCGCAATCCGGCCGCATGGAACCAGTGGCCCGAAGTCGTCGCGCACGACGTACGCAAGCCGCTGTTCATCGGCGACTTGCCGCACGCCTGGGTTGCGTCCGATTACATCCGCTCGGTGCTCGATCTCTTCGCCTACGAGCGCGGCGACGGTGCGATGATGCTCGCGGTGGGCATCCCCGACGCCTGGCTCGACCGCGCCGGTGTCGCGATCCACGGCCTGCATACTCCGTATGGAACCGTGAGCTATTCGCTCGTGCGCACCGGCGAGCGCATCGCCCAGCTGACGCTGTCCGCGACGGGACGCGTTCCGCCGGGCGGATTCGTGCTTGCGGGTCCTTGGCCGCGGCCGCTGCACGCCAGCATCAACGGCAAGCCGGTCGCGATCACGGGCAACGAAGTGCGCATCGACGCGCTCGACGCGAAGGTCGTGCTCCAGCTCGGCCGCTGAGGCGACCGACCGTCGTCCCCATTCAGTTCACGCTTTCGACCGGCACGACCATGGCGTCTTCCCGCAAGCGCGCAATCGAGTTCCCCGAGGATTTCGTATGGGGCAGCGCCACCTCGGCCTACCAGGTCGAAGGCTCGCCGCTCGCCGACGGCGCCGGGCCGAGCGTCTGGTATCGG
>Ga0307416_100001308_pt1 | contig 13432 bp, 8 predicted proteins | sample DK1Cmetagenome_2_FD_203821 | JGI IMG/M metagenome (GOLD analysis project Ga0307416, IMG submission 203821) | Maize rhizosphere microbial communities from greenhouse at UC Davis, California, United States - DK15-C-3 | ecosystem: Host-associated > Plants > Roots > Rhizosphere > Soil | place: USA...
GATTCGGACGAGAAGCGCGACGTGGGCCTTCGCTACGCCGTCAGGATGCTGAACGGCTACGGCATCACGGGCATCCAGGATGCCAACGTCGACCAGGCGGACCTCGAGACCTACCGCCGCCTCGAAGAGGCTGGCGGGCTTTCGCTGCGCGTCGTCGGCTCCATCTGGTGGAAGCGCAACCAGGGGCTCGAGCAGATCGAGTCGATCAAGAAGCTGCGCAGCGAGTTCACCAAAGGCCGCATCGACGCGGGCACCGTCAAGATCATGCAGGACGGCGTGATGGAGAATTACACGGCCGTCGTGCTCGAGCCGTACAAGCTGAAAGGCCAGAAAGACGTGCGCGGCATCCCCATGGTCGAGCCGGAGCTGCTCAAGCAGGCGGTGACGCAGCTCGACAAGGACGGCTTCCAGGTGCACTTCCACGCGATCGGCGACGGCGCCGTGCGCCAGGCGCTCGACGCGATCGAGGCGGCCCGCACGGCGAACGGCGACGGCGGCCACCGCCACCACATCTCGCACATCCAGCTGATCCACCCGGACGACCAGCCGCGCTTCCGCAAGCTCGGCGTGATCGCCAACTTCCAGCCGCTCTGGGCCTACGCCGATTCATACATCACGGACCTGACCCTGCCCTTCGTGAGCAAGGAGACGGCGTCGTACATGTACCCGATCGCCAGCATGGAGAAGAGCGGCGCGGTCGTCGCCTTCGGGAGCGACTGGTCCGTGTCCACGGCCAACCCGTTCGAGGAGATGGAGACCGCGGTCACGCGCATGGGCTCGCTCGGCGACACGACGACGCCCTGGATGCCCGAGGAGCGCATCGGCCTGCCCGAGGCGATCGCCGCGTTCACGATCAACGCCGCCTACACGAACCGGGACGAGGCCAACACCGGCTCCCTCGAGGTCGGCAAGCGCGCGAACCTCGCGGTGCTCGACCGCAACCTCTTCGACATCCCGCCGACGGAAATCTCCGACACGAAGGTGCTGCTGACGCTGTTCGAAGGGAAAACGGTGCACGGCGACCCGGCAGAGCTGTAATGAAAGCGCCGCGCCATCGCATCGACCCCGAAGGCCGGCGGCTCCCGGTCAAGCTCGACACGACGAGTAACGGCGAATTCCTGCCGGTGCCGCTGACGCGCGCGAACCGGCAGGCCAACCACCTCGCCCAGGAGGCGGCGGACCGGAATGCGAAGCGGCTCGCCATGGGCCGGCGCGACTTCCTGCTTAGCAGCTGCGGCGCGGCGAGCACGTTGCTCGCGTTCAACACCGCCAACGCGGCGGCCGGCCGGACCGGCGGCTTCTTCGACCTGCCGGCGGTTGCCGCCACCGAGCCCGCCGCCGCTGCCGCCAAGCTGGAGACCGGCGAGTTCATCTTCGATGTGCAAGGTCACTATGTCGACCCGACAGAAGCCTGGCTCAAGGTCGCGCCGGAATCCGCGTTCAGCTGGGCGCCGAAAGCCGGCTGCGCGCTCGCCGACGGCAAGACGCCGCGCAGCCACCTCGCCTGCCTCGCGCCCGAGGAATTCGTGAAGGACGTCTTCCTCGACAGCGACACCGACATGATGGTGCTGTCGTTCGTCCCCTCGCGCCGCGACGCCTCGCCGCTCGAGGTCGAATCCGCCGACAACGTGCGCCGCATCGTCGACCGGATGGAGGGCAACCACCGGCTCATGATCCACGGCCGCGTGAACCCGAACCAGCCGGGCGACCTCGAGGACATGCCACGCCTCAAGGAAAAATTCGGCGTCTGCGCCTGGAAGACGTACACGCAGTGGGGCGTCGACGGAAAGGGCTTCTACCTCGACGACGAGGTCGGCATCCGCTTCGTCGAGGAGGCGCGCCGGCTCGGCGTCAAGGTCATCTGCGTGCACAAGGGCCTGCCCTTCGGCCGCGAGTCCTACGAGCACAGCCAGTGCCGCGACATCGGGCCGATCGCGAAGCGCTTCCCCGACGTCAGTTTCCTCATTTACCACTCGGGCTTCGTCGCCGAGGTGGAGGAAATGGCCTACGGCCAGAACGCGGGCGGCGACGGCATCGACACACTGATTCGCTCGCTCGAGGAGAGCGGGATTCGGCCGGGCTCCAACGTCTACGCGGAGCTCGGCAGCACCTGGCGCTTCCTGATGCGCGATCCCGAGCAGGCGGCGCACGGCATCGGCAAGCTGCTGAAGCACTGCGGCCCGGACAACGTGCTCTGGGGCACGGATTCGATCTGGTACGGCTCACCCCAGGACCAGATCCAGGCCTTCCGCGTGTTCCAGATCGCGCCGCAGTTCCGGGAGAAGTTCGGCTATCCCGAGATCACGCCCGCGCTCCGCGCAAAGATCTTCGGGCTGAACGCCATGCGGCCGTACGGCATCTCCGCCGAAGAGATGAAGCTTCGCGCTCGGCGCGATGCGGTCGCCGCCGAGCGGGTCGCCTACCGCGAGCAGCCTGAGCCGCATTTCCGGACGCGCGGGCCGAAGACCCGCCGCGAATTCCTGAACCTGCTCGGCTGGAACGGCGGCTCGCGCGCCTGAGGATACGGGCGTCGCGATGCGTCACGTACCCGTCTTGAGCGCCATCCTGCTGGCGGTCGTCGTCGGCGCCGGCATCGCGCTCGTCGAGCGCGCTGCCGAGCCCCCGACTCTGAGCGCAGGCACCGCGCTGCCCGAGCCGCGCGAACTGCCTGCCTTCGCGCTCGTCGACCAGGCCGGCCGGCCCTTCGACGTCAAGCGCCTCGAGGGACGCTGGAGCCTCCTGTTCACGGGCTTCACGCACTGTCCCGACGTCTGTCCGACGACGGTCGCGCTCATGGCGGACCTGAACCGCCGCGTGGCGCGGCAGGACGTCCAGTTCGTCTTCGTCAGCGTGGATCCCGAGCGCGACACGCCGGAAGCCGTGGCGAGTTACCTCGCGCATTTCGATCCGGCGCTGCTGGGTGCGACCGGTGCACGCGCTGAGATGGAGCGCCTCACCGCGGGCCTCGGCCTCGGGCAGGTGCGCAATCCCAACGCCGGCGACGAGTACACGGTGGATCACTCCACCGCTTTCGTGCTGATCGATCCCGACGCGAGGCTCGCCGGCTACTTCTCGGCGCCGCACGACCTCGACGCGCTCGCGGCCGACCTCAATCGCCTGCCCCGGAGCTAGATCTTTCCGAGCTCGACGTCGGCGTTCGCCCAAGCCTTGGCGAAGCGGTCGGCCGCGGCTTGCGCCTCGTCCTTCTTGCCCTGCGCCTTGAGTGCCCGCGCGAGGCCATGGAGCGACCAGCCGTTCTCCGGGTTGCGCTGCAGCTCGTCCCGGAAGGCCTGCTCCGCATCGGCGGGCTTCTTCGCTTCCATCAGCACGTTGCCGAGCGCGAGGCGCGTCGGCCAGTTCCAGGCCGGCGGCTCGTCGTAGGGCAAGGTGTCCTCGATCGTGACGGCCGTGTTGAGCGCGGCGATCGCGTCATCGTATTTCTTCTCCGAGCGCGCGATCTCGGCCGCTACGAAGCGCTCGGCGACCCGCACGCCGCCGATCAGCGAGTAGCGGTCCCAGGCCATCATCTTCTCGATGGCGGGATTCTCGGTTGCCGGCACGAGCGCCTCGTGAAACTTCTTCGCGTCCTCGATGCGGCCCTGCGCCACGGCGGCCATGGCCTGGCCGTAGTTCCACATCGCCTGCATGTAGGGCACGTCGTCCGCCGGCTTCGGCGTGGCCGTCACCGCGTCCCAGCGGCCGAAGCGCACGTCGGCGTAGAACGGTGTCAGCGAGAAGTTCTGCATCGCCTCGAAGCCCGGCGTGCGCATCAGCTTCGGATCGCTCGTGCGCTCGCCGGTGTGGGCGGCGGCCGAGCGCGCGATCTCGCTCGCGCCTTCCATCGTCGCCGCGAACCAGAGGAAGTGGTGGTTGTGCGGAACGTAGCCGAGCGGGTACACGCCGGGGCCCGGCTTGCAGATCGCGAGGTAGGTGTCGTCCGCGACGATCGCCTTCTGGTTCGCCACCACCGCGTCGTGCCAGCGGCCGACGCGCGCGTAGATGTGCGCGGGCATGTGCACCAGGTGCCCGGAGCCCGGCAGCAGCTCGCGCAGCGTATCCGCCGCCGCAACGCCCTTCGTCGGGTCCGGCGAGGCCTCGACCGCGTGCACGTACAGGTGCAGCGCGCCGGCATGCTCGGGATCGCGTGCCATCACCGATTCGAGCGTGGAAACGACCTCGGCCGTATGCCCCTTCGGCTGGCCGGAGGCGTCCCAGTAATCCCAGGGCTGCAGGTCCATCTTCGCCTCGGCATGCAGCGTCGCGGCATCGAGGTCGTCCGGGTATTTCGCGGCGAGCTCCGTCATCGCGACCGCGTACGCCTCGTCGAGCGGGCGGCGGACCTCCGGCGGATTCTCCGCATACCGCGCGGACAGCGCCTTGATGAACGCCTGCTCCTTCTCGGTGGCGCCGGAGGCCGCGCGCTTGGCGCGCTGCAGGCGGTCCCAGGCCTTGGGGTTGTTGGCCGGGTCCATGGCGGAATTGACGTGCGGCCCGAGCACCAGCGCCGAGCCCCACCAGCACATCGCGCAATCCGGGTCGAGCTCCGCGGCCTTCAGGAACGAGCGCTCGGCGGCGTCGTGGTTGAAGCCATAGGTCATTGCGAGGCCCTGGTCGAACCACCGCTGGACTTCCGGACTCTTGGCCGTGACCGGCATCGAGTAGTCGCCCAGCCCCTCGAGGAGGTTGGCGCCGACCGGCGCGAGATCGGGCAGGGCCGCGTCCCGCTTCGACTTTCCATAGAGCCAGAATCCGACCGCGGCGAGCGCTATGACGACGATCGCCAGCATGAGGTTGCGGTTCATGCTGTCCTCCCACCCAAGCGTTGCGAAGGGCACTGGAATACTCCCATTCAGGGCAATTTTCAATCGCGGCGCTGACCGCGGACGGGCTGGACGCAGTCCAAAATGCCGGCCTAGAATCCGGGCCTCGCCCGGGGGACCGAAATGAAAAATTCGAGGGATTTCCGTTACTTTGCGACTGCGCTCGTGGCTCTCGCGATTGCCGCCCCGGTGGTGCATGCACAGGCGCCCGGGGCCGCCGGCACCGAGACGCTCGCGACGCTGTTCCAGGAGTGGCGCGCATTCGAGAAGCCGCCGATGCGCGATGGCGCCCCCGATTACACGGCAGCGACCTCCGAGCGCAGGCTGAAGGAACTCGAGGGCTATCGCAGCCGGCTCGAGGCGATCGATGCGAGCGCCTGGCCGGTCGAGGCCCGCGTGGACCAGGCGCTCGTCCGCGCCGAGATGAATGGATTCGACTTCTACGCGCGCGCGCTGCAACCCTGGGCGCGCGATCCCGCCTTCTACCAGAGCATCTGGGCGGAACAGAGCGACACGCCGGCCCACGAAGGCACGACGCACCACGGGCTCGTCGAGCTCTGGACTTATGCCTATCCGCTCTCGCGCGCAGACGAGAAGAAGCTCGCCGGCGAGCTCGCGATCGTCCCGCCGCTCCTGGCCCAGGCCCGCGGCAACCTCACGGGCAACGCGCGCGACCTCTGGGTCACCGGCGCGGGCACGATGCGCGGCCAGGTCGAGGCGCTGGACGCGCTCGCCGAAAAGACTTCCGGGAGCGGGAAGGAGCTCAAGTCCGCGATCCGTGCCGCGCGCGAGGCCACCGTCGACTTCGTCGCGTGGCTGGATGCCGAGGCGCCTGAGAAGAACGGCCCGTCCGGCATCGGCAAGGAGAACTACAACTGGAGCCTCAGGAACGTCCACCTCGTGAACATGACCTGGGACGAGGAAGTGGACCTCCTGAAGCGCGAGCTTGCCCGCGCGCATGCATCCCTCAAGCTCGAGGAGGCGCGCAACGCCGGCATGCCTGCGCTGCCCGTCATCCAGACACCTGAGGAATACCAGCGCCGCGGCAACGAGGCCGTCACGCGCTTCCTCGCCTACCTGAAGACGCGCGACCTGTACCCGATGCGCGACAACATGGATCCGGCGCTCCGCGCCCGGATCGGCGAGTACGTGCCGCTCGAGACGCGGAACTTCTTCGCTATCGCGACCCACTACGAGCCGCTCACGCTCTACACGCACTTCTACCACTGGTGGGACCTGGCGCGAATGCGCGACGAGCCGCACCCGAGCCCGGTGCGGCGCGACGCCCTCCTCTACAACATCTGGGACTCGCGCTCCGAGGGCATGGCGACGGCGATGGAGGAGTTCATGCTGCACGCCGGGCTCTTCGACGACCAGCCGCGCGCGCGGGAGATCATCTGGATCATGCTCGCGCAGCGGGCGGCGCGCGGCCTCGCCTCGCTCTATGCCCACGCCAACATGTTCGACCTCCAGCAGGCCAAGGCCTTCCAGGTCAAGTGGACGCCGCGCGGCTGGATGCGCCCGGACCTGGACCTGCTCGGCTTCGAGCAACAGCTCTACCTGCGCCAGCCCGGCTACGGAAGCAGCTACGTCACCGGCAAGCACCTCCTCGAGGACCTGATGCGCGTGCGCGCGGACCAGCTCGGCAGCGCGTTCACGCTGAAAGGCTGGTTCGACGAGGTGAACGGCGCCGGCATGATCCCGGTGTCCATGATCCACTGGCAGCTCACCGGGCACGCGGACGAGAACCGCGCGCTCCAGACCGGCTCCGAACGCTGACAGGAACCCCATGAAGAGACTCCTTGCCTGCCTCGCCCTCGCCGTCGCCTGCGCCGCCCAGGCGGATACGACGCTCGACTACAACGTGCTGCACGCCGGCAAGAAATCCGGAGCCCAGAAGACCGTCATCAGGGACGGCGGCCGCATGCACGTCAGCTATTCCTATCGCGACAACGGCCGCGGGCCGGACATCGAGGAGGACATCGCGGTCCTGCCCGACGGCAGCTTCAGGAGCTATCGCCAGACCGGCAAGACGACTTACGGCGCAGTCCTCGATGAGCGCTTCTCGATCTCGGGCAAGCGCGCGAGCTGGCAGTCGCCCGCCGAGCGGGGCAGCCAGGTGCTGACCGGTCCCGCCGTCTACCTGCCGACCTACGGCAGTCCCGAGACCAACGCCATCCTGGTGCGCGCGACGCAAGCCGCTGGCGGACGGCTCGCGGCGCTGCCGGGCGGCGAGCTGCGGAGCGAGAAGCTCGCGACCACCCGCGTCGGTGCCGCGGGCCAGGAGCGCGAGGTCGCGCTCTACGCGATCCTGGGCGCGGGCCTGCAGCCGGATTACGTCTGGCTCGAGACCGGCACCGGAATGCCGCTCTTCGCCAACGTCAATGTCGGCGGCAGCCACATGGTGGTCGCAGGCTACGAATCGGCCACGGCCGAACTCGAGCGCCTGCAGCAGCAGGCGGAGACCAAGTACCTCGAGGCGCTCGCCGCGAAGCACACGCAGGCGCTGCCGCAACCGATCCTGATCAAGAACGTCCGCGTCTTCGACTCGAAGTCGAGGGCGCTCGGCGAGCCGTCCGACGTCTACGTGAACGACGGGCGCATCGCGGCGATCTACCCCGCGAACTCGCCCGCCAAGGACCCGGCCACGGTCATCGACGGCGCCGGCCGCGCCCTGCTGCCGGGGCTCTTCGACATGCACACGCACGAGGATGCCTGGAATTCGGCGCTGCAGATCGCGGGGGGCGTCACGAGCTCGCGCGACATGGGCAACGACAATGGCTACCTGGCGCAGCTCAGGGCCGACATCGCGGCAGGGCGCGCCATCGGACCGCACATCGAGCCGGCGGGCTACATCGAGGGCGACAGCCCGTTCGCTTCGCGCGGCGGCTTCGTGGTGGGGAGCGTGGCCGAGGCCGAGAATGCCGTCGACTGGTACGCCGAGCGCGGCTACCGGCAGGTGAAGCTGTACAACTCGATCAAGCCGGAATGGGCGCAGCCCATCGCCGCCTACGCGCATTCGCGCGGGCTGCGCGTCAGCGGGCACGTGCCGGCCTTCTCGCGCTCGGCGCGCGTCGTGCGCGAGGGCTACGACGAGTTGCAGCACATCAACCAGATGGTGCTGAACTTCGTGTCGGACCCGGATACGGACTCGCGCACGATCGTGCGCTTCAACCTGGTCGGCGAGCGCGCGCGCAACCTGGACCTCGACTCGCAGGAAGTGCGCGACTTCATCCAGCTGCTGGTCGATCACCAGACCGTCGTCGACGCGACGATGGCGACTTTCGAAGGCTCGTACACGCAGAAGCCGGGCGACCTGGATCCGTCGATGGCGCCCGTCGCGGAACATTTTCCCTACGCCGTCCAGCGCGGCTGGCGCAACAATTCGACCGACGTCAGCGGCGGCAAGCTCGAGACGTACCGCGCTTCGTACCAGCGCATGATCGAGCTCTTCGGCCGCCTGCACGCTGCCGGCGTGCCACTCGTCGCGGGCACGGACAGCCTCGCGGGCTTCATGCTGCACCGGGAACTCGAGCTCTACGTCAAGGCCGGCGTGCCGGCCGGCGAGGCCGTGCGCATCGCGACCGAGAACGGTGCTCGCTACGCGGGCGTGCTCGCGGACCGCGGCACGATCGAGCGCGGCAAGCGCGCCGACCTGATCCTCGTCGACGGCGACCCGACGCAGGACATCTCAGCCATCCGCAAGGTGAGCTACGTGCTGAAGGACGGCGTCGGCTTCGCGCCGGCGGCCATCTACGAGGCGATCGGGATCCGCCGCTTCGCCGAGCCCCCCGCGATCACGCACTGAAACGAAGGGGACGCTCACCTTTAAGCAAAGGGGACGCTTATCTTTTCCCTTCGATTCTTCAGGGTAAAGGTGAGCGTCCCCTTCGTTTCAGGCGGCCGGTGCGAGCGGCCGGGGCTTGCCGATGGCGTGGCCCTGCACGAAATCGATGCCCATGGCCCGCGCCGCCTCGAGGGCCGCGACGTCCTCCACCTGTTCGGCGACGAGCCGGAAATTCAGCGTGCGGGCCATGCCGACGACGGCGCTCACCATGGCCTGGTTGACGGAGTCGCGGCCGAGGTCGCGAATGAACGAGCCGTCGATCTTCAGGTAGTCGAGCGGCAGGTTCTTCAGGTTGGCGAACCCGCCGAGGTCCGTGCCGAAGTCGTCCAGCGCGAAGCGGCAGCCCATGCCGTGCAGCACCTCGACGAATCGCCGGGCCTGCTCGAGATTGCCGATCACCGAGGTCTCGGCCACCTCGAAGCAGATCTGGGAGGGCGCGACGCCGGTGCGGTCGAGCTCGTCCACGACGAATTCGAGGAAGGCCGGGTCGGCCAGCGTCTGTCCCGAGATGTTGAGCGACAGGCTGCGACCGGGCGGCAGGCGGATCGCACCGGCCGCAATCGCGGCAAGCGCCGAGCCGAGCACCCAGCGGTCGATCATCGACATCAGCCGGTAGCGCTCGGCGGCCGGAAAGAAGTCGGCCGGCGAGATCGCCTGCCCCTCGTCGTGCAGACGCACGAAGACCTCCATGGCGGGACCGCTCGACACGGCGCCGGGTCGCGCCGGCTCGATCGGCTGCACGTACAGCTCGAAGAAACCGTCCCGCAACGCCGCCTGCAGGCGCTGCAGCCAGTGGATCTCCCCGCGGCTGCGCGCCACGGCCTCGTCATGCGAGGAATACACGTGTATGTGTCCGTCGCCCTGCTTCTTGGCGACGTAGCAGGCGGAGTCGGCCGCGCTCATGAGCTCTTCGAGCGAGTTGCTCTCGCCGGTGATCTCGACGATGCCGATGCTGACGCCGACGCTGAAGATCCGGTCCTTCCAGACGAACCGGTACTCGGCGATCGCCCGCCAGATGTCGTCCGCGATCTGCCGCGCCTTGTCGAGCGGGCAGCCGACGAGCAGCACGCCGAACTCGTCGCCGCCGAGCCGCGCCACGGTGTCCGAGTCGCGCACCGCCTCGCGGATCAGGGCCGCGACCTCCCGCAGCATGTTGTCGCCCGCGAGGTGTCCGCTCGTGTCGTTCACCGCCTTGAACCGGTCGAGGTCCATGTAGCACATGACGTGCGCCTGCCGGCCCGCGCGCGCGATCTCGAGCGCCTCGCCGAGGCGGCGCTCGAACTCGCGGCGGTTGACCAGACCTGTCAGCGCGTCGTGGCTCGCCTGGTAGGACATCTGCTGCGTGAGGCCGCGCAGCTCGCTCACGTCGTGCAGCATCACGGCGACGCCCTGCACGTCACCCGCCGCGCCGCGGACCGGCGACGCGGTCGCCTCCACGCCCAGCTCGTTGCCGGTCGCGCGCGAGATGAGGATCGAGCGGCGGCCGAGGTTCACGCGGCTGCCGGTGGCCAGGCACTGCTGCACGGGGTCCGCGATCGCGCGCCGGTCGTGCTCGTCGACGAAGCCGATCATCGCGCCGAATGCCTGGCCGATGGCGTCCTCGCGTCGCATGCCGGTCAGCGCCTCGGCCGACAGGTTCAGGTAGTCGATGACGCCGTGCGCGTCGGTGGTGAGGATTCCCTCACCCAGCGAGTCGAGCGCGAGCTGCGAGCGCGCGGGCGGCGGCTCCGCGCCCTCCTCGTCACGGTGCGGGAGCATTTCCTCGGCGGTAAACAGGACGCGCCGGCCGCCCGCGAACCCGATGGCGGATCCGGACAGCTCGAGCCGCGTCACCTGGCCGTGGGCGTCCGCGATCTCGACCTCGGTCAGGGCCGGTTTCGCGTCGCCCGCGAGCGCGCGCTGGACCGCGAGCGCGGCGAGTTCCGCGTAATCGCCCGACACGAGTTCCGCGAGCGTCTTGCCGGAAAGCCGGGCGGCCGGGATACCGACGAGCGCGGCGAACGGTTCGTTGACCGCCTCGATGCGTTCCCCGTACAGCAATGCCGGTTCCCGCAGCGCGACCAGCATGGCACGCGCGGCGTCCTCCGCCGGGGCCGCCGCGGCCGGGCCGCCCCCGTCGCGCAGGCGCAGGATCGCCTTTCGCTGCCGCCACGCGATCATCGCGAGTGCGGCAGCGACCACCGCCAACGCCACGGCGGCGATCGTCGAGACCGTCATCAGGCCAGTCATCCCCTTATCGAATCGCGGCCCGCGGTGCCGTCAATTTCGTTACATTGCGCGGCCTTGGCCAGCATAGCCCACGCTTGTGCTGAGGCCCGTAGCGATTCACCATAATGGTATCCCGATGAACGCCAAAACCGAGGCCGCCCGGCGGCAGATGATCGACCAGCAGGTGCGCACCTGGGACGTCCTCGATGCGCGCGTGCTGGACGCGCTTCAAGCGGTGCCCCGCGAGCATTTCGTGCCGGAAGCCTATCGCGGCGTGGCCTTCGCAGATGCACCGATCCCGATCGGCCATGGCCAGTGGATGCTCCCGCCGGCCCTGGAAGGCCGGATCCTCCAGGCGCTGGCGCCGCTGCGTGGCGAACGCGCGCTCGAGATCGGTACCGGCTCCGGTTTCTTCGCAGCCTGCCTCGCGCAGCTGACGGGTTCGGTCGACAGCATCGAGATCCACGCGGACCTGGCTGCGAGCGCGACATGCTGCATCGCCGAGGCCGGCGTTTCCCGCGTCACGGTGGAAACGGGTGACGCCCTTGCGCGCGATTTCGACGCCGCCTACGAAGTCGTCGCGGTCACGGGCAGCCTCCCTGCGCCGGATCGCAGGCTCGAGCGTGCGCTGGTGCCCGGCGGCCGCATGTTCGTGGTGATTGGGGTCGCGCCCGTCATGGAGGCGCGTCTGGTGACCCGGACCGGCGAGGATTCATGGCTGAGCGAACCCCTGTTCGAGACGACAATCGAGCCGCTCCTCTTGCCGGCGGCGCCGTCACGGTTCAGCTTCTGAAGCCGGCTGCGGGAGGGTTTTCGGCCCTTTTTTCGGTCGTATTGGCGCAAATACTCCGGTTTTTCATCGTCCCGGTGGCAGTATCGAGTCCTCTTGAGACGGGTCTATTGGTGATATACACTAGTAATACAGTAGTGCTCCCCCCCGAACACATTTTGCGAAGGAAAGCCTGCGCATGAATACCCGAGTCCTGGTCCGCGCCATCCTCGCGGCCGCTAGCCTTGCCGCCTTCAACGCCGCCGCGGCCGACCTCAAGGAGGTCTATACCCGCGCGCTCACGAATGACCCGCTGATCCGCGAAGCGGAAGCCAACCGCCTCGCCACCCGCGAGTCGAAGCCGCAGGCCATTGCCGCCCTGCTCCCGCAGATCGCGGCCAATGCGGCAGAGCTCAAGAACGAGAGCACCGGCTCGCAGACCGTCATCGACATCAACGAGGACAACGGCGATGTCACGATCGGAAGCGCCGAGCGCGAGACCAAGGGCACGCGCCAGACATGGAACGTGGAGCTTCGCCAGAGCATCTTCCGCTGGCAGAACTGGGCGGAACTCCGGCGATCGGACGTGGAAGGCGCACAGGCGGAGGCGGAGTACGTCGTCGCCCAGCAGGATCTCATACTGCGCACGGCCGAGGCTTACTTCAACGTGCTCGCCGCGCGCGACACGCTCGAAGCCGCCCAGGCCGCGCACGACGCCATCGCCCGTCAGCTCGAGCAGTCCGAGAAGCGCTTCGAGGTGGGCCTGATCGCGGTGACGGACGTGCAGGACGCCAAGGCCGCCTCCGATTCCGCGACCGCCGCGCTGATCCAGGCGAAGCGCAACCTCGCGACGAACGGCGAGATCCTGCGCGAGCTCACCGGCGATGCCTGGGACACCCTCGAGAAGCCCGGCAACGACATGCCGCTCGCCGGCCCGAATCCCGAGAACGCCGAGGACTGGGTCAAGCTCGCCATGGACCAGAACGCGCGCCTGACGGCGAGCCGCCTCGCGGCCGACGTGACGCGGCAAGTCGTCAACATCGAGCGCGGCGGCTACTTCCCCGAGATCGACTTCATCGTCACGAGGGGCGACTTCGACGACGACGGTAACTTCACCAACCAGGGCGGCGTGACCTTCCCGAACGACTCGGACTCCGAGGACACGACCTATGGCGTGCAGGTGACGTTGCCGATCTTCACGGGCGGGGGCACGACATCGCGCGTGCGTCAGGCGCAGTACCGGCACACGGCGGCCCGCGAGCGCCTTGAGCGCACCGTACGCGAGACCGAGCGCTCGACGCGCGACGCCTACCTCGGCGTGAACTCCGAGGTGGCCCGCGTGCAGTCGCTGAAGCAGGCGGTGGATTCCGCGCAGACCGCGCTGCAGGCGACCGAGGCCGGCTACGAGGTCGGAACCCGAACCTCCATCGACGTGCTCCAGGCCCGGCAGCGCCTGTTCCAGTCGCAGACGGACTATGCGCGCAGCCGCTACGACTACCTCCTGAACGTGCTGCGCCTGCAGCAGGCCGCCGGCACGCTCGACGGCGAGGGCCTCGACGACATCAACGCCCTGCTCGCAGAGAACGTGTCGGTCCGCTGACGGGCCCGCGCGCGCCTCAGGTCGAGTCGGCCGCGACGTCGTCGGCCGCTTCGCCGCGCGCGGCGGCGCGCGCGAGGCGGTCCGCGACCGCGGCCCAGGCCTCCCCCTCCGGAACCGCCTCGACGAGGATGCGCCCGGCGCCCGCGGCGTCGAGTGCGCGCAGCGCCGCGTATAGCGCGCGGCCATAT
>Ga0307416_100001309_pt1 | contig 13431 bp, 14 predicted proteins | sample DK1Cmetagenome_2_FD_203821 | JGI IMG/M metagenome (GOLD analysis project Ga0307416, IMG submission 203821) | Maize rhizosphere microbial communities from greenhouse at UC Davis, California, United States - DK15-C-3 | ecosystem: Host-associated > Plants > Roots > Rhizosphere > Soil | place...
GATCCATTCGCCGTCTCGTCCGCGGGAGCCGTCGGCCTCATGCAGGTCATGCCGTTCTGGCCGACCGAGCTCGGGCTGTCGCGCAAGGACCTGATCGACGTCGAGCTCAACATCCGCATGGGCACCAGCATCCTTGCCTACTACCTGGAACGCGAGAAAGGCAACTACACGCGGGCTCTCGGGCGCTACAACGGCAGCCTCGGGCGCCGCGACTATCCGGACCTCGTGCTCGGCCGCCTGAATTCGCGCTGGCGCCGCTAGGCGAAAAGGGCGAAAAGGGGACGCTCACCTTTTCGCCTAGCGGCCGAGGAAGCCTTCCGGCCAGTCATGCGCCGCGGGGTCGATGGCGTCCACCTCGACCGAATACACGCGCGCCATGGGAGGTCCCTCGTGCAGCCAGGCGATGAGCGCGTCGAGCGCCTCGATCGATCCCGCCGCATGCACGAGCACGGACCCGTCCGGGAGGTTTTCCGCACTGCCCCGCAGGCCCAGCGCAGTGGCGCGCTCGGCGGTGCTCGCGCGGAACCACACGCCCTGGACCCGGCCGCGCACGCGCGCGCGCCGGGCCCCGACATCCGCTTTGCGCATAGAATTCACGGCCCGGGCAGTCTGTAAGCAGCCCGCGGCGAAGGCAAGGCGATGCTGGACATACTGGTCCTCTATTACAGCCGGAACGGCGCCACCGCCGAGCTTGCGCGGCAGGTGGCGCGCGGCATCGACGGCGTCGCGGGCTGCCGCGCGCGACTGCGCACGGTGCCGGCGCTCGCCGCGCCCGGCGCCGGCGCGGTGGCGCAGGACGGCGCCGCCTTCGCGACGCACGAGGACCTGCGCGAGTGCGCAGGCCTCGTGCTCGGCAGTCCCGTGCGCTTCGGCAACATGGCGGCGCCCCTGATGGCGTTCTTCGACGGCACGTCGAGCCTCTGGCTCACGGGCGTGCTGGCCGGCAAGCCGGCCGGCGCATTCGCCTCGGGCAGCACGCCGCACGGCGGGCAGGAGACGACGCCGCTCGGGATGCTGCTGCCGCTGCTGCACCACGGGATGCTGATCGTGGGGCTGCCGTTTACCGAGGCCGCACTGTCGGACACGCCTGGCGGAGGCACGCCCTACGGCGCGAGCCGGCTCGTCCGCGAGGGCGACCGGCGCCCGCCCGCGGACGAGGAGCGACGCCTCGCGCAGGCGCTGGGCGCGCGCGTCGCCGCAGCCGCGCTCGCCCTCGCCGCCGGCACGAAATGAGCGATCGCGCGCGCGTCACGCGACGCGTCGCAATCGCCACCTGGCTCGGCCTGATCGCAAGCGTGGCGATCTGGCCGCTGCCCGTCGCGGGCATTGGCACGGTCGCCGCGCTCATCGCGGGCTTGCCGCTCCTCTTGCCGCTGCCGGGTCTCGCGCGCGCCTCGCGGCGGGCAGTCCGGGCGGCGCCGATGGCGCTTGCACCGGCGCTCGCGCTCTCGATCACGGAATGCCTCGTGAATCCGGCGGCGCGGATCGCCGCGGTAGCGACGCTCACGCTCGCGTTTGCCGCCTTTGCTTCGCTGCTGGCGGCGCTGCGCGCGCTGCCGCCGGACTGATCTCAGGCCGCGCCGCGTGCGAGCCAGTCGCGCACGAAAGGCACCGTCAGGCGCCGCTGCGCCGCCAGCGACTCGATGTCGAGGGCGTCCAGCATGCGGCACAGCGTCGCGAAGTCGCGTGGCGCGCGCCGCGTCAGGAAGGCGAGCGTCTCGTCGGGCAGCTCGAGGCCGCGGCACTGCGCGCGGCGTCGCAGGGCAGCTGGCTGTTCGGATTCCGCGAGCGGCTCAAGCCGGTGCACTTCCGAGGCGCCGAGCCGCGACGCGAGATCCGGCAGCCGGATCGCCGTTCCCGCGGGACTGCCGGCTCCCACGACTGCGAGGCCACCGCCGCGATCGGCGAGCCCGTTGTACAGCCTGAACAGCGCCGCCTCGAAGGCGGGGTCGCCCGCGATCGCCTCGACGTCGTCCAGGGCGACGAGATCGAGCTGCTCGAAACCGTCGAGGCGTTGCGCGCCGTCGTCACGGACCTGCGCGAGCGGCAGGTAGGCCGCGACCAGGCCCGCGTCGCCCGCGGCCGCGCAGGCAGCCTGGAGCAGGTGGCTCCTGCCGGTGCCGCGCGTGCCGTAGACCCAGACCGGCGCATTCGCGCCGCCCCCGGCCAGTCGGCGAAGCGCCTCGACGGCGCCGGCGTTCGCTCCCGTGGCGTAAGTCTCGAAGCGCATCGAGACCGCAAGCTGGACGCCGAGTGGCAGCTGCTGCACGGATCAGGCAGCGCCGCGGCGGGCGCGGCTCACGGCGATGGCCTTGCGGATGTAGGTGGCCACATAGTCGACGCCGCTCACCACGGTCGTGACGAGCACGAGCGCGCCGAGGCTCAGCACCAGCCAGGGCGGCAGGTTGTCGAATGCGGCCTGCCAGACGACCGCGATGACGTACAGCAGCTGGACCAGCGTGTTGAGCTTCGAGGGCACCGTCGGCCGTCCCTCGAGAGGTCCGAAGAGCCACTTGTAGATGCCCGCGCCCCCGCCGATCACGACGTCGCGCGCGACGGCGACGGTCGCGAGCCATATCGGGACGAGGCCAATGACGGCGAGCGTGATGAAGACGCTGACGAGCAGCAGCTTGTCCGCGAGCGGGTCGAGCCATTTCCCCACTTCAGAAGTCCAGCCGAAGGTCTTGGCGAGATAGCCGTCGAGCATGTCCGAGACCGCCGCGATTGCGAACAGCACGAGCGTCTGTCCGTAGCGGCCTTCCGCGAGCAGTATGACGATCGGCACGGTGAGCGCGATGCGCAGGAGGCAGATGATGTTCGGGACCGTTGCCAGCTTCATGGGGACAGCGAATAGATGAGGCGCGCGGCGTCGATGGGCACGAGGCGCCCGTCACGCAGGATGGCCTGGCTGAGCGCCTCCGGATCCCCGCGCACGTTCACGCGGAACGACACCGAGTCCGAGCTGACTTCGTCGACCGCGACGCCACGGACCGGCGCGAGCTTCGCGAGCGTGCGCAGTGCCGCGGCATACGATTCCAGCGTCGCGATGCCGGTGACCGTCACCGTCTGCTCGCTGCGCTGCGCGGCGCCCTGGGAGGCGTAGACGCCGGCGTAACGCTCGGCCGCGAGCGCGGCACCCGCCTCGAGGTCGCCGGTCGAGCCGCCGGAGGTGCCCGAGCCCGAGAACGACCACTCCACTTCGTAGCTGCCTTCCGTCGACTGCCGTGCGCGGCCGATGAGCACGCCGTCCGCACCGTAGCGCCGCGCTGCATCGATGAGCGCATCGTGGTTGCCGGACCAGGCCTGCTGCATCGCACGCACGAGGTCGTCGCCGGCGTCGGGCCAGGCCAGCGGCAGCCCGTGGCGGGCGGCACTCGCATCCACGCGTCCCTTCTCGGCGCTCGTGTCGCTCGCCGACACCAGCGCGCGGCGGTTGCCGCCACGATCGAGCGCGAGCCAGACCAGCGTGACCGGCCGTTCGTTGCCCCAGGATGCGAGGCCCGAGGCATCCACGGCGTTCTCGATCGCGGGGCCGTCGAAGCTGACGGTGAGCTGGTTGCCCGCGGCGCGCCGGAAGCTCGTCACGTAGCGCGACGCCTGCGATACGAGCGGCGCGAGGTTCGGCAGGTCCGGCGCATCCGCCCGTCCCGTCACCCGCGTGAGCACGTCGCGCATCGCCTGCCGGAACGCGATGTCGTTGTCGCCGCTGTACGGGACGGTGACGGAATACAGGTCGCCGACCGGCTCGGCGATTGCCGGCTGGCCCGGTACGGCGAAGGCCAGCACGAGGAGCCAGGCGCGGAAACGTCGCGGAAGGTCGGGGTCGGATGAGGCGCTCACGCTACAATAGTACACCGCCCGCCGCACGGGCCCGTCGAGCCAGGCCCGATCGCCCGCGATGACAGAACGCCCCACGCTGACCTACCGGGATGCCGGTGTCGACATCGACGCGGGCGAGGAACTCGTCGAGCGCATCAAGCCGCGCGTCGCCCGCACGCAGCGGCCCGAGGTGCTGGCGGGCATCGGCGGCTTCGGCGCGATGATCGAGATTCCCGAAGGACGCTGGAAGCGGCCGGTGCTCGTCGCGGGCACCGATGGCGTCGGCACCAAGCTGCGGCTCGCGATCGACACGGGGATGCACGACGGCGTCGGGCAGGACCTCGTCGCCATGTGCGCGAATGACGTCGTCGTGCAGGGCGCCGAACCGCTCTTTTTCCTCGATTATTACGCGACCGGGAAGCTCTCGGTCGACGTCGCCGAGCGCGTGATCGCGGGCATCGCCGAGGGGTGCGCGCTCGCCGGCTGCGCGCTCGTCGGCGGCGAGACGGCCGAGATGCCGGGCATGTACGCCGAGGGCGACTACGACCTCGCGGGATTCTGCGTGGGCGTCGTCGAGCGCGACCGCATCATCGACGGGACGCGCACGCGTGCCGGCGACGCCGTCATCGGCCTCGCGTCCTCCGGCCCCCATTCGAACGGCTACTCGCTGATCCGCCGCCTGCTCGCCGAGACCCGCGCCGACGCCACGACGGAGGTCGGCGGCGCGCGCCTCGTCGAGCAGCTGATGGCGCCGACGCGCATCTACGTGAAGCCGATACTGGCGCTCGCGGCCGCGCTCGAAGTGCACGGCATCGCCCACATCACCGGGGGCGGGCTCACCGACAACATCCCGCGCGTGCTGCCGGAGGGCCTCGGCGTCCGCATCGACCCGCGCGGCTGGCGCCGTGCGCCGGTCTGGGAGTGGATCCAGGCGAGCGGGCGCATCAGCGATGCGGAAATGCACCGGACCTTCAACTGCGGCATCGGCATGGTGGTCGTCGTGGCCCGCGACCACGCGGACGCCGCCCTCGCGCGCCTCACCGCCGCGGGCGAACTCGCCACCCTCATCGGCGAGGTCGTGACGGGCGCGGGCGTGCTGATCGGCTGATGGTCCTGCCGTTCGCCGTGCTGATCTCCGGGCGCGGCAGCAACATGCTCGCGCTCGAGCAGGCGACCCGTGACGGGCGGATCGGCGGTCGCATCGCGGCGGTGATTTCGGACCGCGCGGACGCCGCCGGACTCGAAGCCGCGCGCGAGCGCAGGCTCCCGACCGAGGTCGTGGAGCCGGCGCGCGGCGAGGGTCGCGACGCCTACGGCCGGCGCCTGGCTGCGGCAGTCTCGGCAAGCGGCGCGGGGCTCGTGGCGCTTGCGGGGTTCATGCGCATCCTGGACCGCGGCTTCGTGCGCGCATACGAGGGAAGGCTCCTCAACATCCACCCTTCCCTGCTGCCCGCGTTCCGCGGCCTGCACACGCATCGCCGCGTGCTGGAGTCGCGCGAGGCGTACCATGGCTGCACCGTGCATTTCGTCGTCGAGGAACTCGACGCCGGGCCGGAAGTCATCCAGGGCAGGCTCGCGGTGCGGCCGGGAGAGGACGAACCGGCCCTTTCAGCCCGCGTTCAGCGGCTCGAGCACATTATCTATCCGCGCGCCGTCGGCTGGTTCGCCGCCGGGCGGCTCGCATGCCGGGACGGCAGGGCATGGATCGACGGGCAACCGGCGGGTCCGGCGATCGTCGAGGAGGACGCTTGAAGGCCGTGGTGATCGGGGTACTGGCAATGCTCGCGGCTGCTCCGGCCACCGGGGAAGATTCGCTCTCGCCTTACGTCGCCGAGTACGACGTCCGTTACGGCCGCATGGCCGTGGGCACGAGCCGCACGGAGCTCGCCCGCGCCGACGGACACTGGGTCCTGGAAACCACCTCGACGGCCAGCGGCTTCGCCCGCGTGATCGCATCCGGCACCCTGCGGCAACGCTCGGAATTCGACGCCACCGCCGACGGCCTGCGGCCGCGGCGCTACTCGTTCGACGATGGCACGAGCCGGACCGGCCGCGACATCTCGCTCGACTTCGACTGGAGCGCCGGGCGCGTGCACGGGACCGCCGAGGACGTCACGGTCGACGTCGCGGCGGTCGACGGGCTGCAGGACGCGGCGTCGATGCAGGCGCTCGTGATCGCCCGGCTTCGTGCCGGCCGCGAGCCGGGCACGATCGCCATGATCGAGAAGGACAAGGTGAAGTACTACCGCTACTCGCTGGAGCGGCGCGAGATGCTCGCGACCGCGGTCGGCGAGGTCGAGACGGTCGTCTATCGCGCCGCGCGCGAAGGGTCGGACCGGGAGACGCTCACCTGGCATGCGCCGAAGCTCGGCTTTGCGGCGGTGCAGGCCGAGCAGCGCGTCGGCGGCAAGCGCGGCTTCCAGACCTACATCCGCAGCTTCACGAAGGGGCCCTAGGTCCTCGGCAGCGTCACGCCCTTCTGGCCCTGGTACTTGCCGCCGCGGTCCTTGTAGGACGTCTCGCAGGTCTCGTCCGACTCGAAGAACAGGAACTGCGCCACGCCCTCGCCCGCGTAGATTCGGGCCGGCAGCGGCGTCGTGTTGGAGAACTCGAGCGTCACGTGGCCCTCCCATTCCGGCTCCAGGGGCGTGACGTTCACGATGATGCCGCAGCGCGCGTAGGTGCTCTTGCCGAGGCAGATCACCATGACGTTGCGCGGGATGCGGAAGTACTCGACTGTGCGCGCGAGCGCGAACGAGTTGGGCGGGATGATGCAGACATCGCCGTCGAAGTCCACGAAGTTCTTCGGGTCGAAATTCTTCGGATCGACGATCGTCGAGTTGATGTTGGTGAAGATCTTGAACTCGGGGGCACAGCGCACGTCGTAGCCGTAGCTCGACGTCCCGTACGAGACGATGCGCCGGCCGTCGACGCTGCGCACCTGCCCCGACTCGAACGGCTCGACCATCCCCTGCCCCGCCATGCGGCGGATCCAGCGGTCCGACTTGATCGACATCACTCCCCCTCGATCCTGATTTCCGGCAACTTGACCGCGCCCCGGATGGCGCTGGCCGCGAGCGCACCGGCTGCGCGCCGCGCGATGACGTGGAACTGGGCCGCTGCCGGCGATTCCGGCGCCGCGACGACGGTCGGCCGACCGGAATCCGCCTGCTCACGGATCGCCCCGTCGAGCGGCAGCTCGCCGAGCAGCGCCGTGCCGTAGCGCGCGGCGAGCGCGCTGCCGCCGCCCGCGTCGAAGATGTGCGACTCGTGGCCGCAGGCCGGGCACTTGTGCAGTCCCATGTTCTCGACGATGCCGAGCACGGGCACCCCGACCTTGCGGAACATCTGCAGCCCCTTGCGCGCGTCGAGCAGCGCGATCTCCTGCGGCGTCGTGACGATGACGGCGCCGGAAACGGGCACGCGCTGCGCGAGCGTGAGCTGGATGTCGCCGGTGCCGGGCGGCATGTCGACGACGAGGTAGTCGAGCTCGCCCCAGCGCGTGTCAGCCAGCATCTGGCTGAGCGCCTGCGTGGCCATGGGACCGCGCCACGCCATCGGCTGGTCAGAGTCCACCAGGAACCCGATGGACATGACGGGCAGCCCGTGGCCGCGCGGCGGATCGAGCGTCTTGCCGTCAGTCGTCGTCGGGCGCTGTCCCTGCAATCCCATCATGCGCGGCATGCTCGGCCCGTACACGTCGGCATCCAGGATGCCGGCGCGCGCGCCCTGGGCGGCGAGCGCGAGCGCCAGGTTTGCCGCGACCGTCGACTTGCCGACGCCGCCCTTGCCCGAGGCGACCGCGATCACGTTGCCGACCTGCGGCAGCGGCCGCTGGCGCGGGTCCGCGACGAAGGCCGGGATGCGCGAGCTGACCTCGTAGCGCGGGCGCTCGTCGATGCCGCTCTCTGCGATCGCGGCGTCGAGCGCCCGCGCGAGCTCGGGTTCGTAGCCGCCGACCGGGAAGCCGAGGACGATGCGCGCGACCGGGCCTTCGGGTCCGCCGGAGACCGACTGCACCGCTCCGGCCTCGGCCAGCGTCATGCCGAGGTTCGGCTCGACGTAGCGCCCGAGCGCGTCCTTCAGCCGATCCAGCGGATCCGGGGCCATGCATTCATCCGAGGCAGGGGGCGGCATTGTAGCCGAAGCGGCGCGCCGGGCCGGGAGCGCGGGGCGCTATGGCATAATTCCCGATCGGGAAATTCAGGAATGATCCCGCACTGAAAGCCGGAGTTGGATGGCAATCTTCGGAGGTTACCGGGCGGATCGCCTGATCGCGGAGGTACGGGAAAGCGGCGACCCGACCAGCGCGAAGGCGAAAACGGCACTGACCAGGCTCCAGAGCCTGGGTCAGAACGCCATCCAGCCGATCGTCGATGCGCTGTCGACGTCCGACAAGCGCGAGACCATCGCGTTCGTCGAGGCGTTGACGCCCCTCATCGACAACAGGTCCTTCCCCCTGATCGCGAGGGCGCTGGCGGAGGAGAACCCGCGCGCCGTCGCCGGCGTCGCCTGGGCGCTCGCCTCTTCGCGGAACTATTCGCCCGGGTTGCTGCTCGAGCTCCTGCAGAACCCCGCCGTCTCGAAGCCCGCCGTGCTCGACGTCATCGCCGCCCAGCGGAACCGCTTCAACCTGCGCGACCTGCTGAACGCCGCCTACGCCCAGGACCCCAACGAGAAGGCGGCCCTGTTCCGTATCGCCGGCGAGCTGGTGGACTCGGACTCCGTTGACGAGCTGGTCTCGCGCGTCGAAGGCAAGGACACGATCGCGCGCACGCACATCATCTCGCTGCTCGCGCGCTTCGACACCCCGAAGGTGCGCTCGGCCCTGCAGCGCACGCTCAAGGACCCCAACAAGCTGGTTCGCGCGGCAGCGCTGCGCGCGATCCAGACCGGTTCCGGCGAGATCGATCCGGCGCTGATCGCGCCGCTGCTGCGGGACCCCGAACACGACGTGCGCGATCCCGCGATCGAGATCCTCTGCCGCCGCAAGCATGCGGACACCGTGCGCCACCTCGTGGAGGTGCTGAAGGACGAGAACGAGGATGCCCGCCGCGCGGCGGTCGAGGTCCTCAATGTCGTCGGCGACGAGAGCTCGGTGAAGTACCTGCTCAAGGCGATTCGGGATTCCGACTGGTGGGTCCGCAGCCGCGCGGCCGACGCCCTCGGCAAGATCGGCGGTCCGACCGTGATCACCGCCGCGCTCGAGCTCGTCTCGGACAAGGACGAGGAGATCCGCCGCACCGCGATCGAGATCCTGAACCAGACGCGCGACGAGCGCGCGCTCAACTACCTCATCGAGGCAACGAGGGACACGGACTGGTGGACCAGCGAGCGGGCCGTCGACGCGCTGGGCTCGATGGGCAACAAGAAGGCGGTTCCGCGGCTCCTCGAGATGCTGAAGTCGGATCCCAAGTCGATGCCGTCGGTCGTGCGCGCGCTCGGCAAGATCGGCGACGCCGCGGCGACCGAGGGCGTGCTGCAGTCCCTCGACCGCAGCGAGACCGACATCCGCGTCGAGGGCATGTCGGCGCTGGCGCGGCTCGCCGACGACAGGTCCGTCGACGCGGTGCGGGCCAAGATCCTGCCGTTCACGACCCTCGCGGACCAGACGCTCGCCGGCGCCGCAGCGCACGCGCTGTCCGAGCTCGACTCGCGTTTCGGCGGCGCCTCGATCACCTCGGGCAAGCACACGCTCACGCAGATGGCTGCGGCCGCCCGCGCCGACCAGCAGCGCACCTTGCTCATCGAGTCGGCCGACGTCTCGGCCATCATGAAGCAGGCGGAGACGCTGCAGCGACTCGACATCGCGACGCTGAAGCCCGGCGACGTGATAGAGGGCCGCTACAAGTACATCGAGCGCATCGGCCGGGGCGCATTCGGCACGGTGCTGCTCATGGAGGATACGGTCGTCGACGAGCGCCTGGTGCTCAAGTTCCTGAACCCGAACATCGCCAACGACGAGGAGATGATGCAGCGCTTCGTGCACGAGCTGCGCTACAGCCGCAAGATCACGCACCCGAACGTGATCCGCATCTACGACTTCCTGCACATCCGCGGCAACTACGCGATCTCGATGGAGTACTTCCCGTCGCACACGCTCGGCGGCGAGGTGCTGGAGGGCAAGCCGCTCGCGCAGCGACGCGCGGTGCGCCTCGGCATGGACGTCGCGAAGGGCATGTCCGTGGCGCACGCGGTCGGCATCGTGCATCGCGACCTCAAGCCCGCGAACGTGCTGATCAACGAGGAAGGCGTCGTCAAGATAGTGGACTTCGGCGTCGCGGCCGCGCAGCACCAGGGCGACACGCAACTGACCAAGACCGGGTACGTGATCGGCTCCCCGAAGTACATGGCGCCCGAGCAGATCCTCGGCAAGAAGGTCGACGAGCGCGCCGACATCTACTCGCTCGGCGTGATCCTGTACGAGATGATGACCGGCAGCCCGCCATACCACCGCGGCGACCACATGTCGGTCATGTACCAGCACGTGCAGGGCCGCGCGCGGCCGCCCATCGAGCTCAATCCTTCGCTGCCCCAGGGCATATCCGACCTCATCATGAAGTGCATGGCGGTCGACAAGGAAAAGCGCTTCGCGAGCATGGACGAGGTTGGTGTGGCGCTGGAACGCTTCTTGTGATTCACTCGCGGCGCGATGCCGCGTATCGACGCATTCCTGAAGCTCGGCGCCACCCAGGGCTGCTCTGACGTCCACCTGGCCGTCGGCGTGCCGCCGATGCTGCGCATGAACGGCGACCTGGTCCCGATCCGGTTCCGCGAACTTGCCGCCCCGGAGCTCGAGGCCTACGTCACCGAGATCCTCTCGCGCAACCTCTCCGAGCGGTTCCGCGCCGGCCAGGACGTGGATTTCTCCTACGTGTCCGAGGACGGCGGCCGCTTCCGCGTGAACGTGTTCCGCAAGGATTCCGGCGTCGGCGCCGTGTTCAGGACGATCCCGGCCGAAGTGCCGACGCTCGATTCGCTGGCCCTGCCGCCGATCGTCAGGAAGGTGTGCGACTACCACCAGGGCATGGTCCTCGTGACCGGCTCGACGGGCACGGGAAAGTCGACGACGCTCGCCGCGATGATCGACCTGCTGAATACCACCCGGAAACTGAACATCATCAGCCTCGAGGACCCGATCGAGTTCGTACACCGCAGCAAGCAGAGCCAGGTCGTGCAGCGCGAGCTCGGCACCCACCTGCCGACCTTCGCCGAGGGCGTGCGCGCGGCGATGCGCGAGGACCCGGACGTGATCCTGGTCGGCGAGATGCGCGACGCCGAGACGATCTCGATGGCGATGACCGCGGCGGAGACCGGGCACCTGGTGCTGGGCACGCTCCACACGACCAGCGCCGTGAAGACGATCGACCGGATGATCGACGCGCTCCCGGCCGACGAGCGCGAGCAGACCAAGAGCTTCCTCGGACAGAGCCTGATCGCGGTGATCACGCAGGTGCTGGTCAAGCGCCCGGAGGGCCGCGGCCGCCGCGCGGTCTGCGAGGTCATGATGATGAACAAGGCCATCGCGAAGCTGATCCAGACCGACCAGACGCACCAGATCGCCGCGCAGCTCCAGACCGGCAAGGACCTCGGCATGGAGCTGCTGGACCAGTCGCTCATGCGCGCCATCCGCGCCAAGGAAGTCGACCCGGACGACGCCTACCTGTACGCGAGCGACAAGAAGCTGTTCTCGAAGCACGTTGTCGACCGCAGCCTGCTGCCGCGGTTCGAGACGCTCGAATAGCGGGCCGGCGCCTTGGCGAAGATCGACGAATTCCTGGAGGAAGTCCTCAAGAAGGACGGATCCGACCTGCACTTCATGGCCGGGGACCCGCCGCGGATCCGCCAGTACGGCAAGCTCGGCCAGCTGCGCACGGAGCGCCTGTCCCCCGACTTCGTGCGCGAGGCGATCTACGAGATCATGCCGCGCAAGGCCCTCGACCGGCTCGAGACGCGCGACGGCACGGACTTCGCCTATACGCTCGGCAGCCTGGCGCGCTTCCGCGTGAACGTGCTACGCCAGCTGAACGGCATGGGCGCCGTCTTCCGCGCCATCCCCTCGAAGGCGCAGACGCTCGAGCAGCTCAATATGCCCGACGCCGTGCGCAACCTCGCCAAGGTGTCGAGCGGCATGATCCTGGTCACCGGCAAGACCGGGTCGGGCAAGTCGACGACGCTGGCCGCGATGATCGACGACATCAACTCGCGGCTGAAGGGGCACATCCTCACCATCGAGGACCCGATCGAATTCGTGCACCCGCGCAGGAACTGCCTGATCAGCCAGCGCGAGGTCGGCGCGCACGCCACCTCCTTCGCATCGGCGCTGCTGTCGGCCCTGCGCGAGGATCCCGACGTCATCCTGGTCGGCGAGCTCCGCGACCTCGAGACGATCTCGACGGCGATAACCGCCGCCGAGATGGGCATCCTCGTGATGGCGACGCTGCACACGAACGGCGCGGCGGCGACCGTCGACCGCATCGTCAACGCGTTCCCGGCGGACAAGCAGAGTCACGTGCGGACCATGCTCTCGACGTCGTTGCGCGGCGTCGTCTCGCAGCAGCTGATCTCCCGCAAGGGAGAGCCCGGGCGCGTCGCAGCGCTCGAGGTGCTCGTGAACACGCCCGCGGCGGCCAACCTGATCCGCCAGGGCAAGATCGACCAGCTCGAGTCGACCATGCAGGCGGGCGCCGCCGCGGGGATGCGCACGATGGACTCGGCCATCGAGCAGCTCCTCGAGCAGGGACTGATCAGCGGCCGCTCCGCCTACGAGAAGGCGATCAACAAGGCCCGGTTCGAGCCGCTGCGCGAGCAGGACTGATGCGCCGCATCCTGGTCACGAGCGCCCTGCCCTACGCGAACGGGCCGACCCACCTCGGTCACATGACCGAGACCATCCAGTGCGACATCTGGGTGCGGGCGATGCGCCTCGCCGGGCACGAGGTCATCTACGTGTGCGCAGACGACACGCACGGCACGCCCATCATGCTGAAGGCGGAGTCCGAGGGCATCACGCCGGAGACGCTGATCGGCCGCGTCGGCGCGGAGCGCCGCGCCGACTTCGCGGCCTTCGACATCGGCTTCGACAACTACTACACCACGCATTCCGAGGAGAACCGCCGGCTGACCGTGCGGATGTACGAGGCGCTCGCGAAGGGCGGCCACATCGTGCGCAGGAGCGTCCGGCAGGCTTACGACGAGAAGGCGGGCATGTTCCTCCCGGACCGCTACGTCAAGGGGACCTGCCCGCGCTGCCGCACGCCGGACCAGTACGGCGACAGCTGCGAGAACTGCGGTGCCACGTACACGCCCGCCGAGCTCATCGAGCCGCTGTCCGTCGTCTCCGGGACGCGGCCGGTCGAGCGCGAGTCCGAGCACATCTTCTTCCGCCTCGGCAACTTCGAGGCGATGCTGCGAGCCTGGACGCGCTCGGGCACGCTGCAGGCCGCCGTCGCCAACAAGCTGGACGAATGGTTCGACGCGGGCCTGCGCGACTGGGACGTCTCGCGCGACGCGCCGTATTTCGGCTTCGAGATTCCCGACGCGCCGGGCAAGTACTTTTACGTCTGGCTGGACGCGCCGGTCGGCTACATGGCCTCCTTCGCCAATTACTGC